>Ga0210028_1001992_pt1 | contig 16723 bp, 20 predicted proteins | sample CryGeymeta201513_FD_185468 | JGI IMG/M metagenome (GOLD analysis project Ga0210028, IMG submission 185468) | Groundwater microbial communities from Crystal Geyser aquifers in Utah, USA - Crystal Geyser metaG 2015-13 (SPAdes) (version 2) | ecosystem: Environmental > Aquatic > Deep subsurface >...
CTGGCGCGCCCGACATGGTAATGGTGGGCACTGTAACCATTGGGAGATTTCGGCTCTGCTGAGCCGATGACATCCGCTTCGCGCCAAAACTCGTTCATTGGGCCTGCTCGGATGAGAGCCCGAAACCTGTCGCTCGTTTCAGCCAAGTCCGCGGCAGCTTTGCGCCCCAATATCGGTCATTCGTAGCTGCGACCCTTATTCCCAAAAGCTGCCATTGCTTGCTGAGTGGGACTAAGTTCGGAGGCGACGGTGACTGCAAGCTCAGGAATGCGGCTTATTCAAGATCGATCCGTCAATTTTGGCGTCTAGATCAATCGGGATCGTCGCCAACACACCGGGACCCGATTCAAAGGCTGCAGGTCCGGCATCCTCTACCAGCTTAGCGACAGTGGCATCGCGTGCCTGGAGAAGGTGTTCGAGCTCATCGCGATAAAGCGCCACCATGGCGGTCAGTAGCCGATTGACTAGCGGGTCTTCTCCGGTGCGATTGACATCGTAACGAGCTAGGTGCGCGGTCACGACTTCAGCTGGATAGAAAAATTCATCAGTCACCCAACGGTTAGTGGCAAACCAGCTGATAGGAATGCCTGAGTGGTCAATCGACATCCCAGCAATATGGGTAACATGCGCTGGCGCTTCCTCACCAGCAGCCGGCGCCACCACGAAGGCTTCGGGATTATCTAGCTGGGTGCGATGCAGAAACAAATGGAAATGGCCGTGCTCTCTAGCATCGCGATCATCCGGTGCATGAGCATGGTAATACCAACGCGACCGTGTGACTTCGTCGCGCGCATCAGCCTCCGGATAATGCTCCCAAAAAGATACCTTGTCCGCGGGAACAACTCGCGCCATCAATGGTCTGCCTGCGCTCGCCATTGCGGTGATGGTTTCAACGACAGTCTGGGCAGCTTGGTGCTGATCGGTCACATTTGCGCTCATCAAAAATGAGCCTGGCATGCGCCAAAACATCTCGCCAGGCTTGCACTTCTTTCAAACTTTACGTGTTCAACCCGGCTTCGCGGCACACGGCTTGGCCCCACAACCGGAGGCAGCGCAAGGTTTTGTCGCACAGACAGCTGCTGCACATGGCTTTGCTTTACAACCGGCACCAGCAGAGCTTTCGGCCATTTCGTCAGCCGTAGCCGAACAAGAGGCGGCGTTGCAGTAGCCCTCTCCGCATGCCCCGGTAGCAAGTGTCATACCACCCATGATAGCGAGAAGGCTGGTCAGTTTTGCTGGTTTCATTGGTTTTCCCTTGTCTGGAATTCGGTGCGCCGAATGGTTGCCTTGTCCGCCTCACACCATCGGCGAGCCATACTAATAATTCGCTCCGCGATAGGCGGTGGTTACAGACGGTCAAAAAATCTTCTACACCTTGGTGAAGGGGGGTGGACAGATTGTGCTGCGCGTAAATTGGTAGAACCTCCGGTGGACCGCTGTCCTATCTCAGCCGCACCAGGTGGTCCGAATGAATGTCACTTGTGATGAGAGCATCCTAAAAATAGAGCAGACGTGCAAGCTCAGGGAGCATTCTGAATTTTCGTTCGATCTTGTAACTTCCTGCGCTCCGATATCGAACCAGTTGTAAGACGCTATGCATAGAGCACAATGACGAGCAAGAACCCCTTCGACATGCAGGAATACCCTTCGAGGGGCGCTCTGGCGTGGGTTCTTGTAGTGCTGGGACAAGTATCTTCTGCACAGGACGAATCTCTGGCCAGCATGGACCAGTTATGAAAGCAGACGAGGCCTCGCTGTCCAGACTTATGGTGATGGCACAGGCGGGCAACCGGCAGGCCTACACGACACTGCTGTCCGAATGCGGGCACTGGCTCCGGTCCTACTATACGCGTCGTGTGCCGCCAGCAGTTCTCGAAGATCTGGTGCAAGAGACACTTTTGGCGCTTCATCAGAAGCTCGCCACTTGGGACAGTTCGAGAGCATTCCTCCCCTGGTTGGCAGCCATCGCACGCTATCGTTGGGTGGATCAGTTACGGCGAATTTATCGGCGTCAGGAAGATGAATTACCCGAAACGCTCACTAGTCCGGATGAAGAAGGCGCGGTTTCCGCCCGTATCAGTCTGGAGAGCCTGTTCTCGCGGCTGCCAGCTCAACAGGCCAAAGCGATCGAGCTGGTCAAAATCGAAGGGCTCTCGGTGAAAGAGGCATCAGGTCTTACCGGACAGAGCGAATCCCTTATCAAAGTCAACGTTCATCGGGGAATTCGCAAAATGGCAACGATGATCGAGAAGGCATAACAGCAGTATGGCACGAAGCACCGATAATTTGATTGCCGAATTGGTAGATGGCTTGGGGCCAGTCCGTCCTCTGCGCCTGGCCCACGGCGTAGCATTCGTGTTGGGAGCTCTGGTTTTTACAATTGCTGCCGTCGCTTTGGTCGCCGGCATTCGCCCTGATGTCGAGTCTGCGCTAGCGGAGCCGGTCTTTTTACTAGCGACCGGTTTGTTTCTAATTTTGGGTCTGGCGGCGTCCGCGACAGTTGTGATGATGGGACGCCCGCAAGTGGGTAACAATCATTCGGGTTGGGTATGGGCTGCTGCAATGGTGGGGCTGCTTCCCGCCGCCGCCGCCGCCGTCCTGATCGGAGATAATGCGGCTGCGACCAATAGCACATCGACCCAAGGTTTTGGCTGCCTATTGGCCGCCAGTGGATCGGGATTGCTCTCGTTCGCCGTGCTGACTTGGTGGTTGCGGCGCGGTGCTCCGACGTCGCCGGAAAGCGCTGGGTTGATTATCGGTATAGCTGCCGGCAGTTTCGGAATTTTCGCCTATTCGTTCCATTGCACGGCAATAGACATCGTCCACATCGGTCTGTGGCATAGCACGGCTGTGTTGGTGTCCGCGATCATTGGTAGGCTTGCCGTGCCTCGCTTGATCCGCTGGTGAGCAATAGTCCACCGGCGCGAAAGATTATTCTCCCGAACGTGTAACCTTCGGGCCCTCCTCGTCGAACCGGTCAGGGAAGGGAGAAAAGACCTATGTTTAGAATTAGATTTGTGCCGGTGGTCACGCTTGCCGCCACTCTTGCACTTGCGGCCTGCGCCAGCGAAGCCTCGCCCCCACAGGCGGAATCTCAGCAGGCTGAGCTTGCTGAGAAGGCCCAGATTTCTGCTGCCGAGTGGATCGAATACGAGGCCGACACCTTCGCTCGCGCTCAGGAAGATGGGCAGACCATCCTAGTGGACGTAAATGCCACGTGGTGCTCCACGTGTAAGGCACAGGCTCCTATACTCGACGACTTGCGCGACGAGCCCGAGATGGGCGATGTGGTATTCATGAAGCTCGATTTCGATACCGAGAAGGGTTTTCTCGAAGAGCATCGCATACCGCGCCAATCGACAATCGTCGTGTTTCAGGGCGAGCAGGAAACTGCACGCTCCATTGCAGAAACCGATCCTGACAAGCTGCGCTCGGCGATCCTTGCCGGGGTGTGACTCCCATCTGACCTAAAGGGCTCCCCATGGGCGGCGAATTTGCCCTGGCCTTCGTGGCTGGGCTGGTAACCATTCTTAATCCCTGCGTGTTGCCACTGATTCCGATCCTGGTGGCATCCTCGCTGGGCAAGCATCGGTATGGCCCGCTGGCTTTGGCGGCGGGCCTTGGCTTGTCCTTCACCGTCTTCGGCTTCATTGTCATTGCATTCGGCTTCCAGCTCGGCATCGACGAGCGCGGGATCAGGATGTTTGCCGGTGGATTGTTGCTGGCTGCTGGGTTCGTGCTCCTTGTGCCCAAGCTCCAGGAATGGCTCACTGCGCTCGCGGCCCCGATTACGAACCGTGCAAACGAGATGCTCGGTAAGGTCAGCGGCGATGGGCTTGGCGGACAATTCCTCGTAGGGTTGGTGCTCGGCCTTGTCTGGACGCCGTGTGTCGGCCCCACTCTCGGCGCAGCCATTGCCGCAGCAAGTCAGGGCGAAAATCTTTTTCAGGCCTTCATGGTCTTCCTCGTCTTCGCGATTGGTGTGGGCATATCGATCGTCTTGTTTGCCTATGCCTCGCGCAAGGCCGTCGGTTGGAATGCCAAGCGTCTCCAATCGGTGGCCCGTTACGCCAAACCGGTATTCGGGATCGTTCTCGCTCTTGTCGGACTGCTGGTGTTGACCGGTCTGGACAAGCAGCTTGAAGCCGCCATCCTTGGCATGCTGCCGGATTGGCTTGTTGTCTTCACAACGCGATTCTGACCTGCTGGCTGCAGAACACAGGAAGAGGAAGTCCGATGCCCGTATTCCCGTCGCTGGAAGGCGAGCCTACACTCGACATGGTCTTCAGGCGATTTCCGCACACAGTCGCGCCGCTGCTGGAGTATCATGACCGATTGCTGCGGGACCGCTCGCCACTGACCGTAGCCGAGCGCGAACTGATTGCTGCTTATGTCTCGGGTATCAATTCGTGCACTTTTTGCCATGGCGCGCACGTGGTCGCCGCCAGCGCTTATGGCATCGATCCTGACGTGTTCGAAGGTCTGATGTCCGATCTGGAAACCAGCACTGTCGACGATAAGTTGAAACCGCTCTTGGCCTATGTCGGCAAGCTAACCCGCACGCCGGCCATGATGACGCAAACCGATGCGGACCGGGTCTATGCCGCTGGTTGGGAAGAGCAAGCGCTGTTCGATGCGGTAAGTGTGTGCGCCTTGTTCAATTTCATGAACCGGATCGTGGAAGGCTCAGGGATTAAATCAAACCCGCTCGAGGCTGATCAGGCGGAGCTAGACGCCAGGATGAAACGCATGGGCGGCAACACCGACGATCCGCACGTAGGTCCCCGCAGTTATACGCAGCTCGCCAATCTCTGGGGCATTCGGGACGACGGATGACTCCCGATTTATGACCCTCGTGCCGAGTTTTGGCTTAATTGGCCAAGCGCAGCGAGGGTGTAACCTGCGCCCTTGAGTGCGCGAAGGATATGATATGAAAGAAGATTCCCATTTCAAAGATTTCCAGCTTTCTGCGCTGTTCCTGAATTGCAGCCTCAAGCGCTCGGACCAGCAGTCACACACTCAGTTGCTCATGGACAACGCAATCGCGATCATGGAAGCGAATGGCGTTGCCACCGAGACAATCCGTCTAGCCGATCATGATGTTCCGCCAGGCGTCCAGCCCGACATGAGGGAGCACGGGTGGGACAGTGACGAATGGCCGGCCATTCAGGACAAGGTCCTGGCAGCCGATATCCTTGTGATCGGCACACCGATCTGGCTGGGCGACAAATCTTCCATCTGCACGCGCGCGATCGAGCGCCTCTATGGCTACAGTGGCGAGACCAACGATGAAGGCCAATATATCTATTACGGCCGGACCGCGGGATGTGTCGTCACCGGCAACGAGGATGGGATCAAACATTGCGCAATGAATGTGCTCTACTCCCTCCAGCACTTGGGATACGTCGTGCCTCCGCAGGCGGACGCTGGCTGGATCGGCGAGGCAGGGCCAGGCCCATCCTATGGCGATGAGGGCAAGGTCGGGTTCGACAACGAATTCACACGCCGAAACACGACCTTCATGGCGTGGAACCTGATGCACATGGCTGCGATGCTCAAGAAGAGCGGCGGCTACCCAACTCCGGGCAATCAACGGGACAAGTGGGACGCCGGAACGCATTTCGATCATCCCAATCCCGAATATCGCTAGCGACGTTCCTGCAGCGCTTCGCCTCCCCCCAATCAACCCCCAACTAAATTGGAATTCGTAATGTCCGACACCTATCAAATTGGCCTCTCACTGCGCACAGTGGAGGACTCTGACGAAGCCGTCAGCACGCCGCTCAAGCAGGCGCAAAAATCTATGGGCATGGTTCCGAACATGTATGCCGCAATGGCTAACCTCCCAGCGTTGCTGGCAACCTACAGCTTCGGTTACGACAAGTTTCGCAGCGAATCAGGTTTCAGCACGGTTGAGCAGGATGTCATTCTCCTGACCGTCAGCCGTGCCAACGAGTGCCATTACTGCGTTGCCGCCCACAGCACGCTTGCTGATATGTCGGGTGTGCCCAAGGACGCGACTGACGCAATCCGCGACGAGAGCACGATCACGGATCCGAAACTGAAGGCGCTGTCAGATTTCACCCGCGTGATGGTAGAAACACGCGGCAACCCCTCTTCTCATGATGCCCTCGCTTTTCTTGATGCGGGATATAGCGATGCGCATATCCTCGGCATCGTGCTCGCAATCAGCGTCAAAGTAATTTCGAACTACAGCAACCACCTGTTTCATACCGAAGTCGATGACGCGTTCGCGGGTAGAAACTGGGACGCGCCAACCTCCTGATTGTGATCCGCTTTCAGTCATGCCCCATGGCGTAAAAATTTGTCCGCTTTCCATAGGTCGATCGCTAGGATCGGACCTTCAGCTCCCGGCCAAAGAGCGGTATTTCCGGTTGGGGCGGAGCGGCCGTTCAGCAAAGCGCCCCTCTTCGGACATTAGGGGTATCTTCTACGCACCCCGAAAACTGACATCAGTGTCCTCTAAGCCGCAGGCGAATCCCTCCAATCAAGATGAAGTCCTCGAAGGGTGGCCAAGCGTCGACCGTCCACTCGCCACTCTTTGCGGACTCAGTAGGGAATCTCGTTTGATCTGGCGCACGTCCAGCAGGTTGCCGGCATTAATGAACAGGCTGACCTTGCCGATCGTCAACTCACCGAGGATAACCAGGTGGAAGCAGTCAGTGACCCCATACTGGCAGACAGACGAGGATCCTGTTCTGGCTATCGCAGCGCTTCTGCGACAGCCGCTATTCTTTTCGATTGCCGGGCTTTGAAAAGAGAGTAAATCTCGACGTGACGGGCTGGCAGGGCGGAAGCGTTCCGCTGCGGGCCTGGGGGTCTCCGGCCAATGTTACTGGACAGGGTAAAGCCGCTCGACGCGATTCTCGCGACGGCGAAGAAGAAAGCACTCAAACGCACTCTCGGGCCGATCCAGCTGATGCTGTTCGGGATCGGCTGCATCATCGGGACGGGCATTTTCGTCCTGACCGCAGCTGGCGCGCAAAAGGCCGGTCCCGGCCTGATGCTCGCTTTCATTATCGCCGGACTGGTCTGCATCGTCGCGGCGCTTTGCTACGCCGAGATCGCCTCGATGATCCCGGTCGCAGGCTCCGCCTATACCTATTCCTACGCCACCATGGGCGAATTGCTCGCCTGGACCGTGGGCTGGGCGCTGATCCTCGAATACGCCATCGCCGCAGCGGCGGTGTCGGTAGGTTGGTCGGGTTATTTCGCTGGAACGATCCTGAACGAATTCTTCGGGATCGAGCTCCCGCTATGGCTGGCGGCCGGGCCGCTGGCGCTTGGCGGCGAACCGGGCGGCTTCATCAATTTGCCGGCGATGGTGATAGCGCTGCTGGTCACCTGGCTTTTGATGATCGGCACCAATGAAAGCGCCCGCGTCAACGCAGTGCTGGTCATGGTCAAGGTGGTCGCGCTCACCGTCTTCATCGCGCTGACCTTCACCAGCCCCGAGTTCGACGCCGACAAGTTCAACCCCTTCCTCCCCGCCGGCGTGTTCGGCGGTTTCGGTTCCGGGGTCGGCGCGGTCGGCGCGGCGGCGACGATCTTCTTCGCCTATGTCGGCTTCGATGCGGTTTCGACCGCGGCCGAAGAGACCAAGAACCCGCAGCGCAACGTGCCGATCGGCCTGGTCGGTTCGCTGTTGTTCTGCACCGTGTTCTACATCCTGGTGGCGGCGGGCGCGATCGGCACGATCGGCGGGCAGCCGATCATGGGTCCGGGCGGCATTCCCTTCCCCGCCGGGTCGGAAGAACTCGCGCTGCAATGCGCGATGCCGCAATACGCCGCTTCGCTGGTCTGCTCGGACGAGGCGCTGGCGCATGTGCTGCGCCAGATCGGTTTCTCGAGCGTGGGCAACATGCTCGGAATCGCGGCGTTCTTCGCGCTGCCCTCGGTCATCCTGGTGCTGCTGTTCGCGCAGACCCGCATCTTCTTCGTGATGAGCCGCGACGGTCTGCTCCCCGAGGGCCTGTCCAAGGTCCATCCCAAGTGGAACACACCCTATGTGGTGACCGCCATCACCGGTGTGATCGTCGCCTTCGGCGCGGCGTTCTTCCCGGTGGGTCAGTTGGCCGATATCGCCAATGCCGGGACGCTCTACGCCTTCCTGATGGTGGCGGTGGCGGTGATGTTGCTGCGCCGCAGCGACCCCGATCGTCCCCGCAGCTTCCGCACCCCGGCGCTGTGGTTGGTCGGACCGGCGACGATTTTCGGTTGCACCTTTCTGTTCCTCAACCTGCCCACCGAAGCGATGCTGGTGCTGCCTATCTGGACGATTATCGGACTGGTGGTCTATTTCGCTTACAGCCGCCGACACAGCCATCTGGGGCGCGGGATCGTCGAGGTGCACGAGCCCGAATATGCCGAGATCGAGCCCGCTATTCCAGGGATTGGAAATATCGAGGCATCGTAGGCTTTGCGAAAAAGGGCCGTTCGACGAACGGCCCTTCCATTTCGACAGCGTCTCTGCGGACCCAAGCTGCTTTCACACAATAGGCTCCATTTCGGTCCTCGCCTGCCTACCATCTGGCTGATGGCCGAAATCGATTGCGTGACAAGTGCAATCGGCCTCACGCATTGTGAAAGTATATCAGCGCAAATGTAGCTGCGATCACACCGATCAAAATCATAATGGGGATCAGATCGCGAAATCTAAATCGATCCATTTCGGACCGAAACGCTTTATAGCCCGAATTGATTGACTCGATTTGAGAAACCATCGCCACATCGAGTGATGATGCCTCCTTGCGATACCATTGGATGAGGATATCTTTCTCGTTATGCGATATCTCGGGATATCGCCCCAATAACTCTTCTACAAACATACGTTTGGCAACGGCTATCTCGCTATTCTTGTTGTTCGGCATTGGATTTTTCCTGATTTTGTCACAGCATCAAGGGCGCCAGAGCGCCGCGGCAAAATCAGGAAATAGGGGGGCCTCGCGTGGGGTGATCAAACGTTAGGCGGCGGATCGGAGGCGGACCGGTCGAGTCGGGCCGCGGAGCAGGAACAGAAATCCGATCTTCGTTCTGACTGGTGCGCACATTCAGAAGTGCCACGGTCAGGCCTTTGGGCTGAGGCACAGCCACAATGCGAACCACTGTTTCTCGGCGCTCGTTCAAAACCGCTAGATTCTGAGTGGCGGCGCTGAAATGCGTGCCGTGTGAACTGGCGACCAACGCCGTCTCTGTCGGAAGCGGTTGCAGTGTCAGAGCCGCAAGGAGCACGACAATTAGGGTTCGAACCTGCTTATGGATTTGAGCGGCCATGTTCAGAGGTCAAATACCGCCAGCCTGCAGGGTGGGCAATGCATCTAGCTCATGGCGCTGGTCAACCATCACTTTGCGATATATCCAAGGGTCACCCGGGAGACCGATGAAACGATGAAAATTTTTATTCCCGTCGCGGCTATACTGGCTCTTGGCGCCTGTGGCTCGCAGGACGAAGCGCTACCTGAGCCAGAGCAGGCCGAAAGTGTCGTGCCAGCCGATGTGACCGAGGCGCATCCTCCGCCGCATCGCGAAGAATTCGCTGCCGCTTGGGCGGAAGCTTGCCTCGAGGCCGAGCCGGTCGGAAAGGCACTGTGCAAATCCAAAGGTTTAGGCGAGCCCGGCTTCACCTGTGATTTTGGACTGGGTGAAGACGAATACCGCCGTCACAATGCCGAGCTCGAACTGGCCGGCGAAAGCTGGGCCCTTGTCGATCCCGAGAACGCCTGTAACGTCGAGTAAATAGCAGGCAGCCAACGGCCCATTTTCAAGCCGACTTGCTGCCGGGACGCGGGCTGGTCATCGCGCGCGCGGTTGCGGCTCTCAAGAACGCTTTCGAACAAATTCGGCGCGCAGAACCAGCCCTTTGATGCCTTCGTAGCGGCAGTCGATCTCCTGAGGATCATCGGTTAGCCGGATCGCCTTGATAAGCGTTCCCCGCTTGAGCGTTTGGCCGGCACCCTTGACCTCTAGATCCTTGATCAGCGTAACCTGATCGCCGTCGGCCAGGAGATTGCCCACCGCGTCGCGAACTTCGACATTGTCAGCGGCGGCATTGCGCCCGGCCAATTTCGCGGCAGGCATCCACTCGCCCGTTTCCTCGTCATAGACGTAATCATCGTCGCTCATCGAACACTCCAATCCTGCTGCAAATGTCATTGGGTCGGCGTTTCGGATTGTTCGATCAGATCGACGGCAAGTGTCTGGGCCGTTGCGAAGTCGGCGGCGTAGAAGACTTCGCTCGAGCCCCGACCAAGCTCCACCTGCTCGAGCATCGATCGCGGTTGCGACCGAAGACCGGAGAGAATGACCCTGGCCCCGACAATGTGAGCCTGTTCGACGAACTCTTCGAGAGCCCGCAGACCGCTGGCATCGAGCAAAGGGACGAGTTTCATGCGCAGGATGATGACCCTGGACGAAGCGCCGACATTGCGAAGAGTAGTAAGAAGCTCGCCCGCGACACCGAAAAAGAACGGGCCGTTGACCCGGAACACCTCGACGCCCTCCGGAAGCGAGTCGCGCTGATCCGCGTCCTCGTCATCGAGATCTATATCCTGCCTGCCGCTGGTATCGACCTCGAACGCCTCGGCCATGCGCGCCATGAACAGCAGCGAGGCCAGCGTCACGCCGACGCCGATCGCCACCGTGAGATCGACGAGCACGGTCAGGCCGAAGGTCAGCAGCAGCACGATCCGATCGCTGCCGGGCATGCGCAGCAGCGCAAGGAAGCGCTCGTATTCGCTCATCCCCCAAGCAACCATGAAAAGGATGGCAGCCAGTGCGGCCATGGGCACGAATGCCATGAGGTCAGCGCCGAACAGGATAAATAGTAGCAGGAAGACGGCATGCAAAATCCCGGCAACCGGGGTTTTGCCACCGGCTCGGATATTGGTTGCTGTTCGAGCGATGGCACCGGTCGCTGGCAATCCCCCGAACAGAGCCGACCCCAGATTGGCGATACCCTGGCCGATCAACTCCTGATTGGAGCGGTGCCGTGTTCCAGTCATTCCGTCCGCCACCACCGCCGAAAGCAGGGCCTCGATCCCGGCGAGGAAAGCGATTGTGAAGGCCGCGGGCAGCACAGCCGTGATCTTGACGAGCGAAATCTCGGGAAAGGACGGCATCGGCAATCCCGCGGGCATATCGGGGAAGCGCGAACCAATGGTATCGACCGGCAGCTCAAGCACGATTACGGCGACCGAACTCACTACAACCGCAATCAGGAACCCAGGCAATTTGGGTGCGAGCCTGCGCAGGACGATGATGGTGGCGAGCGCCGCCACACCCACCCCGAGCGTCGCCCAACTGACGCTCGACATTGCGGTGAAATAGGCTTGCCATCGCGGAACAAACTCCGCCGGAACATCTGCGATCGCCAGTCCGAAGAAATCCTGCACCTGAGTCGTCGCGATGATGACCGCAATGCCCGCCGTAAAACCGGTCACAACGGGATGCGGAATGAACTTGATCAACTGCCCAAGGCGAAAGACGCCAGCAGCGATGAGAATCAGTCCGGCGAGCAGCGTTGCGATCAGCAGGCCGTCGTAGCCGTGCTGGGCGATGACGTTGAAGATGACGACAACGAAGGCGCCGGTGGGGCCGCCGACCTGGACGCGCGAACCGCCGAGCGCTGAAATCAGTAAACCTGCGACGACGGCGGTGATGAGACCCTTGTCCGGCGAAGCGCCGCTGGCGATACCGAGCGCCATGGCGAGTGGGAGCGCCACGATGGCAACGGTGACACCGGCAATCGCGTCGGCCCGGAAAGCGCCAAATGTGTAGCCTTCACGAAGCGCCGTAATGAGCTTGGGAGTGAAGGAGCCCGTGTTCATTGCCGCAAGGAGGCGCTAGCAGCCTTGTCATACATAATAGAGGGTTCGCTCTCAGCCTTGTCGCCAGCGGAATTATCCCGCAGGCGCACTCCGCGACCCAGACCGACGCTTGGCGCATTTTCGCCTAACAATTCTATGCCGGCAGACTCGAGTGCCTTGACGACTTTAACAAGTGTCCTGACGATGCCACGAACTTGGCCATCCGATGACTCCATCCGCTGGATCGTAGGGACTGACGTATCAGATTCTTCTGCCAATTGGCGCTGGTCCCAGCCGAGTAGGGCGCGCGCTGCACGCAATTGTTGCGATGTGATCATATCGAAATCCTGATATATAAGGCATCAGAACTTACGTTTACCACTTAATGATCGTGATGTATATCCGCCCTATGCCATCAATCCGCATATATCCCGAGCCGCACGACCCGACCAGAGCCGAGGCGCGGGACCAGGCAATTTCCGGAGCCCATGCTCATTTCGCATCTGTGAAAGGGGGTGATGGGGGCTTCCGCGTCGTGCTGGCCTTCCGATCGAAAGAAGGCGCTCAATGCGATGCCATCCTTACACCGCTCATGGCGGCAGGCCTGCAGGCCGAGATAGCCCGCGTGCTGGATGCCGGACGGCCTTGGCAATACGACCAATCCCATGAAGATTAGGATCTTGGCATAGTTACCGATCGTTCTTTCGGCGCGAGTTCTGCCGATCGTGCGCACGCCCGCCGGCCACGACCAGCACGATGAACAGGGTCAGCAACGCTACTGACGCCAAAATGATTAGAATTATCGCCATAGTATGCTCGATCCATAGGTGATGGATGACGGTTTAGGCGGACATCGGCGCTGGAGCAGCCTCAAGTTGCGCAGCCATTCTAACCGAAATCAGCGACGTTGCCGGTCTTCGAATAATCGAGCCCTATCGTGCATTTCTCGCCAAGCAGCCGCCGCTCGCATGGCTTGCTCTCGTAATCTTGGCAATGTGCAGTCCTCTGCATCCTGCATTGACTGCTCTAATCGAGCCAAGAAAAAATCACTCTTGCGGGGCAGGGGGCGGTTGGTATTGGTAAGAACGACAACACGACACTCTTGTGAATTCATTTCTATTGTCCGCCTTATACATGACCTAGATAGCGCAGGTGTAATTTACGGCGGCGGCCATGTTGATGAGACGATTTCTCGTTCCTCAGTTCGCCAGGTTCGCTTGGCCCCACGATCACACGGTTAGTTTCTTTACCTGCATGCCGCCTCGTGCCGATAAAGGTCCTGTCGTTCATGACATTTCCGCTTTGTCATTGGCCAAAGGGCGGTGACCAGGTTCATTGCCCTGGTGAATGACGCGGGCAATTTCCGAGAGAAGTCCCGTCGCATTATCCTGGGTGAGCTGGGCTTCGCACAATGACCCATCGGTGTGATGGAAAGTAAGCACCACCCGAAAGTCGGCTGGCTCGCGCGGGAATGTTCGAAGGTGCGCGTTAACTTGGTCAACTGCCGCAGGACCCATGCTCGCTCGGGCCGCGAAATTTGAGTCACTCAAAGCTGCCTGATGGTGGGACATAAGTAGCGTATAACATCACACATTCAATAACAGAACAGCTTTAATGATGTTTCAGACATCAAATATCATCTTTTGACTTTAAATCGGAAGTGCTACATCATCAATATGGTGCTCCCGCAACCAAACTTGCGAGCGTTGCCGACAGCGTAAAGGCAGCGTTCACTCGCCAACCCGGTCTTCAAGAAAGACGTTTTATCCTATGGCCCATAGCTTCACCCCGCCCGAAGTGTTCGCGAAAGCAGAGGCTCGTCTGCATGAAAACCTCGATACGGCGCGATTGGTGGAGTTCGCGTTGCGACGCGGTGAAGCCCACTTGTCGCAGCATGGGGCGTTGGTAGTCGAAACCGGCAAGCACACCGGTCGCTCGGCGCAGGACAAGTTCATCGTTCGTGACGATAAGACGGACCACGAAGTTTGGTGGGGCCCGTCCAACATGCCGATGACCGGCGAGGCCTTCGCCAACTTGCGCAAGGATTTCCTGGCGCATCTCGTCACTCGCGACGATGTTTTCTTGCAGGACCTCTTCGGCGGTTCGCAGCCCGAGTATCGGATCGGGGTTCGGGTCCTGACCGAACTCGCATGGCATTCCAGCTTTATGCGCACGATGCTGGTGCGGCCGGAACCCGACGAGCTCGATCAGTTTACCGCAGATTATACGCTCATCGACTTGCCCAGCTTTCGCGCCGACCCAGAACGCCATGGCTGCCGTTCCGAAACAGTCATCGCCATCGACTTCGAGGAGAAGCTGATCCTAATAGGTGGGACGCGCTACGCCGGCGAGATGAAGAAGGCGATATTCACGGTCCTCAACTACGTGCTGCCACCGCAAGGGGTCATGCCGATGCATTGCTCGGCGAACATTGGGTCCGATGGCGACACAGCCATATTCTTCGGCCTTTCGGGCACCGGGAAGACCACCTTGTCCGCCGATGCCTCGCGCACGCTTATCGGTGACGATGAGCATGGTTGGTCGGATTCTGCCGTCTTCAACTTCGAAGGCGGCTGCTACGCCAAGATGATCCGTTTGTCGCAAGAAGCTGAACCAGAAATCCACGCCACCACGAAGCAGTTCGGCACGATCCTGGAAAACGTGGTCATGGACCCTGACACCCGGGTCCTTGATTTTGACGATGCAACGCTCGCGGAGAACAGCCGCGGCGCCTATCCGATCAATTTTATCCCAAATGCCAGTCACGACAACATGGGGCCGGTGGCTAAGAACATCATCATGCTGACGGCGGATGCATTTGGGGTCCTGCCTCCTATTGCGAAGCTCACCCCGGAACAGGCGATGTATCACTTTCTTTCGGGTTATACCGCCAAGGTGGCGGGGACCGAACTCGGCGTGACCGAGCCTCAAGCGACTTTCTCGACCTGCTTTGGTGCCCCCTTCATGCCTCGCCATCCCAGCGTCTATGGCGACATACTGCGCCAGCGTATTGCCAAGGGAGGGGTCGACTGCTGGCTGGTCAACACGGGCTGGACAGGCGGCCAGTATGGCAGAGGCGAACGTATGCCCATCAAGGTCACTCGCGCGCTTCTTCGAGCTGCTCTGTCGGGCACGCTCAAGAATGCCGGGTTCCGCATCGATCCTAATTTCGGTTTTGAGGTTCCTGTCAGGGTCGAGAATATCGATCCAAAAATCCTTGATCCGCGTGCAACCTGGGCAGATGGCAGGGAATATGATCTGGTTGCTAGCGATCTTGCCGAACGCTTCCGTCGCAATTTTGAACAGTTCGCCACACAGGTCGACAACAGCGTTCAGGCGGCCGCCCCGTCGGGGGCGTTGAATGCCTGATTTTCTATCAACACCCTTCGACCGGGCTCGGAAAAACCGGAAACCAATTTCGGGCTACGAGCCACAATCGCTAACCGTTGATGTCGTTCTTCCCGCCTCGGGCTGGGCGGCGATACTGCGTGGTTTGCGTGGGAAATGCCCTCGCTGCGGCGAAGCCCGACTTTTTAAGCAATTCCTCAAGCCGATTGGCCGCTGCCCGAATTGCTCACAAGACCTGACCCATCAGCAAGCGGATGACTTCCCGGCCTATCTCTCGATTTTGGTAACCGGGCACCTTCTGGCGCCACTCATCATCGCCCTGACACGCGATGCAGGTCTTTCGATTGCTGCACTCATGGCGATTATCATTCCGCTCGCCGTTTTGCTTCTGATCGCACTGCTACAACCAGCAAAAGGAGCCGTCATTGCCTTGCAGTGGTGGTTTGGCATGCATGGATTTCGTGTTGAACGGGCGAGATCCAACAATCCCTAATCATCGCTTTAGGACTGGGCTGGCATATGCACCGATCCGGCTGCCCCACTCGGAACGCTCTGTAATCGTTTCCGGGCGAACTCTTGCGAGACTTCTTGCATTGCCCCTATTTTGGCGTGAGTTCCCGCTCGATCAGCAAGGTCCAAAGAGTGAGCACTCCCGCTACCCCGGTGGCTAAAGCCAGAGATTGCGCGTCGATGGCGAACCAGGCGCTTGTGCCTGCAACCCCGCCGAGCAGGAACGCCAACCAAAACGAGGCATGTAAGCCGGTGAGCCGGCGGTCGGTGTCATAGCGCTCGCCGACCAGTGCCTCGCCAAAACCCACGATCTGAGCCGAAGGGGACATGGCTTCTTGCAGATTGGGATCGTCGCGCTCGAAAATACAAAATGCTCCGCCCATCGCCATCGCGAGCAATACAGCAGGGGCAAAGGAAATACCGATCTGGAGCGCGACGTAGGCGAGAGCGAGCGCCAATGCCGTGCCAGAAAGCACCAGGGTGCGCCTAAATTTCGTCGCCCGGTTCGCGATAAGCGTCATCAGGGTGACACCCGCAACGAAGCTGAACAGCATGGCGCCAGCGAATAAAGCGATATCAATGCTGCCCGGCAAATTTGCGCCCAGGACGGTAGCGCTCGCGTCCGGCGAAGCGAAAAATACATGGCCAAAAGCGAGGAAGCCAATCGCGTCGACCATGCCAGCCAGCGCCGCCAGCAAGGCGGCAAGCTGCACAAGCGCATCCTTTGGCCCGTTGGCTGTCATCGATCCTGCGTGTTGTCCCGACTGATCAGGTTCGCTCATTTTTTGCCTCTTTCAGACGTATCGTTCATCGCTGACCACGATCGCCGTTCGTGCCTACACGACAATCTCGCACAATCTCACAATTCAGGAGTAATTGCCAAGGTTGCAGCAGGTGTTTTGGTCGTGAAGGTTCAAACTATCAGTGAACTGTAGTTCGTTCTGAAGTTTTGCTCGCCAGCACAGCGTCGGCAAGAATTCGCTTATGTATGGTCCGCTTTCGCCCGTGGCTCAACAAAAGCCGCCTGTCCGCAGACGGCC
>Ga0210028_1001993_pt1 | contig 16722 bp, 14 predicted proteins | sample CryGeymeta201513_FD_185468 | JGI IMG/M metagenome (GOLD analysis project Ga0210028, IMG submission 185468) | Groundwater microbial communities from Crystal Geyser aquifers in Utah, USA - Crystal Geyser metaG 2015-13 (SPAdes) (version 2) | ecosystem: Environmental > Aquatic > Deep subsurface >...
TCAATTAAAAAAAAGAGCTGCTTTAAGGCGAGAAGAGTTGCGGAAGAGATATGAAAAACTCAAAAAATTAGGTAAACTATGATTGAGATTCGTAATTTAACAGGGAATCTGATAAATGAAGATTTTATTAAAGAGATTAGCCGAAAGGTTTTAAGGGAAGAGAAGAAACCCGCCCAAAGTAAAGCATTGGGGCGGGCGGGGAAGGAAAATATTTCCCTTGCCTTTATTGGTTCAGGGAGAATGCGAGAATTAAATAAAAGATACAGGGGGGAAAATAGAGTAACTGATGTGCTTATCTTCGGTGAGGACTTAAAAGAAATAGTCATTTGTCTCAGGGAGGTTAAAAAAAATGCCAAAAGATATGAGACGACTTTCGAAAAAGAATTAGCCCGGGTTTTAATTCACGGCATTTTACATCTTTTAGGATATGACCATGAAAAGCCCAGCACCAGAGCAAAGCTCGGTGCTGGACTAGTCCCGCACCGAAACGAAGTTTCTGGTGCGGGGTCAAATAGAGAAGCGAAGAAAATGAGAGAGAAGGAAGAATATTATCTCAAATTGTTAAATTGTTAAATTGTTTTTATGACAAAATCCACTATTCTCACTGCTTTAGATATTGGTACAGATTCGATTAAAACCTTAATTGGGAGAAGTAATCCTAAAAAGGAGAATTTTGAGATTCTGGCTATGGCTCAGATTCATTCGGCCGGAGTCAGAAAAGGAGAAGTAATAAAAGTGAAAAAACTTATTCCCGCTATTCAATCATCTATCCGCGAAGTTCAAAAAAAATCAGGTTTAAGAGTTAAAAAATGTATTTTTAATATTAATGGAAATCATTTATCTACCGTGCCTTCTCAGGGATTAGTTTCTGTTTCCCGGGCTGATCAGAAAATTTCTGAAGAGGATATTAGTAGAGTTCTTCATCAAGCTCAAACCCTGAGCTTACCCTCCAACAAAGAAATTTTAGATATTTTCCCAAAAGAGTTTATTGTTAACGGCGAAGGAGGAATAAAAGAACCATTAGGACTTCATGGCTTGAGGCTTGAGGTAAGAGCTCTTTTAATTTATGTCTTTTCTCCTGTTTTAGAAAATTTAGTTCAAGCCCTCGATTCAATCGGACTTAAATTTGATAGCAACAATATAGTTCCTTCACCCTTAGCTTCAGCTAAGGCCTGTTTAAATTTTGAGCAAAAAGAATTAGGAGTAGCTCTGGTTGACATAGGAGCGGAGACCACTGGCTTAGCCGTCTTTGAGGAAGGCGACTTAATTCACTGTCATATCATTCCCTTGGGCTCGGCTAATATTACTAATGATATCGCTATAGGACTTCGAACCGAGATTGAAACAGCCGAACGCGTCAAAAAAGAGTTTGGTTCACTTTCTTTTTCAAAAGAAAAGAAAAAGAAACAGAAAAAAACAAAGGAAAAAATAGAGATTCCTGAGAAATCTTTAATCTGTTCTAGAAAAGTATTGGAGAATATTATTGAATCTCGGGTTTCAGAAATATTCAGCCAAATTCAAAAAGAACTGAAGAAAATATCAAAACAGGAACTTTTACCGGCTGGAATAGTTTTAACCGGAGGCGGTTCTTTACTACCAGGGATTGAAGAGTATGCTAAGAGGGTATTAAAACTTCCTTGCCGCCTGGCTGCTCCCAAAAACATTCCCGGATTACCTGGAGATCCGTCTTTCTCCGTTGCGGTTGGTCTTTTACTAGAAGGTTGGGATCTAGAGGAAGAGGGAATAAAGGCAGGATCTTTCTCTGGAGGTTTGGGAGAAAAAATTCGAAGAATCTTCAAAATCTTTCTACCATGAGCGTAATACCAAAGATTAAACTAATCGGGATAGGTGGCGCTGGAGTAAATGCTTTATCCAGAATGACGAAATGCGGTAATGATTACATAGAGTTAATTGCTGTTAATACCGATGCCCAATCTCTTCGATTTTCCCGGGTTCCCCATAAACTTTTAATTGGAGAAAATACTACCTTAGGCTTAGGAGCTGGGATGGATATTAGATTGGGAGAAAAGGCGGCCAAAGAAAGCAAAGAAAAAATAAAAGAGGTTTTGAAAGGAGCGGAGATGGTTTTCTTGACGGCTGGTTTTGGCGGAGGTTGCCTTCGAGGCAGTTCTCTTATACTCACTAATCCAGAAGGCCCGGTAAGAATAGATTCCATTAAGCCCGGCTCCACAGTTTATACTTTTTCAAACGGTAATTTGGTTAAAAAGAAAGTTTTAGCGGCAATGCAAACTGGAATTAAGAAGGTTTTAGAACTTAAAACAAATAATCGAACTATTTATGCCTCAGAAGATCATCCCTTCTTGCGGGTTAAACCTCTAAATAGTTTGAGTGATAATAGATTTTCTAAGTTCGAACCCGAATGGATAGAGCTTAGAAATTTGAAAGTAGGAGATTTGGTAGTTATTCTTAGAAAATTACCTGATGATGGGAAATCTTTAAAACTTCCAAATGGTTCTTTTACCAATGAAAAATTCTGTCAGCTTTTTGGCTTTTTACTTGGTGATGGTTGGATTACTAAAGGAAAATACAGAAATGATAATTGGCGGATATACTTTTCGCCATCAAACGATGAAAAAAATAATCAAAAATATTTGAGTTTAATAAAAGAAGTTTTTGGTTTGGAAATGAAAAGAAGGGAGAATTGGTATAATGTAGGTTCTAAAGAAGTAGGTATACTATTAGAACAATTGGGTTTGCATAAAAAAGCGACAGAAAAAGAGGTTCCTGAATGGGTTTTTACTCTACCAAAGTCACAAAAAAAAGCTTTTATTATTGGTTTAGCCGATGCTGATGGATGTTATTCTACTCAGAAGGGAAGATCGGGTTTGCCCAAAAAAGAGATTAAATTCGAAATGTCAAGTGAAAAACTCATTAGAGGCCTGAAGATTTTGTGCGATAGTATGGGTTTAAGAGTGAGCAATGTAACCTCAAGAAAAAGAATTCTAAAAGCGCCTAATTCGAAAGAAGAAAAACTGTCTACCTCTTGGATTCTTAGAATTTATAAAACTCATGAGCTGACAGGAGTATTGCCCCACCCCAAAGCAAGATCCGGAGTAGGTTTTTTATACAAATTTAGAAACTGCTCTAGAAACGGGAGACTTCCAGAATTTTTTAAATATTTCGGGTTTAATAGAATAAAATCCATTAGGGAAATAGGAAACGAGGAGGTTTATGATATAACAGTTGAAGATAGTCACAATTTTGTAGCTGATGGGTTTGTTGTCCATAATACTGGTAGTTCTTGCTTGCCTATCATAGGGGAAATGGCGAAAAATTTGGGAATCTTGACTGTAGCCGTAATAACAAAACCATTTTCTTTTGAAGGTGTTCAACGTCAGAGAATTGCTAACTGGGGTCTTCGGAATTTAGAAGGGAAAGTCGATAGCTTGATTTGTATTTCTAATGACAAATTGCTTAAGATAATTGGTAAAAATACTTCGGTTGAAGATGCTTTTTGGGAATGCGATAGGATTCTAAGAGAAGCAATTCAGGGGATTTCTGATTTAATATTTTTCCCCGGCATCATTAACGTTGACTTAGCTGATATTCGGGGGATTTTAAAAAATTCCGGAGAAGCCCTCTTCAGTCAAGCTAAATCTAAAGGGGAGAATCGAGCAATAACAGCGGCAAACGAAGCGATTCATTCGCCTTTGATTGATTTTCCAATTAATAAAGCCAAAGGGATTTTATTGAATATTGCTGGAGGAGAGGATCTTAGTTTATTTGAAATTCAAGAGGCAGCCGGATTTATTAAAAAAACAGTTTCCTCTCGAGCTAAAATAAGTTTCGGTGCTTCAGAAGATAAAACATTAAAAAAGGGAGAAATAAAAATTACCCTTATTGCCACGGGGATTAAATAAATTATAAATTAGTTGATGAAAAGTAGAATTGAGAAAATTAAAAAAAGAGATGGAAGGATTGTTGATTTTGAACAAGAAAAAATTACCGAAGCTATTTTTAAGGCTTTGACTGCGGCTGGGCAGGGGGACGGAAAAAAATCAAAGGAAATCTCTGATAAGATAGTTAGATTATTAAATCGAAGATTTAAGAAAGGAGAAATTCCTGATGTTGAACAAATCCAGGACATTGTTGAAGAAGTTTTGATTTTAGAGGATTTGGTCAAAACGGCCAAGGCCTATATTTTATACAGGGAGCAAAGGAGAAAAATAAGGGAAGCGGTAAAAGTCAGCGAAGAAGCAGTGGATAGAGTTGACCAATATCTTGAAAAATTGGATTGGGAAGTTAAGGAAAACGCCAATATGGCTTTTTCTCTTCAAGGGTTAAATCATTACGGAGTGAGTTATATTATCAAAAAGTATTGGCTTAACAAAATCTATCCTAAAGAAATAAGAGAAGCAGTTAAATCTGGCGACTTTCATATTCATAATTTAGATACTCTTGGGCCATACTGTGCAGGGTGGGATTTATACGATTTTTTATTAAAAGGTTTTAGCGGAGTTTCTGGAAAAGTCGAATCAAAACCACCAAAGCACCTTAGATCAGCCTTAGGTCAAGCGGTGAATTTTATATTTACGATAACTGGCGAAGTGGCCGGGGCAGTCGCTTTTTCAAATTTTGATACTCTTTTAGCTCCATTTATCCGTTATGACGGCTTAGACTATAAGCAAGTAAAACAATGTCTCCAGGAATTTTTATTCAACATGGCCACGCCCACTCGTGTGGGCTTTCAGTCACCATTTTCTAATCTGACCTTAGATTTAAAGCCTTCTTCTGTTTTTGCCAAACAGCCGGTAATTATTGGAGGCAAGCCCCAGAAAGAAACTTATGGAGAATTTCAAGAAGAAATGAAAATATTTGATAAAGCTTTTTATGAAGTAATGATGGAAGGTGATAAATCCGGCCGGCCCTTTTCTTTCCCAATTCCAACTATCAACATTACTAAAGACTTCCCTTGGGATGAGCCGGCTTTTAATGGAATCTTTGAGGCTTCAGCGAAATATGGCACGAATTATTTTGCCAATTACATTAATTCTGATATGAAACCAGAAGATGTGCGCTCAATGTGTTGCCGCTTACGTTTGAATCTCACAGAGCTTCATAATCGAGGTGGGGGAGGATTGTTTGGCAGTGGAGCTAATACCGGTTCGGTGGGTGTGTGTACGATCGATATGCCCCGAATTGGCTATTTAGCGAAAACCAAAAGAGATTTTTTTGAAAGGTTAACTAAACTAATGGATTTAGCCAAGGACTCTTTGGAAATCAAAAGAAAAACAATAGAAAACTTTATTGAAAAAGGTTTGTATCCTTATTCAAAGTTTTACCTGGCTGGAATTAAAAAAGCCAGAGATGCTTATTATAATAATCATTTTTCAACTATTGGTCTCGTTGGGATGAATGAGTGTTTGTTGAATTTCATGGGCGAAAACATTGGTTCGGAGAAAGGAAGAAAATTCACTTTAGAAGTTTTAGATTTTATGAGAGAAAGGTTGGTCAAATACCAAAAAGAAACTGACAACATTTATAATTTAGAAGCAACTCCAGCCGAAAGTACCGCCTATCGCCTGGCCTCAAAAGACAAAGAAAAATATCCTGATATCATTACGGCCGGAACAAAAGAAGTGCCATACTATACAAATTCAACAATGCTTTCGGTCAATTATACCGATGATATTTTTAAGGCATTAGAACTTCAAGATGAAATCCAATGCAAATATACTGGTGGAACTGTGGAACACCTCTTTTTAGGAGAGAAAATTTCCGACGTTGAGACAACTAAAAAATTAATTAAAAAAATCTTTGAGAATTTTCATCTACCCTATATCACCTTTACTCCTACCTTTTCAATCTGTCCGGTTCACGGATATTTGTCTGGCGAACATTGGACTTGTCCAAAGTGCACAATTGAACAACCCTGCGAGGTTTATTCTAGGATAGTAGGGTATTATCGCCCGTTGAAACAATTTAATGTCGGGAAGCAACGCGAATTTCACGACCGCAAAACATTTAAAATTCCCAAAAAATTTAAATACTAAATACTAAATACTAAATACTAAATACTAAATACTATAATGTTTATTGGCGGTCTCCAAAAATTAACCCTAATTGATTATCCCGGTAAAATAGCTTGTACGGTATTTTTGGCAGGTTGTAATTATCGTTGTCCCTGGTGTCATAATCCGGAGCTTGTTTTGCCAGAGGAAATAGAAAAAAGCCCAAAAATCTCAGAAAAAGATTTTTTTAATTTTTTAAAATTAAGGAAAAATCTATTGGAGGGCGTGGTTGTCTGTGGAGGAGAGCCATGCATAAATAAGGATTTGCCTGAATTTTGTCAGAAAATAAAAAAAATTGGCTATTCGATAAAGCTTGATACCAACGGTTCCAATCCCAAAATGTTGAAAGATTTAATTAACAGAAAATTAATTGATTATGTAGCTATGGATATAAAAGCACCCCAAGAAAAATATAAAGAAGCTATTGGATTTAAAAACCGTTCTTTCCGTTATCTCTTAGACCGCATTAACAAGAGCATAGATATTTTAAAACAAGGGAAAGTTGATTATGAGTTTAAAACAACAATGATACCGGGATTATTGGGAAAGGAAGATATTATAAAAATTGTTCAATGGATTGAACCGGCCAAAAGGTACTGCTTACAAAATTTCAGACCCGGAGGAAATACTGTTGATGCTAATTTTAAGAATATGAAACCTTGCCTAGAAGAATATCTTTTAGAGATTCAGAAAGCAGTTGCTCCTTTTTTTGAAATTTGCCAGGTCAGATAATATGACTGCCTCTAAAACTTTCCTTTATCTTTGTCTCTCTTTTATCGGAGGGATTTTTATTAGTTCTTTGCTCGTAGTTCCCAAACTTATAATTGGCGAGCTTTTTGTTTTAGGAGTTTTTTACAGTTTGTTTTTTCTTAAGCAAAGGCCGATTCTTGTTTTTGGAATCTGTTTGATAATTTTGGCTTTTGGCATTTTGCGTTACCAGATTACTCTTAATAATTTTGAAAATGCTGAATTAAGAAACTTTATTGATTTCTCAAAACCTATTAAAATTTTAGCCGAAGTGATAAAAGAACCGGATGTCAGAGAGAATAATATAAATTTGACAGTCAGGATTGAAGAACTGCTGATAAATAAAATAGGGATACCAATGGAAGGGAAGATTTTAGTAACTACCAGCCGCTATCCCGAATATCAATATGGAGATAGATTAAAAATCATTGGCTCGCTAAAAGACCCTCCAATTTTTGGAGATTTTAGTTATAAAGATTATTTAAGAAAAGATGGTATTTTAGCCATAATGTTTTACCCGGAAATCTCTCAAAAACCTGCGGAGAGCGGGTCTCCGTCAGCTTTTTATGGCAGGATATTATCTTTTAAAAACAAATTAAGAGAGGCTGTCAATCAGAGCTTGTCTCCTCCCCAAAGCTCAATCTTAGCGGCTGTAATATTGGGAGACAAAAGAAATATCTCAGAAGAGTGGAAGGATAAGTTGAATAGAACCGGACTGCGGCACCTCACTGCTGTTTCCGGTATGCATATTGTTATTTTAACTTCTATTCTAATGAGTTTCTTGATTGCCATTGGATTCTGGCGAGGCCAGGCTTTTTATTTGACAGTTGGCTTTATTTTTCTTTATATTTTGATGATTGGATTTCAACCTTCGGCTGTCAGGGCAGCCATTATGGCCGGTCTTTTTCTTTCAGCCCAGAAAGTTGGAAGGGTGTCATACAGTCAGAGAGCAGTAATTTTTGCCGGCGCTTTAATGCTAGCCCAAAATCCATTTCTCTTAAAAAATGATGTTGGTTTTCAATTGTCATTTTTAGCTGTCATGGGAATTATCTATCTTTTTTCAATTTTTCAAAGATGGTTAAAATTTATTCCTCAAGATAAATATTTAAACTTAAAAAATATTCTAAGTATGACTTTCTCCGCCCAAGTTTTCACCCTGCCCATTTTAATCTATAATTTTGGTTATCTCTCTTTAGTCTCTCCTCTGACCAATATCTTAATTGTGCCTCTTTTACCGTTTATTATGGTCAGCGGCTTTATTTTCAGTTTGGTTGGAATATTCTGGCAGTTTCTGGGCTGGCTTCTTTCTTTCCCGGCTTGGCTCCTATTGACCTATCTGACAAAAATAATTGACTGGTTTTATTGTCTTCCTTTTGCTTCTCTGGAATTTAAAATTTCCTGGCAATGGGTTTTAATTTTTTATTTAATTCTGGGTTATTTTGTTTGGAGATTAAAAGAAAAAGAAAGATGGAAATTTTTGGACTTCTGACTTATAATAGTAAACAATGCTTTCAATTATTATTCCTGCTTTAAATGAAGAAAATTATTTGCCCCGGCTTCTTAATTGTTTAAAAAAACAAAGCTTCAAAAACCGAGCTTCTATTTATGGAAGCGAAGGTGAAGAAGAGGGCGAAGCCCTCTTCGCCTATGAGATAATCGTTGCCGATGCAAACTCAAAAGACAAGACAAGAAAAATCGCTCAAGCTTTCAGCTGTAAAATTATAAAAGGGGGGCGGCCGGCAAAAGGAAAAAACGAAGGGACGAAAATAGCTAAGGGAGATTTACTTTTATTTTTGGATGCCGATGTTCTATTGCCAAAAGATTTTCTTGAGAATGCCCTTAAAGAATTTAAAGGAAAAAATTTGGATATTGCTACATTTATTTTAACTCCAATAACAAAAAGTAAGCTCCCTAAAATTTTATTTGATGTTTTTTATAATTATCCCCTACAGATTTTTGAGAGAAGATGGCCGCACGGGGCAATGGGGATATTAGTAAAAAAGGAATTGCATAAGTCCTTGAGAGGATTTGATGAAGAAATAAAAATAGGCGAGGACCATTATTATATTCAAGAAGGTTTAAGATTAGGAAAGTTTGGGGTGATAAAAACAACAGAGATTCTCTCCTCATTAAGGAGATTTCGGAGAGAGGGATGGTTTAGGGTTGGACTTAAATACGCTCTGACCGAACTCTATATGAAGTTTTTTGGGCCAATTAAGAAAGAAATTTTTAGATATGAATTTGACTATATTAAAGATGGAAAACCTTAAAATAAAACTAAAACAATTTTTTTCTCAGGAAATCAAATTGCCAAAATTTCATTTCCCTATCAAATCTTTAGCTTTTCTGCTGGCTGTTGTTTTAATTTCTTCCTTTTTCGGATTCTTAGCCGGCACTTTTTCTCTAATTTATTATCAAAAAAATGAACAAACCTTGCCCCAGGATTCTGGTTATATTCCCCAGACCTCTCAGGAGAAAGCAATAATCGGGGTAGTGAAAGAAGTTTCTCCCTCAGTGGTCAGTATTATTATTACCAAAGACCTGCCGGTTTTTGAAGAATATTATAGTAATCCTTTTGAAGGATTTGAACAATTTTTTAATGAACCATTCTTCAAATTTGAAGTCCCTCAGTATCGCCAGAAGGGCACTCAGAAACAAGAAGTGGGCGGGGGAACCGGCTTTATTATTTCTGAAGACGGAATGATTTTAACTAACAGGCATGTTGTTCAGGACGAGGAGGCTGATTATACAGTTCTGACTAACGACGGCAAAAAATTTCCAGCTCGAGTTTTAGCTCGCGACCCAATCCAAGATTTGGCTGTTCTTAAAATTGATAAAGATAAAATAGTTTCCGAAGAAGGCGATTTTCTTCAAAAACCTTTTTCTCTGGTTAAACTCGGTGACTCTTCAAATTTACAAATTGGCCAGACAGTGATTGCTATCGGCAATGCTTTAGGAGAATTTCGAAATACCATTTCGGTGGGAGTTATCTCTGGCTTAGGCCGGACGATTACAGCTTCCGGGGAGGGAATAATTGAAACATTAGAAGACGTTATTCAGACTGACGCGGCTATAAACAGAGGAAATTCCGGAGGTCCCCTTTTAAATCTTAAAGGTGAAGTCATTGGCATTAATGTGGCTATGGCTCAAGAGGCCCAAAACATTGGGTTTAGCATACCTATCAACAAGGCAAAAAGAGATATTGAGCAGATTAAAACATTGGGCAAAATTGTCTATCCATTTTTAGGAGTGAGATATATTTTGATAACTGAGGAAATTCAGGAAGAGAAAAATCTTCCGGTTGACTACGGAGCTTTAGTTGTCCGGGGAGAGAATCCTGGAGAGGTAGCAATAATTCCCGGTTCGGCGGCTGAAAAAGCAGGATTAAAAGAAGGAGATATAATTTTAGAACTTGAGGGAGAAAAAATCACTCTCCAGAATTCCTTGGCCAAAATTATCCAAAAATACAATCCTGGCGATAAAGTGGTTTTGAAAATCTTAAGAGATGAAAAAGAAAAAACAATCGAAGCAGTTTTAGAAGAACTCACCGAGTAAATTTGACCCCGTTAGAAGTTCCATCAGCCAGAGGTATTACTAAATAATTTTCTTCAGGACTTATATTTAGAAAACTTCTAACGGGGTTGACTTTTTTGTGTTTTTTATCCATAATCAATTTGTATGCCGTATATGCAAGGGGGTGATTTTACCCACAAATCACAAGAAGCAATAATCCAGGCTCAGTCAATTGCCCGAGAAAAAAACCAACAGCAAATAGATGCCTTGCATCTGCTTTTGGCTTTACTCTCGCAGGAAGAAAGTATTGTCATTACTCTTTTACAAAGAATTCAGGTTGACCTAGAATCGCTTAAGAAAAGAACTGAAAAAGAAATTGGTAAAATTCCTCCGATAAGCGGAGGAGGCCAGGCGCTTGGCCAGTTCTATCTTACCCAGGACTTGGCTCAGGTTTTGGATAAAGCAAGGCAGGAAGCGATGAAAATGGGTGATGAATTTATTTCTATCGAACATTTGTTTTTAGCTTTACTTCTCTGTCAAACTCAAGCCAGGGAGATTTTAGAAAGCGTTCAATTAAACCCGGAAGTATTCTTAGAAAACTTGGCTGATATTCGGGGAGGTGAAAAAATTACTGACCCTGACCCGGAGTCAAAATACGAGGTAGTTAAAAAATATGCCCGAAACTTAACCACTGAAGCCAAAGAGGGAAATTTGGATCCGGTTATTGGAAGGGAAAATGAGATTCGAAGATTAATGCAGGTTCTCTCCCGTCGGACCAAAAATAACCCGGTTCTTATCGGCGAAGCAGGCGTGGGGAAAACGGCTATTGTTGAGGGTTTGGCTAAAAAAATTGTTGCTCGGGAAGTGCCTGAGAGTTTGAGCACCAAAGAAATTATTGCTCTGGACTTGGGAGCTTTGATTGCCGGCACAAAATATCGGGGTGAATTTGAGAGTCGGATAAAATCTTTTTTGAGAGAAATCAAAAAAGCTAAGGGTCACTATATCTTATTTATTGATGAACTGCACACCCTGGTTGGAGCCGGAGCGGCTGAAGGAGCAATTGATGCTTCAAATCTTTTGAAGCCGGCTTTATCCCGGGGAGAACTTAAGGCGATTGGCGCCACCACCCTAAAAGAATATCAAAAATATATTGAAAGAGATCCGGCTTTGGAAAGAAGATTTCAGCCCATTTATGTTCAGGAGCCCGGCGTTGAAGATACAATTGCTATTTTAAGAGGATTGAAAGAGAAATATGAGCTTCACCACGGAGTAAAAATTAAAGATTCAGCTATTAAAGCAGCGGCTGAATTAAGCAACCGCTATATCTCTGACCGATTTCTTCCTGACAAAGCCGTTGACTTAATGGACGAGGCAGCTTCTGCCCTGAAATTAGAAATTGAATCAGAGCCAACCGAGCTTAATGAATTAGAGCAAGAAATTACCAAGTTGGAAGTTGAAAAAGAATCCCTGAAGAAAGAAAAAGAAAAAGAGAACAAAACTCGACTAAGGGCTTTGGGGAGGACCCTGGCTGACTTAAAAGAGAAATCAAAAACATTACAGGCTAAGTGGTCTTCCGAGAAAGAATTAATATACAAGATTAAGGATTTAAAAAAACAAATTGACGAAAAATCTTGGCAAATAGAGATTGCTCAAAGAAAAGCCGACCTTCAGCAAGTGGCCGAGCTGAAATATGGGGAAATTCCGGAATTAAAAAAACAATTAAATTCAATTGAAAAGAAATTAAAAGTCCTTCAAAAAAATAAACACCTTTTAAAAGAAGAAGTCAGCGAAGAAGATATAGCCCAGGTTGTTTCTCGCTGGACCGGAATTCCGGTGACTAGATTAATAGAAGGAGAAGCCAAGAAAATGGAGAATATAGAAAGTATTTTGGAGAAAAGAGTTATTGGCCAGAAAGAAGCTATCTCAGCAGTTTCCCGGGCTATCAGAAGAAGCCGGGCCGGCATCCAGGAAGAAAACAGACCTTTGGGAGTTTTTCTCTTTTTAGGTCCCACCGGGGTGGGAAAAACGGAAACGGCTCGGGCTCTGGCTGAATTTTTGTTTAACGATGAGAAAGCAATGGTCAGATTGGATATGTCAGAGTATATGGAGCGTCACACTGTTTCAAAAATTATTGGTGCTCCGCCCGGTTATGTTGGGTTTGAAGAAGGAGGTCAAATAACAGAAAAGATTCGCCGGAGACCTTATTCAGTAGTTCTATTGGATGAGATCGAAAAAGCTCATCCTGATATCTTTAACGTTCTGCTCCAGATTTTTGAAGACGGGCGTCTAACTGACGCTAAGGGAAGAATTGTTTCTTTTAAAAATACCATTCTGGTTATGACCTCGAATATTGGTTCAGAATATATTAGTCAATTGAAGCCCATAGGGTTTGAGGTGAGAACAGAAGACCTTTCCAAAAAAGGAAATTTAAGAAATAAAATTATGGATTCTTTGAAAGAAAAATTCAGACCCGAGTTTTTGAACCGAATTGATGAAGTTATTATCTTTAACTATCTTGGCAAGAAAGAAATCGAGAAAATTGTTAATTTAGAACTGGCAAAAGTAAGCCAGAGATTGCAAAAAACCAAACAAATTAAGATTAGATTTAAAGAAGAATTAAAAGAAGCATTGGCCAAAAAAGGTTTTGACCCTGATTTAGGGGCCAGACCTTTGAAAAGAGTTATCCAAAAGTTAATTCTCGACCCCTTATCCCTGAAAATAGTATCTTCGGAGATTAAAGAAGATGATAGAGTTTTTGTTGACTTTAAGAAAGGAGAAGTTATTTTCCAGACCCTTCAAGTTTTTGGCAAATCTATTGGAAATAGAGAGAAGGTCCTCACTAAATAATCATAGGCGAAGATGAAGAATATTTTTAAAATTATTGCTGTTTTAACTTTGGGAGCCATTGGAGGAATGCTCTTTCAGGCTTTTATTTTGCCCTACTTGATTAATCATCCCTATTTTGGCAACTTATCATTTGTCAAAAACTTAAAGAGAGAAGTAATTGTCAACTCGGTGGAGAAAATAGTCATTGAAGAAAATACTGCTTTGGAGGAGGCTTTTGAGAAAGTTGAAAAAGCAGTAGTAGGCATCAATAACGGCTCCGGCCTTATTATTACCTCTGACGGATTGATAATCACTTTAGCCGATTTGCTTCCCAAAACAGAAAATTATCTTTTTTGGGAAGGAGAGAAAATTAATTTTGAGGTTTCAAGAAAAGATTTAGAACAGAACCTGGCTTTAATAAAAATTGAACGAAACAATCTTCCGGTCTGCAGGTTTGCTGACCTGGCAGAGCTTAAAATCGGCCAAAGAGTTTTTTTGGTCGGAGTGATTATTGAGAATAAAATTCTTAAAAAGATAGTAAATGAGGGTATTATTAAGATTATTGACGAGAGTGCCATTCGGACTAATATCTTTGAAAAAAGTATTCTCAAAGGGAGTTCTTTGTTTAATATCAAAGGCGAAGTCTTAGGATTGAACACGATTGACAGCGAAGGGAAAATCACAGCCATTCCCATCACTGAAATTCGCAAATTCGCCGGTTTTTAATTTTTTAAAAATCTATTAAAAAGTTCTTTTAAATGTAAATATCTAAATTTAATGAAAGGAGGGAAAAGCAGTGAGAAAGAGGAAATGGTTAGATTTGATTCTAAATTCAGTATTGATAGTAATAATTTTATTTCTGTTTTTACCAGATACTTTAGTGGTCTATCCTTTTTTAGTAGGCGCTAATTATAGCACTGATAATACAATAGGGCGAAGCATGTTTCCGGTAATAAAACCTGGCGATACAATATTAATAAAACTATTAGCAGGCGATAAGATAAACCACATACGAGTCGGGGATATAATTTGCTTTAAAGAAGAAGGAAGTTCAAATCTAATTAGTCACAGAGTAACAGATATCCAAATATATCCATGGCTGATGTTTAAAACCAAAGGAGATGCTAATAGAATATCCGATGGCTGGATAAAAATCGGACGGGTAAAAGGTAAAATTGTATGTATCATACCATCTGGATTTTTTATTTCATCAGGAAGATTAATCGGACTAATGATATTGTCAGTTAGTTTGGCAATCGTAATGCTTAGAAAATCCCAACCATCGGTTTTGACCACTATACTTTTGGTAATTATCTTTATGCATTCTCTAGGTAAATATGTTTATTTTTCTCTAAAATAAAAGCCCATCTCTGATATCATTATGATGGGCTTTTCAGTTTGCAGAGGCCCGTCCTCTGCAGATTTTCTTAATTAATTTTTGACATAAATATATTATTATGCTATAATGTAGGCACAATAAGTTCTTAAAAAAATAAAAAAGGGATAAAATAAAAATATTTGAAAGGAGAAATGAAATGAGAAAGTCGAGGATTTTACTGCTAGTGTTGGTTATAAGTGCATTGGTAGCTGTGATACTTGTACCAATATTTTCTGCTTTTGTTCGAGATCTCAATTTTAAGATAAGAACTGTATCGCATTTTAAAGGATTAGGAATTGAAACATGGAAAAATGGTGATAAATTCACTGTTAAAACAGATAACACTGAGTGGACTGTGAAAATTTTGCCCACAGAATTAACTCTAGAGCAAGAATTTGCCTTAGAAATATGGAGGGATATATTGAACGTCCGTGTTTCTGAAAAAGACGAACATTTAGAAAGAATAAAAGCCAAGGAACATATTCAACTTCTTGTTGAAGTTCTGGCTGCTCGGATAAAAACAGGGCAGAAGAACTTCAAAGATGTTCTTGTCACTAACAAAGACATTAAAAAAGCTTTGTCTTTATTAAACGAGACATCTCCTATTATAGCCGACAGATTTTGTGGCAACTGGGATAACTATTGTTCCGTTCCCGAGATCAACAAGCTAAAAAATTGGCCGGAAACAAGTTTCCAGGTTGGCATCATTACTGAGATGACAAGAACTTACTATCCATTTTAAAACAAATTATCCCTTTTAAAACAAAAACAGAGACCAATGGCCTCTGTTTTTTATTTTGCTTAAAATTTTTCTAAAGTCCGAAAAATACATATAGCCTGACGATCGTCAGGCTATATGTAAAGTTTTCCACAGGGTAATATTTCATTTTAGTTATTCATTATCACGGAGACTCAGTTTGCAGAGGCCCGTCCTCTGCAGATTTTCTTTTTATTGGCCAAAAGCGAAAAAGCCCAGGACTGGGTGATTTTTGTTGCTAAAATTAACAAAAATGATATAATTTAATTATGAGAATAGAAACTAAAAATTCAAAACTCCCTCTATTTTTTAAACCCTTGTTCTGGTCATACAAATTCTCTTCGATAGACCCTCAAAGAGACAAAAAGAGAATTATTATCAATACCATAAATTATGGAAATTGGAAGCATTGGTGCTGGATAACTAAGTTTTACGGGAAAGGAAAGGTAAAAAAGATTATTGAAGAAACCCCCAGAACAGAGTTTAGAGCCCCTGCTCTCAAACTTATTTCTCTTTTATTAGGTATTAAAAAACTAAAATATGCATCAAGAAGCGATTACATCGGAAGCCAAAAAGGTATTTGAAAAACTCAAAAATTTTTCTAAATTCTATCTGGTAGGGGGAACTGGATTAGCTTTACAATTAGGCCATAGACTTTCAGTTGACTTTGATTTTTTCTGGGAAAAAGAGATTCCCAAAAATTTACTTCCTAAGCTGAGGACAGTATATAAAGATTCTGAGATTGAGGTAATTCTGAACCATTCTGAACAGTTAACCGTAACCATTGACGGAATCAGCGTTTCTTTTGTGAAATATACTTTTCCAGTTATTTCTAAATTTCTTGATTATCAAGGAATTAAAATTCTGCCAGCTCCAGAAATTGCAGCAATGAAAGCTTATGCTTTAGGCCAAAGAGCCACCTTCAAGGATTATGTAGATTTGTATTTTGTTTTGAAGGAAAAAGTTGCCAATCTGAAGGAAATTATCTCTCTTTGTGAAAAGAAGTACAGAGAAGAGTTTGATGCAAGGTTGTTTTTAGAACAGTTAGTTTACTCTGAGGATATTGAAGAAATTGAAATTCAATTTTTAAAGGAAAAAGTTGATAGATTAAAAATCGAAAATTTTTTTAAAAAAGAAATTAAGAAAATAAAAATTTAAAAATAAAAATATGTCAGAACTTCGCTAGGAGTTCTTAAATAATTTAACAAAAACACTTATTATAAGGCATTCTTATTTATCCAAGGAAATTTACAGAGATCCGCCCTCTGTTTTTTATTTTGCTTAAAATTTTTCTAAAGTCCGAAAAGTACATATAGCCTGACGATCGTCAGGCTATATGTAAAGTTATCCACAGGTGATTTATAGAGGTCTGACCCCTGTTTCTTTACTTTATTTTTTATTTTATTGGCCAAAAGCGAAAAAGCCCAGGACTGGGTGATTTTTGTTGCTAAAATTAACAAAAATGATAT
>Ga0210028_1001998_pt1 | contig 16709 bp, 14 predicted proteins | sample CryGeymeta201513_FD_185468 | JGI IMG/M metagenome (GOLD analysis project Ga0210028, IMG submission 185468) | Groundwater microbial communities from Crystal Geyser aquifers in Utah, USA - Crystal Geyser metaG 2015-13 (SPAdes) (version 2) | ecosystem: Environmental > Aquatic > Deep subsurface >...
AGCAGTTTTCAATTTAACCCTGGTTTTTTAATTGCCAATAACCTTACTTTTATTGACTTCATTAAATATTGGTTTTTAAATCTTGGCCTACTTCCTTTCTTTATCCTCATCGGTTTTATTAAAGCTCCCTTATTGAACAAAAAAGTCTTTTTATCTTTTTTACCGCTTTTTTTAATTGCTAATCTTCTCCAATTTTCTCCGGAAATTGCAGGCAACCATAAATTTTTTAATCTTTTTTTAATCATCGGGAACATGTTTGTAGCCTGGGCAGTTTTTATCATTTGGCAAAAGAAAATTTTGGGAAAAATATTAGCTTTAATTTTAATTTTTTTCTTGACTTTATCAGGCGTTATCGACTTTTTCCCTATCAGAAATGATTTCTTATATGCCATTGATGATGCGCCTAAAAATCCAGATATCTTATGGATAAAGGAAAATACCCCAACCAATTCAATTTTCTTAAATTCTTCTTATCTTTATCACCCTGCTTCTTTAGCCGGCCGAAAGATTTTTTTAGGCTGGCCCTATTTCGCCTGGTCAGCGGGATATGACACTGAACAAAGGAATAAAATTATAAGGAATATTTATAAAAATAACGATAAAAAAGAGATTTGTCGATTACTTACTGATAATAAAATTGATTATTTTACTATCGAGGATACAAAAGGTGATAAAAATCTGCCAATAATTAATCTTGAATTTTTTCAGTCAAATTTTCAACCAGTTTACAAAAGTTACCAAAACGAATTTCAAATTTATGAGTTAAAATTAAATTGTTTACCTTAATCTTTACTATATGAAAATGATTAAAAAAGAATCTTTGTTATCAGTAAAAACCATTTTTTGGGTATTGCTTGGTGTAGTCATTATCAGAATCTTACTCACCTTATCACCCAGTCATAAGGTGGATATGGGTGGCTACAATTATTGGAGTCATTATCTTTCAGAGCGTGGTTTCCAAGGATTTTATGAATCGTTACATGTAGTCTATGCTCCATTTTATATGTATTTGTTATTAATTTCTGGCAAGATTGCTTCTTTTTTTGCAGTTAGTAATTTAACTCATGAGTTCTTAATTAAGCTATGGGCAGTGCTATTTGATTTTATCGGTGGATATTTGATCTATCTGATTGGCAAAAAAATTGGAAAACCCAGATTGGGTTTTTGGGCTGGAATCTTTTATATATTAAACCCAGCAATTTTCATTAATTCATCTATTTGGGGGCAATTTGATTCTTTGCTTGCTACTATACTGCTTGTCACAGTTTACTGTTTTTATATTAATAGAAGTATTTTAGCCGTGATTCTTTATACAATCGCCATCCTCACCAAACCACAAGGTATTTTTTTATTTCCTTTAGTATTTTATTTATTCTTTTTCCAAGGGTTACAATGGAAAAAAGTTATTCCGTTTTTTGAAGAAAAATATTCCAGGCAAGAATTTAAAAAATATTTTAACAAGAAATACTGGATAAAAATATTAATAGGAACTATAGCTATATTATCTACCTACAGCCTAATTGTCCTGCCTTTTTTCAAACCAAGCCCCAATTCAAATGGAAACCCACTTTTGGCTGTCACTGATTTATTTCTTTGGGTACCGCGATTATATTTAAAGCATGTTAATGATTATCCTTATGCTACTGCCAATGGTTTTAATTTGTGGACAATCTTTTGGGGACAAACTACTTTAGATAGTGAACCATTCTTTGGCTTAACTTATGCTATTTGGAGCAAAATTTTACTGTTGGGCTTATGGAGTTATGCTCTTTGGGCTTTAGTAAAAATAAAGAAAAACAACTTTTCATTATTTTATATTTCATATCTGCTTGGTTTTGGATTTTTTATGTTTTACAGCAGAATGCATGAGCGTTATTTAGTTCCTGCCTTAATTTTTTTAGTCGTCTGCGTATTATGGGATTCTTCGCTTTGGTTTCCTACTCTCATTTTAAGCATGGCGGTTTTGGTTAACCAATCTTATATGTATGAATTGGCCAAGAAGGATTTTTACTGGCTACCTAAAAATGATAATTTAGCCCTATTTATCGCCAGTATCTCTTTAATCATTTTGGGTTATTCAATCTATTACATATTTAAATATGCCCAAAGAAAAAGATCGAGTTAACTAATATGTATTTAAATTTGCTTTTGTTTCCGGCTTTAGGATCATTAGCCTATCTACTTCTTAGAGCAGATATGCTGCCAACAATTATTTGGTGGTTATCCTTGTTTCTAATCGGTCTCATTTTTTTACCCGTCACGGAAAAGATATTTTCTCGATTTTTTGATAAAGGATATCTTTTTTCAAAAATAATTGGCTTAGTTATCTTAACTTTTATCTTGTGGATACTCTCCTCGTTGAGAATCTTACCATTTTATCGAATCTCAATTTTCGTGTTACTGGTTTTGGCTATTGGAGTTATCTGGTTTGCGTTGAAAGGTCACAGACAGGGTAAAGAATTATTGAAAGAAAAAAAACTGCTTAATGCTTTTATCTATGAAGAGGCTCTATTTTTCTTAGTATTAATTCTTTTTGCATTTTACAGGGGGCAAATGCCCGATATCCACGGTGTCGAGAAATTTATGGATTTTGCTTTTTTAAATAATTTGTTACGAACTAAATTTATGCCTCCAATTGACATGTGGCAGGCCGGAAAAACGGCAAATTATTATTACTATGGACAATACTTATTTGCTTTTTTAACTAAACTAACAGGTATTAGTTCAAAAATTACTTATAATTTGGCCATGGCAACTTTATTTACTTTTGGTTTTTCGCTGACTTTTTCACTTACGGCAAATCTCGTTTATCTTTCTGGCAAACGAAAAGCATTCCTTATTATTTTGGCAGGATTAATTTCGGCATTTCTACTTACCTTAGGTGGAAACTTTCATACCTTTGTTTACGCCGTAGCTTTCCCTTTTTTAAAAAATGTCGGTTTATATCATGGAGAAATTAAAACATATTTTTATACTGATCCACGCAGTTATATCGGAACTAATCCTCCAACTAATGATAAATTAATTACGGAGTACCCTTCTTACTCATATATTCTAGGTGATCTTCATGCACAAATTATTGATGTCTTCTTTGTCCTTACCTTTTTGGGATTATTACTGGCTTTTCTGGCGCGGCTGATTGAGGAAATAAAAAATAAAAAGCCCCCGGACCGGTGGTTTTCTATGCCCATAGAAATAATCATGATGGTTTTGCTACTGCCAGTAATGTGGATGACAAACACTTGGGATTATCCGATTTATTTCATTGTTTTTGTAATATTTCTTCTAGGTATTAACCTGATTAGATATAATTTTAGCAATCGAGCTTTGTTGTTTACCTTAATTAATAGCGGCAAGGTTCTTATTTTATCTTTATTGTTGTTAACCCCTTTTTTAATCAATTTTACCAATCCCACCCAAGGAATTCATTTTACCCGCTTAAGTCATTTATTATCACCTCTTTATTTATTCCAAATGTTTATAATCTGGGGATATCAGCTATTTTTTGTCATTCTGTTTTTTATTTATATTTTTAAGGCTGAACCTCGATATAACTATCAGAAAATACTTGCCGGCTTGAAGAAAAAGCCCAAGACTAATTACGAAAACTTCTGTCAAAATTTTCGTTGTACCTTTAATAAATTATCCGTGTCTGATCTTTTTATCTTTCTTATTTGTATTTGTGCATTGGGTCTCTTAATCGGTTCGGAAGTTTTTTATCAAAAGGATGTTTCCGCTGTAGATTGGTATCGAGCCAACACAGTTTGGAAAGTTACTCTGCAAGTATTTATCTTATTTGATATTGCGGTTGGTTATATCGCAATTCGAATCTTTTCAATTAATCGAAGCAAGGTTAAACAAAAAATTTTAGGCTTGATCATTACGATGGTCATCATTTTGGCGATGCTCTATCCATTCTGGGCTATCAAAGCACCTAGGATATCTAAATATAAAGGCCTGGATGGAATAGTTTACCTAAAAGAAATTTATCCTGATGATTATCAAGCCATCTTATGGTTAAAGGAAAACATTCCCAACCAGCCGGTAATCGTTGAAGCGGTCGGTGAAAGCTATACCGATTTTGCCAGAGTTTCGGCTAATACCGGCTTATCAACCATCTTAGGCTGGCGAGTTCATGAATGGTACTGGCGTGGTAGCTTTGATGAAATCGGCAAAAGAACCGAAGAAGTCAAGGAAATTTATGAAGGGAATGATTTAGGCAAAAGCCAGCAACTACTAGCCAAATATCAAGTTAAATTTATATTTCTAGGAAGTTTAGAACAACAAGCTTATCCGCAGTTAAAAGAAGATAAATTCCTCCAGTTGGGGAAAATTGTTTTTTCCTCAAATCAGACTAAAATTTACCAAGTAAGCCCTTAATATAATCTTGGATATCTTCCCAGTTTCCTGTCTTAGGAATTAAAACCCATTGGTTATCATACTTCTGTTGGGAAGTAGGCGGATTGATTAAATAACCGTCATTTAAAACTAACATCTTAAAATTAGCCTTCCGCCATTTTAAAGCTGTTTTGATTAAATCAAAATAGTCTGAAGAAGGAATGTCAGTTTTAATGTTAGCTAAAGTGATTTTTATCAATTGCCAGGTTCGCCAGGGATTAAGCATTACTTTCGGGGTAAAAATCTTTTTCTGAATGGCCAAGAGCAGTCTTTGCTGTCTTTGCGAACGGGCAAAATCCGTACCTTCTTCACCCTCGGCGTTGCGGGAACGAACATATTTTAAGGCTGTCGTTCCCTCCATAGTTTGGCGCCCCGCTTCAAAATGAAGATGTTCATAACGGCATTGGTACTCAGGGTCACCGTCACATAAATCATTTTCCTTCCCGGCAATGGGATATTTATCATCATCAAAAGTTCTTTCCACCGTTACTTCCACGCCACCCAAATCATCAACCAGCTGAGTAAAAAGTTTAAAATCGATTAAAATCCCGTAATCAACTTTTTGGCCAAGAATTTCTTCAACGGTTTTCTTCGTCTCTGCCAAGCCCTGATAGTGATAAACGGTATTAAGTTTGGCTCTTAAAGGCGTAACCCAAATATCGCGCGGCAAAGAAAGAATCAGGGTTTTCCCGGTTTGATTTTCCGTAGAAAGGAAAATCATCGAATCGGTTAAATCATCACCACTATAATTTTCTCCGGCAACTCCCAAGATTAAAAAACTGGTCCGTCCGGGTTTGGGCTGCAAAAGAAAAGTTAAAGCAAAAATCAACAGCCCTAAAATTAAAAGGACTAAGCCAAAAACAAAAATCGATTTTTTCCAAGGCAAAGTCATGTTAGAATTTAATGATGGGTCTTGGCAACAATCCTATTCTATCTCATCTTAATCAGCCTCAGCAAGAAGCAGTTAGTTTTAAGGAGGGGCCGCTTTTGATTTTGGCTGGACCAGGCTCCGGGAAAACCCGGACTCTGGTTTACCGCGCCGCCTGGTTAATCAGCCAAAAGAAAGTTCCGCCGGAAAACATTTTGCTTTTAACCTTTACCAACAAAGCGGCTGGGGAAATGAAAACAAGGTTGAAAAAAATCTTAGAGGATGAAAGGAATAAAATCCCCTGGGCCGGGACTTTTCATTCCTTTTGTGCTAAGGTTCTTCGGCTTGACGGTCACTTTTTAAATATTCCCCACAACTACGCCATTTATGATGAATCTGACCAACAGGGAATGATAAAAAAAGTTCTGGATAATCTCGATCTCTCGCCAAAAACCTACAAACCAGCGGTTGTTTTAAATCTCATCTCCCAAGCCAAAAACGAAATGATTACGGCTTTGGAATATCCGCAATACGCCCGGGGCACATTTCAGGAAACAACGGCCAGAATTTATCTCAAATACCAGCAGTTTCTAAAAGAATCGATGGCTTTGGATTTTGATGATTTATTGTTGGAAACGGTGCGACTTTTTCAAAAAGAAAAGAGCGTCTTGCAAAAATACCAAAATCAATATCATTGGTTCTTAATTGACGAATATCAGGATACCAATCATACCCAATATCTTTTAACCAAACTCCTAGCCAAAAAAGAGCAGAATTTAACGGTTGTCGGCGATGCTTCGCAAGCGATTTACAGTTTTAGAGGGGCTGACTATCGCAATCTGGTTAATCTCAAAGAAGATTTTCCCCAGCTAAAAATTATCAATCTGGAACAAAATTATCGTTCTACCGAAAACATTCTTCAAGCCGCCAATCAGGTTATCCAAAAAAACAGCTCCCATCCTATTTTAAATCTCTGGACAACCAAAAAAGGCGGTGAAAAAATTAGCCTCTATGAAGCCACCAATGAAGAGGAAGAGGCCCAATTTGTGGTGAATATCATCAAAACTCATCTCTTATCAATACCCAATTCTTCTCTGAATAATTTTGTCGTTCTTTACCGGACTAACGCCCAGTCAAGAATCATTGAAGAAACTCTCCTTCACTCTGGCTTGCCTTATCTTCTAGTTGGCGGGGTGCGCTTTTACGAAAGAAAGGAAATTAAAGACTGTCTCGCTTATCTTCGTCTAACCGCTAATAGCCAAGACCAGATGGCCCACAAAAGAATTGAAAAAATCGGTAAAAGAAAAGCCAAAAAGTTTTTCTCTTGGTTAAAGAAAAAACCCAAAAACTTAACCAGCCTGGAATATCTTGATCAAATTCTGGTAAGCACTGATTATCTGAAAGCCTTTGATGAAAATGATCCTCAAGATTTAGCCCGGATAGAAAACGTTAAAGAATTGCGTTCAGTGGCCACCAATTTCCCTGATTTAAATCAGTTTCTGGAAAACGTCGCTTTAATTCAGCAGGAATACTTGCCAGCTGAAGCTTTTGAAATAGAAACCAACCAGCCCAAAAGCGCCATCACCCTGATGACCGTTCACGCCGCTAAAGGGACTGAATTCCCTGTTGTTTTTATCGTTGGCCTGGAAGAAGGACTTTTCCCTCATGCCCGAGCCATTATGGAAAAAGACGAGGTTGAAGAAGAAAGAAGGCTCTGTTATGTAGCCATGACCAGAGCCAAAGAAAAACTTTATCTTTCTTATGCCCATCGCCGTTTTTATTTCGGGGAAAAATCAGCCAATCAGGCTTCCCGTTTCTTAAATGACATCTCGCCGGAACTGCTTGATGTGATAAAATCAAATTTAGTATGATTGTTCGGGAAGTTCTACCGGAAGAAAAAACAAGTTTTAATCAAGTTGCTTCTCATCCGCTTCAATCCTGGGAATGGGGAGAATTCCGTCAGCAAACCGGTTTAAAAGTCATCAGGCTAGGGGCTTTTGAGGGTAAGAAAATCAAAGCCGCCTACCAATTAACGGTTCATCCTTTACCTAAAATCAATGACAACGTACTTTACTTCCCTAAAGGTCCTTTGCCTGACAAGATTATGCTTCAGGCTTTGCAAAAATTAGGCGAAGAAGAAAAAGCTGTTTTTATTAAAATAGAACCTAATATTCGGGAAAATCCGGATATTCAAAAATTTCTTTTAGACAATGGCTGCCGTCAGGGCAAATCACTTTTTACCCCTTATAGCTTTCAGCTGGACTTGCGTCAATCTGAGGAACAGCTTTTGGCTAATATGAAACCGAAAACCCGTTATAACATTCGCGTCGCCCAGAAACACGGCGTAGAGATTGTGGAAGACAATTCGCCTGAAGCTTTTGAAGAGTATTTGCGTTTAACCGCGGAAACAACCAGAAGGCAGAAATTTTACGCCCATAGCGCTGAATATCATCGTCAAATGTGGGCAGTGATGAGCAAATCAGGTATCGCTCATCTTTTTTTGGCTAAATATCAAAACCAAGTTTTAGCCACCTATATTTTCTTTGTCTTTAACAAAGTTCTTTATTATCCCTATGGGGCCTCAACCAGAGAGCATCGAGAGGTGATGTCCACCTATGCTCTTTTTTGGGAGGTCATTAAGTTTGGTGAAAAAATGGACTGCCAACTTTTTGATATGTGGGGTAGCCCCGGCCCCCATCCAAGTCCACGGGACCCTTGGTATGGCTTTCATCAATTCAAAGAAGGTTTTGGTGGGGAATTGGTGAAGTTCATCGGCACTTATGATTTAGTCATTAACCCACCTCTTTATAAACTTTTTAATCTAGTTAATAAACTTCGCTGGGTTTTTCTACACTCTAAACCCTCCAATTTTTAATTCTAAGCTAGATATGATACCCTAAAAGTAGGCGAGCCGGATTTCATATCAATCATATGAAGTATCAAAAAATAACCGGCTGGCAAAAACGTCCGGAGCTTTCCGGACTTTCAGACTTAACCACACCTCCAAAGGAATTATATTTTGTCGGCAAATGGCAAAAGGAAATTTTTAAAAATTGCGTGGCGGTGGTTGGTTCACGCCGTATGACGGAATACGGACGAAGAGTTATTGAAAAAATCATTCCTCAGTTAGTTTCTCAAGGGCAAACAATTATTTCCGGATTTATGTATGGGGTTGATCAATACGCTCACCAAGTTTGTCTTGAAAGCGGCGGTAAAACAATTGCCATTTTAGGTTGGGGCATCAACCTTAAACTTGAAGGTTTTGATTTAAAACTGGCTCAAAAAGTTATTAAGGCCGAGGGATTATTACTTTCTGAGTGGGAAAATCAACAACCATCTTGTTGGACCTTTCCAGCTCGTAATCGTCTCGTCGCCGCTCTTTCTAAAAAAATTATCGTTATTGAAGCCGCAGAAAAAAGCGGCTCTTTAATTACTACTAGAATTGCCGCTAAATTAAAACGGGAAATTTGGTCGGTTCCAGGCCCAATTACCAGCCGCTTGTCAGTTGGGACAAACAATCTTATCGCTTTTGGTAAAGCCAAAATGTATTTAGGCGATTTTTCTTCATTTCAAACTAGGTTAATTAAGAAAACCGATCCGCTGATTAATCTTTTAGAAAATGATGTTTTAACTGCCAATGAAATTGCCCGTAAACTTGGCCAGCCGGTTTCTCAAGTTGGCGCTCAACTTTCCCTGCTTACTCTTGAAGGTCAATTAACTGAAAAAGAAGGAAAATATTATTTAAAAAATGTTAGTTAAAATTTGTTCAATTGCCAATATTGGACTGGAAACTGTCTCTGTTGATGTTGAGGTCGATGTCGCCTCGATTGGCTTTCCGGGATTTACTATTGTCGGTTTACCCAGCAAGGCAATTGAGGAAGCCAGAGAACGGGTAAAAACAGCCCTGATTAACTCGGGTTTTATCTTCCCGCCTCGAAAAATTACTGTCAATCTTGCTCCGGCTGATTTACCCAAAGACAGCTCCGCCTATGATTTACCAATGGCCATTGGAGTTCTGGCGGCCAGCGGACAATTATTAACTTCCAGTTCTGATTTAAAACAAATGTTCTTTTATGGGGAATTGTCTCTGGACGGCACATTGCGTCCTACCCGCGGTATCCTTCTTCTGGGTTTGTTTGCCCAAAAAAAGCCCCACTCAACCATCTTTGTTCCTTACCCTTCGGCTAATGAGGCTACGGTTGTCTCGGGGATAAAAATAATGCCGGTTAAAAATTTAGCTGAATTAGTCAACCATCTAAAAGAAAAAGAAATTATTACTCCTTTAAATCAAGTTGAAATTAAAGAAGACATTGATTCTTTAGTGCCGGATTTTGATTTGAGTGAAATTGCCGGTCAGGAACAAGCCAAAAGAGCTTTGATTATCGCTGCGGCCGGTGGCCACAATTTATTGATGTGGGGAACACCGGGAACAGGAAAAACAATGCTAGCCCGAGCCTTGCCCGGAATCCTTCCGCCACTTTCTTCACTCGAGGCTTTGGAAGTTACTCGTATTTATTCAGTAGCCGGGCTTATTCGCCCCGGAGAAACGATTATTAGACAACGACCTTTTAGAGCTCCTCATCACGGAGTTTCAGCGGCTGGTATGATTGGCGGCGGCAGCCACCCCCTGCCAGGTGAAGTCAGCCTAGCTCATTTGGGTGTTTTGTTTTTGGACGAAATGCCGGAATTCCCCCGCCATATTTTAGAAAGCCTACGTCAGCCAATGGAAGATGGACAAGTGGAAGTCGTTCGCGTCTCCGGTCACATTCGTTATCCGGCTAGCTTTTCCTTAATTGCCGCCACTAATCCCTGCCCTTGTGGCTGGCTAGGACATCCAAGAAAAGAATGTAAGTGCACCCCAAAAGAAATCGCCAGATATCGTCGGCGGATTTCCGGTCCCATTCTTGACCGTATCGACTTGTGGGTTTCAGTCGCCGCGGTAGAAGTCGAAAAACTGGCTTTAACAAATCCCAAAATAACTCACAAAATTACCTCTAAACAAGCTAAAACTCAAGTGATTAAAGCCCGTGCTATTCAAAGTAAACGCTTTACAAACTTATCAATATACACCAACTCACAAATGCGTAATAAAGAAGTAAAAAAATTGTGTTTCCTAACCCCCGAGGCAGAAAATTTATTAAAAATGGCCGTGGAAAAATATGATTTCTCGGCTCGTTCCTATTTCCGCTTGATAAAAGTCGCCAGAACTATCGCTGACTTAGAAGGCCATAAAAAAATTATGCCTTTTCATATGGCTGAAGCCTTACAATACAAACAAACCATTTAAAAAAATGAAAAAGTTTTTTAACCGCAAAACCGGATTTTTGGCTGAAGATTTGGCGGTCGCCGCCTTAAAAGAAAAGGGTTATGTCGTTCTGGAGCGCAACTTTGCCAATCGTTTTGGCGAAATCGATATCATTGCCAAAGATAAAGATATTTTAGTCTTTGTTGAGGTTAAAGCCAAAACCGGAGTAGATTTTGGACTCCCCGAAGAAATGGTCGGCAAGAAAAAATTGGAGAAAATCCGCCATATGGCCGTTATTTACACTAAAGGGGAAACTCTCCCCAGCCGCATTGATGTCGTTGCCATAGTTTTTGATAATAACAATCAATTACTCCGCCTAACTCATTACGAAAATGTCTATTAATTAATGAGTTTTCATCTACAAACTTCTTAAATACTGAAGAAATCTGGCGGGGGTCATTATTAAAATATCAAAATCTCTTTTGATTTTATCGACATTAAAGTGTCTTAGGTTGTAGGTAATGAGAAATTTTACTTTTGATTTGACCACCCCGGCAATAATGTGGGAATCGTTTATGTCCATAACGTAATCTTTATATTTTTCTTCTATCTTTTTCAGGTCTGTTTTTAATGACGTTATATAAAATTGTTTCTTAACTAATCTTTCCAAAGCTTCATTCTTCAATCCTAGTTTTTTCACAACAACTTTAAGTTCTTTTAAAGAAATATTAGAGATGAAAAATTTAAGACTGGTTTCGTTAATAAGAAAATAAGCGGCACCCAATTTGGAAATCAAAGAAGAAATGACGACATCGGAATCCACAAAAGCCGTAATTTTTCTCTTCATAAACTAAGTCTTACCTTGGAAATTTCCCGTTGAATTCGAGGTATTTCTTTCAAGTCCTTTTGTTCAGCTTGATATAAATCATAATCAAGCCCGGTAAGAGTAAAAAACAAGGAAACAGCCGGTATCCGATAAACCTTGCCAATTTTTTTAGCCACAATTTCTCCTCGGTTTATAAGCTGATAAACCGTATTTTTAGAAAGCTGGAGTATCTCCGCTACTTGCTCTGGAGTGTATATTTTTTGATTAAACATAACTATTTTATACCAAACATAACAAAAATTGTCAATAGCAAACAATATTTACCTTCATTTTGTGCTTTAACTCCAAGCTTCACAAATAAGTTTGTATTCACAGAAGTCACAGAGATTGCCGGGTTTTGGTTCAAAAAGGCTTTGCTGGATTTCTTTGGCTTTGTTTTGAATTTCTTTTTTAGCTTCTTCTAATTGTTCTTTTGTTCTTTGGGTTGATTTCTTTTGGCCTGAATCAAGAAAGTAAAAAGTTAAAATTAAATCTTCTGGCTTTTTGTCGTAAATGCCTTTGTCGCTGGCAGCTAAAGCGTAAACTGTCATCTGCAGAGAACTGTCTAATTCTTTTTGCTCCCAGGTTTTGCCGGTTTTGTAATCAATAATTTCTAGTTTACCGTCTTTCAGTTCGTCAACCCTGTCTATTTTGCCGCCAACTTTTAAATCAGGGCTGACTTTAATGATAAAAGGCTGTTCTAGATCTTTGGGTACCAGTTGATGGTCAAACTTTTGATAAAAGGCTGTTAACATTCTTTTGGCTTGGACTTTCATTTTCTCTTCATGAGCCTTACTAGCATAACCTAAGGAAGACCAGTTGTTGTCCAAAATCTCCAAAAGGTCTTTTTCTTTCAATTTTTTGTTCTGTTTAATCCCTTGGTAAAAATCCCTTAGGGTGCGGTGAAGAGTGTCACCAAAAGTTTGCGCGGCTGAAGACGGTACAGGAATCCTTTGAAGGTAGCGATAGCGATACTGCAAAGGACAATTATTAAAGGTTTCAATTTGCGAATAAGAAAGATAATTAATCGGCGGATTTTGTCTAGCCATCTCTTTTTCTTCCGCTACCGGTTTAAAATCAAAAATTGAAAGTTGATTCTCCGACTTAAGCAAGGTTTGGAAACCGTCGATTTTTTCTTTGCCGAGAGTTTCAAAAACAAAAGGGGAAATTTTCTTTTCTCTTTTGCCTTCACCGTAGTAATCAGCCACGGTTAAAAACAACCTGTCTCTGGCTCTGGTTAAACCAACATAAAAAAGCCGTCTTTCTTCTTGTTCATGGTAATCCCCACTGGGTAGAATTTCTTTAATCAAGGCTTCGGGAATGGGGATTTGTTCTTTTCTTTCGCGGGTGGGAAAGCGAGCGGCCACCAGATTAACCAAAAAGACAATCGGAAATTCCAAACCCTTGGCTGAATGAACGGTTAAGAGATTAACCCTGTTTTCTTCAAACCAGTCAAAATTATTAGCCAAAGGCGATTCGCCTAAGGTCATGGAAAGATTTAGCCAATCAACCACCGCTTGAACTGAAGCGTCTTCATGATCAACCTCATAAGTCCGCAGCCGATCGAAGAACTTGGCGATATTTTGGGCGGCTTTTTCCTCAGCCAGGGTTTTATTTTCCGCCAGTTTCTTTAACAAACCAGTATCCTGCAAAAAGTAATAAAGAATTTGACCGGCGGTTTCTTTAGATAAAAGTTTTAAATGACGATTAACCATCTGCACAAAATTATTAATTTGTTCACGGGTTTTAGGGGTAATAAAAACCTTTTCCACCTGTTCACAGGCTTCAAACAAAGAAAGATTATTTCTCCGGGCAAAGTTGTTAATGGCCGCCAAATCGCGGGCATTGATATCAAAAAAATCCATTGATAGAAGCCGGTACAAAGCAACAGTATCTTCAAAATTATATAAAAGTTTCAAATAGGCGATTAAATCTTTAACTTCGGCTTGACGGAAAAGCTGTCCGGGGCCTAAAAATTGATAGGGAATGCTCAGCCGGGCTAAGGCCCGAATAAAAGGCTCAGCATGGTTGTTAGCCCGAACAAGAATGGCAATGTCTTTATATTCCAAATTTTTAATTTTTGCTTTGAGGTCCTTAATTCTGTTGGCCACGACCTCGGCTTCGTTTTCAACCCGATCAGCATGGATTAATTCAATCGACATCTGTTCGGTTTGTCGAACCGCCCGTAAGTGTTTATCGATTTTTTCTTTGACCTCTAAGCGGTCAGGATTATTGTTTTGAATCAATTGATAGGCGTGGTCCAAGATAAGTTGGCTGGAACGGTAATTCTGGGTTAAAACGATAATTTTCGCTTTGGGAAAAGTTTTTCGAAACTGGATAACGTTAGAGATAGCGGCGCCTCGCCAGCGGTAGATTGATTGATCATCATCGGCACAAACGGTAATATTCTGAGTTTTACCAGCCAATAAAATGGCCAACTGGTTTTGAGCGTAATTAGTATCCTGGAATTCATCAACTAAAAGATATTTAAATTGTTGTTGATATTGGCTGAGAATATTTTTACGGGTACGGAAAAGCCTCAGGGCATTGGTAATCAAATCGCCAAAGTCCATCAAACTTTCCTTGGTTTTCAATTCCTCGTAAATTTGATAAGTTTTGGCTAATTCTAAAGTTTTTTCCTTTTCTTCGGTATTTAAATTCTTATCACTTTTTATCTTCTGCGCATATTTTAAATAAGCTTCGCTATCAATATCTTCATCTTTTAAACGACTGAAGTGTTGCAGCATGCCGTTGATAAATTTAGTCGGATTGCCTAGGGGACGGAAATAATTTAAATCAAATTTAAAAAGGTTTTTAATTAAAAATTGAATGGTTTCAGCTTCGGTCATTAATTTGTAGTTGGGACTCAAACCGATGTGAATCGCTTCTTGACGTAAAACTCGGTCACAAAAGGAATGAAAGGTGGAAATCCACATGTCGGTATAACCGTAAGGCATGGCGATATCAACTCTTTCTTCCATCTCTCTGGCGGCTTTATCGGTAAAAGTGAGGGCTAAAATTTGTGCTGGTTTGGCTTTGCCAGAAGAAACTAAATATTTAATTCTTTCGGTGACAACCGTGGTTTTACCGGTTCCAGCTCCGGCAATAATTAAAAGCGGGCCTTCGCCAAAACGGACGGCCTCCAATTGCTCTTTATTTAATTTTTTTTCTGAGGTTTCAATCATTATCAAGCTTAATTTTCTTAGGGAGTTTGTCTTGATGTTCACTTTGCCCCAAATTCTGAGTGGTATTAATTTTTTGACCAAGTTGGGTAAAGCCGGTATTAACATTAGACATTTGGTTGTAGGCATTTTGGACATGTTTCCCTAAAACCGAAAGGTTTTCTTCAACTTTTAAGTAATCCTTTTGTATGGCCTTGATAGCAGCTAAAATATACTGTGCCCTCTGTTCAATCTTTTGCCCTTCAAAACTCATCAAAATGGCTCTTAAATAGGCGTAAAAAGTGGTCGGGGAAACCGGCAGCACTCTTTTTTTACCGCCATAATCAAAAAGCTCAATATTGTTAACCACTTCGTAATAAACAGTTTCTGAGGGTAGATACATTAAGGCATAATCAATCGTTCCTTCTTCAGTAAGAATATATTTATTGGCAATATCATCAATATGTTTTTTAACATCTTTGACAAATTCCTTTTCCGCTTCCTTTTTTTCGCTCTCATTTTTGGCTCCCATCAAACGGCGGCAATTCTCCATGGGGAATTTGGAATCAACCGGAATAATACCAGCCGAGGTTTTAATCGCCGCATCAACCTTCGCCCCTGATTTAAAGGTATGTTGTAGGAAAAAAGAGTTTTTCGGCAGCATTTGTGCCAATAATTCTTTTAAAACTTGTTCACCGATATTTCCCCGCAGCTTGGGAGAACGAAGAAATTCTTGGATGTCTTTCATTCCCCGGCCGATTTCCGACATCTCGCCGATATTTTTTTGCACCTGGCCAATCACCCGAGCGGCATTATCCAAACGTTCATTGATAGCCCGGGACATCACCTGACTTGATTGTTGTTGACTTTTTAACCAATCTTTAAGGGTCTCATCGGGTTTGGTAGCTTCCTTAATTTCGGCTAGTTTTCTTAAAATAAAGAAAACGGCGATAAACAAACCCAGAATAATTAAAGCAAAAAGAAGATAAAATTCAGGCACCATTCTTTTTATTTTATCATCAATTAGCTATAATTAGTAGAGATAGATGAATAAACTTGAGACAGCTAAGATTAAAAGAAGAAAAAACTTTTTGCCGGCTTTAATTTTAACCCTTCTTTTTTGGGGAGGATTAGGCTGGTTAGTTTATACCTTCCCACCTGAAAGTTTTTGGCTAATCATTTCTTTTTATCTTTTGCTTTTCGTCGCTGTTTTTTTCACCACCGCTTTGTCTTTTGGTAATTCTAAGATTGGCCTTATTGCCGCTTGGTGGGTTCTTCTTTTTCTTCTCTTGCGCTATTTTAAAATCGGTAATCTTTTAAATCTTTCACTGTTAACCCTTATCTTTTCCTTGCTTGGTTTTTATCTTTACCGAGCTAAGAGTTAAATCTCTATTTGACAATCTTCAAAAGAGATGGTTTAATTAAATCAACTTTTTCTTCCTGTCCAATTTAAATAATTAAATTGCGATGCAAGTTTCCAGAAAAAAAATTAATCCAGCCGTCAAAAATCAAACTTATAATCTCCTGCATAAAGTTATTGCTGATATCAAGAATCCTGATGAGGCTAAAGAATTTTTGGATAGTTTTTTAGGAAAAAGTGAGCAGGAAATCATCGCCCGCCGCTTGAGCATTGCCTATCTTTTAAGCAAAGGCAAGACTTACAGTTTTATTAAAAAGAATTTGGCTGTTTCCAGCACCACGGTCGCTACCATTGCCAAACAAATTAACAAAGGCAAGGGGTTTAAGGTTGCTTTAGAGAAAATCCAGGCTGACGAATGGGCGGAAAAATGGGCTAAAAAGATTAATCAAATGTTTAAAAGACGTAAGTAAGCTCATAAAACGAGCAACTTACGTTGGCCTCCCTTCAAAAAGGAGGTTTTTTATTTGAAGCAAGCTTTGCTTGATTGAAAACAAGCTCTGCTTAATTTAAAATTAAACCATGAACAAAAAATTTTATCTAACTAACGCTATTCCTTATGTCAATGCCCCTCCTCACTTGGGTCATGTCCTAGAGTTAGTGCAGAGTGACACCACTGCTCGATACCATCGTCTTCTTGGACAAGATACTTATTTTTTGTTCGGCTCGGACGAAAATAGTCTGAAAAATGTCCAGGCCGCTGAAGAAGAAAAAATTTCTACTCAAGAATTAGTTAATAAAAATTCTAAGAAGTT
>Ga0210028_1001999_pt1 | contig 16701 bp, 13 predicted proteins | sample CryGeymeta201513_FD_185468 | JGI IMG/M metagenome (GOLD analysis project Ga0210028, IMG submission 185468) | Groundwater microbial communities from Crystal Geyser aquifers in Utah, USA - Crystal Geyser metaG 2015-13 (SPAdes) (version 2) | ecosystem: Environmental > Aquatic > Deep subsurface >...
CCTTTCTTATCGCTATAATAGAGCCGGCCCGTTCGATATAACCAAACGAAAAATCCTTTTCGACTCTCACAACACTTACGGACACCACAGGCCTCTCCTCATCGGCTGCAAACAAGTTCCGAGGAGTAAGGCAGGCGGCAGTTAAAAAGCTTAAGTAAAGACAGAGGTACAAAAATCTGCTATGGCACATTCAGCCTGCCGTCCCGATTTCTAATTTTTGCGAATTAATCAACCATCGCATGATTGCTCAAGAAAGAAAATAACCGATCACGTGGACTCCCTCCAGCGCAGTAAGGCATAAAAGAACTGCTTCCTGATCATCTTCAAGCATCAGCTCAATAATTGGGGGGATGGCTTTGCGCAGACCAGGCATGCTGACCGGAAATCAGCTTCTGCAGGTGCGCCTTCAGGCGCAGGCCGCACGGTTCCCATGCGGCTGAAGCCGCACCCACCCCGGGTTTTTTGAGCTGATACGTCTTCAATAATATATAGGCACTATATGAAACGGTCAGAAAACAGTCAATTTTCATTTTCTTCTTGACCCATCAAGTTGCAGCACCTATAGTGAACCAATTTTTTGCTTGAAATCTTAGGGGAATGGGTAACGATGGAGATCCTTCAAAGCATATGCAGATGGATAGATTCCATCAACGAGTGGATCGGCCGGGGCGTAGCTTTTATTACAGCGGGCCTGGTTGTGGTAATGTTTTCCGACGTTGTGATGCGATATCTCTTTAAGAAAAGCTTCGTCCTGGTGCAGGAACTAGAGTGGCATCTCTTCGGTTTCATATTTTTGATAGGAGCGGGCTATACGCTTCTTTATGACGGCCACGTAAGGGTTGATGTCATCTATCAGAAGCTTAAGCCTGTGGCAAAGGCATGGATAAACCTACTGGGTACTATATTTTTCCTCATTCCCGGCTGTCTGATGGTCATAATCACATCCTGGAAATTCACTCACAACTCATGGATGGTCTTTGAGGGATCGCCTGATCCCGGTGGAATCCCCCTGAGATTCATCATTAAAGGAGCCATTACCGTCGGTTTTGCCCTGCTGTTGATGCAGGGCCTTGCCCTCGGACTTCGAAGCCTGACGCAAATTATGGATAAGGGAAAGACAAAGGAGTAGCCTGGACATGGAATACTTGCCCGCCTGGATGTTTCTTGCCCTTACCATTCTGCTTTTGGCGGGGTTTCCTGTCACCTTCACCCTGATGGGAACCGGGCTTTTCTTCGGTCTGATCGGATTCGGATGGTCGTTTTTTGATCTCCTTCCCCTCCGCATCTGGGGAGTCATAACCAATGTAACACTCATAGCCGTACCCTTGTTCGTCTTTATGGGGGTAATGCTTGAGCGGTCCGGGCTTGCCGAAGATCTCCTTGACACCATGGGGCTTCTTTTCGGGCCGCTTCGTGGAGGCCTTGCGGTTTCCGTAGTGATAGTGGGAGCGCTTCTGGGCGCCTCAACAGGCATTGTGGGCGCCACAGTTGTAACCATGGGTCTTCTCGCGGTCCCCACCATGCTTCGAAGGGGATATCAAAAAGAGCTTGCGACAGGAACCGTATCGGCATCCGGGACCCTGGGACAGATCATACCTCCAAGCATAGTGCTGGTCCTCATAGGCGACATAGTCGGAGTACCGGTCGGCCAGCTTTTTATGGGGGCTGTGCTTCCGGGAATGGTTCTTGTCGGTCTCTACATTCTTTATATATTAGGCGCAGCAATGCTTTTCCCTAAGATAGCACCCCCCATCCCCAAGGCGGAGAGGGCAGGGATATCTTCCCGAGACCTTGTGAAGAGAGTGGGAAAAGCCCTGGTGCCCCCTTTGGCGCTGATGGTCGCTGTGCTAGGTTCCATATTCGCCGGGATAGCATCTCCCACTGAGGCTGCATCCGTAGGAGCCGTCGGCGCAACATTGCTCACCGCTTTGAATGGGAAATTAAGCACAAAGGTGCTCTATGATGTAATGATAAGCACCGTAAAACTCACCTGCATGGTATTCATAATCCTCTGTGGCGCCGCCGCCTTCGGGCTTGTGTTCAGGGGACTGGGCGGCGACGGCCTTGTAAGGGAATTTTTGGGCTCACTGGCCCATGCGCACAGCAAAGAGGCAGTCCTAGCTATAGTGATGGGGCTTATCTTCTTTATAGGGTTTTTCCTGGATTTCATAGAGATAACCTTTATCCATGTGCCCGTGCTTGCACCCATAATGATAGAGTTCGGTTTTGATCCGGCCTGGTTCTGCATTCTTCTGGCCGTAAATCTCCAGACATCCTTTCTCACTCCTCCTTTTGGTTTTTCACTCTTCTATCTTAAGGCGGTAACACCGCCTGAGATAACAACGGGTCACATATACAGGGGAATTATCCCATTTGTCATATTGCAGCTTATAGGCCTTTTCACGATTATCTTTTTCCCGCAATTGGCGACATGGCTGCCTAAGGTTATTTTCGGGGATTGACATCGCGCAGGCACTGGAGGATATTATCATCCGATCAAGTATTTTTATTATGCGGTTTTTTTAGTAAGGCGCGTTTCGTAACCACGCGTCCCGTTTTAACAAACTTCTTATTAAGAGGAGGAGCTTTTTATGGAAAGACGTGAGTTTCTTAAAAAGGCCGGCATCGGAGCAGCTGCAGTCGCGGCTACAGCGGTTGGGGCCCCTGCGGTCATCGCGCAGAAAAAGTACAACTGGAAGATGGTTACCACCTGGCCGCCAAAGCTCCCGGTCCTTCAAGACGGTGCCGAGCGTTTCGCGAAGAGGATAGCCGAGCTTACCGAGGGAAGGATCAAGATTCAGGTCTTTGCGGGCGGTGAATTGGTTCCGCCTCTTGGAGTCTTTGACGCAGTTTCTGCAGGCACCGTGGAGTGCGGAACCGGTGCAGCATATTACTGGGCCGGCAAGAACCCTGCTACACAATGGTTTTCAGCCGTTCCATTCGGCCTCAACGCCCAGGGCATGGCCGCTTGGTTCCACGGCGCAAACGGCCTCAAGCTCTGGGAAGAAACATATGCCCCCTTTAATCTGGTCCCCAGGCCGGGCGGTTCCACAGGCGTTCAGATGGGAGGCTGGTTCAACAAGAAGATCAATTCACTTGATGATTATAAAGGTCTCAAGATGCGCATCCCGGGACTCGGCGGCAAGGTCGTGGCAGGGGCCGGCGGAACCGTAGTACTTACAGCCGGAGGCGAGATATTCACAAACCTTGAAAGAGGTGTCATTGACGCCACAGAATGGGTAGGCCCCATGCACGACCTCAGGATGGGATTCTACCAGGCTGCCAAGTACTACTACTACCCGGGATGGCACGAGCCGGGGACCTATCTTGAATTCATGTTCAACAAGAAGGTCTATGACGGTCTTCCAAAGGACCTCCAGGCCATCATTGATATGGCTTGTGTTGAAAACGAGATGTGGACCCTCTCCCAGTTTGAGTCCCAGAACGGGGCCGCGCTTCAGACCCTTATCACTAAGCACAATGTGGAACTCATTAAGTTTCCGGATGATGTAATGGCGGGACTCAAGAAACTCTCCGTTGACATAGTGGAGGCCGAGGCGGCAAAGGATCCCATGGCGAAGAAGGTGCATGAAGATTTCAAGGCCTTCCAGAAGGTTATAGGCACATGGGGTGCAATATCCGAAAGGGCTTACTACAACGATATCGTGGAGAAATACGCCCTTAAGGCCTAAAGAACGATCTACCGGAGGCTGTCAGCCGCCAAGTGGAGAAGACTGATCGCCTCTGTGTGATTGATTGACCTGTTCAAACTAACCCGGCCGGTGACACTGTTCACCGGCTTTTTTTTTGCCTCTTATCCGGAATAACGAGTGATGATACTTCTGCAATTGGCTCTATCAGCAGACGTTTCTTATAACCGCCTGTCAAACTCAGGCCATACACAAACGCATTTTCCCCAAGCCAAGGCGCAGCTGCTTTTCACCTAGTGTCAATTGCTCCCCGTCCTTTAAGATACACCTGCAAGGCCATGATCGCGGCAGGGGTGACACCAGATATCCTGGATGCCTGTCCGAGGGTAAGAGGCATTATACGCTTTAGTTTTTCACGCACTTCCGTTGTGAGCCCGTGCACCTTAGAGTAATCAATCTCGCTGGGAAGTCGAAGATTTTCAAGGCGGCGCGTCCTTTCAACTTCCTTTTCCTGCCGCTCTATGTAACCTTCATATTTGATCCTTGTCTCTACCTCCTCTGAAACAATTTCTTCCATTTCCCCGATTTCTTCTTCAAATATCCGCAGGTCACGGATACCTATTTCGCTTCTCCTCAGGACCTGTGCCAGAGAGGCGGGATTCTTGATGGGAGCAGTTCCAATGGAGTGCAATTTGTCTTTATTAGAAGGGATGGGATAAATCACCTTTTCTTTCAACTTCTTGATAAGACTCTCTATCTTGTCTCTTTTCCGGCAAAATTCCCTGTAGATGTCATCGGAAACAAGCCCTATATCCCTCCCGAGTTCTGTCAGTCTCATGTCCGCGTTATCCTCCCTGAGAAGCAACCGATACTCAGCCCTGGAGGTAAACATTCGGTAGGGTTCCCTGGTTCCTTTTGTAACCAGGTCATCTATCAGAACCCCGATATAGGCCTGAGATCTTCTCAAAATAACAGGCTCCTCCCCCCTTATGAAGCGTACGGCATTGACCCCTGCCATCAGGCCCTGAGCGGCAGCCTCCTCATAACCGGAGGTACCGTTTATCTGTCCCGCGTGGAAAAGCCCTTTTATCAGCTTGGTCTCGAGAGAAGGAAGAAGCTGGGTCGGCTCCACATAGTCATATTCGATGGCATAGCCCGGTCTTATGATCTCCGCATGATCTAGACCTGCGATGGTTCTTACCATCTTTTCCTGCACGTCCAGAGGGATGCTGGTAGCAAGCCCGTTGGGATAGACCTCCATTGTCTCAAGACCTTCAGGTTCCAGAAATATCTGGTGCCTCGGCTTTTCGGGAAATCTCACTATCTTGTCTTCGATGGATGGACAGTATCTGGCGCCCACTCCCTTTATCACGCCTGTAAAAAGAGGCGAACGATCCAAGCCGTCTCTGATGGCCCTGTGGGTTGCCTCATTGGTATAGGTAATGTAGCATGGGACCTGTGGAAGGGGAATGGATCTGGTGGAGAAGGAAAAAGGCCTGGGGCTTGGATCGCCGTGCTGCACATCCATCCCACTGTAGTCTATCGTCCTTCCGTTAAGGCGCGGGGTAGTCCCTGTCTTTAGCCTCCCAACCTCAAATCCCAAGGACATGATTTGTTCCGAAAGCTTGTTGGAAGGAGGATCACCCATCCTCCCTCCGGGGAACCTTGTAAGCCCCATGTGGATGAGTCCCCTCAAGAAGGTTCCTGTCGTCAGTATGACGGTCCTTGAGAAGATCTTTTCTCCAACGGAGGTCTCAACTCCCCCTACAGTTTTACCGGAAAAAAGAAGGCGATCAACAGTAGCTTGCCTCAGATCAAGGTTTGCTTGAGCCTCCACGACAGACTTCATTCGCCTTCTATATAAATCTCTGTCGTTCTGCGTTCGGGAGCCCTGCACAGCAAGCCCCTTCCTGGTATTTAGTCTTCTGAACTGGATGGCGGTATGATCCGCGTTTTTGGCCATCTCCCCGCCCAGAGCGTCTATCTCCTTTACCAGATGCCCCTTTGCAAGGCCTCCTATAGCGGGGTTACAGCTCATAGCCGCTATGTGATCCATGTTGATGGTTATAAGCAGGGTCCTGTGCCCAAGCCTGGCTGCGGCCAGGGCAGCCTCGCATCCAGCGTGGCCTGCCCCTACCACTATAACATCATAGCTCTTTTCTGAAATGGACATAGGATAATTCTTGATCATGGGGGAGTGCGGTTGAAAAAAGAAATTGATCAGAGTCGGCCCAACCCATCAAACAGCAAATGGGTTCTTTATTACTATGGTGTCTTCCCTCGCGGCTCCTACCGAGACTATGGAAAGCGGCACCCCGGTAACCCCTTCTATTATATCAAGGTATTGCCTTGTTGCAGAAGGTAGCTCATCAATATGCCTGGCCCCGGTAATGTCCTCGCTCCAACCCGGAACATCCTTGTAAACGGGAAGGCACCGAGCGAATTTTTCAAGGCTTGCAGGCCGTTTCCTTATGACCTGCCCATCCAGTTGATAACCAACGCATATCCTCAAGGTCTTAAGACCCGTCAGCACGTCCAGTTTCGTTATCGCCAGGCTGTCAAGCCCGTTGAGCCTCGCGGCATCCGATACCGCCACCAGGTCGAGCCAGCCGCATCTTCTTTTGCGGCCGGTAGTCGCCCCGAATTCCTTGCCTTTCTGCTGTATGTAGTCCCCGTTTTCATCATGGAGTTCGGTAATGAAAGGCCCGCCCCCTACTCTGGTGGTATAAGCCTTTACTATTCCAACTATGTGGTGAAGTTCCCTCGGCCCCACCCCGGAGCCGGAGCAGGCAGTACCGGAGACGGGGTTTGAAGAAGTGACGTAGGGATAAGTTCCGTGATCCACGTCGAGATGGGTGCCCTGAGCCCCTTCAAAAAGGATATTTCCCTTTCGATCACGGACCGCTTCAAAATCATAGCTCAGGTCTCTTATGTAAGGGGTAAGCCTTTCGGCCATCCTCATATAGTCGGTGAAAATCTTCTCTATATCCAGGGGAGAAGCCCCCAGGTAATTGGTAAGATAGAAATTTTTTTCCTTTAGATTCGCCTCGAGCTTTCTCCTAAAAGCGGCAGCCTCCGTCAGATCAACAGCCCTTATACCCACTCGGCCCACCTTGTCCTCATAACAAGGCCCGATTCCTCTGCCGGTAGTTCCGATGGTGTCTCTTCCCTTAAATGCCTCTCTCGCCTGGTCAACGGCCTTGTGATAGGGCATAATAATGTGAGTCTTTTCACTTAGTGAAAGCCTCTCCGGTGTTACAGGTATGCCGGCTGCGCCAAGCGTATCAATTTCATCCAGGAGCACCTCTGGGTCAAGGACAACGCCGTTGCCGATAGCGCATTTCTTCTCCCTGTGAAGGATACCCGATGGAATAAGGTGGCAGATAAATTGCTTCCCTCCAACCACAAGAGTATGTCCCGCGTTTGCACCACCCTGGAATCTCACCACCAGATCGGCACCAGCCGTCAGAAGATCTACAATCTTGCCCTTGCCTTCATCCCCCCATTGGGCGCCTACAACCACCGTATTGGGCATCTCTTTACTCCCCCATGTTTTTTGTCATATTAAAACCAAATGCGGCAGTCCCCTATACCTGCCCGACACCATAGGGCAATCTACTCCCTGGATTGCGGTGTGTCAATAAAACTCCAACCCTTGTCAAGAAGTTAAACCTGAACACCTTTGCCATGAAAATATCCCATTTCCTCGGGGTCGGGGTTACAATTGGTAAAACTATTCAGTGCCAATCCATAATAGTGTACATCCGTAAATGGATATTTTCATCGGCGTTGGGTCCAAATTTTAATCCTCGAAATACCGAAATGTATTCCTGTGATCCGTTTGCAAAACTATGACCGTTCGTCATTCCGGCGAAGCCTGTCCCGGACCCCGACCCGTTGCGTGAGAGCTATATAAACTTTCCGGCATGAAGGTTTGGTCAAGGCAGTTTTTGGAAATACCCGGATGATTTTGAAGGGATGCTCTCCAATCCGGACTCAGCGCAGCCTCAAACCTGGTCACTTGACTGGGAAATCCCCATATCAACCTGAAGAAGAAAAACAGATTCCTTGCCTGCATATTGCCTATTTCTGGGATACCACAACAATAATTGTAGGGGTATTAAGAAAATCAAACTACAGGAGACCATAATTTTCTTGACACATACTCCCTTAGCGGGCTAAAAGACACCCTCTGATGATTGAGGCATGACTACTCACAGGAAGATTCAATGAAACTCTGGCGGATACCCTTAGACTCACAGACCGTTCAAACCCCGAAGGGGATCGTTCATATCCTGGAAGACCGCTGCAAGGGATGCGGCTACTGTATAGAGTTCTGCCCCAAAAAGGTGCTTCAATTCTCCAACAGGTTTAACAAGAAGGGCTACCACCCGCCGGAGGCCATGAACGAAGGCGATTGTGTCAACTGCCACTTCTGCGAGATCATCTGCCCAGAATTTGCGATTTATTCCATGGAGGATACCAGAGCATGACAACTGATCTTCCTGGAATATTCACCGCCAAAATTCACCCCGCCATCCCGACCCTTCCCCGCCGTTTGGGAGGGATAATCTGCATCCGCGGGGCCAAAAATATATTGCTGTCATAAAGGGCCGGATGTCACAATTTAGGATACCAAAATCGCAGTGCTAGCTATGAACAAAAAAGTATTAACGGGAACTCATTTCATGACCGGGGACGTCGCGTGCGCCGAAGGGGCGTTGGCTGCAGGGTGCAGTTTTTTCGGGGGATACCCCATAACGCCCGCAACCGAAATAGCCGAACGAATGTCGGAACGTCTCCCGGAGATAGGCGGCACATTCATACAGATGGAAGATGAGATTGCCGCAATCGCGGCTGTCCTGGGGGCGTCCTGCGCCGGTGCAAAGGCCATGACGGCTACATCAGGCCCCGGTTTCAGCCTGATGATGGAAAACCTCGGTCTGGCCGCATGCACTGAAACCCCCTGCGTTGTTGTAGATGTGCAGAGGGCCGGCCCGTCAACGGGGCTTCCGACCCAGGGGGCACAAGCCGACATGATGCAGGCAAGATGGGGTTCTCACGGCGACTATGAGATCATAGCTCTCTCCCCTATGTCCCCGCAGGAGATATTCTACCAGACTATAGAGGCCTTCAACCTGAGCGAGACCTACAGGACTCCAGTGCTTATCATGACGGATGAAATGGTGGGGCATCTGAGCGAAAAGGTTGTCATACCTGAGGCGGCTTCTATAAAGACCCTTGTAAGACCATCTGCAAAGGGACGCAAAGATCGCTTCAAGCCCTACCGGCCGGGGGAAAACGGCGTAGCCCCCATGGCAATAGCAGGACAAGGATACAACATTCACGCAACCGGCCTGACCCACGATGAGAGGGGCTATCCCGTGATGACCGTCGAGGCCCAGGAAGAGATGATGCGGCGCATCAAGGGAAAGATCCGTAACAACCTTGCGGACATAATAAGAACCCATTCCTACAGGTTGGAGGACGCCGACATAGCGGTTATCTCATACGGAGTGTCGGCCCGCACCAGTCTTGCCGCAGTGGATGAGGCAAGGGAGCTGGGTATAAAAGCAGGTCTTCTGAGGCTCATCACCGTTTGGCCTTTTCCTGAAGTTGAGTTACGGAGCCTGGCAGAGCGAGTCAAGGCCCTTGTAACGGTTGAAGTCAACCTGGGGCAGATACACCTGGAGGTGGAGCGGTGCGCTTCCGGCAAGGCTCCCGCGATACTCGTCGGTCACCCCGGTGGCGCGATCATACCTCCTGAAAGAGTAATAGAAAAATTGAAAGACATCGCAGGCAAGAATCACTGAAAGGCTTTTCAGAGGAATCCCATGGAACCATCCGCACGCCACATGCCTCACCCCTTGGACGATCTTTTGAGAGTGGACCGCATACCGCATATCTGGTGCCCGGGATGCGGGATAGGAACCGTCTTTTCATCCTGTCTCACCTCCATGAAATCAAGCGGGATTGATCTTGCAAAGACAGTTATGGTTTCAGGAATCGGCTGCTCCGGCAGGGGCGCAGGTTACGTGAACCTCGACTCCTATCACACCACTCACGGGAGGGCACTGCCCTTTGCCACAGGCATGAAACTTGCCAATCCTGAACTGAATGTGGTGGTCTTCAGCGGCGACGGCGATCTGTTTGCCATAGGAGGAAACCACTTCATTCACGCAGCGAGGCGAAACATCGAACTTACAGTGGTCTGCGTAAACAACTTCAACTATGGAATGACAGGCGGGCAGGTTGCCGCCACCACACCGTTTCTTGCAAAGACTACCACCACATCTCTTGGAAACCCGGACTCTCCCTTCAATCTTCCCCTTCTGGCCTTTGCAGCGGGCGCGACCTACGTGGCCAGATGGACCGTCCTGCACGCCAGGGAATTGATGGGATCAATACAGGAGGCCCTTCTTAAAAAGGGGTTTTCGTTTATAGAGGTACTGGCACCCTGCCCTGTCAATTACGGGCGCCGCAACAAGCTGAGTCTTCTGGACACGATGAGACTTTATCAACAGAAAACGATCATCAAAAACGGCGCTAGCCCCACAGAGTTAGACATAGATTTTTCAAGGGGCGTTGTGCTCGGAAAATTCATTGATATCCAGAGACCCACCTGCATTGAGTCGTATGACAGGACATGCAGGCCGCAGGAGATTGCGGAAGGAAAGGCTGCATAAGGAGAGAAGTATTCTATGGCCAATGCAAGAGGGGAAAAAGGGCGTTCGGAGATCATCCTTACGGGATTCGGCGGCCAGGGGATAGTGCTTGCCGGCAAGATTCTCGGCCAGGCAGCCGCCATCGGGGACAACCGGGAGAGCACCCTGGTGCAGTCCTACGGCCCTGAGGCGAGAGGAGGCGCTTGCAGCGCACAGGTGATAATCTCCGACACCGCAATACACTACCCCCATGTCCGGCGGCCCGATATCCTCGTATGCATGTCCCAGGCGGGCTTTGAAAAATATATTGGGGAGCTTTCCGAAGCGGGAACGCTTCTGATTGACCTGGACCTGGTCAAGCCTCAGGGCCTGGGCTGTGAGTACTTTTCCATTCCTTCAACCCGCATGGCCGAAGAACTGGGAAGGAAGATGATGGCCAACATAATAATGCTGGGCTTTCTTGTTGCCGTCACAAAGGCCGTAAATCCGGACTCGGCCAGAGAGGCCGTCTCCTCCTCGGTCCCCAGAGGTACCCAGGATAAAAACATCTCCGCCTTTAACAAGGGCTATGATTACGGGGCCGCCGTGCTCAAGGCAAGACATAAGAAGGCACATGGGGAGGCTGAATCCGGGCAATGAATAACTCCAAAGACAGACTTCAGAGGGTTCTCATAATAGGAGCAACACCGTCAGGGGTTTGCGCCGCAAACAAGCTGGGAGAACTCGGAATCCCCACTACCATCGTTGATCGGGAATCAGATCTGGACAGGAAACTTTCCCGGGACCAATGGCGTCTTGATTCGGGATTGTCTCTAAATTTCGCCCACCGCTCAGGACTTCTGCGGATATTGCGAAACCCTTCGATAAAGGCCGTAACACCTGCCGAGGTATTATCCATCCGCCACACGCCGCAGGGTTTCAGGGTTCACATGAAAAAGGAGGCGACCTTTATTGACAAAGACCGCTGCGTACTTTGCGGCAAATGCGCAGATATCTGTCCTGTCGAAACCCCGGAAGGGAAAAGGCCTATCACCTTTGGAGGCAGAAGGTCTCTTCCGGGCGCTCCGGTCATTGACAAGCGCTCCATCCCCCCTTGTCAGGAAGGATGCCCTTTAGGCGTAAGGGCCCAGGCCTATGTTGCCCTTGCAAGGACAGGCAAGTACAGGGAAGCCCTCGATGTGGTTCGGGAAGCAAATGTTCTGCCTGGAATATGTGGAAGGGTCTGCACGCACCCCTGCGAGGAGGTTTGCAGGAGAGGCGAACTCGACCAGCCCATAGCAATAAGAGACATAAAGCGATTCCTCTCCGATCATGAGGCATCGGACCCTGGGGAGAAGATACCCGATGCCGACCGGCATCATAGAGTGGCGGTAGTAGGTTCCGGCCCTGCCGGAATAGCCGCGGCAGCCGATCTTGCCCGCAGCGGTTGCAGTGTGAAGGTCTTTGAAAAGGAGTCTCTGCCCGGCGGTCTTCTAAGATACGGCATAGGCTCCCACAGGCTCCCAAGGAAGGTGCTTGACGGAGACCTTGCCTATGTAAGTGCCCTGGGAGTCGAGTTTATTACATCGAGCCCCATGGATCTTAAGACAGGTCTTGACGGTCTGAGGAAAAATTTCGATGCCGTGGTGCTTACCTGCGGGACATGGAAAGACAGGGAGCTAGGTGCCCCCGGAGAAGATTTGATTGGGGTAAGCGGATGTGTAGGGTTTCTTGCAGGGCTTTACAGGGGGGAGGAAACTTCCATGGCGGGAGAAGCGGCCGTCATTGGAGACGGCAATGCCGCCTTTGACCTGGCTAGGACCCTGAGGCGTATGGGGGCCCGCGTCACCATAATTTCATGGTTTTCCCTCGATCTTATCCCTGCCGACAAGGAAGAAGTAAAGGCTGCCGTCTCTGAAGGAATCGTAATAAAAGACAGCAGCAAGGTCATATCCTTTGCGGGAAGGCAAGGAAAGCTCATTGGGCTGGTCTGCCGACCGACCGAACCTGGCCCCCCCGGCGGGGACGGGATAAGGTGGCCTGTAGTTGTCAAGGGAAGCGATGCCTTTGAGCTTCCTTTTGAAAGGGCCTTCGTGGCCATAGGGCAGACAGGGGGATATATCCAAACCGATGAAACCATGCGCACATCACTAGACGGAGTCTTTGCGGCAGGAGACGCCGTAAACGGTCCCTCTTCAGTGGTGAAGGCCATGGCATCAGGCCGGGCTGCGGCCCGATTCGTCCAAAGGTATCTTGGAGGCGAGGTCGCCGAAAGGAGTCTCAGGAGGCCGCAGGGAAAGTCCTTCTCTCCAATACCAACCAATATTCCGGCACTCGCGAGGCCGGCTATGCCCGAAAGACAGCCCCTTGAAAGGATTGCCGGCTTTGCCGAGGTTGCGCTCGGATTGGACGAAGACCAGGTTCGCTTTGAGGCAAGGCGATGTCTCCAGTGCGGCGTGTGCTCGGAATGCCTCCTGTGCGTTGAGGCGTGCGGCCCATTGAGGGCCATCAAACACGACGACTGCGACGAGGAAACGCTTGAGCAGGCAGGGATCATCATTATAGCCGACCCTGATATGGCCCCTGCTGTCAGGGGCGACGACGTGATAAGGGCATACGGTCCCGCCTCGGCCAAAACGGATGTCTATGCTCTTATTACAAGGGGTTTTGCAGCGGCAGCCCGTGCTGCTTCTCTCCTGCAGGAGACCTCCCAGAGGACCAAAGGGCGGGGATTCTCATTTAACCCGCCGGACCCCTACATTTCACCTCAAGTCAGGATCGGAGTCTTTGTTTGTCGCTGCAACGATTCCTTTGGATGGCTTTCGGCCATGAACGAATACGTCGAGGAATTACACAATAAAGGAGACGTCGTACACTCCGAGATATTAAATTCCGCCTGCGTAGCCGAGGGTTCGGCTACGATCGTTCGAAGAATCAGGGAAAAAGGTATCACAAGGGCCGTGCTTGCCTCGTGCGTCTGCTGTCCTCTTGATTTTATATGCAGCGCATGTTCGGATCAACGAACACGGCTCAAGGATGCCATATTCAAGGGAACAGGGATAAGTCGCTCGATGGTTGAAACATGCAACCTGAGAGGCGAGGCATTAAGGCATCTCGCAAGCGACAAAGGCTTGGCCCTCAGCCGCTTCAAGGGGCTCATTGAGCGATCCATCGGCAGGGCAAGGAGACTCAAACCTCTTGCTACGCCGGGAAGGATCTACAATTTCACGACCGCTGTCATAGGAGAATCCGAGGCCGCGCTCCACAGCGCCTTGACCCTGGCCGAGCTTGGGGTGGAGGTCTTTATGTTCGGCTCAGCCGCTCTTGAGCCCTCGCGGACAACAGACCACCCCAACATCACCTTATTTGAAGGCGCCCATGTAAAGGAGATGAGAGGTACCCTCGGTAATTTTCATGTGCTCGCCGATGTCGGAGGAATCTCCCAGACCTTTCAGGTGGGGGCAGTAATAATAGGCGAAAAATTCAGGAGACTCATACCCTATGTACCACAGGATGGACTTCCGGGAAGATTCGTGGCCTCCACCATGCAAAAAGCCGGTGAGACAGGCATCCCTTTTCTTTATCCCGGAGCGACCTCAATAGCAGGCCTTTTCCTGGCCAATCCTTCAGGGATCAATGTCTCTCAGAGAAAGAAAGGGGCCGCGGCAGCCGCTCTCGCAGCCGCAGTCATGCCCAGGGGGCCGAGACATAACAAAGGATATACAGTAGTTATTGACCAGGTAAGATGCAGGGGCTGCGGAAGGTGTTTTAACGTATGTCCGTATCAGGCGATAAGCTTTTCGTCCAACCCTGTGGGGGGAAAACAGGCAAGCGTTGACGAGGCGCTTTGCAAAGGTTGCGGCAATTGCATCTCCGTATGCCCCACAGGGGCGGCAGACAGCCCATATAGAAACCAGACCTTTCTCGAGCGGGTACTGGAGGAGATTTTGATGCCTTCCCAGACGGAGGTGGTCGGTGTCCCAAATGCGCCTTTATGAGTAATAAAAGTTACCTATGAGGTAATTGCAAAATTCACAGTTTCGTCATTCCCCGACTTGATCGGGGAATCCAGTCTATCCTTGAATCAATGCGTTATAGATTCCGGCTCCCGGACCGGGGTCCGGGACAGGCTTCGCCGGGATGACGACCTGGATTCCGGATCAAGTCGGCTTTTGACCTGCGGCACTTTTATTCTTTGTTGTGCCCCAAAAGGGCACGGGGGCTTTTTTGAAAATGCCCCACCCCTTACTCCACCTCGACGAGATGGGTGGGGATGGTTTTTATGTTTCATTGTGCCCCATTCGGGCATAACCGTTTATATAAAAATGCCCCTTCCCTTTATCCCTCCCCATTGCCGGGGGAAGGAGGGATGGGGGTGATATTCATCCTTCATTATGCTCTTGCAGGGCATGGGGGTTAGATGAAAGACTATAGTATTATATTGTTTCTCTGCAGTTGGGGACCCCATCCAGCCTATCAGAGCCTTCAGGACATGGCTGCCGATATACCACCTGAGATAAAGATGGTGCGTATCCCCTGCTCCGGACGTATAAGCAAGGCCCTTCTCTTCAAGCCTTTTGAAATGGGGGCGGACGGTGTCGCCCTGGTCGGCTGCAAGGCCGGAAGCTGCAGGTACGGCGCCGGCACGGAAAGCGCCAGGGCCAACGATGAAGACACAAGGCGCATATTGCATCTCCTGGGGCTTGGAAGCGAGAGGCTCAGATTGGCAAACTTCATGCCTGAAGAAGCCGATGCCCTTCTTTCTTTCCTCAAGGATTTTACCGCAGATATAAAAAGAATAGGAAAAAGCCCTGTTTCACCTCCACAGAGGTCCTTCGGTTTAAATGAGACATGGGATAAGGTCAAAGAGGCGGTAGTGAGAAATAATGTTTTCTCATGTCAGGATTGCGGCAAGTGCTCTTCTTCCTGCCCTCTTGCCATTGCAGGAAAGCCTTTTTCCCCCAGGGCATTGGCCGCTTCCATAATTTCAGGCGCGCTCAGCCAACAGAGCGTTCAGGAGGGAATCTGGGCCTGCCTGACATGCGGGCTTTGCTCTGAGCGCTGCCCATCCATGGTTGATTTTCCCCAGTTTATAAGGGAGATGAGGGCGATACTGCTAAGCTCTCAGGTGCCTTCTCCGGACGTGCATGGAGGATTTCTCCAGTCCTTCATGCGAACAATGTGTTCCCCTGACCTTCACACAAGGCATTGGGACTGGCTTTGCGGAGACCTGCGAACCGATCCGCAATCAAAGACCTTGTTTTTCGGCGGCTGCGCGGCCTATTTCGACGCATTCTTCGGGCGGCATCTCAAGGTAAACACTGCAAAGATGCTCACAGAGGGCATAAGACTCCTCAACTTCTTTGACATATCACCGGCCCTCCTGCAGGATGAACGCTGCTGCGGACACGATCTTCTCTGGAGCGGAGACGTTGAAAGCTTCCTTTCTCTTGCAAGACTCAACCAGGAAGCATTCCGCTCATCGGCCGCAGAGCGGATAGTTACTACTTGCCCTGAATGCTACAGAACCCTCTCCGTGGATTATCCCGCTTACGGAATTGATATCCCTATGGAGATAACCCTGATCCACGACCTTGTGGAAAAGGAAGTGGATAAAGGGGCGGTAGCCTTCCATCCCTGCAAAGGAAATGTAACCTTTCTTGATCCCTGCCGCCTGAGGAGCATGCCGGAGGGAAAGGAACTTCCAAGAAAACTCATCTCTAGGCTCAAGCCCTCAGCATTCAAAGAGATGAAGCAGGGAGGAGCTGTTAGCGATTGCTGCGGCAACTCCGCCTGGATAGGATGCGATTCGTTCAGTAAGGCCCTGCAGGTAACACGCCTGAAGCAGGCTAGAAATACCGGAGCGGATATCCTGATTACCGCTTGCCCCAAGTGTCAGATCCACCTCAAATGCGCTATGGAAGACCCCTTCTTTGGCGGAGATATTGAGATGGAGGTCAAAGATCTCACCACCCTTTTAAGCGAGAGCATTCACTGGGAATGAGACTCTTAAAGAAATTACTCCGGGTTATTTGCTTCACTAACGGTCATGCCCGGGCATAGCACAACAAAAGAGGTAGAGAGTTACTGTTATGGAAAAAATGGCTCGATTTGAACCGGCTCACGAAGAATGCCCCCGCATAGGAGTATATGTATGCCACTGCGGGCTCAATATCGCCAAGACCGTTGACTGCGAAGGCGTTGCCCGGGCTGCAGCATCTCTGGAGGATGTGGCGGTTTCAAAGGATATCGCCTATGCCTGCTCAGAACCAGGCCAGCAGCGCATCAAGGAAGACATAAAGGATCTGGGACTCAACAGGGTGGTTATCGCATCCTGTTCGCCCAGGCTCCACGAATCAACCTTCCGCCAGATGCTTCAATCTGCAGGGCTCAATCCTTACGTTCTT
>Ga0210028_1002009_pt1 | contig 16664 bp, 10 predicted proteins | sample CryGeymeta201513_FD_185468 | JGI IMG/M metagenome (GOLD analysis project Ga0210028, IMG submission 185468) | Groundwater microbial communities from Crystal Geyser aquifers in Utah, USA - Crystal Geyser metaG 2015-13 (SPAdes) (version 2) | ecosystem: Environmental > Aquatic > Deep subsurface >...
GAAATATTAAAGACCAGATAGACCAGATATTCAAGGGTGTAATAAATATTGAGGTGAGAAGGAATTAAAGGGTTTTCAAGGGGAAAAATTCCCCTTGAATATCTTATAATATGTATTTAAATATTTACTAAAATGGGGGAGGTAATAACAGCTATGTGAAAAATCTGGAGTAAATTGCTCAAATTAAGTAGTTGGGAGGTAAGAGATTAAAATAAATTAAACCATATTATTTTAATTAGTAGTTTTAATATTGCAATTAACAGGTGTTTATTGTAATAAGCTAATACAGATGCGAAGTGCAATAAATTATAAAAATAAAACTAAAAAGGCGGTGTGTTAAGTGGAAATTACAGATGTTAGACTAAGAAGGATAGAGACAGAAGGAAAATTAAGGGCCTATGTATCAATTACCTTTGATGATTCTTTTGTAGTACATGATTTACGAGTTATTGATGGCACTAAGGGTATGTTTGTGGCAATGCCCAGTAAGAGACTTCCTAATGGAGATCATAAGGATATTGCTCATCCTATAAATACCGAGATTAGAGAAAAAATACAGAATGCTGTTTTAGAAGTTTATCAAAAAGAAGTAGAAGAGGCTCCCCAAAAAAAAGAAGTGGAGACTGAAGTAACTGAAGTAGAAGAAAAAGTAGAAGATACTGAAAATAAAGAAGAAGATCAATTCTAAATAAGTAAAAAGACTAAAAAATCTCGGTTTGGGGTGTAGCCAAGTGGTAAGGCACGGGAATTTGGATCCCGCATTCGAAGGTTCGAACCCTTCCACCCCAGCCATATAACTCAGTTATTCATTAGTCAGCCAGTTATCCGGTTTGCCGGTAAGTTTTGTAATGTGTAATATGTGACAAGTAACCTGTGATAAGTACCTGTTTTTATAATTTGGGAAATTTATCTTATTACTCATTACATATTACTTGTTACTGTATTTTAGCGAGATACGATTCACGAGATACGAGATACGAAATTGGGGGTATGATTATGAAAGAAACTGCCGTGGTGATTATGGCAGCAGGTAAAGGCAAGAGGATGAAATCTGATCTGCCTAAAGTCCTTCATAATCTTGCCGGGAAACCAATTTTAAATTATGTATTGGATACGATTAATCATTTTGAAGTAAAAAGAAAGATAATAATCGTAGGTTATAAGAGCGAGAAGATAAGAGAATTGATTGGCGATAAGATAGAGTATGCAGAACAGAAAGAACAGTTAGGAACAGCCCATGCAGTTTTACAAACTAAAGAATTATTGTCTGATTTTAAAGGAAATGTGCTGATTCTATCCGGTGATGTCCCCTTTTTAACGGTTAAAATTTTAAAAAGGCTCTTGAAATATCACCAGAGTAATAATTTTTGTTGCACCTTAATTTCTGCTATTTTAAAAAACCCTCAGGGTTATGGTAGAATTATTAGAGATAAAGAAGGTAAGATGGAAGGAATTATCGAAGAGGTAGACTTGCCCGTAGACAAAAAGCTAATAACTGAAATAAATACCGGAATTTATTGTTTTGACAAGGAGAAACTATTTCAAGCTTTAGAAAAAATTGTTCCTGAGAATAAACAAGGGGAATATTATCTAACTGATCTAGTAAAGATATTATTAAAGGAAGGATTAGAGGTAGGCAGTATAATAGCAAAAGATAATTCAGAAATATTAGGGATAAATACTCAATTAGATTTGGCCAATGCTTCAAAAAAGGTTTATCAAAGAATGATTCAAAAATTAATGTTTCAAGGGGTAAGTATAATTGATCCTAACAGTACTTTTATAGAACCGGGAGTTAAAATCGGTCAGGATACCATTATTTATCCTTTTACTATTATTGAAAAAGGTACTAAAATTGGGAAAAGTTGTCTTATTGGACCTTACTCTCATCTAATTGATGCTAATATAGGGAATGGAGTTAAAATTTGGGCTTCAATAATAGAAGGTAGTACGGTTAAAGAAAGAGTAAATATTGGTCCTTATGCTCACTTACGTCCAGAAACTATCGTAAAAAAAGGAGCAAAGATAGGAAATTTTGTAGAATTAAAAAAAACTATCTTAGGTGAGGGTAGTAAAGCTTCTCATTTAACCTATTTAGGAGATGCGGTAATTGGTAAACAAGTGAATATTGGAGCAGGTACTATTACTTGTAATTATAATGGACAAAAAAAGAATAAAACGGTCATAGAAGAAGGAGTATTTATCGGAAGCAATAACTCTTTAGTGGCACCAGTGAAATTAGGAAAAGGTTCTTATACCGGAGCTGGCTCAACTATTACCGAGGATGTACCCCCAGATAGCCTGGCTATTGCCCGCTCTAAACAAAGAAATATTAAAGGATGGAGCAAGAGAAGAAAACGAACATAAAATAAAATTTCAAATAGGGAAATTTAAAGAGAGGGAGATAATAGAAATTTGTTATCTTATGACCAAAGAACATTAAAGATATTTGCTGGGAATTCCAATAAAAATTTAGCGGAAGAAATAGGTAGGTATTTAAATATGTCTTTAGGTCAGGCAGATGTTTCTAGATTCCCTGATGGCGAAATTAAAGTTAAGATCGAGGAAAGTGTAAGAGGGGAAGATGTTTTTATAATCCAATCTACCTGTCCACCAGCTAATGAATATCTAATGGAATTATTAATTATGATAGATGCTCTAAGAAGAGCTTCAGCAGGAAGGATTACTGCAGTTATACCCTATTATGGTTACGCTCGCCAGGAAAGAAAGACTAAACCCCGTGAGCCAATTACCGCTAAATTAGTTGCTAATTTATTAGTTTCTGCAGGGTCTAATCGGGTAATTACTATGGATTTACATGCCGGGCAAATTCAGGGATTTTTTGATATCCCGGTAGATCAGTTAGAAGGTGTAACCATATTATCGAATTACATTAAAGAAAAAAATTTGGATAAAGTGGTGGTAGTTTCTCCTGATGTAGGGGGGACCGCTAGAGCTAGAGAGTTTTCTGGACGCCTTGCAAAACCTATTGCCATTATTGATAAATATAGATCAGCTTTTGATGAAGTAGAAATAATGCATATTGTAGGAGAAGTAAAGGATAAAACTGCTATTATAGTTGATGATCTTATTGATACAGCTGCTTCAATAATTAGGGGAACCCAGGCATTATTAAATGCTGGGGCAAAAGAAGTATATGTTTGTGCTACCCATGCGGTCTTTGCTGGTCCGGCAAAAGAAAGAATAGAAAAATCTTTGCATGATGGTTTATTTAAAGAAGTAGTAGTTACTAATACCATTCCCATTGACCATAATAAGAGTATACCAGGTATTAAAATTTTATCAGTAGCAGAAATATTTGCGGAAGCAATTAATAGGATTCATAATAATTTATCAGTAAGTACTTTATTTAATTAAATAGAATAATATATAAGTCTATCTTCTTCACGAGATACGATATACAATATACGAAAATGGAGGTTAATAAAATGGAGACATCGAAATTAGAAGTAGAATTAAGAAATGGAACTGGGAAAGAAATTAATAAGAAATTTAGGAGAAAAGGTGATATTCCTGGAATACTATATTCTCCTCATGATAAAGAAAATATACTGTTAAAAGTTAAAAGAGAAAATTTATTAAGATTATTAGCTAGCAAAACACACCAACTCATTGATTTAGAAATAGATGATGGGAATAAAAAAGTTAGCCGATTAGTTGTGATTAAAGACTTTCAGTATAATTCTTTAAAGAAGCAGATAGTTCATGTTGATTTTTATGGAGTAACTCTAAAAGAGAAATTAACCATGGAAATTAATATTGAATTAATAGGCCAACCTATCGGAGCAATAGATGGGGGAATTTTAAATGTGGAATTACGAAAAGTTGAAATAGAATGTTTACCTTCTAAAGTACCAGAGAGTTTAAAAGTAGACTTGAGCAATCTGAAGATAGGAGATAATATTACAGTTGGAGAAATACAGCTTCCTGAAGGAGTTGAAGTATTAACTAAATCAGATAGAATTGTTGCTGCCTTAGTTCCTCCTGCTAAAGAAGAAGAGGTAGTTAAAGAAGTAGTAGAAGGGGAAGCAGTAACCGAAGAAAAAGAAGTAACTAAAGGAGAAGAAAAAGTAGAAGTAAAGACAGAAACTCCTTCTTCTGCACCAAAAAAAGAATCTAAAAAAGAATCTAAAAAAGAATAGGATGGCAAAAGGATAGTGAACTTTATTGAAGATGGTAGTTGGTTTGGGTAATCCTGGTTTGCAATATGAATTCAGTCGACACAATATAGGGTTTAGAATAATTGATAACTTAGCTCTAAATATAGAAATAGAATTTAAAAGGGTGAAATCTTATGATTCATTAGTTTCCCGAGGGAAACTAATGAATCATAAATTAATATTGGTAAAACCGCAGACTTATATGAATTTAAGCGGGAAATCAGTAAGCAAGATTGTTTCCTACTACCGGATATCCTTTCCAGATTTATTGATAGTTTATGATGATCTGAATTTAGAATTAGGTCAGATCAGGATCAGGAAAAGAGGGAGTGCTGGCGGTCATAAGGGAGTGGAGTCGATTATTCAATATTTAAATAGTGAAGATATACCTCGTTTAAGAATAGGGATTGGTAAACCTTCAATAAATTCTAATTTTGATTATGCCTCTTATGTCCTTTCTAATTTTAATAATAACGAAAAGGATAAAATAAGTGAAGTAATACAACTATCTACTGAGGCAATAAAGACAGTAATAGAAGATGGCCTTGAAAAAGCGATGAGAAAATACAATAGAAAATTGGAGCTATCTTAATCTAAAATTATTTACTGTAAAAAATATTATTTAAAGCTATTACCTAATTTCTCCTGTGGGCACGATGCATCGTGCCCCTACATTCTAATCCTTCAAATTTCTTCGGTAGAAGTAATTCTTATCTCGTATCTCGTAAAGAAAATAGAAGTCAGAATTCAGAAGTCAGGATCCAGAAGTCAGGAGAAAATGGTAATGAGTGATTGGTAAAGGGTAATAAGTAATGGGTAGGGGCTTGATTTATCAAGCCCGGTAAAAACTTAATAAAGAGATTGCCACGCTCTGATAAATCAGAGCTCGCAATGACTGACGACTAATAGACAGGCGAGACGCCTGTCCTACGAATTTTTTGGTAAATTGGTAAATTGGAGAATCGGTAAATTGGTAAATTGGAGAATCGGTAAATTGGTCAATTGGAGAATCGGTAAATTGGTCAATTGGAGAATTGGTAAATTGGTTAATTGGTTAATTGATAAATCGGAGGTAAAATTATTATGAAAATGAAAAAAATTGTTGTTCTTACCAGTGGTGGAGATTCTCCTGGAATGAATGCTGCTATTAGAGCGGTGGTACGAACTGGCCTATTCCACGGCTTAGAGGTATTTGGTGTGGAAAGAGGGTATACCGGTTTAATAGAAGGGCAAATTTTTCCGATGAATATATCTTCAGTAGGTGGAATTATACAAAGAGGAGGAACTATTCTTAAGACTTCCCGTTGTGAGAAATTTAAAACTAAGGAGGGGCTTGATATGGCCCTTCAAAAAATTAGAGAATTTAATATTGATGGATTAGTAGCTATTGGGGGGGACGGTACTTTTCGAGGGATTCGAGAGTTCAGTGCTTTAGGAGTAAAAACTATGGGAGTTCCCGCTACTATTGATAATGATTTATCTGACACTGATATGGCTATTGGTGTAGACACTGCTTTAAATACAGTTATGGGGGCTATTGACAAAATCAAAGATACTGCTTCTTCTCATGAGAGAGCTTTTATAATAGAAGTTATGGGAAGAAATTCAGGTTATCTGGCCTTAATGGGTGGAATTGCTGGAGGAGTTGAAGTTATTCTTATTCCGGAAATTTCTTATAATCTCCCGGAAATTAGTTTAAAATTAAAAGAGGGCTACCAAAGAGGAAAGTCTCATTGTATTATTGTTATTGCTGAAGGAGTCGGAGAGACTTATGAAATAAGTAAATTTTTAGAAGATAAAATTGGCTTTGAAACGAGAGTTACTATTTTAGGTTATTTGCAGAGAGGTGGTTCGCCTTCTGCATTTGATAGGTTATTAGCCAGTCGTTTGGGAGCAGCAGCTGTAGAACATCTACTAAAGGGAGAAACATCTAAAATGGTAGGACTAATGGGAAATAAGATTGAAGCAACTGATTTAGAGGTAGTGCTTAGTCAACCAAAAACTATTAGCCAGGATCTTTATAATTTAGCTTTAAGGTTAGCGAAATAGTAGTTCGTATCTCGTAGATAAGACAGAAGACAGAAGTCAGAAGTCAGAATATAATAGTATCATGTATATTGTATTATAACCTAGAGCAGTTAGCGTTTGGGAGGTAGGGGCTTGATTTATCAAGCCCGCAATACTCGGGTCGGATAAATCCGCCCCCTACAAGAAATAATGAAACTTCAAGACCATTCCTTGAAAGAAATAAGGAAAATTTAAATGAGCTTATCGAAAATATTATCCTTATGGAATAAATCTGAAGAATTTAAAGATATAGTAAAAACTATAAAGGGAAATCAACTAAATAAATTCTGGGTTTCCGGTCTTAAAGATAGCACCCGTTCTTTTTTTATGGCTGCTTTAGGAAGTGAGATAGAAAAATCTTACCTTATTATCGTTGATTCTCCAGAGAATGCCCTAAAGATATACCAAGATCTGGATACTTTTTGGTATAGATCAAAGAACCAGGAAGAGAATCTCTTTCTCTTACCTTCTTTTGAGGTCCTCCCCTATGAGGATATCAATTCTGATCCCCAGATAATCGAGCAAAGGATCAATATTCTAAAATATCTTTCTACCAATGACCAAAATAAAAAGAGAATCATCTTAATCGCTGAGGTTAAAGCTTTGTTGCCTAAATTAGTCTCTCCTCAAAACTTTAAGAAGATAAGTTGGGAATTAAAAGTAGGAGATGATCTAAAAAAAGAGGATTTTTTAAAAATTTTATTAGATCAGAATTATAAAACGGTAGAAATAGTTGAAAAAAAAAGCGAATTTAGCAATCGGGGAGGAATTATCGATTTTTTCCCAGTAACCAGTGAAAATCCTCTTCGATTAGAATTATTTGGAGACCAAATAGAATCAATCAGATATTTTAATAGCAATACTCAAAGGTCGATACTCAAATTGAATAATTATACTCTTCTGCCTTCTCGAGAATTAATTGCTGATGGTTCCTCTAATTATAATTATAGTACTATATTTGATTATTTACCTTCAGATTTAATAGTATTATTGAATGAACCGGAAGTAATTAGAGAAAAAGCGGAGAAATTTCAGGAAGAGATGGAACATATTTACCAAAAAATACCATCTTCTTATTTTATCACCTGGTCTGAGGTATTTAACCATCTAAAATCTAAAAGAATGATTAATTTTACTTACTTTTCGGAGAAAAATAAAGAAGAAATTTTCCTTAATCAGACCGAGAAACAAGATAATAGCAGAGAGTTTGTTTTAGAGGGTCAAGAAATGGGGTCTTATTTTGGAAATTTAGATCTATTTACTAAGGATTTAGAAAAGTGGCAGAAAGATAAACAAAATATTCTTATTCTAGTCCGGGATAAAGGGCGTGCTAGACGTTTAGGTGAGATATTAGAAGAAAGAGGAGTAAAAAGATTTATCCTAGGAGGGATAGAAGAATATACTCCCTTAAAATCAACTATCTTTATTTCTTATGGTTATCTAAATTATGGTTTTAGACTTCCTTTTTTAAAAATAGTTTTAATAACTGATCAGGAAATATTTGGCAAGGAAAGGAACAAAAGATATAAATTAACCAGACATAAGAGTGAACCCTTTTTCACAGCAATGGATATCTCTCCAGGAGATTATGTAGTACATATTGATCATGGTATAGGGGAATATAAAGGGGTGGTAAATTTAATGGTTAAAGGAGTAAAACAAGATTATCTTTTAATCCAATATGCCGAAGGGGATAAATTATATGTCCCGGTAGATCAATTTAATTTGGTTAATAGATATATAGGTATAAAGGATAAAGCTCCTAAAGTTAATCGTTTAGGAGGAGTTTCTTGGGGAGAAGCCAAAAGAAAAGTAAAAAGGTCGATTCAAAAATTAGCTCAAGAACTTTACAATTTATATATTGCTCGTAAAGAGGTTAAAGGTTTTGCCTTTTCTAAAGATAATAACTGGCAACAAGAATTGGAGATGTCTTTCCCTTTTGAAGAAACTTATGATCAATTGCAGGCCTTATCGGAGGTTAAAGCTGATATGGAAAGTATCAAACCTATGGAGAGATTAGTTTGCGGAGATGTAGGTTATGGCAAAACAGAGATAGCCATAAGAGCTTCCTTTAAAGCGGTATTAGATGGAAAGCAAGTTGCCGTTTTAGCACCAACTACTATTTTGGTACAACAACATTATGATAATTTTCGAGAAAGAATGAATTCTTTTCCTATAAATATAGATATGCTTTCTCGTTTTAGAACCAAACAGGAACAGAAAAAAGTTATCGAAGATCTAAAAGAAGGGAAAGTAGATTTGGTTATCGGAACTCATCGATTAATTCAAAATGATATTGAGTTTAAAGATTTGGGATTGTTAATCGTGGATGAAGAGCAGCGTTTTGGAGTCCTGCACAAAGAAAGAATAAAAAAATTAAAAGAAAATATTGATTCTCTTACTCTGACTGCTACTCCTATCCCTCGGACCTTACATATGTCACTTATTGGAGTTAGAGACTTAAGTGTGATAAATACTCCACCTGAAGACAGATTCCCTATCGCCACTTATGTCTGTCCAAGAGATGATAAAGTGATTGCAGAGGCTATAAGAAGAGAATTAGATCGGGATGGACAAATATTCTTTGTCCACAATCGAGTAAGAGATATCCAAAAAGTGGCTCGAGATTTGAATCAGCTCTTTCCTCAAGCCAGAATTGGAATTGCTCATGGCCAGATGGCAGAAGAACAATTAGAAGAAATAATGATTGATTTTTTAGAAAAGAGATTTAATATCTTAGTTTGTACTACCATCATCGAAATTGGTTTAGATATTCCCAATGTAAATACTATTCTAATTGATGATGCCCATAAATTAGGACTTTCTCAACTTTATCAGCTAAGGGGAAGAGTGGGAAGGACTGACCGACGAGCTTATGCTTATTTCTTTTATCCTTCCTATCGCGGAATTAATGATACTGCTAAAAAGAGATTAGAGGCAATTAAAGAGTTCAGTGAATTAGGTTCTGGATTTAAATTGGCTATGCGTGATTTAGAAATTCGAGGAGCAGGGAATCTATTAGGTAAGGAGCAGCATGGTGTAGTAAGTGAAGTAGGGTTTAATCTTTACTGCCATTTATTAGAAGAGGCTATTCAGGAATTACGAGAAGAAAAAGAGGGGGAAGAGAAGAAAAAAGAAATTACTCCGGTTATTGATCTAAAGATAGATGCTTATATCCCCCCAATTTATATTCCTAATTTAGAACAGAGGGTCTTAATCTATCAGAAATTAGCCGAAATTAAAGATTTACCGGATTTAGAGAGAGCAAAGGAGGAGTTAAGGGATAGATATGGAGTTTACCCTCAAGAAGTAAGGAATTTGTTAGAGATAATATATCTGAAAATATTTTTAAAAAAATTAGCGATAAGTTCTCTCCAGGTAAAGGAAGAGAGATTGGTTCTTAGATATCTGCAGAATAGGGAAATAAAGTCTAAATTAAGCCGGTTATCTTCTTTCTATCAGCAAAGATTAATCGAGGAAGAAAATAGATCGATCGGAATTTCTCAAATTAATCTTTCTGGGATTAAATCTACCGAAATTTTAAAATTTTTAAAGGAATTTATGATAAACCTGGCGAAGTAAATATAGTATATAGTATCGCGTATCGCGTGAAGAAAATAATAATGTACAATATGTAGGGGCAGACCTTGTGTCTGCCCGAAATGAGTACATTCAAAACAATAGTTTATACAAAAAAATTTTTAATTATGGTTTTTAGTCCTACGGGCAGACACAAGGTCTGCCCCTACGATTATTTGACAAATTCACTAACGACTAATAAATACGGAGGAGAAAATGTACCAAGAATACCAGGAAGAGAAAAAATTATTTACCGAAATGATGAATATTATAGCTAAATTAAGGGGACCAGAAGGTTGTCTTTGGGATAGAAAACAGACTTTAGAATCCCTGACTACTAATATTCTGGAAGAAGCTAAAGAGATTTCAGAGGCAGTTAAATCCCAGGATATAGATAATTTGCGTGAAGAATTGGGTGACTTATTAATGGTCATCTTTATGGAGATTGAAACTGCCAGAGAAAAGGGTTTATTTAGTTATTCTGAAGTATTAGCCGGGGCAATAGATAAATTTGTTAGAAGACATCCTCATGTCTTTGGTGATTTAAAAGTGAATACTCCTGAAGAAGCTTTAGCAGTTTGGGAGAAGATGAAAACGAAAGAAAAAGAAATAAATAATTAAAAATATTATTAATTTGAATTAGAAATCTATTTAAATCTAAAAAAATTAATTTAAGCTGTATTAAGATATATGATATAATAAATTTGTATTTAGTGAATATAGCATATGGCGGGTAGAGTTTAGCGTGTAGAGGTAGGGGCTTGATTTATCAAGCCCGCAGAACTCGGGTCGGATAAATCCGACCCCTACATCAAAAACAATACTTTATTGACTTAGCCTATACGCTAAACGCTGTACGCTATACGCTAACCATATACTAACGAATGCAATTGGCAAATTGGCAAATTGGTAAATTGGCAAATTGGTGCATTAGTGCATTGGTAAATTGGAGAATTATTACATGCCCGATAAAAATTCAAAAAAATCTTTTCCTAAAATAATATTAGTTTCTCTAATTCTCATTGCTCTAATTACTGGAGTTTATTTTACTATTCGAAGCAATCTGGCAAAAGAAGAGATAAAGGGTCTGATTATTTCTAAATTAGAGAATGCTATGGAGCGGGGAATTTATATTGAAAAAGTTAAAGATTATTCGTTTAAATCTGTAACTCTATCTAATTTTAAAATATTTCAGGATAAATCATTAAAAGAGGAGGATTTACTCCTTGAAGCAAAGGAAATAATTATTAATTATAATCTCGATTTATTTTCTGCTCTAAGAAAGAAAATGACCTGGAATATTGAAGATATGATTATAGTGGAACCCCAGATGACCTTGGTAAGAGATAGTCAGGGGACCTTTGATTTTATGAAAAAATTTAATTTAAGATATAATAATTTTTTGGATAAATTTACCGTTAATAAAGTAAATATTAAGAGCGGAAATTTATTTTATAAAGATTACCAAGTCTATAAGGAAGATGGACTCCTGACTATAGTAAAATCTTTAAATGGTTCTTTTTATCTGGGAAATTTACCCCAAGTAGAGTTTGATGGTACAGGTTTAAAGAAAGAAGATGATACTCTTCTTACTTTAAAGGGATATTTTTGTGCTGATGGGTCAAATTATTCCCTCGATTTTAACTTTAAAAATGCTGATATTACTCATTTTCAATATTATGTGGCTCAAGCTGAACCCTTTAATTTAAAAAAAGGGCTGTTTGATTTAACTCTACATTTAGATTTCGATAAAAATAATACCCAGAATAATAAAATTATCTGGTATGGTAGTGCTTCTACGAAAAATACTGAATTATTACCTGATTTTTTAGGGGGATTGGAAATCAAACAATTAGAAGGTGTAGTAAAATTTGATTCTAAGGAAACTACGATAGAGAAGATAACTGCTTTTTATAAGAACTCCCCCTTCACCCTCCAGGGAAAGGTAACTTATCCAGAAAAATTAAATTATTGTATAAATGTACTATCCGATGATTTTAAATTAAATGACTTAAAGGAATATTTAAAGAGCTATTTACCTCTCTCTAATGAATTAAAAGTTGAGGGTAAATCTAACCTATCCTTTATAGTAAGTGGTTCGGAAGAAGATTTTCAAGCACAGGGAGAATTGCTAACCAAACAGGGTAATATAGAGGGGTATGATTTAGCTAATCTAGAGACAGAATTCCAATACAATCGAGAGGGTATTTATTTTAAGAATATAAAGGCAGAGATTGGAGGAGGTAATATTGAAGGCTCAGGTAGGATTAATCTAAAAGACGAATTACCTAAATATAACCTTTTATTTAATCTTACTCGGCTAAGTGTAGAAAGTGATCTTCTAAAATCTCTTCACTTAAATTATTTAAAGAATGGTCCATTATCGGGGAAAGTAGAGATTAAGGATGATAATGGTGAGCTAGAAAAGATTAACCTCTCTACCGAAATAAGGATTGAAGATAAAGCCGGTATCCTTTCTCTAAATGCCAAAGGTACCATTACTAAAAATAATTATCTGGATTTAAAAGTAAAGACTACCGGAATTAATTTAGAAGCATTAGGAGAAATTTTAAATTATCAAGGGATTAAAGGGTTGGCAAGTTTTAACGGTAGCTTAAGTGGTTTACCTGATGATTTAAAAATTAGCGGAAAGATTGAGGCAGAAAAAGGGCAGATCTCTGAATTGCCTTTTGATTTTTTGGAAGGAAAAATAAATTATCAGGCAAATAAGGTTCAATTAGAAGAAGTTATCTTTAGAAATAAAGGTTTGGTCTTTAAGGGGAAAGGAAATATTGATTTATTAGAGAAAAAAAATATTTATTTAGATTTGACTTTACAGCTAGAGCAGGCAGACCTAAACTACCTTGCCACTCTCTATAATTATGATTTATCAGTACTTGGCTTGGTCCAGGGAGAAATTTCCCTTCAGGGTAATTGGCCTCAAGTTGTGGCTAAGGGAGATTTAAAATTGAAAGATATTAATTTAGTAAACTATAAAGCGGAATCTGGGAATCTGATTTTTACCCTAAAAGATAAAAAAATAAAAATAGAAAATTTAGTTTTAAAATCTGGGGAAGCTCAGCTCTATTCGCAAGGGGAAATAAATTTAGAGGAGGATTTACCTTTAGATCTAAGAGTTAATTTTTTAAACCAAAATATTAGAGACTTGTTGGTAAACTTTACCGGGTTAGATTTAATCAGTAAATTTAAAGGGCAGGCTACTGGTTCTCTGGAGATTAAAGGTAATTATACTTCTCCTGACTTATATTTATCGGCATTGATTGAAGATGCTCAATTAGAGGAGATGCCTTTAAATTCTATAGATATAAAGTTAGATAAAATTGGCTCTAGGCTAAGGATTAATAAATTAAAATTAAAACAAAGTAAGGGTGAGTTTATAGGTAATGGATGGATTGATTTTGATCAGAATAATAAAAATTTAAAGATTAGTATTTCTGCAAATAATATAGATTTAGGCCAACTATCTCATCTTTTTAGGGTAGAAGAGGAAATTAAAGGTCTGGTAAACTTCAAGGCAGAAATCGAAGGAGATCTCAACTTACCTACCATTTCTTTCGGAGCACAGATAGAAAAGGCAGAATTTTCAGGTTTTTATTTTGATAAACTTAGTGTAGAAGCTCTATATAATCAGGATATTTTAGAGGTTAAACAATTTATTTTAGATAAAGATGGACATCAGATAAAAGGTAATGGTAAAATACCCTATAAATTTTCTTTTCTGAACCAAGATGAAATTGCTCCCAGTTTGGCCAATCTTCCTTTAGATTTTAACCTAACTTTACAAAACACTGATTTAAGTTTTATGAAAATATTTTTTAAGAAAGAGCTTAAGCAGGTTCAGGGACTGACTAATGCTGATCTAAAACTTTCTGGAACCTTAAACCACCCAATTTTAAATGGAAGCATTACCCTTACTAAGGGAGAAGTAGAATTTTATGCATTACCGTCAAAAATAAGTGATTTAAGCATCCTTCTGCAGTTAGAAGATAATTTAGTTAAAATAGAAGATATGAATTTTCAGATGGACCAATATAAGATTTATACTTCCGGGAAATTTGCTTTAAATAACTTGCAACCTCAAGATTTAGACATTAATATATGGAATAATAAGGAAGAAGAAATTTTATATCAGGATATTTTTAAAGCTCAAGTTGCTTTAAATGCCAAGGTAACTGGGTCATTTACTTCTCCTCATATCAAAGGAAGTTTGACTCTTTCTAAGGGAGAACTGAATTGGAAAGAAAACAACCAGGAAACTCCTTCTGATTTATCTGAGTTTCTATCTAAATTAATTAATATTAAAGGAGATATCGATTTACAGCTAAAAGTCGCCGATGATTTTACAGCTAAAACTAAAGATTTTAATATGAAATTAGAGGGAGATTTAAAAGTTCAAGGTACTTTATCTGCTCCAAAATTAAACGGGGAATTAGAGATTAAACAAGGCTATATTGACTTTTTAGATAAAAAATTTAGAATATCGAGGGGTAAAGCAATTTTTTCTAATTCTTCCGGAAAAGACCTAATTTTAAATCTAGAAGCAAAGACTGAAATTGATTCCATCAATGTATTTTTAAGCCTAAGTGGAATTCTTGCTCAACCTATGATGGTACTTAGTTCCTCACCTCCTTTAAGTGAAAGTGAAATAATTTCTCTTTTGATGTTTAATAAAAACTATGCTGGTTTGACTGAAGGGGAGATGGGAACAATATTAAAGGAAGAAATGATTAATTTAATTGCTCAAGGATTGAGCATAAGATTTCTAAACCAGATAGAAAATGAAGTCGCTAATTCTTTAGGTCTAGATGAATTTAAAATTGAAACCATCTTCAAACAAGATCAGGGTTCTAATTTTGCTTTTATTCCAGGTTTTGCTTTAGAAAGTTTAGTTCTTAAAATAGGAAAATATTTTTCTGAAAATTTCTATTTAACCTATTCTACTCCTTTAAATGAAATAGGAAAAAGTAACATAGAATTAGAATATAAAATTAAGGACGATTTCACCCTAAATACTCAAGTAGGTTTACCAGGCCTACAACATAATAGTTTTGAATTTAAAATAGAACTTAAATATGGATTTTGAAAAATAAAATAGGGTAAGCTCTCGACATTAGATATTTATTGGTATAAAATCTTTTATAAAAGTGTCTAATATCTAATATCAGAAGCTGACCACTAATAAAAAATCTAGGAGGAATAAAAAAGTGCCAAAGAAGAAGTGGAACTATATATTATTAACAGGATTTTTAACTTTGATATTTATCTGGGTTGGTTTAAATATGGTTGAGGCAGAAAATCAAGGAAAGATAACTGCTATTGTAGTAGAGGGAAATGAAAATATTTCTAAAGATTTAATAATTTCTCAAATTACCTCTAATCTGGGAGATGTTTTTTCTAAAGAAAGCATTGAAAAGGATGTAAAAGCGATATATGAGTTAGGTTATTTTAAAGATGTAAGAGTAAAATTAGAATCTTTTCGAGAAGGGTATAAAGTAGTATTTGTAGTAGTTGAGAATTTAGCGGTAAAAGAAATTAATATTACCGGTAATACGGTAGTCTCTAAGGAAGAGATGAGAGAAGTAATGATTTTACAAGAAGGACAGATTTTTAGCCAAAAAATATTAAAAAATGATCTTACTCGTATTTCCCAACTCTATAAAGACCGGGGGTATCTTTTAATTAATATTAAAGATATTAATTTTGATGAAGAAGGAAAATTATGGATAAATATTTCTGAGGGCCGACTGGAAAAGATAGTAATTGAAGGTAATGATAAGACCAAAGAAAAGGTAATTACCCGAGAAATTAATATTAAACCTGGAGATCTCTTTGATTTTGAGAAAGTAAAAAAATCTTTACAAAAAATCTATAACTTAGGCTATTTTGAAGATGTAACTATGAAATTAGAACCAGGAAGTGAAGAGGATGTAGTAGTTTTAGTAATCAAAGTAATTGAAAAAAATACCGGGAAATTTGGAATTGGAGCAGGATATAATTCTGAAGAGGGTCTTATGGGATTTGCCAGTATAGAAGAAATGAATCTTTTTGGGGGAGGTCAGAAAGTAGGAGCCAAATTAGAGTTAGGGGGTCGAACAACTTATAAAGTATCCTTTTTAGAACCGTGGTTAGCTAATACACCTACTTCTTTGGGTTTTGATGTATATGATACTACAACAAACCAAGAGGATAAAGAGGGTGAAGAAGTTATTGCTGAGTATGATGAAATAAAATTAGGAGGTAGACTTATTTTTGGAAGGAAGATAAGTGATTCAATTAATTTAGGGTTGGAATTAAAGACTGAAAGAGTGAATTATGATCTGATTTCCGGAGCTTTGCCTGAAGCTACTAATGAAGGCTTAACTAATAGCCTTATGCCAACTTTTACTTATGACACTCGTGACAATGTATTTGATCCTACTTCCGGTTGGTATAGTAGTCTTTCTATAGAAAAAGCAGGTGGATTTTTAAGAGGAGATTATAATTTTACTAAATATAATTTAACTCTTAGAACTTATCTTTCTACGGACTTTTTTAAAGATATATTTAATATTGGTAGTCTTAAAAAGATAACTGATAATTTAAGCAAAGGAGTATTGGCTTTTAGAGCTATGGGTGGTATGGCAGATACTGATTTGCCTTCTTTTGCAGAATATCAAGTAGGAGGAATGAATACGATAAGAGGTTATGATTCAGGTGAATTTTCCGGGGATAAATCTTTGGTATTTAATGCAGAGTATAGATTTCCTTTAGCTGAAAATTTTCAAGCTGTACTTTTTGTAGATTGGGGCCAAGCTTGGGATATTGAAGAAAGCATTG
>Ga0210028_1002014_pt1 | contig 16616 bp, 21 predicted proteins | sample CryGeymeta201513_FD_185468 | JGI IMG/M metagenome (GOLD analysis project Ga0210028, IMG submission 185468) | Groundwater microbial communities from Crystal Geyser aquifers in Utah, USA - Crystal Geyser metaG 2015-13 (SPAdes) (version 2) | ecosystem: Environmental > Aquatic > Deep subsurface >...
TATCTTTAATATCTTTAATATCTTTAATATCTTTAATATCTTTAATATCTTTAATATCTTTAATATCTTTAATATCTTTAATATCTTTAATATCTTTTAATATCTTTAATATCTTTAATATCTTTAATATCTTTAATATCTTATCAATATTTAATAATAATTTTTCCGACTGCTTATATTTCGCCTTAATATTTTTCTTAACTAAAATTTGGCCCTTGCCATCCGCAAGCGCCAAAATTATCTCATCCACACCAGCTGTGTTTATAAATAAATACATATCTATATTCTAGCTAATACCTCCTCAACCTGCTCTTTAAGCTCTTCTAATGTGCCTGAATTATCAATTTTAAAATCAGCCATGGCAATTACCCTGTCCAACTGCTGCTGATTCACTGAACCGCTTCTTTCTCTTGTTTCCTGCTCCTTAAATTTTTCCAAAGTGACAAAATCTTCCGCCCGACCACGGCTGGCATTCCTTTGATAACGGACATCTATTGGCGCCTCAACCGCAATCAATTTCATCCCAGCCTGCTTTTTTAAAAAATTAACTTCATCAGGATGGCGCAAACTAACAATGACGAATTTATTGCCTGCGCTGTTTTTTATTTTCTCCCAGCTCCTCTTGGCCAACTCGTCGCGCCCAAACTTCTCTCTGATTTCGTTGCCCACTTTAATTAAATTGTCTCTGTGGGTTGCTAATTTTCTCAAAGCACATTCTTCCCTTATCCTGTCCGAAAGCGAGGTATATTCAAAGCCTTTCTCCTTTAAATAATCAGCCACCGCATCCTTGCCAGATCCGCTTAAGCCACAAATTGCCACGATTTTTTGATTTGACATAAAATATATTAATCTAAAATATTGATCTTAGTTTCTGGTTTTTTCATTTTAACAATTTCTATCTCTGCCTCATCAAGTAATTCCGTTACGCCCCCAGTAGTAGGATAGTCCGTATAAGTAAAAAATTTTTTAATGCCGGCGTTAACAATCATTTTGGCGCAAATGATGCATGGCGTATGCGTACAATACATAGCTCCATCGCTGATGTCAACGCCAAAACGCCCGGCTTGTATAATAGCATTCTGTTCCGCATGAATCGCTCGACAAATCTCATGCCTTTCGCCGGAAGCAATCCCCTGCTCGTCTCTTAGACACCCTCGCTCCAAACAATCTTTAACCCCGCGGGCCGCACCATTATATCCAGTGGTTAATATTTGCTTATTCTTAACAATGATTGCTCCCACATGGTGTCTTAAGCAGGTGGATCTTTCGGAAACTAGCATCGCTATTTTAATAAAATATTCATCCCAGCTTGGACGAACGTATTTTTTTTCTTGCGGCATTGATTTAAAATTAATTAATGTGAATTAATTATATTATATTCTTAAAAATTCTGCAATCAAAAAATCCGCTTAAAGCGGATTTTGCTTTGACTACTTTACTTCCACTCTGACCGCTGGGCCCATGGTACTGGTTAAAAATACTCCCTTGATGAAAATCCCCTTAGCCGCCGCTGGCTTGGCTTTCTTAACAGCTTCAACAAATGCTCCGCAGTTTTCGCTTAACTTTTTATCATCCCATGAAATCTTGCCGATCATTTGATGGATGTTGCCCGTATCATCATTTTTAAAATTCACCTTGCCCTTTTTAATCTCCTCAATTGCTTTGGGTATCGCCTGATCATCTACGATAGTACCCGCCTTGGGCGAGGGCATTAATCCCTTCGGTCCCAAAATCTTGGCCACGCCAACCAGATTCTTCATCATTTTTGGGGTGGCTAATGCCACATCAAAATCAACTTTGCCGCTTGCTTTTATTTCCTTAATCAAATTTTCACTGCCGACAATATCCGCCCCGGCCTCTTTAGCCGCCTGACCATCATCACTAAAAACTGCGATCCTTTTGCTTTTACCGGTACCATGCGGCAAGGCCACACTGCCCCTGACCGCCTGCTCGCCTTTTTTAGTATCAATTCCCAATCGCAAATGCACCTCCAACGAAGCATCAAATTTTGTCTGACTGGTTTCCTTAACTAATTTTATTGCTTCATCAATTGAATAACTTTTAGTTTTATCAATCTTAGCAGCTAATTCTTTATATTTTTTTGAATGCATAAATTTCTATTAATTACTCAACTACTAAACCCATTTGACGCGCCGTGCCCTCAATTATCTTCATGGCCGCTTCAATGTCATAGGCGTTTAAATCTACCATTTTAATCCGGGCGATTTCGCGGATTTGTGCCTTGGAAATTTTACCCACCTTTTCTAAATTCGGCTTGCCAGAACCCTTACTGATGCCGGCTGCCTTTTTCAATAATTCCGCGGCTGGCGGTGTTTTTAATTTAAAACTAAAACTCCTGTCCGCATAAACAGTAATTTCAACCGGCACCACATCCCCACCCTTGTCTTTGGTCGCCTCATTAAATTTAGCGCAAAAATCCTGGATGTTCACGCCGTGCTGGCCCAGGGCAGGGCCAACTGGCGGCGCGGGATTGGCCGCTCCACCTTTAATTTGCAATTTAATAATTGTCTTTATTCCTTTAGGCATAATATTTGTTCTAAATTTAAAATTATAATTTATACATTGGTTTTCTATCTGTTTTCTCAATATGAGGTATACCAGTGTATTGCTCGCCTAATAACAGTAGCTGAAGTAATAGATATGTATCTTTTCCACTAGGATTAGCCCTTATTTTTTGTCTTTCTTCATAAGGCAAAAAATAAACTAGCGCAACCAGAGCTTGCTCATGCGAAGATGAATGAGAAAATACTTCCGCATTTTGTTCATCTTGAATTGAGTTTTTAAATTGTTCAATAGCTTCTTGCTCTGTTTTAAATTCTGCCAATTTTAACAATTCGCTGATATCTATGCTATCAGGCCCATTCTCATTAACCGTATACGCGCTTAGATCTGTAAATGTTGTTTCAGCTATTTTTATTAAAAATTAATTAATTAAAATTTTATTCCTATATTTTCTTAACCTGCAAGAAATCCAATTCCACCGGCGTTTCGCGGCCAAACATCTGCACCATCACTTTGATTTTCCCTCTTGCCTCATCAACATCAGACACCCGGCCTTCTATCTCCTTAAACGGTCCGTCGGTAATTTTTACCGGCGTGCCCACGCTGACATTTATTTTATACTTCGGTTCCTTAACGCCCATGCGGCGCTGTAGCTCCTTAATCTCATTTTCTGAAAGTGGAATCGGCAAAGTCCCAGAACCAATAAATCCCGTGACATTGGGCGTATTGCGCACCACATACCAACTGGCATCATCCACAATCATCTGAACTAAAACATAACCTGGAAAAATTTTTTCCCGCACAATTTGACGTTTGCCGCCCTTAATCTTTATTTTATTTTCAGTTGGCACCAGCACTTGAAAAATTTTATCAATCATATCCATTGATTCAATCCTCTGCTCCAAATTCCTTTTGACATTCTCTTCATAGCCGGAATAGGTATGTAAGACATACCAATTTTTTTCACCCTGGTGCAATATTTGTCTGGGCATCTTAAAAAATTTTTAATTTCCAATTTTTAATTTTGTAAATAATTTTTAATGTCTAATTAATTTTTTCCGCCAAGTACCTGCGTGAATAATTCACATTCGTGAAAGGCGGATCAGCCTAGGGCTGAAAAAATTAAAAATTTAGATTTATTTATAAAATTAAAAATTTAAAATTTAAAAATTCTCTCTATATTACCAATTCCAACAGCTTGGTTAATACAAAATCAACCAATCCCAAAAAAGCTGCGACTCCCAAGGAAAAACCAATTACCAGCAAAGTATCATTGGTCGCCTGTTTTCTAGTCGGCCAAATAACCTTTTTGAGTTCGGTCCTTGAATCTTTAACGTATTGTACTAATTTATTTGGCATTTTTTTGCTAATTTTAGCTAAATTTTAAATCAATTGGTTTTAAAAACAGACCTCGCGGTCTCTATATAACCACTCTAGCACAGTAATTATTTTTTGACAAATTTTTTTACACGTCAAGATTCTTTACATCTTTGGCGTGAGTTTGAATAAACCTTTTGCGTGGCAAAACATCCGCCCCCATGAGCATTTCAAAAACCTCGTCGGTTTTTTCAACTTGCTCAATGATTACCTGGCTCATCAATCGTCTCACGGGATCCATGGTAGTTTCCCAAAGCTCATTAGGATTCATCTCTCCCAAACCCTTATATCTTTGTATATTAACCCCAGCGACTTGCTCACCCACCCCAGTTGTATCCGCCTCGCCTGCTCTCGCTTTCTCGTTAAAACTTTCATTAGTTTGTTTTAATGCTTTCCTCATCATCTCGGCCAATGCCTTTTCCTTTTCCTCGTCAGTATAAACATATTTAAAATCTTTCCCTTTTTGCAATTTATATAACGGCGGATGGGCAATATATATATGCCCTGCCCTGATTAACTCCGGAAAATATCTATAAAAGAAGGTCAATAAAAGCGTCCTGATATGCGAGCCGTCAACATCAGCGTCAGTCATAATGATAATCTTATTATAACGGAGCTTATCAAGCTCAAATTGTTCGCCGATATTCGTGCCCAGGGCAATGACTAACGATTTAATTTCATTATTAGCCAGCATTTTATCCAAACGCGCTCTTTCCACATTTAAAATCTTGCCGCGCAAAGGCAAGATCGCTTGCGTCTCTCTGTCACGGCCTTGTTTTGAACTGCCGCCCGCGCTGTCTCCCTCGCAAATAAACAATTCCGATTTCTCCGCATCTCTTGAAGAACAATCAGCCAGCTTGCCAGGCAAAGTCATGCCCTCAAGCGCCCCTTTTCTGATAATCGCTTCGCGCGCCGTCTTGGCCGCCCGGCGCGCTTGCGCAGTCAATAAGCATTTGCCGATAATCGCTTCGGCATCTCTGGGATGCTCTTCCAAATAAATTAACAAGGCCGTGCTGAAAACACTGTCCACTGCCGCCCTGACTTCCGGATTACCCAGCTTGGCTTTGGTTTGCCCCTCAAATTGCGGTTCAGACACTTTAACTGACACCACTGCGGTTAAACCCTCGCGCACATCTTCACCGCTCAAATTCTCATCTTTTTTTTTCAAAATCGCCTGAGTACGCGCATAATTATTCAGCACCCTAGTCAAAGCCGTTCTAAAACCAACTAGATGCATGCCGCCCTCGGGATTAAAAATATTATTGGCAAAAGCATAAACCGTTTCTTTGTAATCATCCACATATTGAAAAGCGATTTCAACTTGTACTGGATTTTTGTCTAATGGCCGACCCTCGTCTTGCTCACCGTTGTCATGATTATTATTTTTTTCGGGCACAGTGCTTTTTTCAACATAAAATACATTGCCATGCTTAGCTATGTTATTGTGATTCAAATGAACCACATAAGATTTAATGCCGCCCTCAAAATAAAATTCATAGGACTTTCTGTCATCTTTTTTTCTTTCGTCGTAAACCTTGATCTTGACTCCCTTGGTCAAATAAGCTTGCTGGCGCAAATGGTCAATTATTGTCTGCCAGTCGTATCCCATTGTGCCAAAGACTTTCTCATCTGGCTGAAAAATTATTTTTGTGCCATTCAGTTTTGTTTTGCCCACTGATCTCACCTTTTTTTTTGGTTTGCCCAAACTATATTCCTGCACCCAAATTTTTCCGTCGCGATATATTTCAGCTTTCAGATAGATGGACAAAGCATTAACCACTGACACGCCCACGCCATGCAAACCGCCTGATACTTTGTAACCGCCTTGCCCAAATTTTCCTCCGGCATGAAGCTTGGTCATCACCACTTCCAAAGCTGATACCTTCATCTGCTTATGAATGTCCACCGGAATTCCCCGGCCGTTATCAAAAACCTCAACTAGCCTATCGGGCAGAAGCGTTATTACAATTAAATTGGCAAAGCCGGCCATCGCCTCATCAATCCCGTTATCCACCACCTCCCAGAGCATGTGGTGCAGACCGGATGACCCGGTTGAGCCGATATACATTCCCGGCCTTCTTTTGACCGGCTCTAAACCTTCTAAAACAGTAATCTGCGCCGCCTTATATTCACCGCTCTTGGGTTTAACGGTCTTCTTAACAACCGCTTTTTTTACAATCTTTTTAGCCATAGTTATTGTCGTAATTTAGCTTTAAATTTTGTTTCTAATAATTTAATAATTTTTGCCTCTACTGGCTCTACTTCCCCATTGGTCAAAGTTCTATCAGCCTGATAGACTATCCTGAATGCCAAAGATTTTTTATTCTCCAATGGATATTCGGATAAAAACGATACATCTTGAATCATGAGATCCTTCCCCCGCGTCCGCGGGGTCAGGATAAACTGCTCTATATCTGCCCATTTCACCGGCCAATCAACCTCAATGGCAATGTCCCGCTCAATAGACGGATGTTGCGGCAAAGATTGGTATTTCGTTTCTGCCGGCTTTAACCCTATAATTTTCTCCCAGTTAATTTCAAACAAAGCAACCTTTTTATTCTTAAAATTTAATTGATTATAATCAACTTCTCCCAACCAGCCAACCACATCACCGCCAATTACAAGTTCAAAGCGCCTAACACTATTAATAAAATTTGGGATTTGTGATTTGGGATTTATTTGTAATTTGTAATTTGTAATTTGTAATTTATTAAACATTTCCTCCAAGATTCCCTTCACCTGCCTAAATGGCTCCTCATTTTTGCCTGTCACCACCGCTCCGGCCAAATGCTTCGGCTGATACGGCAGACTGTCTGCCATCTTTTTATCCCATTTTGCCATCTTGGCAGTATAAACTCTTGCCAGTTCAAATATTTTAAAGTTATCTAAAAATCTCAAATTATCTTGAATGTTCTTAATTAAATTCGGCACTAGAGAAGTCTGTAAAAACCCCAGCTCTCCTGCCGGCGGATTGGCAATTCCGACTTCACCCTTTAATCCCAGCCGCTCCATTAATTTCTCATCTGCCCAGGGATAATTAAAAACTTCGTTCATGCCGCAACCAACACTTAAGTAATTTTTAACCTTATTTTCCAAATCATATTCCGGCTGGTATTTCGCCGCTGTCAGCGCCACCAGCTCTTCTTTTTCATTCAAATTATCATAGCCGTCAATTCTAGCCACTTCCTCCACAATATCTTCAGCAATTGAAACATCACCAGTGGCCCGCCAGCCGGGGACTATAATAGAATAAACTCCCCCCTGCTCATCAATCTCAAATCCCAGCCTGTTTAATATCCCCAGCACCTTGTTTTTCTCCAACTGCCGGCCAATCCTTCTTTCTAAAAAATCATGGCTCACTTTTATCACATTTTTTTCTTCCTGCCAATTCCCGGCTTCAACTATTGGACTGACTTTTGCCGCCGGCATTAATTCTTTAATTAATTTTATCGCCCTTCTCATGCCTACCGCGGCTAAATGAGCGTCCAATGATTTTTCAAACCTCTGCGACGAATCAGTCCGTATATTTAATTTCTGCGCTGTGCGCCTGTTATTCGCCGCCTCAAAATTAGCCGCCTCTAAAACTATGGCCGTCGTCCTTTCATTAATGCCGCTGTCCCTGCCACCCATAATTCCAGCCAAGGCAACAGGCTTTTTAGAATCAGCAATAACCAACATCTCATCATCTAATGCCAGCTCGCTCTCGTCAAGCAGCGCTAGCTTCTCGCCCTTCTTCGCCCGTCTAATTATAAGCCTTGTTCCTTGTTTATTGTTTCTTGCATCTTGAAGCTTTTGACCGAGTAAGGCGAGGTCAAAAGCGTGAAGTGGTTGTCCCACTTCTTCCATGACATAATTCGTCACATCCACAATATTATTTATCACGCTGTGCCCCATGGCTAATAACTCTTTTTTCAGCCAGTCCGGTGATTCGCCTATTTTTACATTTTCAATCACGCAACCCAAATATCTGGGGCATAATTTCCTCTCCTTAATTTCCACCCTTAAATCTTTTGATTGATTGGCTACGATATCCGGTTCCAGCTCAAAATCATAACCTTTTAAAGGTACCTGATATATGGCAGATAACTCCCGCGCAATCCCGAAATGACTCCACAAATCCGGCCGGTTAGTCAAGGATTTATTATCAATATCAAAAACAATGCCGGCTAGCCCCAATGCTTGGGCTAAGGGCTGACCAACTTTTAATTTTAAACCGCTCAAATCCATTATCTCAAATTCTTGATGGGGAAACATCTCATAAAGCCCGATCTCATTTGCCGAGCAAATCATACCGAAAGATTCCTCGCCTCTGATTTTGGCCTTTTCAAGCACCAGCGGCTCTCCCTGCCCGTGCCATCTGATCTTTGCTCCAGGTAAAGCCAGTGCTACAAGCATTCCTTCCTTTAAATTAGTACCCCCGCAAACGACTTTGACAACTTCTTTTGCGCCAATATCTACCCACGCTAAAGATAATTTATCCGCCTGCGAATGCTTGGCCAGATTTTTTACTTTGCCAACCACTACTTTATCTAATTCTGTGCCCAGCTCAATCACCTGCTCCACCTCAACCGTAGCCATAGTCAACTTTTCCGCCACTGCCTGCGGACTCACCTCTGGCGGCAAATCAACATATTTTTTTAACAGATTATATGAAACTAACATATTAAAATTGTCTTAAAAATCTCAAATCACCGCTGTGCATCAATCGTATATCATCAATGCCGTATTTCATCATTACCAGCCGATCTAGGCCGATATTAATATAAAATCCCTGCCATTTTTTGGGATCAATTCCGCCAGCTTTCAAAACATTGGGATGCGGCGGACCGCCGGGCATCATTTCCACCCAGCCCTTATGTTTGCAAACACTGCAACCCTTGCCCCGGCAATTTAAACACTCCATATCAATTTCAAAACCAGGCTCCACAAAAGGAAAAAATCCAGTGCGCATTCTAATCCTGACTTCCCGGCCGAACACCCGTTCTAAAATTGTCTTGACCAAAATTTTCCCGCCGGCGATACTAACCCGCTCATTGACAATCAATGCCTCGTATTGATAAAAACACCTTTCATGGCCGGCATCGGTCGCTTCGCTCCTAAATGCCCTGCCCGGATAAACAAATCTGAATGGCGGCTGGTGCGTTTGCATATATCTGACGCTCGCCCCGGTCAAGTGCGGCCGTAAACATAGCTTTTCAAAAAATTTTGAATTTTGAATTTTGAATTTTGAATTTTTCACCCAGTACGTATCCATTGATTCCCTGGCCGGATGATCCGGCGGAAAGTTTAAATTATCAAACTCATAACCCTCGCTTGTTATTTCAGGCCCTTCATAAATTTCAAAGCCTAAAAACTTAAAAGCGTCATTCAAATCATTTTTAACCTGTGTAATCGGATGTAAAGTCCCAATATTTTGATCAACTCCGGGCAAAGTTGGGTCAAAAAATTTTGACTCGCCATGATCAACCGTTCTGTCGCTAAGCGATTTTTTTATATCATTAAATGAAGCTTCAACTTCTTTCTTCGCTTCATTAATTAACTTGCCCACTACTGGCTTCGTTTCCTGACTGACATTTTTTACATCCCGAATCAACCTGGAAAAGTCACCTGACTTTCTGGAAAAATATTTTTTACGCAAATCCTCAAGTTGCTGCAGAGTCTCTGTTCTCTCCAGTTCAGCTAAAATATTATTTTTTAATTTATTTAGTTGTTCCTTCATAAACCTCATCACTAATTTACTAATCACTTTTTTTTATTTCCTGATCACGGATAATAAATACATATTCAATTCCGGCGAGTAAGATTATAAACAAAATTATATTCCACCAGACCAAAAGCCTTGCTCCTTGCAGGATAAACATCACCGTCAGCAAGAGCGCGAACATCATCCCTTGCCTAAAAGCAGTTTTAACCTGATTGTATGCAAATTCATTTCGCTTGAAAAGAAATCTGAATACAAATCCTATAATGCTGAATATTCCCAGCAACCCCAAAAATAATGCTAGATAAAAAAATACCAGGCCAACTATGCCAGCCGTATACGGGTTAACAAATACGAGGACCAGTACCAGTGCTCCCCAACACATCAAAGTCGCCATTGCCATTAAAAATAGATATTTTTTCAGTGTCATCCTTTACTTTAATTTTAGCAATTTTTTAGAGTTTATACAAATAAAGTTATCCCCTAATTTATGGATTATATTGGCGCCATGGATTTCAAAATGCTGATGTCTTAAATGTGATTTTAAGATAAAAACACAAACCCCGTCCTGATTTATTGGACTGGGTTTTGGATCGTTATAAAATTTGTTTTCTAAAACCCTTCTAAACTCTCGGCTGGGATTTTAGACAGGTCAGCGTCGGTAATACCAAGTGCCAAACTTTGAAAAAGTGTCATTAAATTAGCCCATGTAACTTCCCATTTCTTTCCATTAAAATCTACATACCAAATCCGTCCCTTGTCTTCCACTTGTAATAATAATTTGCCTTTTAGGCGATTGCCGATTGGAGCATCGCCTATTTTTCCACGCAAACCTGATGTTGCATATTCCAAATTAAATACTTAACGGCTGAACTTTCCAGGGAGGTGGCACTGCTGGTTAATAATTTTCTGGCCTGGCAGGCAAAAGATTTTTTTGAATTGATGTGCGCCTCTTGGGGCGAATGATTTTTTAGCAAGAAAACCATAACCTGACTGGCCGGTTCTAAGAACATTTCAGCGGTTTTATCTTGTTCAGGCCGGCTTTGTTTGTCATTATCGTACAAAAAATAGAAATCCTCATCATAACCGATGTAGGCATCGGCGCCTGCTTTTACGCTGTACGGTCCTAAAATTTTTCCCGAACGGCAAGAAAGCGCGTAAACGATTTTTGCTTTCAAAATTTCTTCGTTTTCTCCAGCGCGAATTAGCACTTCATTATCTTGACCCGCCACCGTCCTCTCGTCGCCGTGTCCGTTCAAAAACACTAAACCTGGTTCATGCTTTCTCATGACGCTTTCAAACTCTTTTCGGTTGGCGCGCTGTTTCTTAAGATCAAAAATTTTGCCGCACTTTTTTTCGGCCAGCTCAATGATTTTCTTTGCCCAAACAAAAAGATAACGAGTAGTCACATCAAAATTCGGCCTCGTTATCAATAGATTATGTTTCATATAAAATTCCTTCTTTGAGTCCGCGCAAAAAACTCAATTCCACCTCAATTATTTTCTGGCCGATTTCATCGCCGTTTTGCACGTGGCTTATCAATTCATCTCTGTTAAATTCTCCTTGGGCACCGATTGACAAACCGGCATTATCCGGCAGGGTTTTTAATCTCTCCATGACCAATTGTTTTATCTCCTGTTCGTTTGACATAAATTTAAATAATTTCCAGTTCCGCCAATTTTTGCAAAATAATTTTTCCCAATTCCGTTTCGTTGTCCACTTCCAAATAAGCCACTTGCCAAGTGATCGGACCTCTTTTTTCAAGCACCAAAATCACCTCTTCGCGCAGATTAAGCGGTAAATTGGCAAAAACCTTATAAAATCTTTGTTTAAGACTGGTAGTTTCCATAACCTTATAATACCAAGAAGAACGGTTTATTACAAACTCCCGCTTGCTATCTTCTCCAAATCCGCGTTGGTAATCCCCAACGCCAATTTCTGAAACAAACTCATTAAATTCGCCCAAGTAACTTCCCATTTCTTGCCATCAAAATCCACATACCAAATCCGTCCTTTATCTTCAACTTGTAATAATAACTTACCTTTAAGCCGATTACCGATTGATGAATTATAGTTTTCGTCATTAAGCGGGATTTTATTTAAATCACTATTGGTAATGCCAAGGGCAAAATTTTGGAATAAAGGCAAGGCATTGGCAAAAGTAACTTCAGATTTTTGAGCGTCATCAGGATTAACATACCAAATCCTGCCACGGTCTTCAACTTGCAAAAGCAATTTGCCCCTTAGACGGCTGGATAGTTTTATGTCAATATTTGCCGCCGATTTTTGTTCATTTTTGGTATCGTCGCCAATCTCATCTCCCGAGACAAATAACCCTAAAGAATCAAGCTGGCCTAGATCCATATCTTCCAACAAGGCAGAAACTCTGGAGTAGTTATTATTGTTGCTGTTATAATTATAGGCGATAGAATTATTAAGCCAGCTATTTACTTTATTAACAGATAATAAATAACCCATTGAATTTAAACTACCCTTGACCACAGCGGTTGGAATGCCAATAAATGCGCCGTTTTTTAAATACGCACCACCACCAGAATTGCCGTGTTCAATCACAGCAGTTGTTTTTAAATAATCACCGTCAATACCACTGAAATCACCGCTGGTATAAGTAATTTTTGTGCCAAATTTTGCTGGATAGCCGTAAGTGGTAAGTATCTCACCCAGCTTAATATTACTGCTATTGCTTTGAGAAATATTCACCGAAGCTAAAGTTTTATTGCTTGGATTTCTTAATTTCAAAACCGCCACATCGGCATCGCTGGAAATTTTATAAATATCAGCAATTTGTCTGTCGCCAAAATACGGTTCATCATCATAATCATCTATAAAACCGACTAAACAACCAGCCGTGCCGTCAATAACATGTTTGTTGGTTAAAATTAAACCGGTTGAGTTAATAATTGTGCCAGATCCCTGACTGGCCATTGTGCTGCTTACTGGACAAACTAATTTTACCGTTGCTTTAATAATTGTGTCTTGATTAGAAATTCCTAAATCTTCCGACGGTGTTTGTTGTTTGGGTTGGTTTGGAGCTTCACAGTATTGCGATGTTGCCGGCGATGCGGTTTCAGCTGACGAACAATCAAAAGTTTTATTGCAACTTCTGGCTTGGATTCCTTGCGGTGAGCAAGTTCCCCAATTACCACATTGCCAAGTGTCGGCAGAACAGGCTGGGGTGTAAGAACAGGATTGAGTGATTGCCGGTGATTGTGCTCCACCTTCACAATTTGATGTTTTACTACAACTTCTTGTTTGGGAACCACTTGACGAACAATCGCTCCACAAACTACAAGACCAACTATAATAGGAGCATTTTGGTACAAAGGCGCAAGATTGAGAAGTGGCTGGTCGTGTACTTGCTTCTGAATCACAAACTATTTTTGTGGGGCAACTTCTAGTCTGAATAGTTTCAAAACCCTTTGAAGTAAGCTTATATTCACAAGCACTCCATTCGGTACAATTATAATCATCTAAGGTGTGTATTTGAAAATATCCGAACCGATTTCATTAACGGGCTCGGCGGGCGGAAGGGCAAAGACCAAACCCCCTTTCCGCCCGCCTCGCCTTGTTTACCCGACCGAAGCGGTGCGTAGGCGGGAAGCGGAAGCGAAAAGACAAACCACCAAAGAACCTGAAAAAATGTCGGCCCGAACTTTATTTTGGCCAGAAGCGGGCTTTTCTTTTGTTTTTAAATTTGGTATCATTATATTGAAGAATGAGTTATCACTACTACATTATCATACTATCAAATTATTGAAAATATGACAAATAAAAACAATATAGGTGGAAATATAAAGAAATACCGGGCAAAACAAGGCTTATCCCAAGAAGATTTTGCCAAGAAATCCGGCGTTAAATATACTACCCTAACAAAAATTGAAAGTAGCGTAATTAAAAAACCATCTGTGCTTGTTATGGCGAAAATCGCCAAAGCACTCGGAGTTAATATTGAAGATTTAATAAAATAAAACTATGAAAAATTCATTTTTAAAAGCAATTTCTAAAACATTCCGTGCATACAATACTTATGGTGCTAGAAGTAATAAAAAATTGATTCCTATCCATAAATGGTTTGCCGATGTAATTGAAAACAAATTAGGGAAAGGATATGTCGTTAGAAGCTTGGGTAAAGATGGCGAATTCAAACTAGATGGAAAATACTATCCGAAAACCCTGGACATTTCTATTTTAAAAAATCAAAAAATAATTGTGACAATTAGCTTTAAGTTTGTTACCTCGAATTACAAACAGAATTCAAATAATTATTTCGAAAATTTACTTGGAGAAACCGCAAATATAAGACGAGTAAATGTGGGTTTTGCTCATTTTCTAGTTTTGCGAGCACATACTCCTTATTACGATAAAAACAAAGGTAGTCTAAGAGGAAAGGAAAAGAAGATAGAAATTTTGAACGAAAATGATTTAGTGAAATATGTTAAACTTTTTAATGATTTAGATTTTCCACACAAACCAGAAGTATTAGGTATGGCTATAATAGATTTTGATAAACGGGGACGTGCTTATTTCGAAAACCTAAAAAATTTAGGGCTAACAGAAGAAACAAAAAATATTTTAGAAAATCAATTATCAATAGAAAATTTCATCGGGAAAGTAATAGCGTTATGTAAATTAAAATCCTAGACTATGAAAATTAGCGAAAAAAAATTAAATGGCATTGTTTATACTCCTCAATGGATTGTTGAGTTAATTTTGGACAATCTCGATTATAAAAATAATATTTACCAAAAAAAGATTATTGACCCGGCCTGTGGAGACGGGGCATTTTTAAGCGAAGTGCTTGTTAGGTTTATTGAAGACGCAAAAAAAGCAAAGATAGAAAATAAGGCTATAAAAGAAAAAATAGAAAATAATATACTTGGTTTTGATATCGACGAAAATGCTATAAAAAAATGTATTTTGATACTGGAAGGTATTGCCAAAAAATATAACTTAAAAAATATTAAATGGAATATCTTAAAGATGGATAGTTTAGATAAATCTTTCGTTAGTAGATTTTTTGATTCATTTGATTTTGTTGTTGGCAATCCACCATATATTAGGATTCAACATCTTGGTCTAAAAAGAAGGGAAAAAATTCAGAATGAGTGGCAATTATGTAAAAAGGGGTCAACGGACATATTTATTACTTTTTTTGAGCTTGGTTATTATTTGTTAAAAAAAACCGGGGAATTGGGTTATATTACACCAAACACTTATCTTAAAACAAAAGCAGGTGAAGGTTTAAGAAACTTTATAAAATTCCACCAAATATTAAAAACACTGATTGATTTTGAGCATAATCAATTATTTGATAACGCTACGACTTATTCTTTGATAACTATTTTAGATAAAAATCACAAGAAAAACACTTTTTCTTTATTTAAGGGCGATAAAGAAAGTATAAATTATATTGAGGAGGTAGATATTGAAAATTTAAACAAAGATAATTGGATTTTAACTTCAAACGATATTCTTGAAAAATTAAATAAAATTGAAAAAAGAGGATTGCCTCTGAATGAAATTGCAAAAATTCACGTCGGGATAACCACGCTTGCAGATAATTATTATATTTTTAAGGACCCTGTAATTGATGACGATTTCGCAGAAATTAAATTAAAAGATGGGAGAGCATTCCAAGTCGAACGAGAAATTTTAAAACCGATAATAAAAGCTTCCGTGCTTAAAAATCCCGACGAGGACCAGAACCGTTTTATAATTTTTCCTTATAAAAAAGTGAATGGCAGGCATTCTATTATTCCAGAAAAAGACCTAAAAGAAAAATATCCTCTTACATATAAATATTTTAAGGCAATAAAAGAAATTCTTGATAATCGCGACAAGGGGAAATCAAATCCCGTTGCGTGGTACGCTTTTGGAAGGTCACAGGGTCTTGATACTTCATTTGGTAAAAAAATATTAACATCGCCAATAAATCTAAAACCGAATTTTATTGTTTGGGAAAGAGAGGAATATACTTTTTATGCTGGATATTGTATTAAATTTGATGGCGATTTAAAACTTTTAGCTCAATACTTGAATTCGAAGGATATGGAGTTTTACATTAACCATATTAGTAGAAACTATCAAAATAATTATAAATCTTTCGCTAAAAGTTTTATCGAGAGATTTGGCGTTGAAGATTTAAGTTTAATAAGCCAGCAGAAGCAAAGACAATTATTATTCCAACGTTAAAATTTTTAGATAAATTTTATGAGCCAATTTCAAAATAAAATTACACAAATTAACGTAGAACTGGGTTTTATTATTATTAACAAAGCTAATTTAATTCATTTTCCAAAAGGCAATGATTCAGTAAAAATAACATGCATTTTTGAAAATGAAAATGAGCCAGTGCAATTAACTTATAACCCCAAACTAAACAGAATTTTTGGTTTGACTGGTTGGTTTCGTCAACATAACGCACAGGCAGGTGATTTTATAAACTTCGAAGTTAAAGAACCGTTTAAAATCTATAAGTTGAGTTTTGAAAAAGGAGCTTCCTTGCCGACAAAAACTTTCCAAACAAGAAGTACAAAGAAAGGCAGAGATATTTTTATGTTTGGAGAACCGATTAATTTTCGTGGAATTATTTTCGCACCGGTTAACGAACAAGGAGTTATATTTTTATTCAGTAAAGTACACGAAGATTTAGGAATAAAGATTGCTGGTATACAACAATCGTATCCAGACGCCAGAGGAATGAGATTTAATGGCAGAGGTTGGGTTGAAGAACGCATTGAGTTTGAATATAAAGCCTCCGATTTTCAAACTCATGGGCACGACATTGAAAAATGTGACATTATCGTTTGTTGGATAAACGATTGGCAAAATTGTCCCATTGAGATAATGGAATTAAAAAGCATCATTAAGGAAATATCCGAATAAAATAGAAATGGAATTTGCCGCCAAAGGTAAAATCTGATATGATTTTACTAGCGAGCGAAGCTCGCTAAAAACTTGAAATTGTTAAAGAATGCGGCGAAGCCGCCGCGCG
>Ga0210028_1002019_pt1 | contig 16582 bp, 18 predicted proteins | sample CryGeymeta201513_FD_185468 | JGI IMG/M metagenome (GOLD analysis project Ga0210028, IMG submission 185468) | Groundwater microbial communities from Crystal Geyser aquifers in Utah, USA - Crystal Geyser metaG 2015-13 (SPAdes) (version 2) | ecosystem: Environmental > Aquatic > Deep subsurface >...
ATAGATGACTAAAAAAGGAGAGAAAAATCAAACTGATTCTTTCTCTCCTACTCGGGTAAAACCTATCATTCCAGCCACACACTTTTTGCTATTAAGCCTAAAATGTATATCAAAAATTTGACAATTAATTTTTTATATACTATGATATATTTATCTACTGCTTAACGAGGTGAATCCATCTTGCCACAAGCATAAAAACAAAAACAAATTCCAATAAAATTTGTACAATAAAAATCTCATATGAGCGAAAGGATTTTTTCTCTATGAAACGAGCTCGTCATACTCGCAAAAAAGACGGGAATGCAGTAGATGCGACCAGGATGTAGATGGAAAACTCTTGGCAAAACAAAAAATCATCCGTACATAGGCATCTTTCATTCGACATATGCCTCGCATGTACGGATTTTTTCTTACAAAAATCCGAAAAAAGAACCCGCCGTGGCGGGTTCTTTTTTATGTCTGTATTTTCTATGCATTCATCTTCATTCCGACTTCCAGGCTGAGTTTCGTAAGTGAAGTAGCGGAATAATATTGAAGTTCTTTTTTTATAAGCGAATGACTAGTCAAAATTCCTATAAGGATTTGTGTATTTGAATCGACAATAGGAAGAATATTTATTCCCTGTTCTTGCATAATTTCTTTCACTTCGTCACTCGATGTCGTGTAATATCCGGAAATACCAGAAAGGAATTCTATGTTCTCAAGAGTTATGTTTCCTGTTTTTTCATATTTCTGGAGCGTATTGGATTTTACGATTCCTATCGGATGATTTTCAATATCTACCAAAACAAGTGCATTATACTTTCCATCGTATTTTTTGAGTATTTTTTTGGCATTTTCCACAGTTTCCGTCTTGTTGACAGTCAGTTTGAGATCCAATGGAATAATACTTGTTTCTTTTGTAAAAAGAAAGCTTGTATCAAGGAATTGTTGATATGTTCCCATATTCAGGAGCATTGTATTTCCATCAGCATCTTGAATACTATAGTCTTTTTTTCCGTTATCATTAATCTCCCGCCAAATTTCATCTTCTATGAGAGATTGAAATTTCTGTTTGATTTGTGCAGATGCCATTATACCAGCGTCCACTACTTCATTTTGAACTTTTTTGAAGAAATATTTCTGCTCTTGAGCAGTCCATTCGGTCACACCATGAATGAATTTCTGTTTCTTCATCTGAGTAAGAATTTGCCTTAATTCAAAAAGTTCCGAACGTGTCTGTTTCCAGATTTCTGCACTTGAAAGAATCGATGGAAGTTGTTCTTCTATCGAGGAGAAAAAACCTTCGTTATCCACTTCTTTGTCTTGATAATCGTGCGGAACGACCGTTTGTTTAGAAGAAATATTATCTATTTGTGACATATGATATGAGTTAGTATTTCCTTTATATTAACATAAAAACACTACCCATACAAAAAAAGAGATATTGACTTTTTTTTGGTATAAATTCTAATTAATACTAGATATTCTCTTATTAATTTTAGAAAATGCTTGACAATAAAAAAATTCGTATACAATACCCGATGTTCCCGAAAGGAAACTCTCTAATCCAGGTCTGGAAAAGAGAAAATAAAAAGATAGGAGTCAAGTAATGCAAATAAACACAAATAATACTGGTATCGCTCCAAGTTACTTTACCAGGCAGAATCTCGGTTTCACGACCGATCAAAAAAGCTTCGATGAACTCAGGGCGCAAAATCCGGCCCCGCTTTCAAAGGGAGCGCAGCAATTGGTAGAAGTTCGCGGTCTGCGAGATCCAGTGCCCGAAATCCCCTCTGAGAAAATTGACGTTTACGCGTAAATTTTCACCTCAAAATAAGCCGCCAGCGATGGCGGCTTTAAATTTCTCATTCAAGACATACTTTCTCCTACCGTCAATACTCATTTCTTTGGAAAAAAACACATTATGGAATATACTGACATCAAACTTATCTAATAAAAACACATATATGCTCGAACCAAAGAAGCTTATGGCTATCAAGGATTTTCTCGATAGTGCGCAGAAATCCATCATTTCCGCGAAAAAGATTCTCGCAACTATGAGTAATGATACCGAACTTAAAAAAGAACTCGAATACCTTGATGCTTCCGGACTCTCGAACTATACGAGCGGAGACGAGAAAATTATAGAATGAGTATTTACTGGAGAAGCTATGCTCGGATCAGATGGAGCGATGTATCCGGTTCCTCAGAACTACGCATCAAAATCCAAACTCGTACAAGGAAGCAAGCTCAAAGCGATTATACATAGTGATGGAAAGATTACTTACAAGATTATAGAAGAAATCGAACACGAAACGAAGATAGGGATTCTGACCAAGAATAAGGACCGATTCCAAGTCATCGCCGATGGAAAGACCTATAATACCCTTCTCGCCGCAGTAACGTTTATTAAGTGAGAAATCGGAGATTCTGTCTCCATACGGATTCCGAAAGGAAAAGATGCTACGTATGCCGCAGTTGAGGCGATTATCCCGAAAACGCTTTCAAAAGAATAATAATTCTCAAATATAAAAAAACATTTCCCTTTATATATGAGGAAATGTTTTTTATTGTCATTTCCGCTTGATTCCTACGTCATTTTGCGTATATTCAGAGTATCTAATTATTTTTCTAAATATTTTTTCTATGACTCGTCTCAGAAATCGATGAAATTCCTCTCCTATAATAGGAGGCAGTTCTTTTTCTTTTATTGTTCCATTTGTTATAGCACTTATTGTTCTTATTCTAGTGATACGCTATATTTTTTCCGAAACGTCTTCTGTGAATCAGACAGGATCTTTTCTGACTGTAACACCGAAACAAGAACAATCCGAAATATACATTTATATGTCTGGTGATTCCAAGAAACGTATCGATGGGGCAACGAAAATGTTTGCAACAGATAGCAAGCTTGCTGTTGTTTCCGGTGAAGCGGAAGGAGACTTCGAAAACACCACTTCCAAAATTTTCATAGGAAAATGAGGAGAAGTGAAATACGAAGGAATTATTGATGGAAAACAAACTATTTCTCTTAATAATGCCGATCTGCTTGCCGATTCCAGCACAGGAGATTTGAATATAAAACTTGTGAATTTTTCAGTTGTACCAAGCAATAACTCTATCGTAATTCTCAGCCAAAATGCTATAGCGAGCAATATCTATATCCTTAAAGGAAGCGCTACTGTAGCGGATTATTCCAATAAACGATCTCCTGAGAATATTGGTGTAGGACAACAGCTTACTATCATGAAAAATGATCTCACGAATACTACTTTGCAATTTTCAAGCAAAATCGAACCTTTGAGCGACTATATAAAAACAACGGATCTTTTTATAAATCACAATGGAGATTCTCTTCTTGCTTCTCTTAATATAGCAAACGAAACAGGAAGTGGAAACACATCAAGTAATGGATCTGGATCAGTTCTTTCGAAAAATTCAAAAGTGGGGCTTATTATTACTTCACCGGAAGATGAATCTTCAGTGGATGCAAATCAGGTGGATATAGAAGGAAAACTTATGAATTCTCAGATTGTAAAAATCACCATTAATGATAAAGAAGTTCTTATCGACAAAGAAAACCAAAGCTTTTTATATAAAGGATTTCCTCTTATTAATCCTATTAATAATCTTGTTTATAAGGCGTATGATAGTGATGGGAATATTATTTCTGGTACAAAAGGAGTTCTCACTATCTATACCTCAGAGAAAGCAGGAAAAAACAATGCAAGTCAAAAACCGTCAGTTACGACCTATCCTATCTCAGATAAAGACTTTCGGATTATTTCTCCAACGGAAAATCCTTATAAAACCACCGAGGATATCGTTCGTATAGAAGGGCGTGTAAATAAAGGAGTGGTAAAATATATCACTGTCAATGATTTTCGTCTTACGAAATTTACACCTCTCGGAACTTCTTGGTACTATTTCGCAAATAAAGACTATGGAACAATGAACGATGGAATTAATCTGTATGCCATTAAATATTATGGAGAAAACGACGAGCTTCTTTTTACCAATCTCTTTACTATAGTAAAAGAGAAAAAAGAAGCTCCAATACCTGTAACTATTCCTGTAAATAACGAATCAACTTCTACCGGAAGCAGTACACAAAGTTAGTAAGTCTTTAATTTTTCTTTTTGGAGACTATGCTTAAAAATCAACGCGGAAATTCCATTATCGAGGTAATGGTTGTTATCGTTATTCTTACTATCGGAATAGTGGGCACTTATGGAATTCTCAATAGCGGTCAGAAGATTTCCATCGGCGCGGAAAATCGTCTTAAAGCCATTAATATAGCTCGAGAATGAATCGAAGCGGTCGAAAATATTCGTGATTCGAACTGGATTAAATTCTCCAATGATTATGATAACTGCTGGAAAGTAAAAAATTATGATCCACTCTGCATAGGAGATACGTCAGGAAATAGAAATTTTTCAACCGGATCATATCTTCTCGTTCAGAGCGGAACGCTTTGGACGCTTTCAGGAACTATAACTCCCAATTCAGCATACAATCTATATAAAGAACAATTTCCTATATTTCTCGATTCCAATGGATTTGCCGTAAGTTCCGGGAATAACACACCATGTACCTCCTCGGTAACTTCCAATTGTAAAACCATTTTTACCAGAGAAATTCAGATCCGTAATCCGGATAGTAATCATCTAAAAATAAACAGTATTGTGCAATGGGTAGATAATTCCAAAACTTCGAAACCATATATACTCAATCTAGAAACTACCCTCACAAATTGGAAAAAGAATTTTTAAAAATATCCTACAAAGACAGTCTTTGTAGGATATTTTTATGAATATTATTCAACAATGACTATCTCTTTATCTGCTGATTTCATTGTTCCATCAGCATATATTATATTGATTTTTATAACGAATTTTCCTGAACTAAGATATGTATGTGTAGGATTTGCTTCCATGGAAGTATTTCCATCTCAAAATTCCCAATTATATGAATCTATCTGTCCAACAGTTCCATTGATATCGAAATCAATTGGTTTACCAACCATACCTGATGATACACTCGTATTCAATACAATTCGTTTCGGAGTATCTTTTAATACTATCTTTCTGGAAGTACTTTCTTTTATTCCATCATCTCGAATTGTCGTAAATGTAATGATATATGTTCCAGGAAAATTATACTGATAATTTTGTATGGCATCTCCCTCGATAGCTCACTTCCCTTCACCGAAATCATATATAAATTTTATGATTGTTCCAATTTTTGGAGTACTTGCAGATCCATCAACATGAACGATAGTCGGAGCATATTCGGAATCTTGTGTAAGCTTCAAGTTGATAGCGATATCTTTCTTTTCTGGTTCGAAGATTATTTTTTCTTCTATCGGAATAGTAATTCCTTTTTCTCTATTTAAGAAAGTATAACGCACTATAAAGGTATAACGTTTCCCTTCTATGAGTTCATATTCTGTTTTGAATCCAATTTTCTCAAATACTCTATCTTCATTAAAGTCCCATTCAACTTTATCGAGTTCATATCAAATATTTTCCACCTTTACATCCGTTGCATCAAAACCTACAATCATAGGAGCAATTGCATCGGAGATAAGATATGCTTTGATAGATCTATTGTATGTATTTTCAATCAGAGATTTACCAGTCGTATCTTTTATCTTTAGTAGCGACGGACTGTACGTTGTCTTCCCATCTCATCAATTAATCAATTGCATAGGTTGAAGAATACTGAAATTATCCTTCAATTCTGTTGTTCCTCAAGCAGAATCAGAGAGAATCAACGTCATTTCTACATCGCGATATTTTATGAAATTTATTTCACATACTTCTTCTGTACACACTGTTGTTCTATCGACTATCCATTTATATCCAGTAATCTCAGCATTTTTTACAACCGCATCTTCAATATGAAATGTATATAAAAATGGATTTACCTGATCTTGTTCGTGTACGATTTTTGCTACAACACCTGAGCTTCCTTTGGGGATTATAAATAATTTATCGCAAGCTGTTTCAGAGAGTACCCTGAGACAGAGAACTTGTTCATCTTTCTCCATAGTAATGGAAACAATTTTCTCAACACTTACAGGCGTATCACCATTTTTTTCTGTATACCAATTTATCTTTCCAAGACTTATAAGACGGGAAGCATCATAAGTAAAAGAGGTTTTTGTTTTTTTTACATCCACTACTCAGATGATTTGAACAGTATGGAAATTAATAGGAATTACTTTCGGTTTGCGAGTTACTCGGTCAAGTCCTTCATATACTCCAGTTGGCTTATAGACTCTTGCTTCATCAAAAATACAGATAATACTCTTATCATCCTGGGGATTCACTCATTCAACAATAGAAGAATTTCCTTGCTGACATTTTGCTCCATCGAAATTAATCTTGTAATTTTCGATATTAATCATTTTCCCAACAAAATTTGCATCCGATTTCAGGTCGAATTTGAGTTCGATCGGTCCGATAAGATTATCGAAATTATTCATTAAAGCATTGTCTTTGAAACGTTCAGAAATGAGTTTCTCATTATCATATACTACTACTCCCCCATTCGGGTTTTCATAATCGGTTGCATTGATTTTCTGTACGAGAAAAGCCCAGAGAGTTATCTCGGAGAAAAGCAGGATACCGAAAAAGAATGAGAGGATAATCGAGATTGTTTTCTTTTTCTTATATTCTTTCTTTGTGAGGATAGCTTGGAAAAGAAATACTATCCATACGACAGAAAGTATAAAGGTAACTACCCCGAACATGGAGCTTACTAATTGCTTCAGAAGTCGTGCTATATCTCATGGATTAATACCAAAAGAGATAAAAAAACCAGCCTGTCCCGGATTGAATACTATATAGGAAAGAAATGCACCGAAAAATATAGATGCAACGAGAATAATTGCTCCAACGATGCGCAGGAACATATCGGTACTCATTCATTTCTTCAATGGTTTTTTTACCGCCGATCCCGGAGTTGTAGAAGAAACAGGATTAACAGAAGAGGAAGTACTTACATCCTTTATTTCATTTTCTGGAATAAATGAATCAGTCAAGATATCCACTGTGGGAGATTGAGTTTCCGTAGTGGATAAAATCTCACCGAGAAGTCCATTGGATGGAGTCTTCGGTTCTTCACCTACAGGCGTGTTTGGATTTTCATTTTGAGACATATGAAGAAGTTAGTATTACTTAAGCCAATCCGGTAGTTCATCGGGATTTGCGGAAATTACCGGTCCAGGAGAAACGACTGATTCTGGTTTTTTCTTTTTTGGCTTGGATGGGGAAGTTTCTTTTTTTGTATCTGAAGAATCTGTAGATTGTTCTTCTTTTATTTTTATCGTTTTCGACTGTTTCTTAGGAGTGGATTGTTTTTGTTCCGGTTCAGATGCTTCCGTACTTGCTTCGCTGGAAGTCTCTTCCGATGCAGTATTTGTATTTTCCAAGAGAGTAGGAGCACTCTTGAGCCAATCTGGAATATCTTCATAAGAAGACGATTCCTTTGTTTTTTCTGCAGTAGGAGTATTTTTTATTTCTTCTTCCACTTCTTTATCCAAGGATTCTTGATCAACTCCTTGCATCCATGGAGGAAGACCAGAATTATCCGTTTGTTCGACAGTTGATGTCTTTTCTTCTTTCATAATAATAGTTTCTTCTGGGAGAGTTGCTGGAGTTACAACGGGAGTTTCCATTCCTTTGAGCCAATCCGGAACATCGGAAGTAACAACGGGAGTTTCGAGGTTTTCAGGTACTGAAGTAGTATCGACCTGTACTTCTTCTGGAACAGAAGCTGGTACAGGAGTTTCTTCAGATGCAGGAGTTTCTTCAGATGCAACTTCTTCTTCTGTATTTGTATGAGACACGAGACTGGTTGATTCTTTGAGCCAATCCGGAATCGTAGCATTCTCTACGGAAGACACTGAAGGTGTTGTTACGGATTCATCGGAAGATTCTGGAATAACAATCGATTGATTGTCCGATACAATATTTGCAAGTACATCTGTTTGTGGTATTTCTTCCTCTTTCTTAGGGGAAACTGTTTCTGTTACAACAGGCGGAACATAGGAAATTTCTTCAGGAGATTCTTTTCCGGAAATTTTATCTATGATAAAATCTTGAAATCCAAGATTACTGTCTTTGTTGAATAATTTGAAATATACGAAGATGGCGATAATAAGACCGAGAAGACCGAGAAAAATAAATCCGAGAACCTTTCCAAAGCCGAGAAGGAAATCGAGGATTCCTGACGAACTCGTACTTTCGACTGCAGGAATATTTTCTGGGATATTATTCTGTCCGCCATAGATGATAGTCTGAAGTTGTGACTTGATGATATTCTTATCTTTTACTTCAATATCAGCATCATCTTTTACAGCATTGAGAATGAATGTTCCAAGTTCTTTATTGAGTGTAGTATTTGTTGGATGAGAAATGATATCATCTATATTTTTTATAATCTGATCATACGAAGAATTGGTCTTCGGTATGAGTGATTTAAGTACTTTTGTTGCCAAGCCTACATCGTCTTTCACTTGAGTATCAGCAAAAAGAAAGCCTTCGAGAAGAGAATAAAATGAATCTTTCGTAGCAACATCGAGTGAAGAACCACTATCAATATATGTTTCGAAATCAATGATTGTTTTTGTTTTTTCACGGGTATCGAACCAGTTTTCCTGGAGACTTGAGAAATATTGCATCATCTTCAATCGATCCTGTTCCTTAGCGCCTCGGATAAGATCCTTGAGCTTCTCGAGATTCACCTTATCGATTTCGGAAATATCTTTCGGTAAGGTATCAGCACTCTCGGAAAGACTCTCAGCAGAAGGAGAAGTAACGAAATCGTATACTATTTTAATATCTTTTGTACCGATAACCGTATTATTGGAATCATAAAGACTGAGTCTCATGGTTTTTTCCTTGGCAGTCACATCGGAACTCTTTATCACAAAGACGTTTCCGTTTACGGAAGAATCCGTTCCTTTATTGTCGATATCATCAGCTGGATTTCCATTAAGATTAGAATCCAAAGATACATCCGTGTCGATTCCATATTTCGCTATAGTTCCCTTGGATTCGCCAAGATAGAGATAAAGTTTATCAGTATTGTTTGTTATATGGATAACGTCATTGTCTGCAGAAGGATACGAAAAATAAATAACATTATCTGTGGACTTCTTTATTTTCAGAGCATTGAGAATGTCTTTTCTAAGAGCAACGGAAGTATTTTTCGTACTCACTCCATCGGAAACCTCTAGAGACACGCTTCCTGAAACAGGATTCTCTCAAAAATCATACGTAAAAGAATCGAGTCTCGTGGAGGTCGTATCTCCAATTGTCCATTTTACCTTCGTATAAAGACCTTTGGTAGTATTGAAGAATATAACCTTTTTCCCAATAGTAAGATATTCAAGACTTGGTGTTATTTCATTTTTAACGGAAATGGACTGATATTTCGTATTGGAGATTCCTTTATATGAAACTTTTACTTTGAAATTGAAGTTTCCAGATTCAGTATATATATGACTCACTGTAGGAGTATTGGTAGTTTCTTCATAAAATCCGTCACCGTTATAGTCCCATTTGTATTCCGCTTTAGATGCAATATCGGTTCCGAGAATATTACGTGCCGTAACACTGAAATCTACTTTTTCACCCACGGATATATTATTACTCGATGCTTTTAATCCTATAATCGGAGTATTAATATTATCAGAAACAAGTGTAAGAGAATATCTTTCCGTACTTATATCATCACTCTTTACTTTCAATCCATTGGAATCCTCGAGAATAACAGCGAAATAGTATTTCGCACCAACACGAGGAAGAACGAATACAGTTTTCGGAGAGATAGTAATACGAAAATCCTGTGGTTCCGGATCTTCATCGGTATAATAATACCAAATATATGAGGAAATAATACCATCCTCATCCACTGCATTATTTGCAGTAACAGTAACTGTTACTGGATCGGCATTAATATTATCAGCAGTAATAGTAAGAGACGAAAGTTTCGGAGCAATATTTTCAATCTTTACGTATGCAGAAGTAGTATCTTGTGTGCCGTTCTTTTGACTGCGGACAGTAAGAGAAACAGGAAAACATCCGAATTCATCGAATTTATAACTAAAATCTCTTTGAGAAGAGTTTCTACTTCCGTATTTCCATGTATAAGCAATTCCTTGGTTTGTCCCATCAATATTCACACTATTTTCAGCGCTTATAGTCACGGCTTTTGCTCGATCAATCACAAACGCTTCTTTTCCATCACAAGAATCTGCAGTCGGGATAATCTCTTCGCCGTCACGTTTAAGTGTGATGATGGCAAAAGGATTTGTACTGTCCGTTACGTATACTTTTCGAGAAATGGAATTACTGTCAGAATTACGTCCACGAACAGTAAGTGTCAATGAATATGTTCCTGCTTTCTTATAAACATGATTTACTCTTCCGGTTACACTCGTATCCGTTTCACCATCTCCAAACTGCCATTCAAATGTTTGAGCTTCTTTTGAATCCGCAATAATAGCAACAGAAGATCCTGCTTTTGCAATCTTTGGAGAGGTTATAAGTTTAACGGAAAGAAGAGAATTGATAGTGATATCTTTATTGGCTGATATAGTTTTCCCATCTTTATTGGACACTTCCAAAGCAATATGATGTGTACCAACTGTATCAAATGTATATCTTCCTATAGCTCCGTTGCGAACTGAATTTGCGAGATTTGTACGAATTCCATCAATAATCCATGCATAATCAAGGTTTGAAGAATCAAGATTGTCTGGATCATAACTTTTCGTTGCATCGAGAACGAGGGTATTTGGTGTTTCTGTACTCAATGTTTTGGTCTCAAAAGATGCGATAGGATCACGCCCTTCGATAGTAACAATAAGTGTATCATAATCTTCTTTTCCATTAGAAGCGAGGGTTCTGAGTTTTACTGCATATTTTCCCGTTCTTGGAAATTTGTAAGAAATATTCTGAAGATTAGAAGTGAAAAGCGATTTTTCATTATCGAGTTCGGTAATTTGCCAAGAATATCCAAGATTCAAAGCAGCAGCAGAACTAGAGGCATTGAAATGAAATTCATCGCGTGGAAAACCGTTTGTCTTATCAGATCTTATACTGGAAATAGGATCGCGAATTTCGATTTCAAGTTCCTTGATAAGTTTCTTATTTTCATTTGTCGTTACTTCCATTCTAAATTTATACACTCCTTCATTGGAATAAATCTGACGATCAAGTGACGGTGAATTATTGTATTGTGCAATATTTCCATTTCCAAATTCGATACGAGTTGCAATGAATTTCGTTCCGGATGCTGGAGTAGATGATGTCGCATCTATAAGAAGACCTTGACGACCTTGCGCAGGAGTAAATTTTACTTTATCAACATTAGAAACATATACTCCATTGATAGAAAGTGAAAGATTCCCAATCTTTGGAAGTACTTGTACATTTACGGATGAATCGAATGGAAGTACATCAGTTTTTCCATTCTTATTACGACTTGCTGAAAGAATATTAAGAAAAACGGTATAAGTACGTTCTTCTGGAAAAACATAAGAAATAGATGGTCCAGTTCCAAGAATAGTTCTCGTTCCACCAGATGCTCGAATCCACCAGATATAACTTGCCTTGGGTATAATAACCCCAGATGGATCAATCACTTCCGAGGCACGAAGCGTAGCAGTAAGAGGAGCATTTCCTGTTGCTGGAGACACGGTAACTTTCCCTTTAATACGACTGATTTTTATCTTTGTAAGATAATCATTGATATTTTTTGCGAGGTTGGCAATATTAGTATCGGAATCAGGATTTTTTTTTACGAGTTCAATAGCGGTAATAAGAGAATTTGCGAGATTTGTATTAAAAATATTATTATCAGCATCAGGAAATGTTGCCATGGATGCTTTTACGAGAGTATTGAGAGAATCAAGGGTACCTGAAGTGATCTTATTATTTACTTGATACTCACGATCAAGTGTGGAGCTCAGGAGCTCGATTTGTTTTTTATAATTATCAAAAGTATTCATATCATACTCCGTATATGCATATGTTGTTTCGATAAGAGAAGGGAGTTTATTGAATGCGTTATTAAGAACACCTCCCACTCCCCCAGATCCTATGAAGAATTTTACTATGGAATACGCGAGAAAAATAAGAAGAAGTCCGATAATTACATGAAAAATAGTAGACTTTGATTTCTTTACTTTGTCTTCATCTCATGCAGCAGTCAGAACATTGAAACCTGCATAAATAATATAAATAACTCCTACGATTCCGAGAAACAAGAGAAGATATGCAACAATATCCTGGATAAACACAGAGAATTTACGATTCTTTTCAATATCGTTGATATTCCCACTCACTACTTGGGTACCTCGATCGAGAGAACAAAAATCTGCAGAAGCAGGATCATTACTATTGCAATAATCTACCGACTGTGACGGATTACAGTTGAAGTCGAAAAGACCGCAAGCTGCTAGAGAAACAGAAGGAAATGAAAAAAATACTACAAGAAGTGCAATACTACTAGAGAAAAACCGTGTTTTTATTCGAGAATATGAACGCATTTTTGATGCTTATTAATAATAAATCTGTTCTGATTTTAGCATATCTGAAAATAAAAAGCAAGAAATCTCTCTAAAAAAATCGAAGAAAATCATAATACTACTCTATTTTACATTCTTCATCGAATGATGTTCCGTCGATGAGATGTTTTTTATTACAATCAATATATTTGATAGCACTAGAAAGTATACTTTTGGGATCTTTTTGAATATTTCAAAGAATTTGAGAAAAATATGTATCATATTCATTTTTGAGACCTTTTCCGAAAATCTGGAGATCAGTATCAGAATTCATAAAACTTCGGTATTTCACTCGTTCATAATCCTTACTTATCGCTTCACTAAATTTCATCTCTTCTTGTAATCGTTGAGCAGGAAGATACATAGGAAAACTCTGGAGATATTTCTCTTCTGCTTCTCCTGTTGCAAGATAAGCGAGAAAGGAATATCCTGCCTGAGGATTCTTGGAAAGCTTGGAAAGTGCGAAATAATTATACTCTCCAAGATTTACAGCATCTCTCGGATTGAGTGATATTTGAGGGATTTCCGATGTACGAAGATTTAAAGCTGAAAGAACATTTTCGGTTCCAGCACGTTTTATAGCATATTCAATCTCTCGGAGAAGAGAAGGAAATCCTATCACCATTCCTATTTTCCCTCTTACAAATATATCAACTGTTGTCAGATTTAAATCTTTCATAATGGATTGTATATGTATCGAGGCACTTAGTGGAGTATTCCCAGAAAAAACGAAATATGAATTTATAGCTTTGTCTGCACCTGCTTCGGTAAAATTACCGTATGAAGAAATATTATTCTGCAAAAAGAATAATGAGAGAATATCTGAAGCTCCCGGTATATATCTTCCATCAAGTCAGAGCATAATATCAGCATAGTCTGGAACATCAGGTAATGCTTGCGTATCAGTAGTCACCATTGTATCAACTGAACCTCTCGTATTTCTTCCAATCTCAGCCCATAGATGTGGAACTGTTTTAATAAGTTTCCAGTTATAAAAAATTCCCATAGCCTGATACCCGAGTGGAACACCTTTTATTCAGGCTATCGTTTTTTCTTTTCCTGAAGCATCTTTTTCTTTATTTTCTATAAGAAGATTATCGAATACTTTATTAAAGTTCTTAGAAAATTCATCAGGATTGATAATAGTGGCAGGTATAGCGAGAATCTTTGACTCGAGTAATCAACTATCTGTTCCATTTACCACAAATATATCTGGGGAATTTCCATCTCCGAGAACAGTGAGAAGTGTTTTTTCATAATCCGCATAATTACCGAACTTTGTTACTTTTACTTCCATAGTCGCATAGTCTGGATAACGAGCTTTGAATCCGGTTATAATGTCGGAAAAACCTACTGATTCATCTCCAACCACCCAAACAGTAAGCTCTTTCGGAGCTTTATTCTTCGTTGTTGGTGTTGCTGAACCAAGCATACCTATACCGACAATAATCCCGAGCAATACGACACCCGTTATAGCGAAAAATATTATTTTATTTTTGGAAAGAGAAGCGATATCTGTCATATTGGAGAGATTACTTATTAAAAGTTAATATTGGAATTTTCTCGACTTTTCTCAAAAACGAAGTAATTTGAGTATAAATCGAAGCCATAGCTCCCCCTTGTGGGGCCACCGGAGTGAATCCGCCGCGGCGGAAGAACGAGGAAGTGGAGATTTAAGCTCAAAGAACGAGTTTTTCAGAAAATTCCCTAGTCTGCGAGAAAATGAAGATGTACATGCATTACTTCCTGTCCCCCTTCCTTTCCGACATTAAACTGGAGTCGATACCCGGGAATCTGCATCTCATGTCCAAGATTTCGAGCAATGAGAAAAAGTCATCCAATAGTCTCTTGATCCTCATTGCTCATATGTGAGATACTCTCAATATGTTTTTTAGGAATGAGAAGCATATGGATGCGTGATTTCGGATGAATATCGTTGAGTACGATATATTTTTCATCCTCATATACAAGAGTGGAAGGAATCTTATGAGAAGCAATAGAACAGAAAATACACATAAAAACTTCGTAAGAAAATACCTCCAAAGAATTATATGAGAAAACGAGGGAAATTCAAATGTATAAATCTTTTTTTATAAATCATGAGATTTTCATATAACATAAGTCTTGCTTGTAATATTCTTGTAGCAACCCAAAGAAAAACACCCCCGAAGATTCGGGAGTGTTTGATATCTGTTATGGTCCGATATCCATTATCGAACTTAATTGGTTGTTTTTAGATCAAATGAGAACATGAGTAATTTCTCGAGAAATTTTTTAGTTTGAAAGATATCGAATAATAACAATACCAGAACCACCATCAGCACCTAATCAAAGATTGTTATAGTTATCACCACCTCATCCTCCACCGGTATTTGGAGTTCCTGCTGTAGCTGGAACATTACGATTACTTCCAGCATTTCCTCATCCACCATTACCACCAACTCCTCCTGTTGTTGCTCCATTTCCTCATCCACCTCCAGCATACCATTTTAGAATTCCTGAAATAGATGAAGATTTCCCAACACCTCCAGCACCTCCAATACCTGCACTAATAGCAGTGGTTCCAACACCTCCAGCACCTCCTCCTCCTCAAGAATTCCAAGAATCACCACCAGGATCATTTCCTCCTCCACCATCATTTCACTGACTTGGAATTGTTGCAGGAGTATTCCCTCCGCCTCCACATGCAGCATATGCACAACCACCACCACTACCACCACTACCACCACTTGTACGAGTCGCACTACCTCATGATGCACCTCCACCTCCAGTAGCTACTATACTTCCAAATATCGAATCTCCTCCTTTTTGTGCTGGTGAACCATTTGTACCACCCGATCCAACTGTAATACTATGACTTCCTGTTATTATAGAATAGTTAGTTCCTTCGCGGAATCCTCCTCCACCACCACCAGCCATTCCCCCTCCTCCACCTCCGCCAACAACCAAATATTCAACGGTACCAGTCGTGTTTGGAGTAAATGTACCATCACTCGTAAAAGTATGAATCGTATATCCTCCACTGTATGTTATCGTTCCTCCTGTTGCAAGGAAAGGACATTCACTCGTACTCGTACTACTGAGAGTTGTCGCATTACTACATCCTCCTGCACTACAAGCTTTTATATATCGTGTATAACTCGTAGCACAGGTGAGTCCCGTTTCATTGAAACTGATAGTATTTCCTTTGTCAGTCCATGTGGAATTATCTGTACTGAACTGGTAGCTTGTAGCATTTGCAGATGCTTGCCAGTTCCATGTGATACTCGTTTGAGTGATACTACTTGCTGCACTTGCAATTGGAGCAGACGGTATATTTACTGATGGTATTTCAGGAATAGGAGCAGTTGTGATATTTCCTAATACTATTGCTTGCATCTTTGTGATATCTCCTCAAAAACTTACAAGGAGATTTCCGGTGAATATTTCAGATACTCCAGTACTCGTCGTCACTCCTGTGATATTTACTCCAGTAAGTGTAGTAGTAGAATTACTGGTGATGGCTTGGATGATTTGATTCGCATCCTTGTTTTGTATTACATTACTTTCATCGAGTTTGTAGGGAAGATTAGTTTGTTTGTTCACTACAAAGTATGTTCCTGAACTCAAAAGATTTACTGATCCTGTATTATTCCAGAGAAGACTCGGGATATTTGCGATCCATACTTCTGAACCACTGGAGAACTTAAAATACCCAGGGTAGTCTCCACTTACTTTTGCTTGATAGGAAGTGTCGGCGTAGACAGTGGGGATGAGCAATGAAGTATCGTACGCTATGATATTTTCGAGAGTGGTGGCGATTTGATACTGAGAGAGAGAAGAATTTACTCCATAGATATAGTTAGTATTGGAGAGAGGATCTGTCGGAATTTTATTCATATGAATATTTCGAGCATTTATATCTCCGACTATTCCTTTATATGTAAAACTTAATCAGGTTGTGTAGAAAAGAATTACGAGTAAAATACGCAAGTCCAGTCGCGAATTTTAACTTCATAATCCTTTTCCAGTATGCAC
>Ga0210028_1002030_pt1 | contig 16512 bp, 18 predicted proteins | sample CryGeymeta201513_FD_185468 | JGI IMG/M metagenome (GOLD analysis project Ga0210028, IMG submission 185468) | Groundwater microbial communities from Crystal Geyser aquifers in Utah, USA - Crystal Geyser metaG 2015-13 (SPAdes) (version 2) | ecosystem: Environmental > Aquatic > Deep subsurface >...
AGATTAAATTTATTTAAAATTGTCAATAATTCTTTATACATCGTTAAAGGAATAATGGTGCTTTTAATTTCTTTTTTAAACTTGTATTTATGCTTGATCCTAATTATTTGTTCTTCTATCAAGAATAATTCCTCTGAGGTTATCGGCAAGGCGGTAACGATGTAAAAAAGACTCGAACCTGTGGAGGTTTTCTTACCGTTAATTACTTTATATGGTTTACCCGGATCACCTGATTCATCTACAAAAATAAATTGCATTAATTAATTCTATCACCAAAGTTAAAGGAGAAGTTTGAGAAAGCGGTTAAGTAATTAGATTTTAGCGGTAGAATTTTCAGGATTTTTCAACATCGATTTTAAGCTTATTGATAATCTTTTTAAGATCAAGAATTCTAATTAAGCCGTGTTTGTTAAACTCCTGATCAATTTTGGATTCCAGGTAGTCAAGAATCATCATGCGAGTTTCATCATTGTGTTTTTTATTTTTGTAGTATTGGAAGTAAATATATTGAGACAAATGAAAGGTTAGTTCTTCCCACATACTGTCATCCCGAAATTCTTCCATTAAAGCCCAGACTTCGTTGGAAATTTTATCGGACCAATCCGGTTTTTTAGGTTTAAAATCGGGAACGGGAAGATTAAATCCAGGAGCATGCTTCCACCACCAGTCAAGTAAGCTGTCATCTGTTGTTTTTTGCCATTGATTAACCCACTTCCCCAATTTCATTTTTTATAAATCCGGCGCGGCTTGATAAGCTTGTTTGATAATGCCTAAAACATAATCTAACTGTTTGTCAGAGAAAAGATTTGTACGCCATACACTAGTATAAGTGCCTGATTTTGCCGGTTCGGTTTCTTTAAAAAGCTTTTGGGGATCGCTAACTTTTTTAGTCCTAACGGCAATATTTAGACTATTTCTGTAAAATTTTATCCAGGTAAAGTTAAAGTAACGGACTTTGTAGCCTATATAGAACTTCATTGATTTCTGTTGGATTCGTTCATCTAAGGCGAAAATCCCCTTTTGCAGTTTCTCAAAAATTGCCTTTATCGGTTCACTAATTTTGGCAAGGTGGTCGGCTACAGTAAACGTTTTGATCTGCTCGGCCACTCTCTCTGCCTCTTTCGTCTTCAATACGGCGGTGATAGAAACGTCAGATTTTGGTGTTTCTACTGCTTCCAAAAGAAAAACATCATCACAAAGGTCGTAGCGGTAAAGCTCAAACGGGGCGTTTTTAAATCCGGAAGCATAAAGCTGATGGATGTTAAATCTTTTAGCGATGAAAATAACCCTTGATTGGGTCCAGTCAATTTCTCTCTTTCCCAATTTCTTTTCCAACTCAATTTGATAATCTCCTTTATGAGATAACAGCCAGTTTAAATAAGCCATGCCTTGATCGATAACACTTTGGTAAGTGTCTTTTTTATATTCAATTAGGACCGGCGCTTTTGTTTCCGGGTCGTAAGCGATGGTGTCGATCGAAAGGCCTTGGCCGCCAAACTCTCGCCGGATAAATTGCAAACCAAAAATTGTTCCGATATGTTGATCAACTAATTTCTGCAACTCTAATTCGGTCGGAAATGTTTTTGACTTCAGTTCGGTTAGGTACTGATTTTTAATTTTAAAAATTGCCATTGTATATTTTTATAAAGATATAAAGAATAGTTAAATTATATCAGTGGTTGATAGAAACGGAGACCGGCGGCTTGGGCCTCTTTTTCAAAGACTAAAGTTATATCGCTTAACCAACTAAAACTTTTTATCTTTATAAGCGGAAACTTTTTTATTTGCATTTTTTAATCCAGATTTCTTCAGGGATGTCTGTTTTATCAATCATCACTTTGGCGTTTTTCCAATAAATCGTTTTGTTATTCCAAATAACCTGCACAAAACTATCCTTGTCGTTGATTACTTTATAAAAAGTTGCATGCGTTCCTTTTCTATTAACAAATTCCCATCCACATTTTTCTAATAGTTTTTTGACACTTGGCCGGTTTTAAATTGTTAATTCTTCCCATGAAATTCAAATGAAGGGTATGGTTTCATCACCGAATTGAAAAAAACAGCTTGATTTGGTTTTAAACTACGGTTAGAAAATTGTTCTGATTTTTCAGCAATCTCCCAATACCTTAGAGGAGCAAAATCGTTTAGACAGTCATCCGGTAAGTTTTTTTTCTTAACCGCTTCTAACAAGCTAAAGGCCGCTTCTTGAATACTTTCCATTAACTTATCCGGATTTTCTCCAAACTCAACAATGTTTAACTCAAGACAAACGCCTTCGTAATCCTTATCTTGATTTTGAAAAACCAAAAATCTGAACAGCCCGTTTTTTTTGGTGTTATAGGTGGCTTTCATACTTAATCAAATTCTATAGTAATTAGTTTGTTTTTGCAAATTTTAAACTTTCAAGGTTGGACCTCGTAGGTTGCCGGACAGGTAACGGCGCGCTTAAAACCGGCGGCCTGGGCTTCTTTTTCGGTACAAGGCCTTCAAGGTTGGACCTTGTAGTAGGTTGATATATCAACCTTTTTTGTGACCCCACAGGGAATCGGACCCTGGTTTTTGGGATGAAAACCCAATGTCCTAACCTCTAGACTATGGGGCCACTTGTGAGCCGGCCGGGACTCGAACCCGGGACACGAGGCTTAAAAGGCCTCTGCTCTACCAACTGAGCTACCGGCCCTTCGTCACTACGTTCCTCAGGGCAAGCCCATTTTAACACATCTTTGAAGATTATTTGACTTTAAGGGCGGTTTTGCCAATGCGGTTTCTCAAGTAATAGAGTTTGGCGCGGCGGGTATTGCCGGCTTTAACCACCGTTACTTTAAGAATGTTGGGGCTGTGGACCGGCCAGATTTTCTCCACGCCGATGGCATTAGCGGCAATCTTCCTGACGGTAAAAGTTTTACCGACTTCCCTGCCCTGAATGCCGATAATTACGCCTTGGAAGGTTTGGGTTTGATTTTTATCATCAACAGTAAATTGGTGTTTAACTTTAATGGTATCGCCAACTTTGACCGGGGTTTCTTTAATTACAGTTTTGATTGCCATAGAATTAGGATTTTACTCCTCGGCGATACTCGGAGCAAGCACTGATAAATTTTAAAAAGAGCGGGTGCGGTTTTAAAGGCCGGGATTTATATTCCGGATGGCCTTGGGTGCCTAAAAAGAAAGGGTGGTCCTTCTGCGGCAGTTCGATGATCTCGACTAAATTTTCTTTGACTGAACGGCCGGAGATAACTAAACCGGCCTTAGTCAGCTGTTTCAGATAAGCCTGATTAAATTCGTAGCGGTGGCGGTGGCGCTCGGAAGTTAAAGTGGTTTGATAGGCCTGATAAGCTAAAGTGTCGGGAACAACGCGGCAATCCCAGGCGCCTAAGCGCATGGTGCCGCCGTAGGCCCGGGCTTTCATGTTCCTCTCCTGTTCCGGGATCATGTGAATGACCGGATCAGGCGTCTTCGGGTCAACTTCAGTGGAATGGGCTTTAGCCAAATGGCAAACGTGGCGGCTAAACTCCACCACTGCCAGCTGCATGCCAAAACATAAGCCGAGGTAAGGAATTTTGTTTTCCCGGGCATATTGAATTGCTTCCAGCATACCGTCAACCCCTCTAGGCCCCCAGCCGATCGGAACAATAATGCCATCACAATCGGCTAAAAAGTCCTGAGCATGGCCAATGATTTTTTCGGCGTTCAGCTGTTTTAAATTCAGACTAACTTTTTGGTGCCAAACCGCGTGATTAATGGCCTCGATCAAAGCGGCATAGGAATCAGTTAAATGATAATCGCCGGTGGCAAAATACTTGCCGACGATGCCAATGGTAACCGTCTGTTTTTTTGGCTGTTTAATTAATTGAACTAAGCGGCGCCATTGGGATAATTTGGCCGGGGTTTGGGATAAACCCAGCTGAGCTAAAATTTTAAAAGAAAACTGCTGTTTTTCCAAAACTAAAGGCAATTCTAAAATGTTCTCTACGTCGGGAGCGGAGATAATATGGCCGGGAACAACGTTGCAAAACAAAGCAAATCTTTCCGTTCTTCTCCCGTCTATCATCCGGTCAGCCCGGGCGACAATAAAGTCAGGCTGGATTCCCATGGAATTCAACAGTTTCACTGACAGTTGGGTCGGTTTAGTCTTAGGCTCGCCCAAGTGCGGCGGCGTCGGCAAATAAGAAACATGAACATGGACAACAGTGTCCTGATATTTAAGCTTCATGATTCTAGCCGCCTCGTAATAAAGAGCGTTCTGATATTCTCCGGCAGTACCGCCCAACTCGACAATGACAATCTCGGCCTGGCTGGTCTCGGCAACTTTTTTGATGCGGCTGATAATTTCGTCGGTGACGTGGGGAATGGCTTCAACATCTTCGCCCCGGTAAAAAAAGTTTCTTTCTTTGTCAATGACGGTTTTATAAATCTGGCCCATGGTAATAAAGTTTTCCCTGCCTAAATTTATGTCTAAAAACCGTTCGTAGGTGCCGATATCCATGTCGGTTTCCGCCCCGTCTTCGCACAAAAACGGGTCGCCATGCTCGATCGGATTAATCAAACCGGCGTCAAGATTAAGATAGTTCTCGCATTTAAGCGGCATGACCTGGTAACCATGAGCTTTAAGCAGAAGCGAAAGCGAAGCGGTGATTGCCCCTTTTCCCAACCCGGATAAGACTCCACCGGAAATAAAAATGTATTTAGTTTTCGGCATAGAGTATTATACCACCATGGGGTGTTAAAATCTTCTCAACCGCGGTTTTGATAGCGGAAAAGTCAATGGAATAAGGCAGGGTGATTTCTTTCGGTTGTTCGCCGTTAACCAAGTTCAGAGTCAGCGTATCCTCACCCTGGTTGGCCTGGAAAAGCTGGTTAAGCCGGACCAAAATTTCTTTGGGTGTGGTTTGCTTAATTTCTAAAGTGACGGACCGGGGTTTGGCCGAAGTGACAGTTGCTTTAGCTTGAAGTTTAGCAGTGGGGTTGACAGCGGAATTGACAATCAGGCTTAAGCGGTCCTTAAAATCAAGTTTACCGGTAACTAAGATCGGCTGGTCATTAGCCCAGAGCAACTTGGTGGCCCGAAACAGTTTGGGAAAGATAACCAGCTCAATGGCAGCGGTGTTATCATCTAAATTGGCAAAAGCCATTTCCTGATTGCTTTTTTTGGTAATAATAATTTTCAGGCCCTTGATGATACCCCCAATAGTGACTGTTTGATTACCCTGAACCTGGGGGTCGAGTTCAGCGATTTGATGAGTGGTCAGCTGTTTAATTTTATCCATTGATTGGGCTAAAGGATGCTCGGTTAAGTAAAAGCCCAGCAGTTGTTTTTCAAAGTTTAACAAATCCAGTTTGCTGAATTCTTCGGTCTCGGTAAGTTTGTCCACTGTTTCGTTTTTTTTGTTTTCTTCAGCGGAAAAAAGGGAAACCTGGGGACTGTTGGTATTTTTTTGGGTTTCGGCGGCGTTTTGGCGGATTTTTTCCAGGGACAGGAGCAGCTGGCTTCTTTTAGCAAAAGCATCGAAACAGCCGACCTGGATCAGGCTCTCCAGGACTTTTTTATTGGCTTTTTGGTTGTCCACCCGCTGGCAAAAATCAGTCAGGGAAGAGAATTTTTTAGTTTTCCGGGCTTGAATAATCGCTTCAATCGCTGCTTCACCGACATTTTTAATGGCGGACAAACCAAACATAATTGCCTGCTGATTCAGGGAAGTTTTATCTTTAACAATGGTAAAGTTAGTACAGGAAAGGTTGATATCCGGCGGGTAAACTTTGATTTCCATTCTTTTGGCTTCAGCCACGGCCAAAGGGACTTTATCTTTATTGCTGGTTTCCGCGGTCAATAAGGCCGCCATAAATTCCACCGGATAGTGAACTTTCATGTAAGCGGTTTGATAAGCAATCATGGCATAAGCGGTGGCGTGGGCTTTGTTAAAACCATAGCCGACAAATTTTTCAATATAGCCCCAAACCCGTTCGGCAATCACTTTGGTATAACCTTTGGCCCGGGATTGCTGGATAAACTTGAATTTTTCTTTGGCCATCAGGGCATGTTTCTTTTTACCAATCGCCCGGCGGAGGAGATCGGCTTCGGCCAGACTGTAACCGGCCATGACGTTGGCAATCTGCAGAGCCTGTTCCTGGTAAACGGCAATGCCGTAGGTTTCTTCCAAAACCGGTTTTAAGTCCGGGTGGGGATACTTGATGGAAGCCGGGTTCTTTTTGCCGGCGATAAAGTCATCAATCAGTCCCATCGGGCCGGGCCGGTATAAAGCCACCATGGCGGTAATATCGGAAAAGCGGGAGGGCCGGAGTTTTTTGGCCACACTGCGCATGCCGCCGGACTCCAACTGGAAAACGCCGATGTTATTACCCTTGCTTAACTGCAGATAAACTTGAGGATCGTCTAAAGGCAATTCAGACATGTCCACCTTTAAATGCCTTTGTTCCTGAACAAAGTTGATGGAGTTTTGGAGAATGGTCAGATTTCTTAAGCCCAAAAGGTCGATTTTTAATAAACCGATAGCGTCCTGATCAATGTTGCAGTCGAGCGAGTACATATCATACTGGGTCATGACGCGGTTGTTCTTAGTTTCGATTTGCAGGGGGGTGTAGTCGGTTAAAGGCTTATCGCCGATGACCACGCCGGCGGCGTGAGTCGAGGCATGGCGGGCAGTACCTTCAACTTTTTTGGCTAAATTTATCAGTTCTTTAAACTCCGGCTGATGGTAGTAAGTTTGCAGTTCCGGCACATTAACCATGGCTTCTTCAAGGCTAAAACCCAGCGGGATCAGCTTGGAAATTTTGTCAGATTCAGAATAGGGCATACCTAAAACCCGGCCAATATCCCGGATAGCGCCCCGGGCCTCCATGGTGCCGAAAGTGATGATCTGGGCGACCTTGTCTTTACCGTATTTGTCGGCAACGTAATTAATCACTTCGTCGCGGCGGTCATCAGCAAAGTCCAGATCAATGTCCGGCGGCGACGGCCGCTCGGCGTTCATGAATCTTTCAAAAGGAATATTGTGCTCAAGCGGATCAATGGTAGTAATGCGCAAAGCAAAAGCCACCAGCGAGCCGGCGACACTGCCCCGGCCGGGGCCAACGCGGATATGATGCTGTTTAGCCCAGTTGACAAAGTCCTGAACAATCAAAAAGTAGGTGGCAAAGCCTTTATCGCAGATAATTTTCAGTTCGTAATCCAAGCGTTTTTGGATTTGAGGAGTAATTTTAGAAAAACGGTAAATTAAACCTTCTTGGGCTAAAGCCTGAAGATATTTTTCCGATTTGGTAAAGCCTTTGGGTAAAACAAAGGAAGGTAAAATCCACTTACCGGTGGGAATAGTCAGATTGCATTTAGCGGCAATCTTAACCGTATTGGCAATCGCTTCCGGGTGCTCCAGGAAAAGCTGGGCCATTTCTTCTCCGGATTTTAAGTAGTAGTCGGGAGAGTTAATCATGGACAGCCGGTTTTTATCAGACAAAACGGTCTTGGTCTGAATCGCCAGCAAAGCATCCTGGGCTTTGGCATCGTCTTGGTTGACATAATGCAGGTCATTAGTGGCCACTAAAGGTATACCCAGCTGATGGGAAAACTCCACTAATTTATGGTTGATTTTTTTCAGTTCCGGCAGGCCCTGGTGGACCTGCAGTTCGAGATAAAAATCGTCTTTAAATAGTTTTTGGAAATAGCGGCAGTATTCCAAAGCCTTCTTTTCATTATTTTCCAGGATCATCTGGGGGATTAAACCCTTGACGCAGGCAGTGGTGACAATTAAACCTTCGGAATATTTTTCCAGAGCCGGAAAGTCAAAGCGGGGTTTATAATAGTAACCTTCCAAGTTGGCATAGGTGGTTAAACGCATCAGGTTTTGGTAGCCAATGAAGTTTTTTGCCAGCATGACCAAGTGATAGGTTTGTTTTTGCGCACCGGGAGATTTTTCATGGCAGTCCCGAGTGGTTAAATAACCTTCCATGCCGATAATCGGTTTAATCCCCAGTTTTTTGGCCGCATTATGAAACTTGACCGCGCCATACATCACTCCATGGTCGGTGATGGCCATGGCCTTCATTTTCAGGGCCTTAGCTTTAAGCAGGAGTTCGTCGATTTTGGAAAGACCGTCGAGGAGAGAGTACTGGGTATGAACGTGCAAGTGAACAAAATCAGTCATTAATTTATCATAGCATACCTACGAGGAGACTCCTCGTAGGTGCTTTAACAATTCCTGCTGGGCTTGTTTCGGGTCAACTTTACCGTGAGTTTGTTTCATTACCTGGCCGACGAGAAAGCCGACAACTGAAGTTTTGCCGGCCTTATACTTGGCGACAGCGTCCGCGTTCTCCCGGATCACCTTTTCAATTATTTTTAGGTCTACTGCTTGAGCAGCTGTTTTCAGCAACAACGGTTTAGTTAGATCAATTTTTTTATTAATAATCAAGTTGGCCAGTTTCACCGGCTCAATTTCTGTTAAATATTTTTTAAAATAAGCCAGTTTTACCGCGTCTTTTACTAGTAATTGTGCCGTGGAATTGTTCAAGTGAAAACGTTGCACTAGCTCGGCAGTCTCTGTTTCCGGCAATTTAGGCAGTTGTTTTCTCAAATTTTCCACGTACTCTTTGCTTAAAACAATCGGCGGGATGTCCGGTTCAGGAAAATAACGGTAATCCCCGGCCGCTTCTTTAATCCGCTGAGAAAAGGTCTGTTTTTTAAGATCGTCATAGCCCCGGGTTTCCTGAGTCGGGGTAATCCCCTGTTCCAAAAGGGAAGTCTGACGTTCGATCTCATAATTAATCGCCTGATCGACAAAGCGGAAAGAGTTTAAGTTTTTCACTTCCACTTTATATTCAGCCAAGTGTTTCGCGTCAGCAGTTAGAGAAATGTTGGCTTCTAGCCTCATCGAACCTTTTTCCATGTCACAGTCAGAAACCTGCAAGCGCCGGAGAATATCCCTTAATTTCTTTAAAAATTCTTTAGCTTCATTCCCCGAAGTCACGACTGGTTCAGTGACGATTTCCACTAAAGCAACGCCGGAGCGGTTAAAGTCAACTAAGGTCACATCTTTGTTATTGATTTTTTTATGAATCAGCTTGGCGGTGTCTTCTTCCAGATGCACCCGATTGATCAGAATTTTTTTTCCGGAATCCAGGGTTAAATACCCTTGTTGACAGAAAGGATCGTCATACTGGGAAATCTGAAAGCCTTTCGGCAAATCAGGATAAAAATAGTGTTTGCGATCAAAAGTGGATTCATGATTAATCTGACAATCCAAGGCCAGACCGATCATGATGGTCCAATCAATGGCCGTTTTGTTAGGCACGGGTAAAGCTCCCGGGAGACCTAAACAAACCGGGCAGGTGTGCGTGTTCGGTTTAACCTGGAAATGATCAGCCGGACAGCCGCAAAACATCTTGGATTTAGTCTTTAACTCCACATGAATTTCTAAACCGATGGTCGAAAACAATTTAGTCATAATTGAGGTTTGGTTTGAGCAAATGATAAGCAGTAGATTTTTGATAAGCATGGGCGGCGTTCAAAACTATTTGTTCCGAAAATTGAGGACCGGTTAACTGCAAACCAATGGGCAGACCGTTAGTAAAACCGCAAGGAACACTGATCCCGGTTAAGCCGGAAATGGCCGCGGCTTCAACCAGCCTATCTTCCATTTCCCCAAACATCGGATTATTCTGACTGGCACCCAGCTTTAAAGCCGGACCCGGAGAGGTTGGGCCTAAATACAGATTAAAAGATTTAAATAATTTGGCAAAATCCTGGATAATTAAAGTCCGCACCTTTTGCGCTTGATTATAATACTCTCCCTCTCCATGATAACGGGAAGAAAGAGCGTATGTGCCCAGTAAACAACGGTTTTTAGCTTCATGGGAAAAAGCGGAGCGGTCTTGACCGTAGCGGACACCGTCAAAACGGGCCAGGTTAGAAGAAACTTCCGAGCGCTGAACTAAGGTGTAGACACCGATTGAGTATTGGGGATCCAGTAAGGTGACTGGTTTTAGTTTAGCCCCCAGCTTAGCCAGCTGTTCAATTGCTTTTTGAATCAGTTGCCTCACCTGAGGGGCAAGATCTTTAGATAAGTATTCTTGGGGAATGGCAATTTCTAAACCGGCTAAAGAAGTTTTATTTAAATTCTGGGAGTAGTTGGCAACCGGCAAAGCGGAAGTGGTGGCATCATAAGGATCCTGACCGGCAATAACTTGGGTAATCAAGGCGGCATCGCTAACGGTTTTGCAAATTGGTCCGGGTGAGTCAGTCGAGGAAGCCATAGCAATCAGACCATAGCGGGAAACCCGGCCGTAACTGGGTTTAAAGCCGGTGACGCCGCACCAAGCTGAGGGTTGGCGGACTGAACCGGCAGTCTCCGAACCAATAGCAAAAGTGCACATATCCGCGCTGACAGCGGCAGCTGAGCCGCCGGAAGAACCGCCGGGCAGGTAATTTAAGTTCCAAGGGTTATGAGTCGGGCCATAGTCGGAAGTTTCGGTCGAGGAACCGTGCGCCCAGGCATCCATGTTGGTTTTACCTAAACAAATCGCTCCGGCGGCTTTTAACCGGGCAGAGACAGTTGATTCATAGGGAGGGATAAACTCATCCAAAACTTTGGCAGAAGCGGTGGTTCTAATCCCCTCAGTTAAAAAGTTGTCTTTTAAAGCATAGGGAATACCCTTTAAAGGTTTAGCGATTTTGTCCTGGTCGGCGGCCTCGGCTTCTTTAAGAGCCTGACTATTTAAAGTTAAAAAGGCGTGGAGATATTTGTCTTTAGTTTTAATTTGATCCAAGCAGGCTTGAATCAACTCCTTTGAAGAAAAGAGCTGGTTCTTTAAGCCGTCTAAGGCTTCCTGAAGGTTTAACTGATTAAGTTTCATGTAAAATTGCCGGAACCACAAAATATCCTTGATAGGTGTGTTTGGCGTTTGTCAAAGCCTGAGTCTGGGTCAGAACTCTTTTTTTGTCAATTTTATCTTCCCGGAAAATATTGGTCAGGCCGCTAACCTGAAAGTTAGGGCTGATATTGGTCGTGTCCAGTTGGTTTAAGAGTTTGACAGTTTCGATTGTTTTGGCAAAGCCAGCCTGTAACTGCTTGGCTTCAGCCGGTTTAACCGGCATCTGAATAATCTTCGCCAAATACTGGACATCAACAGTCATGAAGCTAGTTTACCTTTTAACTCATCGTTTTTAAAGCGGCAATGCGTTCAGCCATCGGCGGATGGGTGTTGAACAGATTGGCAAACAAATTAATTGAGTCATGCCGGTTCCGAAGCGGGTCGCTGATATACAAATGGGCGGTGGCTTTGTTGGCCGCTTCCAGCGGTTCTTTATCAGCGCTGATTTTGGTTAACGCCCGGATTAAGCCGTCGGGAAAACGGGTAATTTTTACGGCTGAGGCATCAGCTAAAAATTCCCGCCGACGGGAAATGGCCAGTTTAATCAAGTTGGCAATCAAAGGGGAAAGCAAGGCCAAAACAATCCCGACGACAAAGAAAATCAGCTGCAGTTGGTTACTGTCTCGGTCATTATCCCGGCCGCGGCCCCAAAGGGTCGAGCGCAAAAACCAGTCGGCTAACAGAGTAACCAACCCAACCATGACCGTAACAATGGACATTAAGCGCATATCATAGTTAGCAACGTGGGACAGTTCGTGGCTAATGACGCCTTCCAATTCCGTCCGGTCCAGTTTAGAAAGCAGGCCGCTGGTGGCGCAAATCACCGCGTGCTGAGGATCCCGGCCGGTAGCAAAAGCATTGGGAGCAGTGTCTTCAATCACATACAGTTTGGGCTTGGGCAGGCCGGCCGCCATGGCCAGATTCTCAGCCACAGTGTAAAAATTAAAATCTCTTTTTCTGTCCGCTTCCCGGGCACCGGACATCCCTAAAATTATCTTATCGGAAAAATAATAGGAGGTATAGGACATTAAGCCGGAAAAAACCAAAGCAATGCCCACCCAGGACAAGCCATAGCCGGAGGCCTGGCCCAGAATATAAGCAAAGCCGGCAACAAAAATCGTGAAAAATAGCATTACCAACCAGCTCTTGCGCTTGTTTCTATCTACCTGCTCGTAAACATTGAGCATATTACAAGCTTACTTGAGGCGTTTTGGTTTCCGTGCTGCTGACTTCCAAATGGGCACCGTCTTCCGGAGTGGTTAAGCCAGGCTTAGCCTGAAACTTAAACAGATTGGCAATCAGGCTGGAAGGAACAGTGGCGATCATAGTGTTGTAGTCAGCGGAAAGATCGATTAAAGTCCGACGGGAATACATTAATTTGTCAGCTGTGTCCCGCACCTCATCCATTAATTGTTTGGTCGGACCGGCGGCCTGCAGCTCCGGCGTGCTTTCAAAAACTGCATTAATTCCCCCTAAAGCACCCTGCAGCTGGCCGGCCGCATCGACTAATTTCTGAGAACTGCCGGATTTTAAAGCCGAGAGAATGCTGGTCCGGGCGGCGGTAATCTTGGTTAAAGCAGTTTGCTCGTGTTTAAAATAGCCTTTGACCGAGGCCACCAAGTTAGGAATCAAATCAGCCTGGCGTTTTAGTTGGTTGCCGATTTCCTGGATGGATGCCTTAATCCGGACATCCATGGTTTTAAATTTGTTAAACACAGACAGAACATAAAAGCCAAGAGCAATCACAATAAGTAAAAGTATTGTCGGTAAAGACATAAAGTCCTCCTTCTTACTTGAGTTTTTAATGATTTCAGTATAGCATAAACGTGTCTGGGACCGTAGCTCAATTGGTTAGAGTGTCGCCCTGTCAAGGCGAAGGTCGCGGGTTCGACTCCCGTCGGTCCCGCCCGTTCGCCTGCCAACGACTCATCTGCCCGGAAAGGAGGAAAAATGTTAAAAGAATTTTTTAAATCTTTAAGATTGAATGAGCAGAAAATCAGCATGATTTTGGGTGCAGTGGTGGTAGCGGTGGTGGGAGTGTTAATTTACAACTACTTTACCGGTATCAACCGCCAAGAGGAACTGGCCCAATCTACGGAAGAGCAAGCCTCGGTCAAAATCCATCAGGTCGCTCCGGGCGAGTCTTTATGGCAGATCAGCCAGAAGTACTACAACGATGGTTATAAATGGGTGGAGATTGCCAAGGTCAACAATCTAGCCAGTCCGGACTTACTGGAAGCCGGCCAGGCTTTAGCCATTCCGGAATTAACCGTGATTCCGTCAACGGTGTCAGAGGAAAAAACAATCCCCACTTCAGAATATTTGGTTGCTCAAGGCGATGATTTATGGAAGATTGCCGTGCGCGCTTATGCTGACGGCTATCAGTGGACAAAAATTTGGGAAGCCAACAAAACCGTAATTGCTAACCCGGATCGGGTAGAAGTTGGTACTAAGCTGTTATTGCCCAGATAGTTTTTGGCAAATTTAAGTTTGCTTAAACCTGTTAATTCAGGTTAAAATTAGTGGTAAGTGCGGGAGTAGCTCAATTGGTAGAGCGTCTGCTTCCCAAGCAGAAGGCAGCGAGATCATAGCTCGTCTCCCGCTCAAAAAAATTTATAATCTCCGCTTGCGGCTTAAAACTTTTTTAGCAGCCTGAACAATACTGAGCGGGTCCAAGTGGTATTTAATTAACAATTCTGCGGCTGTACCGGATTCGCCGAAACTGTCTTTAATACCGACCATTTCCGTCACCGGAGCGGCGAAGGCCTGGGCCAAGGCTTCGACCACCGCACTGCCCATGCCGGCCATTAACTGGTGTTCTTCCACCGTCACCAAACACTGGGTCTTTTGGACGGATTTTAAGATAGTTGGCAAGTCTAAAGGTTTAATGGTATGCAGATTAATTACCTCAGCGTTGATATTTTCTTTTTGTAAACTCTCCGCCGCTAACAACGCCTGATAAGTTAACGGGCCGGTACTGACAATGGTCAGATCAGTCCCCTTTTGGAAAATTTGGGCTTTGCCAATCTTAAATTCGGTAGATTCAGAGGTCATGACAGCAGTTTTATCCCGAAAAAACCTTAAATAGACCGGGCCTTGATGTTCTGCTGCTGCCAAAGTGGCTTAAAGCCTGATGATAATCGCAGGGAGAAATAACGGTCAGATAAGGCAGACAGCGGGTAATGGCCAAGTCTTCCAGGGCCTGATGAGTGGCGCCGTCAGGACCGGTTGTCACTCCGGCATGAGTGCCGACAATCTTCACATTGGCCTGCTGATAACAAACGCTCAACCTTATCTGTTCCCAAGACCGGCCGGGAGAAAAAATAGCAAAGCTGGAAGCAAAGGGAATTTTGCCGGAAAGGGTTAAACCGGCGGCAACGCTGATCATGTTCTGTTCAGCCACGCCTAAATTAAAAAACCGATTGGGGAACTTATTTTTAAAAGCCGAGGCTTTGGTTGATTCGGTCAGATCGGCAGTTAAAGCGACGACATGAGGATTTTTCAGACCGGCGGCCAGCAAGCCCTCGCCATAGCCTTCCCGGGTGGCTTTTAAGTCCGGATTAGTCAGGTTAAAGTTCATAGCTGATTCAACTCCCGTAGGGCTTGTTTCGTTTCGGCTTCGTTGGGAACTTTCCCGTGCCATTCGGACTTGCATTCCATAAACGACACGCCTTTGCCGGGAATGGTATGAGCAATCACCGCTACCGGCTTGTCTGTGGGCACTTTGGCCTGCATCAGGGTCATCGTAATTTCTTCCAGGTTGTGGCCGTCCATTTCCAACACCTGCCAGATAAAGCTTAAGAGTTTGGCTTTCAAGGGCTCTAAGGGCATAATTTCCTCGGTGGTGCCGTCCAGCTGAATATGATTACGATCAATAATGGCAATCAGGTTGCCTAGTTTTTCTTTAGCAGCAAACATGAATGCTTCCCAAACCTGGCCTTCGTCCAGCTCCCCGTCACCCATTAAACAAAAAACATGGTGGTGCTGTTTATCAATTTTGGCGGCTAAGGCAAAACCGACCGCTTGAGAAATTCCCTGAGCTAAAGGCCCGGCTGTATGGCCGGAACCGGCTTTAAAGAGCATCTTGATCAGGTCAATCCGGATCTCTTTAGCTTTAAGTTTTAACTGGTCTAAGTCCAGCCGGCCGGTAAACATAGGTTAAAAATAGTATAGCGTAAATGGTAGAATATAGGAAAGCCGTCTTAGCTCAGTTGGCAGAGCGGCGGTATCGTAAACCGCAGGCCCCCGGTCCGATCCCGGGAGACGGCTCTTAAAATTTTTCTTTTATTTCCTGGACTTCGTTTTTGATTTTGGTTAGTTTATCCTCTAAGAATTTAGCTAACTCTAAGCCTTTTTTAAATTTAGGAATACTTGTTTCCAAATCAAGGGTTTCCGCTTCAAACTCTTTAACAATGCTTTGGAGCTGCTGATAAGCTTGATCTAAAGATAGTTGTTTAGGATTCATAACCGGCCTTTCTTTTTTAAGATAACCCTGGTATCAAGATTACCATCTAACAAAATAATTTCAACCTGATCTTTAAGATTAACCTGGCTGATAGACTTAATAATTTGGTCTGATTGGTTTTTAGCAATGCTAAAGCCTCTTTTAAAGATACTTTTATAATCGAGCGCTTTTAGTTTATCTTTAAGATGATCGAGGTTGTCTTTTTGGCGGTTAATTAAGAAGCCGATGTTCCTGATCAGCTCTTTTTGGCTGCCGGTAATTTGGATTAAAAGGTTGGTTGCTTTTCCTTCAACTTGATTGAGAATGGTGGTGATTGAGTTTTTGATGTCCGCTTCTTTAAGATTAATCGTTTGGTTTATTTTATTTTCAATTTTATTGACAGACTCATTTATTTCCCGAATGACTTCTTGGCTGTTTCTAACCAGCAGCTGAGCGGCATTTGATGGGGTGGAGGCCCGAAGATCGGCGGCCAGCTCGGCTAAAGAAACATCGCCTTCATGGCCAATCGCGCAAATGGTGGGGATTTTACTGGAGTGGACAGCCCGGATAATCGCTTCGTCGTTAAAGGCGGCTAAATCTTCCAGTGAACCGCCGCCCCGGGTGATGACCAAGACATCGGTCTGGTGTTTTAGGTTAAAGTAAGCAAGGGCATTTTTAATTGAGTTAACGGCGTTATCCCCCTGGACATTGACCGGGTAGAAAAAGATTTTTAAGCCGCCGGTTATTTCGGCGCTGATTTTAATAAAATCCCGGTAAGCCTCTGAACCCTTGGCGGTGATTAAACCGACTGTTTGAGGAAACATCGGCAGTTTTCTTTTTTTTGCTTCAGCAAACAAACCCTCTTTTTCCAACTGTTTTTTTAGTCTTTCGTAAGCAATCCCCAGGGCCCCTGCCCCCGACGGAACGATTTGATTAACGGCCAGGCTGAAGCGACCGTTTTTTGGGTAAAGACGGGGAGTGCCGTGGACTTTAACCATCATCCCCGGCTCTAAGGCAGTCAGATTGAATAGTTGATAGACAATGCCAAACAGGTCAACGCTGGAAGTTTCGTCTTTGATGGTAATAAACACCACTTGATTATTAGAAATTTTGATACTGCTGATTTCACCTTCAACAATAACTTCTCCCAGCAAGTTAAGATGCCGGTTAATCATTTCGTTAAATTC
>Ga0210028_1002080_pt1 | contig 16317 bp, 14 predicted proteins | sample CryGeymeta201513_FD_185468 | JGI IMG/M metagenome (GOLD analysis project Ga0210028, IMG submission 185468) | Groundwater microbial communities from Crystal Geyser aquifers in Utah, USA - Crystal Geyser metaG 2015-13 (SPAdes) (version 2) | ecosystem: Environmental > Aquatic > Deep subsurface >...
TTATTGGTAGCACATCAACAATCAGTGGAGCGACTATCTCATCAGTTTCCTATTCGGTTGATTCGGGAAGTTGGTCCTCAACTGGCGTTACGGGAACAGATAGTTTTACGGTTGTTGTTCCTGCACTTTCTGATGGTTCCCACACTGTTAGGGTCCGTGCTACAGATAGTTATGGTAATGTTTCTGACTCAACGCTTTATGGATCAACCACTTTTACAGTTGACACCACGGCTCCCACCAGTAACTCTGTTGCTATCAACTCAGGAGCCACTTATTCAACTAGTCGATCGGTTACGTTAACCCTGTCTTCAACTGGTGCCTCCCAAATGATGATCTCTGAAAACTCTGATTTTACTGGTGCTTCTTGGGAGACATACAGTACTTCAAAATCTTTTAATCTTTCATCAGGTGATGGCACTAAAACAGTTTATGCAAAATTTAAAGATGAATCAGGAAATACTTCGTCTTCTGTTTCAGACTCAATTGTTCTTGATACAGTTGCTCCTTCTCTTGGATCATTTATCACTCCCCGTGACTATACAAAAGATGATAATAAACCAACCTTGACATTTAAAAAAGCTACAGACTCAACTTCCGGTATTTCCTCATATTCCGTATCTCTTGATTCCGGTAAAAACAAGAATTACTCAACTTCTGGAATTCCGGCAACTGGAGACACAACAAAATCTTCATATCTTTATAAAGATGACAGTAATGCCAAAATAGAATATTTTAATGAAAGCGATTCTGATACCACTAATGATGAAATCAGAGTCTACTTTAAAGGATTAAATGCCAGTGAGTTAACCGAAGGAAAACATAGCTTTAAAGTAACTGTCACTGATAAAGCAGGAAATGAGAATAGTAGTACTCAAGATTTTTATCTTGATAAAACTCCTCCTGGTATTTCAGAGTTAGCCATTGCCAATATTTCTACAGTTAAAAAAGGTCAGACCTATACACTTAGTATCTTCAAAAGGATACCTTCATTTTCGGGTAAGATTGAAGACCCATTTTATGGAAGTGAAAAAACGAATGATGACGGGAGTAAAGATACTTTTGATAAAGTGTCATCTGGAATAGATAATATTAATCTCACATTAAAAAAACTTGATGGAAAAAAATACGTTAATCATTTTACCAAAGATTATTCTGTTACCTCTAATCGTTTTTATATCACCACCCCTTATCCACTTGTTGATGGACAATACGAAGTTTTAATAACTGCGAAAGACAAAGCAGGCAACAATAGTAGTTATCCGGCGTTTTATTTAAAAATAGGAAATAACTCATTTTTATCTTTGGCGTCTTCATTTGTCAGTAATTTATTTAACAACGGAAAAGATATAAAACAAATTAATCAACCTACGTTTTTGCCATCTTCAAAAACTACAGTAAATATTTTAAATAGTGTTAAACAACAACGCATATCTACAGTCCAATCATTCGTCTCATGGGTTGCCAATTTCATAAGTAAATTATGGAGAAACACTCTTCGACTAAACTAAGACTATATTTAGTACTTTTATTTTTTGGATTGTTTCTTCTTGCTCCTCAAAAAGCCATTGCTTCTTCGAGCTATGATCTCAGTAATCATTCAAACTGGAATATAAGAATAGATGGTGACAGCTCCGGAAGCACCCTTTCTTCTTATTCTATTACTTCTGCAGATGTTGATAATGATGGGAAAAACGACATTATTGTGGGTGCAATCCCAAAAGATACTTTATATATAATATATGGGTCATTGCTGGAAAATATACTACAAAATACAAAGATCATAGATTTAAACGTTCCTACAAACTATAGTATTAAATTGGTCGGACCAAGCGGTTCAAATTTTAGTATTAATTCCAAAGTTGCAGACATAAATAATGACAGTAAAAATGATTTATTGATTGGTGCTTCAGATACCGATTTTAACAGTCACACGAATTCTGGTTCAGTTTATATTGTATATAACGAATTAATTAATGGTTATAGTGGCACGGGTAATACTGTTGATATGACAGATTCCGCAAATTACAATATACGTTTTGACGGTTCAGCTGGTAGTTATCTTGGATTTTCTAGTTCTACAATTTCGGACTTAGATAAAAATGGAAAAAATGATATTATTATTACGTCTCCTTTAAGTTCATACACGGCTCCATCGTCGGGTTCAATTTATGTTATATATGATAGTATTATCGATAATTATTCTAATACTGGTAATAATGTTGATTTGGGAAATAATTTATTTTATAACTTGCGTTTTGATGGTTCGGGATTTTTTGAATCTTTAGGTTATTTTGATGTAATTTCAGTAAAAGACATTGATAGTGATGGTGCTCAGGATTTAATCATTGGCGGGCCAAATAATAATGATTTGGGTGGAGTTGTATATATAATCAAACATTCAATAATTTCAACTTTTGGAGGTGTAGGCAATAATATTAATTTGAATAATACTGACAATTACAACATTCGCTTGATTGGTGGTAATTATACAAAGTTTGGTGATGGAGTATCTGTGGATGATTTTAATGGTGATAATAAATTAGATTTACTTATAGGAGATAGAAGTACGGGTGAAAACAATAATCTCTCAGGCGGTGTTTACGTAATATTTAACAATGTTTTTGATTATTATAGCGGCACAGGTAATTCTATCAATGTCTCAGATACGAGTAATTACAACATTAAATTTATTGGAAATCCGCAAGACCAATTACCAAAAGGTGTTGTTCAATCTGTAGATATTAATAATGATGGAATTAGCGATATTTTATTTGGCGATGACTATACTGACTATAACAGCAGAGCTGATTCTGGATCTTTGTTTGTTATTTATAATAGCGTATTAAGTAATTATTCCGGTACCGGTAACAATTTGGATATAGCTAATAGTTCAAGTTATAGCATGAGATATGACGGGGAATTTAGTAGTGGTAAATTAAGTTATGTTGCTTTGGCTACAAATGATATTAATAATGACGGAAGTCAAGATATTTTAATTGGTGAACGCAATGCAAATAATAACAGTCGTAGTGCTTCTGGCTCTCTCTATATTATCTATAACTTCCCCCACAGCATTTCTTTAAACTCAATAAGTTCCTTGACAAAAGAAAATTATTTTATTGCTACAGGAACGGTTATTGCAACCCAATCGGTGACTAATATCAAAGGAGTTCAATATTCTCTTGATAATTCTAACTTTTCTGGAACATGGAATGATTGTTCAGCAACGGATGGAACGTTTGATTCTACTAGTGAAAATTTTAATTGCAATGTTTCAACCACAGGCTTAACTGATGGAAGTCACACAATCCGTTTTAGAGCCTACGATGATAATATCTCATATACTGCTATTTCCAACTACGCCTCTGCCTCTTTCACCTACGATCACACGTCACCTCTCATTGACTGGACAGATACAACTGGCAACAAAAAGAAATATGAGAGTACGGGGAATGATAATGTTTTTACGTTAGAGACTCTACCAACCTTTATCTTTACCAAATCAAGTGACGCAACTGCAGGTCTATCAAAGTATCAGATTCTCGTTAATGATAATGTATATATAGATAATATTGATCCTGTGAAGCCTGGAGATAAGGATTACCGTGAGGATGATGATAAATATATTAAATATGATGGAGACAATAATATATTAGTCCATGCCAAAAAAGATAAAGATAGACTAATAACTGGTAAAGCTTACAAATGGAAAGTAAGAGCTGTAGACTCAGCAGGTAATTCAACTGATACTACAGAAAAGATACTCAGAATCAATACTCATGAAGCTAATTTCTCTCACACATGGTTTCCTCTGACTCTACTTAATATTGGAGGTACAGATATTAACTTCTCATCAATTGCCCCAGATAAAATCCCATCAAGCCTCAACATTAGCGTCACCACTCCTACCTTCTATGGTATAGCTCCGGTAGGTAGTAAAGTAACTTTAAGAATTGAAAAAGAGAATGATAGTAATACAGGCAGAGACTTAGTACTTAATACAACCTCATCAACTAACGAATCATCAAGATTTGGGATTAACCTAACAGATAAGTTAAATACCAAAACAGAATACTTTATTAATCTCTCAGCAGTTAACCCACAAGGAGACTATGTAGAGTTACCAGAGTTTAAATTAAATGTTGGAGGAAGTGGTGGGACTGGAATATTACGAAATATTGAGAAGATATTTAAACCAAAGAATGTTGTGCCAACATCGACAAAAGGTGTCAATCATATAGTCCCGCCAAAGGCGGGAGACAATGTGGTGAAAAAACATTGCTTCTTGTGGTTGTGTTGGTGAAAAGGTATGTATTATAAATAAAATCCCTTTCTAATAACCTAATTGTTATGTTTTGTAGGTTATAAGCAGTAGACACCAGTTTTATAGTATTTTATGATTGATAAATTAATTATTATTTGTTTAAATTAAAACCTATGATCACTGATGCGGATGTAAAAAAATTAGAAAAGACATTTGCTACAAAGGAATTCTTAAAGAAAGAACTAAATCGATTTGCTACAAAAGATGACTTAAAATCATTTGCTTCCAAGGAATTCCTAAAGGAAGAATTAAACAGATTTGCTACTAAAGATGATCTAAAACGATTTGCTACCAAAGAAGATCTACGATCAGCGTTTGACGAATTAGTTAGTGTCATCATGGAAATGACCGATAATGTTATTGCGCGGATTGATAAAACACTCGATAGAACTGAAATAAACGAAGACCAAATCCAAGATCATGAAAATAGATTACGAAAAGTTGAAGATAAGGTTTTTGTTGTTTAACACGTATCCTTCTGTTGATTAATTGAGCAGTCTCTGATATTTTAAGAATATTATGGCGCTCATCATTGTTGAATCTCCAACCAAAGCAAGAACTTTTAATTATATTCTTAAATCAAGTAAAGAGAACGATAAAAACAACTACTTTGTTTTTGCATCGATGGGTCATATACGGGATCTGCCAAAAAGTAAAATAGCCATAGATTATGAACATGATTTTAAGCCTGATTTGGAACCGATCTTAAATAAAGAAAAAGTTATTACACAATTAAAAAAACTTGCTACGGAGAATCAGGAAATTATTTTAGCAACAGATCAGGACCGCGAAGGAGAAGCAATCTCCTACCATATTGCCTATATTCTGGGTTATGTTGATGAGAATTGGCCGTCAATAGGCTTTAAAAAGGGTCTGACCCTCAAGAGGATTATCTTTCACGAAATTACTTCAAAAGCTTTAGCTGAAGCATTAGCAAAACCTGAAACCTTGCGATTAGATTTGGTCAAAGCTCAAATGGCCCGAAGAATTTTAGATCGAGTCGTTGGATATGAATTATCACCACTTCTTTGGAAAAAGACCGGCAAAAATTGGCTTTCAGCCGGTCGTGTTCAAACAGTTGCTTTAAGATTAATTGTTGAGCGGGAAAAAGAAATTAAAGCTTTTAAAACTGAAGACTATTTTCAAATATTTGGTTTGTTTGACCAAGATGTAAAAGCCAAGCTTATTTCAAAAGATAGTATTCTTTATGAACAAAAATACACATTAAAATTATTTGCAGGGGAATATGTTTACACAAAAACAACCATCAATAAAGAAAACGTTGAAACAATTAAACAAGACTGTGTAAACGATAAATTTAAGGTTTTAAACGTCGAAGAATCAATTGCTCCCCGTTACCCCATGCCTCCTTACACCACCTCACTTTTACAGCAGGATGCTTATTATAAAAATGGTTTTTCCTCGAAACAAACAATGCGCTTGGCTCAAGATTTGTATGAGCGTGGTTTAATCACCTATCATCGTACTGACTCTTTTAATCTTTCGGCCCGTTTTGTTTTTCCGGCGAAAGAATATATTGAAAAAAAATATGGAAAAGAATATGCATTGGAACGCCCTCGAGGTTTTCGCACCCGATCAAGGTCAGCCCAGGAAGCTCATGAGGCAATTCGTCCAACTAAGTTACTCGAAATGAAAGCCGCTTTTAAAGGAAAAAAAGAATCAAAATTAACTGTCAATCATCAAAGGCTTTATACATTGATTTTTAATCGGGCGATTGCAACCCAAATGAAGGAAGCTTCAATAAAGACAGTCAAAACCAAAATTGTTTCTGACAAAAACTATCTTTTTGAAAGTGAACAACAACAGGTAATTTTTGACGGATTTTTAAAAGTCTTTGATCCTTTTTATGTGACTAATCACCAAACAGTAATTAAATTAGAAAAAAACATGGTAATTGGAATAAAAACGTTGGAAGAAAAAGCTTTATTAAGTAAGGCGCCGCCACGATATAACGAAGCGTCATTAATTAGAACATTGGAAGAAAAAGGGATTGGCCGCCCTTCAACTTATGCAATGATTATTTCCCTTATTCAAACGAAAAATTATACTGAAAAAGATGGGCGTTATTTTATCCCGACTTCAATTGGAACTTCCATCTGTAATTATCTTTCGAGTAGTTTTCCAACGATTTTTGATCTTTCTTATACGGCAAATCTTGAAGATGGCTTAGACAGAATTGCAAATAAAGAAGAAGATTACATTAAATTATTAAAAGATTTTTATACGCCATTTAAAAAAGAGTTAGAGGTAAGAAAAGAAGATAGCTCGATGCTAAAGATTGAAGACGATGTCAAAGGGATTTGTCCGGAAGACGGGGGCAATTTAATTTCCCGTTTTTCCCGTTTTGGAAAATTCATTGCCTGTGCAAATTACCCTAAATGTAAATACACTAAGTCAATCGTAAAAGTGGTTAAAAATAGAAAATGTCCGACTTGCGGGGATCAGGTTGTGGTAAAATTTACCAAGAGCAAAAAAAGATTTTATGGATGTGGAAATTATCCAAAGTGTAAGTGGAGCGCATGGAGTTTAGCAGTAGCTAAAGTTTAAATTATGAAATATATTTTTATTTCGGGTGGCGTGATTTCAGGAATTGGTAAAGGTATTACCGTCGCGTCAATCTCTCTCCTTTTAAAACAAGCAGGATATAAAGTTGCTCCATTAAAATTTGAAAATTATTTAAATATTGATGCCGGAACAATTAATCCGATAGAGCATGGAGATGTTTTTTTATGTGAAGATGGCACAGAAGCTGATATGGACATTGGAACCTACGAAAAATTTTTAAATGAGGACATGGGTAGAGATAACTTTGTGACGATTGGAGAAATATATAAAACCGTCATTGATCGTGAGCGAAGATTTGAATATAAGGGTGAAGATGTAGAAGCTATTCCCCACATTACAAATGAAATTATAGACAGAATTAATTTACTTGGAAAAAAGAAAAAGGCTGATATAGTTGTTATTGAGCTGGGAGGTACGGCTGGGGAATATCAAAACATTTTTTATTACGAAGCGTCTCGGATTTTAACTTTGAAAAATCCTGGAGATGTCATCCATGTCCATGTTTCATACGTTCCAACCCCAAATCATCTTGGCGAACCGAAGACCAAGCCGACACAACTATCCGTCCGAACTTTAAACTCAATGGGTATTCAACCAGATTTTATTGTGGCAAGATCAGAAAAATTATTGGATAAAAGACGAATCGAAAGGTTTGCTTTGTTTTGCAACGTCCAGCCGGAAAATATTATCTCAAATCCCGATGTTTCTCATCCTTATGAAGTACCTCTCATCTTAGAAAATCAGCAATTATCAGAAAAAATTTTAAAATCGTTGAAACTTAAAGTCACAAAACCAGATTTAACAGATTGGAAAAAATTAATTGATAAAATTTATTCTAAAAAATCCGGAAAAGTAATTAATATTGCCATTGTTGGAAAGTATTTTGGAACAGGTGACTATCAACTTCGTGATTCATATGCGGCTTTATTTGACGCTCTTAATCACGGGGCATTCGAAATTGGAGTAGAGGTAAAAACGCATTGGATAGATGCAGAAAAAGTTGAGAAGCAGGGAGTAGAAATTATTGGTAAACCCGATGGTTTAATCGTTCCAATTGGTTGGGGTGAGAGAGGAGCCGAAGGAATGATTTCTGCAGCTTCATACGCGAGGATTAATAACATTCCTTACTTGGGTTTATGTTACGGTATGCAGTTGGCTGTTATCGCTTTTGCCAGAGACGTTTTGGGCTGGTTGGACGCCAATACTAATGAAAATAATTCAAAAACGAAACATCAGGTGATCCATTTAATGCCTGCCCAAAAAAAGTATATGGAAAATAGAGCATATGGAGGAACAATGAGGTTGGGAAATTGGGATGCTAAAATAAAAAAAGGTACCCGCGCATTTGACATTTACGGAACCGAAAACACCAGTGAAAGACATAGACATCGCTTTGAGTTTAATGATGAATTTAAACAAGATTTTGAAAAAAAAGGCTTGATAATTAGCGCTCGTTCAGTTGTAGAAAATTTAGCGGAAATTATCGAACTGCCTAAATCAGTTCACCCATTTTATTTTGGTACGCAGGGACATCCGGAGTATAAAAGTAGGCCACTTAGACCACATCCTATTTTTGTTGAGTTTCTTAAGGCTTGTAAAAAAGGGTAATAACTGATAGAATGTTAAATCTTAAAGATTAAATATTAATTTTTAAAGAAATATTAAACGTCTTAATTTTTAAATTTTAAACGTTTAATCTTTAATATTTATTTAACCTTTAACATTTAAGATTTAATATTTAATTTCATGTCAAATTCATTTCTCTACAAAGAAGCAAAATATAAAATCGGGGACACTATCTCTATCGACTATAAGCTTAAAGAAGGCGATAAAGAGAGAATCCAAATTTTTAAAGGAATTATAGTCAAAGTCAAGGGTGACAGCGAAGCTAATCGCATGTTTACGGTCAGAAAAATTTCTAAAACCGGAACCGGGGTTGAGAAAGTCATTCCTTTATTATCTCCTTATATTGCTAAGATGGAGTTAGTCAAAAAATCATCTTATCAAAAAGCAAAACTTTATTTTATTCGTAATTTAACAGAGCAGGAAGTGAGAACAAAATTGTACCAAGTAAAAAAGAAAACCACCCATGAGCCTTTACCAAAAAAATCTCGGTAAAACCGGCGAAGATCTTGCATTAGACTTTTTAAAGTCTCACAATTATTTTGTCCTTGAAAAAAACTTTCGTTCTAAATTCGGAGAAATTGATATTATTGCCGAAAAAAATCACAGTTTATATTTTATTGAAGTCAAAACCAGATCAAATTTAAATCACGGTGCCCCTTATGAAGCCGTTAATAAAAGAAAAATTTACCATATAAAAAAAGCTGCTCAATATTACTTGTTGAAAAATAAATTCGAAGCCTATAAACTGAAGGTAGCAGTTTTTTCAATATTGATTGAGAATGGGAAAGTAGATATTAAATTTTGGGATGATATAGATAATTAATAATTTAATCGAAAGCGAGGTGATATATAAATGATTGAATTAATAAATGTGATTTTATTTGATTTTTTTAAAAATTTAGGTAATTTTATGCCTAATTTTTTTGGAGGGTTATTAATTCTTATTGTAGGACTATTGATCGGTGGTATTGTTAAGCGCCTGATTGTGACTCTGGTCACTTTTTCAAAGATAGATCTTTTGTTTCACAGAACAAAATTAATTAAGAAAGAAGAAGTAAATATTTGGACAGAAGTGCTATCCGAGATATTAAAATGGATGCTCATCATCGTTTTCTTGGTCCCGGCTTTGGAAGTATGGGGATTGTCCCGTGCGACTACAGTCGTTAACCAGATTCTTTTCTATTTACCAAACGTAGTCGTTGCAGTCGTGATAGCGTTTGTTGGTATATTGGCTTCTAATTTGACGGCCGATCTAGTTCGTCATAGTGTCAAGACGATGGGGTCGACAGCAAGTAATAGTTTAGCTGTTTTTACTCGTGGAACAATAGTATTTTTCACGGTTTTAGTGGTTCTTAATCAGTTGGGAGTTGCTCAGGATTTGATTAGAATTCTTTTTACCGGAATAGTGGTAATGTTATCTCTTGCCGGAGGTTTAGCCTTTGGACTAGGTGGCAGGGAGTTAGCTAAAGAGATTCTTGAAGAGTTGAAGAATAAACTTAAATAGGTTGCAGTGGGTAGGTTGTAGTTGGTATAGGTGAAACCCTGTTAGATAGTATCGTCTAACAGGGTTTGTTGTGGTAAAATTATAGGATAGGAGCGTTCGTCTAGCGGCCTAGGACATCACCTTTTCAGGGTGAATATCGCGAGTTCGAATCTCGCACGCTTCACATTCGTTGACGACTGCACTGCAAAGTCGTTGATTAGAGCGAAGGAAAAGTTTAATTCGGAGTTCGAATAACTTCAAAAGCCTTATCAAGTAACGGTTCTATTTCCAGTTGTTCATGGTGTAGTTCGTTCAGACTGTTTTTTCCTAGAAGGATTTTTCATGCATAAACCTCCTTCACTGCAAGAATAGTTTGGCAACTGTCGATAAAGCTTGATGTTTATAAAGTTTTTTATATTGTTACCATTAAATAACATAATTAAAATGATTACCAATAATATTCCTGAAATAAACAACTTTATCTTCATATATATCCTTGAAGTGAAAAATAAATAAGGTACGTTGCCGCTCCCATCATCAAAATACCGCCAAATTTTTGAATGCCGTTCATGTGACTTATTATCTTAGATTGGAATGAACGATCGGTAATTACCAATCCAAACACAAAAAAAGGTACCAAAAAACCCACGCCATAAAAAACTATCATCAATACTCCGTTTAAAATATTTCTTTGAGCAACAATAAACGAAAGTACTGAAGATAGTTGAGGGCCGATGCATCCGAGCATGACGCCGCCATGGAGGGTTCCATCGACAAACGAGTGGGAGCTTTTCCTAATTTCCCTCAAATGTGGATATTCAACTTTTACTGCGCCTATCATGTTCAATCCAGATATTAGAGTAATCACACCGGCAAAAAAATAGAGATAGCGGTTAAATGCGTTAGTAAAAATAAATCCGGTAACAGAAGCTATAATTCCAAGAGCGATAAAAACTGAAAACATGCCGAAGAAAAACAATAAAACGTGTATGAATGATTCTTTTACTTTGCTAAGAATCGTTGGTATCATCACAAATGTACACGGGCCGATTATCGATAAAATGCCCAAAATAACTGCATAAATATAGTTCATAGAACTTACTGGAAATTTATTTTTACTTTTTGACTTTTCTGAATATTGCTATTTTTAGACTTACTATCATCTTTAAGACAATAACCTGTTACATCGCAGATAACTTTTGTCAAATTTTCTTTGGAAATATAACCGTCAACCGTATATTCTTGAGAATCGTTTTTGGTTGAAAAAACAAAGCTTGGTGTCAAACTTAGCTTATATTTTTGCATAACAGCATCGCAGTCTTCCCGATTATATTTTTTCAGTTTGAAAGCCTGACCCTCCTTTTTTAACAGCTCATCAAAATGCTGATCTTCCAAAATACACCAAAAACAGACAGGAGAATAAAAATATTTTATGGTTAAATTTGCACTGGGATTTCCTGCTTGTTCACCAGGGCATTTAGAATCTAATTTGATAATTTTTGTAAACTTTGGTTTTAGTGACTGTTTTTGAAGAACAAGAAAATTAATTATCTTTCTTAAGGCAATATTTACGGCAAAAAAAATGACGAGCATTAAAACACCGATTGCAACCAAAACATATTGTTTTTTATCTTTTTCAATAATAACTTTTGGTAAAAACATACGCATTTCATAGTGTTTGACAAATTAACATCCGCCTACCTGCTGTGGAACATCTTTAAGAGCTGCCGGAAGAGTTGAATTTCCGTTACTGGCTGTTTGATCAGTTGTTGTTTGACTATTATTAGCATTAGCTGGTTTTTTTCCAATCAAATTAGCTAAGGTGACTGTTTGAATAACCGATACAAATACTAAAATTGATAATATCCCAACAATAATCATATTCATATTTAATTTTATAGTTATCTTATCGTCTTTAATGACATTGTTAGATTCCGCTAAATTTTTTTTATCTATCATAAAGAATCACCTCCTCACTATTTATTTCTTTACTATTATTAATTTTTACTTAACGCCTGCACCATTATTTGTTCTGATCTAACGGTTGATAGTTGTTCACCCAACCAATCGTCAATAGATACTTTGGCAGGATCGGTTCCTTTTGAGTTTAAATAAGTAGCCGCAATTGCATAATGTCTTGGCCACCAATATTTATACCAAAGTAAAATTTCTTGTTTTATTTTATTGTCATCCCACCCAAGGGTAATCAAATATTTTATAAGCCCCATAGCTGCCTGAGCATGGAGACAGTCTTTTGTATCAATTGGAGCATCACAACAAGGATGCGGTAATTTTCCCAGTTTTGCCAATCTACTTTTCTGATCATCAGTTAAAGTCGAATCGGCTATTTCTTTTTCCATCTCAACCATTTGCTTTCCATTGGTATCGACATATTTTTTTAAAGTAACGTCTTCATTTTTCCATTTATATGGTCTTATCTCATCTTTATCTGTTGGAAGAATTGATGTTGCTAAACTGGCATTAGGGATTTGTTCCGAAGTGACGGACAAATTTCCATTAGAAAAAGCAAAGATTACCTGATTCATTAATGATTGTTTAATAACCGTAAAAATAATGACAAGAATTAAAAAATATTGGATTGTTTTGGCACTAAAAATCATTCATTAATTTTAATGGTTAACAGATTAAGATTTTATGAAGGGATAAACCTAATTAAACGATTAAGATTTTCTTAAGTTATTTATTGGTGATGAAATCGACGATCTGTCCTTCGTCAAATGAAGATAAAATTTTGCGTTGATTTAGCTTAGTTATAATTATTTTCCCGTCATAATTATTTGGGGCCAAGTAGACATTTTCCGGATATTTTTTTACCAAAGTTTTTAATTTATCAACCAGATTTTTTTCACAGCTATATTTTTTGCAGTTATATTGAATCAAAATACCCGACTTTCCCTTTCCATCAGCATGTTCAAGCATATGTTTTTGGATTAATTCGGGCATTGGTTGATCCAAAATGTGGGCGCTTGGATTTTGTTCGATGTGTCCTGCCAGATCAATTGGTGGTAAATTCGGTCTTGAAGCGACGAACCACATAATTCCGGCTATGACTAGTAAAACTAAAATAATAATCGATATTTTAGCTAATACCTGTTTTATATTAAAAGGCTTATTGGAATCTTTTTTTTCAGATAATTTATTTTCCAGTTTTTGTAAATATCTTCGTTCTTTTCTAGTTAACTGTTGTTTGCTTTTTAAATTCTCAATCTGTTTTGGAATTGCATCTGGTTCCATATTTTCATTAGACGCCGCAACCTCCTCCTTGAGCCGGTGGTTTTTCTTGAATTCCTTTGTCAATCAACCATTTTTTTACAGTTTGTGCTCCAAAAGCAGAAAAAATATCTTTACTCAAATATACTTTGGGATCAATGTCTTTAAATTCTTTTCCATCCTTATTTTTAAAATACAAAGCCGTGTCAAAGGCTGTCCCCGGAAACCAGAATGAGTTGATATATTTTCCGGCTTGAAACATTTCCGATTCCGTGGCTCCTTGAGTCGCCATCAACTCAAATACTCCAAGTAAGGCCATACCATGATTACAGTCTGGAAAAGCGGTTGAATTGCCACAACAGGGTCGATAAACGCCTGAGGCGACTTTATTGACTAAATCCTCCTGTACTTTTGTTAAAGGAACAATGGCTTTTTTTGAGTAATATTGCATTGAGTCTCCCTTGGCTAATGTCCATCCCCCGGTTGAGGCAAAATTGCCGGTTTGACCTTCACCGTATTTGATCATGTCTCCCTCGGTGAGAATCCTTGTCTGATTAGCTAAACCAAACGCCCAGAAAAAATTCAAAAGGAAGTAAGAATTATCAGGGGTAATTATTATTTTTTTATTAGATCCTTTGGTTAAAATATCAATCTGTTCCTTAGTCAACGGTTGACCAGATTTTTCATACGTTTGCTTGAATTTATCAAGATCAATGACGCCCATTTCCAGCATCGAAGGCCCAATATCATTATATTTCGTCTTCATTTCATACCCTTCGGGAGGATTGATCTGGGCGAATATACCGGCCGACTGACTCTGTTTAATATCTGCGGTCGTTGGCATAATTTTTCTTTGCGTTTGCAGACGCCAAGTTTTTGGCAGTCGAGGAAGCGCATAAACGATAACAACAAAAATAATGAGAAATGCCAATGGTCGAAGTTGAGATAAAGTTTTCCTATTAATTTTAAGCTCTAACTGACCTTCTTTGAATGAGGCAACTTTTTCTTTTGGTATCTTACATAACCCGCTGGTGATCTTTGCGTATTCATAGATAGTATATATAAGGAGCAGGGCAGATAATAATTTTATCTCTAATCCCCCAAATGGCAGGGCTGTCAACGATGCGGCAATACCCAAAAGAGGTAGAAGAAAAGCGCTACAGACTGAGCAACCAGTTGCTGCCGCCGAAAAAAGCAATGAGGCAAAAGTCTGTAAAAAAGAAGTCCTCGAGGTCTTTTTCTTTTCTTTAATTACTTCAAAAAGCATTGATACGGAAGCACCGATTAAGACAGCGTTGATGATGCTCAATACTATTTGAGACCAGCTATAAAAAGCCGTATTTGATTGCCAGAAAGCCGCCCAGGTTGTTTTTTGAATCAATAAAAAATAATAAAGAAGGAGAACATTCAAGGCAATGAAAACAGTCAAAGCCCAAGAGTATGATCTTGAAAACGCTTTCTTCAAACCAATTATAAATATTTTCATATACTACATACTGTAGTAGATTTTCAATCTTTTGTCAACAATAAAAAGCAATACTTATCAAGCTTTATCAAAAGCTTGTTTTAAATCCGCAATTAGATCTTCAATGTTCTCTATTCCAACAGATATTCTTAATAATCCATCTGTTAAACCTATTTTTTCCCGTTCTTCTTTTGGTATTGAGGCATGAGTCATCGAGGCCGGATGATCAATAAGCGACTCAACTCCCCCTAAACTTTCCGCCAATGGGAAATACTTTAAAGATGTTAGAAATTTTTTAACATTATACTTTTCTTTTATCTCAATAGACAACATTCCGCCTGGACGCTTCATCTGTCTTGAAACAATCCTTTTTTGTTCGCCTGTAAAGAGTCCTGGATAATAAACTTTCTTTATTTTTTTATGCTTATTTAAAAAATTGGCAATTTTTTCCGCATTATCAATGTGACGGGCCATTCGCAACTCCAAAGTTCTTAAGCCTCTCAAAGTTAACCAAGAATCAAAGGGCGAAAGAATGGTCCCGATCGCATTTTGCAAAAATTTTAATTTTGTATACAGCTCTTTGTTGCTTGTTGTTAAAGCACCTCCAATGATATCACTGTGGCCATTTATATATTTAGCTGTTGAATAAACAACAATATCAGCCCCTAATTTGGCCGGTTGCTGAATGACGGGAGAAGCGAAAGTATTATCAACCACAAGTAAAGATTTATATTTTTTAGCGAGTTTGGACAATCTAAAAATATCAATAACCTTAAGTAAGGGATTGGTTGGAGTTTCTACCCAGATAATTTTTATACCTCCAATTTTTAATAATGCCTCTGTTTTAATGTAATCGGTCAGGTCAACAATTTTGTATTGGATACCTTGATTACCAGCAACCCGAACAATAAAACGATACGTCCCTCCATAAGCATCGCTCGAAAATAATATTGACTCGCTTTGTTTTAACAAAGCCACAACATTTGCCAAAGTTGCGGAACCGGAACTGTAAGCCAAACCAAAAGAATTACCATCAAGATTTGCCAGCGTCTGCTCCAAAATAATTCTCGTTGGATTAATGGTACGTGAATAATCATAGTGCCTATAATCATTATTGAATTGAAATTTATTCCTAGCTTCCCATTCAGCACGGGGAATCGAACCATCATAATATCCACCTTCATTACCGAATTTAAAAGTTGTGCTTAAATGAATCGGCGGAATGATGGCCCCGTCTTCCTTATTTGGTTTGTAATAGGTATGCAAAGCTTTGGTTGTGAAACCTTTCATAATATAAAAATAATTAATAATTTGTAAAACCGTTCTTTTTCATCCATTCATCGTTATAAAATTTAGAAAGATAACTGCGACCAGAATCAGGAAAGATTACAACAACCAAACCTTTCTTTAAATTTTTTGAAACTTTTTGAGCTGCATAAAGGGCGGCACCGCTGGTTCCACCTGTTCCCATTCCAACTATGACATGGGTCACTTTTCCCGCTGTGTCTTTCCATATTTCCGGTCCGGTCGTCATATAATGAGCTTTTGGAATTTCTTTTACCAATTTTTCTGTTACTTTATAATAGCTTCTTTCGTCTTCTG
>Ga0210028_1002100_pt1 | contig 16225 bp, 14 predicted proteins | sample CryGeymeta201513_FD_185468 | JGI IMG/M metagenome (GOLD analysis project Ga0210028, IMG submission 185468) | Groundwater microbial communities from Crystal Geyser aquifers in Utah, USA - Crystal Geyser metaG 2015-13 (SPAdes) (version 2) | ecosystem: Environmental > Aquatic > Deep subsurface >...
CCAAACAAAATTCCGCTGATCACCACTGTTACCAATATTTCAATTAAAGTGAATCCGGCAGGCTTTTTCATGCTACAACGGATTGGTGATTTGATAATTACAGGTAATTCCCAGGCCACAGCTCGACCCGCCGCAACTACCTGTAGTCGTTAACTCTAAGGCCGCACACAAAACATAGGTCGATCCAATTAGAGAATTATAATAATAGTGTCGATTACTATCTGGGTCAGTCGGAATTTTTTCCATATAAGTAGTGCCGTCAGCTGATAAAGTTCCTCCGCTGCCTGGCCATGTTGTTGGGTACTGATGCTGGTCTGTTCGATACATCTCTAACGCCGCCCTGATCTGCTCCAAATCTCCTTGCCGCCGGCCGTCTCTGGCTTTTTGGTTAGCCACTCTAAAATTAGCCACGCCCACCGCTGACAAAATTCCGATTATCACCACCACTACCAGCATCTCGATAAAAGTAAAGCCTTTGTTTTTCATTGTTGGTTAGAAACGCAAAAATAATCATCATCCGCTGCATAATTGCAGCTTCCACCACTACCGACGTCGCTGGCATTACCGGCTCCCGTATTTTCCAATTCCGCACATAGGCAATAAATCGTGGCCGGATTAGCATCAACCGTATACGTATAGTCTTCGTCCGGTTTAGGATCATCCGACACCAAATTCATTGTCACTGTACCACCTTCACATTCTAAGCTGGAATCAGAACTCACTGTCTGCGGGTATTCATTATCTAAGGCATAACACTCCTCTAAGGACTTCTGGATTGCCTTCATATCTCCCATCCTGCGCGAATCCCGGCCTTTTTTTTGGGCCGTGGAAAAACTGACCGAACCAATCGCCATTAATATGCCGATGATGGAAATCACTACCAATAACTCTAGAAGTGTAAAACCCTGCCTGCCGGCAGGCAGGCCTTTAGATACCACTGCCATATTTGTTCTCCCCATAACTTTGCCGCCAGCATGGCGGTTAATAAAAACGGACCAAAGGCAATTTTGTCTTTTAGCCGCTTTTTTTTGCTTAATATCAGTATCACACCTACACCTGCTCCTGTCAAGAAGGCAATAAAATAAGCCACCAAAATTTTCGGCCAGCCCAAAACTAAACCTAGCAATAAGGCCAATTTTACATCTCCTAACCCCATCCCTTTCCCTTTGGTAATCCAGTAAAGACTCAATAAAAACGCCCCTGAAGCTAAGGCCGCCGGCACTACCTGCCATTGATGAGAGAAGGGGAGTCTTAACAAAGCTAAACCGATCAATGGGTACAGCACCTCATCGGGAATCAGCATGTATTTAAAATCAAAAATTATTATCGCCAGTGAGCCGGAAAATAAAATCAGCCAGTAAATTAATAAAGCCAGGCTGTAAAACCCCTCCCAGGTGCCAAAAAACTTAAAATTAACCGTTAACAGCCAGTAAACCCAGACAAACTCTATCCCCACTAACAACTCTGTCAAAGGGTATTCAATCGGAATTTTTCTTTTGCATTTGCGGCACTTGCCTTTTAATAGAATAAATGAGAGCAGGGGAATGTTGTCAAACCAGGCAATCGTTTTTTTGCATTGATCGCAGTAAGACCGTCCCCGCATCGGCGAATCTCCCCGCCTTAACCGGTAAATCACCACATTCAAAAAACTCCCAATCGCCAGCCCAAACAAAAACAAAATCAAATAAACCATACTTCATCTTATCATACTTTCCACCTCTAAGGTGGAAAGTTGTTATGCTATAATTATCTCATGCCCGGCAGATTAGTTCCCTTAGTTACCGATGAAATCTATCACGTCTTTAATAAAGGCATTGCTTCTCAATCAGTATTTACCAATAAATCCGATTATCAAAGAGGGGAGGATTCTCTTCTTTATTACAAACATACTAATCCACCGGTGAAATATTCACGGCTATTCTCTTTGCACAAAGATGATCGAAACGACTTACTTAAACAGCTGGAAAAAGAAAAAAACAACTTAATCGACTTAATCACTTATTGCTTCATGCCCAATCATTTCCACCTTTTATTAAAACAGTTGGTCGACAATGGCATTTCCCAATACTTGAGTAATTTTACTAATAGCTATACCCGGTATTTTAATACCAAGTACGAAAGATCAGGACCAATATTCCAAGGTAAATTTAAAGCAGTACACGTTGAGAGCAATGAACAACTGCTGCATGTTTCCCGATATATCCATCTTAACCCTTACTCTTCCTCTATTGTCAGCTCAATTGAGCAATTAAAAGCCTACCCCCACTCATCCTTAACTAAACTTTCCACCTCTAAGGTGGAAAGTAGCCTGATAACTGACCAGTTTAAAAATATTGACGAATATTATAAATTCGTGATTGATAACGCCGATTACCAAAAACAGCTCCAAACCATCAAAAAACTCACCCTGGAATAACCAAAAACCCCTCGTTTCCGAGGGGTTTTTAAACTTCTCTTTAAATTAAATTTACTCTTCCGGAATACACACCAAACAAGCGGTCGTATAAACTGCCCAATCACCAGCCGCCGGTGCGGCTGGACAAGCTATAATTGAGTCAGGCGCGGCCAAATCTACTCTTTTTAGTTTTGCCCAATCTGTCCTCGTCGCTTTAGACGAAGGAATAAAACAAACTGCCACTGACGGATCATTAGTTTCTTTAATCACATAAAACACATCTTCAGCAACCGGAGTCGTCCTAAAAGCTTTTCTTTTCCCAAACTGGCTTTTCAGTTCACTGGAACTGATTAACAATCCATCAATAGTACAACCAGTGGCATCACTACTAACACCAGTTGTTGGATTGCCGGGTGCGGCTACTCCGCAAATACCCACACCGGCTTTTTCGGCGGTAACTTTAAATGCCGTATCTATAGTGGCAATCTTATTAACTCCAAAAGCCGTTGAACTATTCCAGGGAAATTCTTCATTGGAAGCATAATACCGGTCAATCGCACTGATAATCTGCGCCGCGTCTGACCGCCGGCCCGCATCCCGGGCTTTATTAATTTGTTCAATTGGGTTCAAGGCTGATAACACCGCCACTGCTAAAATACCAATCAAAGTAATGACGACTAAAAGCTCAATCAAAGTAAAACCTTTTTTCATATCTTCCTCCGTTAAAATGCACTGGTAAGGTTGTAAATGGGCAGGATGATGGAAATTACCAGAAATCCCACTCCTATGCCTAATATAATCATCATAAGCGGCTCAATTGCCGTTGTCAAGCCTTTAATCGCTTGCTCTGACTCCATCTCAAAGTAACCGGAAACATTAAACATCACCTCGTCAACCTTGCCGGTTTCTTCTCCCACGGCAATCATTTGCCCCACCAGCGGCGGGAAATGTTCAAACTGGCCGATCGCCGCCGCCAGAGGAATGCCTTTTTCTACATCTTTAGCCGCCTTTTTAATTGATTTGCTGAACAAATCATTATCCGCCGCCCCGGCCACAATTTCCAAAGCATCGACAATCGAAATCCCGGATTCCACCAATAAAGCCAGGGTCCTGATTATCTCTGTCAAAATCACTTTAGTTTTTAAGTTGCCAAATATCGGCAGTTTCAAAATATATTTATCATACAGCGCTCTGCCTGAAGCAGTTCTTTTCCACTGCCAAAAGCCATAACTGCCCGCTACCAGCAAAAATAACTGTAAATACCAAGTCTTCACCATAAAATTAGACAACCCGATTAAAATCTTGGTCATCGCCGGCAAATCCGCCCCAAACTCATCATATAGTGAAGTGATTTTGGGAATCACAAAAATCATCATCACCGCCGCTACCGCCACCATTGCTACCGAAACAATTGCCGGATAAATTAAAGCATTCTTGGTTTTACCCCTGAACTCCGCCTCTTTTTCCATATTATTAGCTAACCGCATTAATACTTTTTCCAGCACCCCGGCCGCCTCGCCTGACTGGATCAGCGATAAATAAACTTTATTAAAAACTCCCTCATGCTTGCTTAAAGCTTTAAAAAAGGAACTGCCGCCTTCAACTTCCCGCAGCACTTCATCAATCACCGGCCCCATTCTTATCCCTGATTGATACTTTAAAATCGATAAAGCTTGCGTCAAGGGCAAACCGGCGTTGATCATCGTTGCCAACTGCCTGGTAAAATGGACCACATCATCTTTTTTTATTTTTCTCAAACTGCCTAACCACTTCATCCAGCCCGGCACCACCTCAATCTTCGTTAGCTCAATAATAAACAGGCCTTTGCTTCTCAAAATACTCTGCGCCTGCACCAAACTGACTGCTTCCACAATCCCTTTAACTTTCTGGCTCTTTTTATTACTGGCGGCGTAGTTATATTTTTCCATGAACTAACCTCAGTAAGTCATTCGGATTTAGACAATATTCCCGGGCCGTCTTTAAATCAATCTTCCCCGTATTGACTAAATTAGCCAAATCCTGCTCCAAAGAATGCATCCCTAAATCCCCGGAAGTCTGGATCACGTTATTAATCAAATGCGACTTACCCTCACGGATAGTAGTCTTAACCGCACTGGTGCCTAAAAGCACTTCCGTTGCCACCACCCGGCCGCTCCCGATCGCCGGGATCAGCCGCTGGGCGATTACCGCCGACAAAGTACCGGATAACTGCATCCTGATCTGTCCTTGCTGATGTTCCGGAAAGACATCCACAATTCTGTCAATTGTTTGCCCTGCACTATTAGTATGCAAAGTCGCCAATACCAAATGGCCGGTCTCTGCCACCGTCAACGCCGCCGCGATTGTCTCATAGTCCCGCATTTCTCCCACCAATACAACATTCGGATCTTCCCTCAAAACCGAACGTAAAGCCACTGCCCAGGAATGAGTATCCCCATGCATTTCCCGTTGGGAAATAATGCTTTTAATTGGCTTGTAAATATACTCAATCGGATCTTCAATCGTCACAATATGCTCTGCCCGGTTCATATTAATCTGGTTAATAATCGCCGCCAAAGTCGTGCTTTTCCCATGGCCGGTCGGGCCGGTCACCAAGACTAAGCCTTGTTTTAACTCCGCCACCTCTAAACATACTTTCGGTAAATTCAACTCCTCGACTGATCTGATTTTATCAGTAATTAACCTTAAAGCCGCGGCCATTGATCCTGTTTGAAAGTACACATTCACCCTAAACCGGCCTAAGCTCCCGAAGGCCACTGACAAATCCAGTTCTTTATTAACCAAAAATTTATCCTTTTGTTCGGGATTAAGCAAAGGGAAAATTAAATCTTTGGCTTGCGCGGCCGTGATTACTTCCTCACTGATTGCCGTCAACTTGCCGTCCATTCTCAAATAAGCCGGCCCCCCCGCCACCAAGTGTAAATCTGAGGCTTTTTTCTCAATGGTAATTGTCAATAATTCTTTAATATTCATCATTTAACTTTCTGCTACCCGCAAAACTTCTTCTAAGGTAGTCACTCCTTCTAAAGTTTTTAAATAACCATCTTGTTTCATATCAATCATACCATTTAATTTAGCTTCTGTCTCAATCTTTGAAGACGGGGAGTGCTCTAAAATCAACCGGCCGATTTTCTCCGTCACTGGCAGCACTTCAAAAATGCCGATTCTTCCCGAATATCCGGTCCCGTTGCACTCGGCACATTTTTTACCACGGTAAAATTGGATCTTGGTGGTTATTAGTAAAGGACCTAAAACTTTTTTCACATCGGCCACCACCGCTGCTGCCGGCTCATAGGCTTCTTTACAACTCTCACACACCTTCCGGCAAATTCTTTGGCCGACAATACAGGTCATTGACGAAGCCAGTAAAAACGGCTCCATTTCCATATCCAACAACCTGGGCAAAGCCCCGGAAGCACTATTAGTATGCAAGGTGGAAAAGACCAAATGACCGGTTAACGAAGCCTGGATCGCCAACTCCGCTGTTTCCTTATCCCGGATTTCCCCGACCATAATAATATTCGGGTCCTGTCGTAAAAACGAGCGCAGGCCCGAAGAAAAGGTCAAACCGGCTTGGGGATTTGTCTGCACTTGAGTAATCCCCCCAATCTGATACTCCACCGGGTCTTCCAAAGTCATAATATTCACCCTGGGCGTATTAATCATGTTTAACAAAGAATACAAGGTCGTGGTTTTGCCAGACCCGGTCGGACCGGTCACCAAGACAATCCCATGCGGCACCCTTATCGCCGCCTGTAAATTTGTTAAGGCCCTCCCTCTTAAACCCAGTTCCGTTAATTCCGGCACATGCATTGCTTTGGATAAAAGTCTCATCACTATCTTTTCTCCATGGACACTAGGCAATGAAGATACCCTTAAATCTACCTCTTCATCGCCGGTCCGAAAATTAAACCTGCCGTCCTGAGGAATCCGTTTCTCATCAATCTTCATGTGGGATAAAATCTTGATCCGGGAAATCACGCTATCATGAACGCTTCTCGGCAAAATTAATTTCTCGTATAAAATGCCGTCAATTCTGTATCTCACCCTGGTCTTTTCCTCCAAGGGTTCGATATGCACATCGCTGGCCCGGACTTTAATCGCAAACTCCAGAATGGTTGACACAATCTTGGCAATCGGCGCTTCCCGGATCACGCCGCCGCTTAACTCATCCACAGTCATTTTTTTACTTTGGGCACTTGTCGTTTCTTTCAAAGCCTCGGTCACTTCCGAAGATAAACTTTGGGCATAACGCTCTTTAATCTGCTTGGTTAACTTGCTGGTTTCCCCTAAAAACGGCTGCAGTCTCATCCCTGTCTTCTTTTCAATAAACTCCAACGCCTGCAGATCGATCGGATTGGCCATAACAATCGACAAAGTTTGTTTTTCCTTGTCAAAAGCAAACGGTAAAACTAAATATTTATCGGCCACTGCTTCCGGCAGTAAATTCAAAGCTTCCGGCGCAATACTGGTCGCGGACACATCTACGTAAGGGATTTTTAAAATCTCCGCCTTAGCTTGGCAGATCACTGCTTCCGAAACCAAATTGTGCTTAATCAATAATTCTTCCGCACCAACTGAACTCCCCAAGATTTCTGCGGAAATCCGGTCAAAATCTTCTTTGGTTAATTTGTTTTGCTTCCACAACAATTCCAGAAGCTTGCTATCCTGGGCAGGCATAATAAAAGTATTATATACTATCTTCTATGCTCCATGCCATCCTCATCAATACTAATAACCCTGCCAAAGCTTTCCGGTTGGCTCAATCTTTAACTCAAAATGATCTATCTCCTCAGCCCGACGTCCTGATTATCGAAGCCAAACCTTCAATTAAAATCGAAGCCGTCAGGCAATTGGAAAAATTCTTAAGCCATAAACCTTATCAAAATGATCAAAAAATTGTTTTTATTCCCCAGGCTGATCAACTGACCCTCCCGGCTCAAAATGCCTTATTGAAAACCCTGGAAGAGCCGCCGGCCCACTCGCTCATCATCCTTGTCTCTCTTCATCAAAATCAACTCCTGCCGACGATTATTTCCCGCTGCGAAATCCACCAGCTTATTCCGGACTCATCTTTAGATCCAAAATTTATCACTCTCCAAAAAAATATTTATTCCGGCATCACTAATCAATCAATCGGCCAAAGAATTAATTTTATTTCCCAGTATTCCGGTTCAAAAAGTACTGCCCTGGAATTCTGCCAAAACCAATTAAAATATTTGCGCTTCCTCATGCTCGCTGAAAAAAAATTTATTTTATTACCAACAATTAAAGTTTTAACTGCCGCAATTAATCAACTAAACCAAAATCTCAACCCCAAACTTTGTTTAGAAAACTTAATTCTTACCGCCTACAAGAACCTACAAGGTCCAACCTTGTAGGTTTAAAAATCATAGTCCAACATTAAGTCTTTGATCCTGATCAAGTCGGTTTCGTCAACTTCCTCAACAAACTTCTTATACGACTCTCCAGTATTAAATTTAGAGAAATAGCTTAAAATTTCGGACGTATCAAGCCATGTTTGATTGATTAAACCTAAATAATTTATATAACTCGAGTACTTATATCCTTCAAGACCTTCAAGGTCCAACCTTGTAGGTAGTGTAGGCAATGGATTGCGGTGAATATACTTGGATAAATATATAAATTGATTTTCCGTTTTCACCATCACTGCTTTATAATTTCCCTGGAAAACCGGGCCTACTCGTTTATATTTCTTATTAAAATATATTGAATATTTAGTAATCAAAGACCTCATAAAATTTGTAATTCCGTTCATATCTTTTTGAAAAACAAATAAATGAAAATGATTAGCTAACAAACAATAGGCCAGAAGTTTAATTTCCTCATAGAAGTTTTTGAGAATCCGACTGGGAGCAACCTTCAAGGTTGGACCTTGTAGGTTAGGGAAAGTTAAATAAAGTTTTAAATAACTAAGAAATGTTTTGTAATCCTGATCATCGAGAAAAATTTTCTGCCTGGCAACGCCACGATTATAAATATGATAGTAAGAATCAGGCGCAAACTCTTTGACAATATTTTTTGCCGGCATACAGTACTAATTATATACCTTCAAGGTCCAACCTTGTAGGTTTATTTTCTGAGATTGCCGAATCTTAAAATCTCCTCTATAATTGACTTAGGCTAACATCTTTGCTAACCTTAATTTTTATGACTTATACTGCAAAAGACATTACAGTTTTAGAAGGTTTGGAGCCGGTCCGGAAACGGCCGGGCATGTACATCGGCTCTACCGACGAAAAAGGCCTGCACCATATTTTCACGGAAATTATTGACAATTCCGTTGACGAAGCCATTCCCGGTTTTGCCAAAAATATCTGGGTAACTTTAAATCAGGATGGTTCCGCCACGGTTACCGATGACGGCCGCGGCATCCCCATCGATAAACATAAATCCGGTTTGTCCGCGCTGGAAGTTTCCATGACCAAACTTCATGCCGGCGGCAAGTTCGGCTCCTCGGCTTACCAAGCCTCGGCCGGTTTGCACGGAGTCGGCGCTTCCGCTGTCAACGCTTTATCTTCCTTTATGCGGGTAATTGTCAAACGCGATGGAAAAATTGTTTATCAGGATTATGAACGGGGCAAAGCTAAAACTAAAGTTACCGAAACGAATCAAATTCAATTAATTAAACTATTAGCTGATGATCACTTTAAATACCCAAACTCAGACTCCTTCACGATTTCCACTTTTATTCCTGATACTCAAATCTTCAAAAAACACGAAAGTTTCAATTTTACCACTGTCAAAAATCTCTGTCGGGAAAGAGCTTTTTTAATTGCCAAGCTGGCCTTCCATCTTTATGACAGTGCCACTAAAGAAGAATGCCATTTTTACTTTGACGGCGGCATCAAATCATTAGTCAGACACCTAAATAAAAATAAAAAACCTCTTCACCCGATAATTTATTTTTCCAAACAGATTGATGATTTAGAAATTCCGGTCGGCGTCGAAGTCGCTCTCCAGTATAACGACAGTTTTAATGAGACCGTTCAGTCGTTTGCCAATGTTATCAATACCGGCGACGGCGGCACCCACTTAACCGGTTTTAAAATGGCTTTAAGCCGGATTGTTAAAGACTATGCTGAAAAAAACAACCTCTTAAAAGACTTTAAAAATAATATCCTGGTCAGCGACGATCTCCGCGAAGGCTTAACCGCCGTGGTTTTTGTCAAAATGCCCAGCAATAACATTCAGTTTGAGTCTCAAACCAAAACCAAGCTCAATAATCCCGAAGCCCAATCAGCGGTTTTTTCGGTCGTTAAAGAAGGTTTAACCGCTTATTTTGAAGAACATCCCAATGAAGCCAAAACTATCTTAGATAAAATTTTATTGGCCGCCCGGGCCAGATTAGCCGCCCGCGCCGCCAAAGACGCCGTTATCCGCAAAGGCGCCCTGGAAGGTATGACTTTGCCGGGAACATTAGCCGATTGCCAGGAAAAACGACCGCAAAACTCAGAACTATACATTGTTGAAGGTCCTTCTGCCGGCGGCTCAGCTAAACAAGGCCGCGACCGTAAATTTCAGGCAATTTTGCCTTTAGGCGGCAAAATTTTAAATACTGAAAAAGCCCGCCTGGATAAAATCATTCAATTCCAGGAACTAAAAAACTTAATTATTGCTTTAGGTATGGGTATTGGCGAAACTATCGATCCGAATAAACTAAGATATCACCGCGTTATTATCATGTGCGATGCTGACGTTGACGGCGAACACATTACTACTCTCTTATTAACTTTCTTTTACCGGCACTTACAACCGATTATTGACCACGGCTTTTTATACATTGCCCTGCCGCCTTTATATAAAATTAATCACAATAAAATCGACAAATATGTCTATTCCGACGCTGAGCTCGCCGAGTACTTAGAAACAATTAAAAATCAAAAATATACCCTCCAGCGCTATAAGGGTCTCGGAGAGATGAATCCGGAGCAACTCTGGAGCACCACCATGAATCCGGAAACCAGAATCTTAAAACAAGTCAACATTGCCGACGCTGTTCAGGCCAATGAAGTCTTTATCATGCTGATGGGTGATGAAGTCCCGCCCCGAAAACGCTTTATTCAAACTCATGCTAAAATGGCCACATTAGATATTTAATAGGAGAAAAATGAACATTCAAATCATTGCTTTGCTCGCCGCCCCCCTTACCGCTGTCTCTGCCTTAATCTACGGCTTTATTTTAACCAAAAAAATTCTTCGGGAAGACCAGGGGAGCGACAAATTAAAACAAATCGCCGCGGCGATTCACGACGGCGCCATGGCTTATTTAAAAAAACAGTTCACCATCATCATTCCCCTTATGCTGGTTTTAACTATTGCTATTTATTTTGGCCTGGGTAAAGGCATTGCCGCCACTTTTTTATTGGGAGCAATTTTTAGTGCTGTTATTGGCTACCTCGGCATGGGGATTGCTGTTAAAGCTAATGTCCGCACTGCCAATAATGCCTTAAAAGGGTTAAATCCGGCTTTAACCACCGCTTTTTCTGCCGGCACCGTCAACGGCATGCTGGTCGTCGGTTTAGGCTTATTAGGCGTTTCTTTAATCTACGTCTGGTCCTACTTCAGCGGCGTTGACGCCACCCAAGTTTTGGTCGGTTATGGTTTCGGTGCCGCTTTATTAGCTTTATTTATGCGGGTCGGCGGCGGCATTTTTACCAAAGCCGCTGATGTTGGCGCTGACTTAGTCGGTAAAATCGAAGTTGGTATTCCTGAAGATGATCCCCGCAATCCGGCGGTCATTGCTGATAATGTCGGTGATAATGTCGGTGACTGCGCCGGCATGGCCGCCGATGTTTTTGAATCTTATGCTTTGACTATTGTCGCCGCGATGATTTTAGGCGGTTCAATGTTCGGACTTAAAGGCGTTGTTTTCCCTTTATTGGCCCGTTCCGGAGCCGTCTTAACTTCAATCTTGGGAACCTTCTTTGTCAAAGCTAAAAACGATCAGGAAAATCCCATTAAGCCTTTAATCCGCGGTTTTGCTGTTTCTGCCGCCGCGGCGGTGATTATCTTTATGCTTTTAGCCGTCTTCTTGCTCGGTGAACCCAAAGCCGGCTATGCCGCCGTTACCGGTATTATTGCCATGATGGCTCTTTTATATGTCACCAAACACTATACTGGTCCGGGTGAAACACCGGTTGTTACTATCGCCAAAGCCAGCCAGACCGGCGCCGGCACTAATCTGATCAGTGGTATTGCCTTAGGCATGGAATCCACCTTTTTCTCGGTTTTAATTGTCGCCGCCACTATCTTAACCGGCTATTTCTTTTTAGGTTTCTATGGTATCTCTTTGGCCGGAATGGGCATGCTGGCCACAACCGGCATTATTATGTCTTTGGATACTTTTGGTCCGATCAGTGATAATGCCCAAGGCATGGTGGAAATGGCCCATTTAGGCGGCAAAGCTCCTCAAGTCACTGCCAGTCTGGATGCCGTCGGCAACACTACCAAAGCTCTAACTAAAGGCTTTGCTGTTGGTTCAGCCGCTGTGGCCGCTTCCTCCCTGTTTGCCACCTATTTTGCCGCTACCGGCTTATCGAGCATTGATATTGCCGCTCCTAAAGTTTTTATTGGTTTGCTGATCGGCGGCGCTTTGCCTTTCTTATTCAGCTCCCGTTTAATCGGCTCTGTCGGCCGGGCCGCTTTCGAAGTCGTCGAAGAGGTCCGGCGCCAGTTTCGGGAAATCAAAGGCATTATGGCCGGTGAAAACTTGCCGGATTATTCAAAGGCAGTGGCCATTGTTACTGCCGCCGCCCAAAAAGAACTGATCATTCCTGCCGCGATTGTCATTGCCGCCCCTATTTTTATCAGTCTCTTAGGCGCTGAAGCTCTGGGCGGCTTTCTCGGCGGTGTCGTGGTTTCCGGTTTAACTCTGGCTTTATTTATGTGCAATACCGGCGGCGGCTGGGATAATGCCAAAAAATACATTGAAGATAATCATTTCGGCGGCAAAGGCAGTGATACTCACAAAGCCGCCGTGGTCGGCGATACGGTTGGTGATCCCCTAAAAGATACCTCCGGCCCGGCCCTGAATCCGATGATGAAAATCGTCCAAATCGTCGCTTTATTGATTGCGCCGTTTGTTATAAAAATTATAGGAAAATAATATTACCACCCCGGAGTGGTAATATTTCACTCCGGGGTGAATTTAAATTATGAATATCGGCCAACTCCAACCAGTGGAAATCACTACGGAGATGAAAAAAAGCTATCTGGATTACGCCATGAGCGTGATTGTCGCCCGGGCTCTGCCGGATGTCCGTGACGGCTTAAAACCGGTCCACCGCCGCATTCTTTTTGCCATGAAAGAGCAGGGGATTACCCACTCCTCGGCTTACAAAAAATCAGCCCGTGTCGTCGGTGAAGTTTTAGGTAAATACCATCCTCATGGCGATATGGCTGTCTACGACGCCATGGTCCGCATGGCCCAGGACTTTTCCTTAAGATATCCTTTAGTCGACGGCCACGGCAACTTCGGCTCGATTGACGGCGATTCTCCCGCGGCCATGCGTTATACCGAAGTCCGCTTAGCCAAAATTTCTGATGAATTATTAAATGAATTAAATGAAAATACCGTTGATTTTATTGATAACTTTGATGCTTCCTTAAAAGAACCAACCGTCATGCCGGCCCGGCTGCCTAACCTTTTATTAATGGGCGCTGACGGCATTGCCGTCGGCATGGCCACCAAAATTCCGCCTCATAACTTGGGTGAAGTGATTGATGCCCTCAAACTGGTCATTAAAAAAACCAAGATTGTCCCTCATGAAAACCAGCCAAAAAATTTAAGCAACCCGGAAACGATTAAATCGGAACTGCTGGCCGGCCGCCTGGAATCAGCCATCACTTCCGCTGATTTAATGACGGTTCTGCCCGGACCGGACTTTCCCACCGGCGGGATTATCTACGATGTTTCCAATATCGAACAAATGTACACCACCGGCAAAGGCAGTATTATTGTCCGGGGTAAAACTAATATTGTCGAAGGAAAAAATAACTATAAAATTATCATCAATGAACTGCCTTATCAGGTTAATAAAGCCAGGCTGATCGCTAAAATCGCTGATCTTGCCCGGAATAAAAAAATTAACGGCATCCGGGATATCCGCGACGAATCTGACCGGACCGGCCTGCAAATTGCCGTCGAATTAAAAAAAGAGGCCAAGCCTAAGGCGGTTTTAAACAATCTTTTCCAGCACACCGAACTCCAATCGAGCTTCCCGGCTAACTTAGTCGCCTTGGTCGACAACACTCCTCAGCTCTGCAACTTGCGTCAAATCTTGTTAGAGTATTTGCGCCACCGCCAGTTGGTGGTGATCCGCCGGACTCAATTCGAGCTTAAAGCCGCCAAACTAAGAGGCCACATTTTAGAAGGTTTAAAAATCGCCCTGGATAATCTGGACGCCGTCATCGACACAATTAAAAAATCCAAAGATGCCGATGTCGCTAAAATAAACTTAATGACCAAGTTTAAACTTTCCGATATCCAGGCCCAGGCTATTTTGGATATGCAGTTAAGACGCCTGGCGGCTTTGGAAAGGCAAAAAATTGAAGACGAATACCAGGCCATTTTGAAAACTATCAAAAACTTAACCACCCTGCTGGTCACTCCGGGTAAAATTATTGAGACAATCAGTCACGAACTGGTTGAACTAAAAACCAAATACGCTGATGAACGCCGGACTAAAATTATTAAATCTTCTTTAAAACAATTTTCTGATGAAGATTTGGAACCGGAAGAAGCTTGTTTGGTGACCATGACTGCCACCGGCTATATAAAACGCATGCCCATGAATACCTATCGGGCCCAGCGCCGCGGCGGCAAAGGCGTCACCGGCATGGCTACCAAAGATGAAGATGAAGTCAACCGGATATTTTCCACCAATACCCACGACACTCTCTTTATTTTCACCGACAAAGGCCGGGTTTTCCGGCTTAAAGTCTATGAACTGCCTCAAAGCTCCCGCCAGGCCAAAGGCCAGGCAATTATTAACTTAATTAACATTGGCTCAGACGAAAAAATCCAGTCAGTCCTTAATCTGGCCAAAGACGAACTGGATAAAGGCTATTTATTAATGGTCACTCAAAAAGGCGTGATTAAAAAAACCGCCACCAGTCTTTATGCCAATATCCGCACCAACGGCATCATTGCCATTAAGCTGGATGCTGGCGATCAACTCGTGTGGGTCAAACAAACTACCGGTAAAAATCATATCTTATTAGTTTCCCATAACGGCATGTCCGTCCGCTTTAATGAAACCGATGCCCGTCCGATCGGCCGCTCGTCCCGGGGAATTCGGGGAATCCGCCTCAATCCCAATGACTATGTTGTTGGTATGGCAGTTTTTAATCCCCAGCGGAAAAAAGTCAAAGGCAAGCGCAAATTCTTCCAGGACCTGTTGGTCGTCATGGAAAAAGGCTTGGGCAAGCGGACTAATATATATGAATACCCTTTGCAGAAACGCGGCGGCAAAGGTGTTAAAGTGTCTCAAGTGACCGATAAAACCGGCAAAGTTGTTTCCGCCCACATGGTCACGGAAATGATTGAAACCTTGCTGTTAACTTCCAAAAAGGCCCAGGTCATCAAACTGCCGTTAAAAAACATCAAGCGTATCGGCCGCTCAACTCAAGGCGTCATTCTGATGCGCTTTGCCAAAGCCGCTGACTCCGTCGCCGCCGTCGCCCTCCTTGAAAAACAGGAAGACTAACCTACAAGGTCCAACCTTGTAGGCTTTATTTATTCCCCAAGTGGTACTTTTGATACATTTCTCTTAAATGCTGGTTGGTCACATGAGTGTAAATCTGCGTCGTGGCAATGTTTTTATGGCCCAACATTTCCTGGACCGCCCGAATATCCGCCCCGGCCATCAATAAATCAGTGGCAAAAGAATGCCGGAGTCCATGACAAGAAATTTTTACCGGAATTTTGGATAAATTAACGTATTTCTTCACAATTCTCTGGACCGATCGGGGAGTCAGCCTCATTTTTTCCCCTTGGTCTGCTTGATCCTTGCTCCCGCCGAAATGAATGAACAGCGGCCGCCAATCATCTTCCCGTTTATCCCCATAGCGCTTTAACCATTCTTTCGCCCGCTTAGACAAAAACACCACTCTTTGCCTGCCGCCTTTTCCAATCACCCCAAACTCACCCCGCTCCAGATCAATCTCCTCCCGGTTCAAGCGCGTCAGTTCTGATACTCTTAAACCGGTGGAAAACAAAGTCTCTAAAATCGCTTTATCTCTTAATTGGCGCACCGTCGCTATCCCGACGCTTCCTAACAACCTCTCCACCTGCTCTCCGGTTAAAAATTTCAGCGACCGGCTTTCTGTTTTCGGCAGTTCGATCTTCTCCGGCGTCAGACATTGGATATCCCGTTTAATCAGAAACTTAAACCAGGACCGCAGACAAATTATATGATAGGCCTGAGTTGCCCGGCTTAACGATTCTCCTCTTGGCGTTATAAATCTGGCCAGGAAAACCCGGTAGTGATTAATCATCTCCAAGGATAAATCGGCTAACTTCAATTTAGGTTCATTTTTCTCTATCCACTCGAGGAAACGGGACAAATAATGCCGATAATTCCTTACTGTCAATCGCGAACAGTTGCGTTCAATCTCCAAATACTCTAAAAAATCTTCGACTTTTCTTTGTATTTTATCTTTAGCACTCATTTAGGCTACCTGCCAATATGTGGATAAGTAGGGGATAGGCTGATATATCAACCCTTTTACCCTATCAATTTTCAAAGACTATAAGATTATCTTGTGGATAAATATAGACATCTGATAATTATTGTGCGACATTAA
>Ga0210028_1002105_pt1 | contig 16204 bp, 9 predicted proteins | sample CryGeymeta201513_FD_185468 | JGI IMG/M metagenome (GOLD analysis project Ga0210028, IMG submission 185468) | Groundwater microbial communities from Crystal Geyser aquifers in Utah, USA - Crystal Geyser metaG 2015-13 (SPAdes) (version 2) | ecosystem: Environmental > Aquatic > Deep subsurface >...
CAACCGGGGCGGTCGCTTTAAACCTGGAAGCCTGGACGGCCGGTTGGAACGGCTCTGAGTTCAACCAAGGGAACAGCAGCGTAACGGCTACTGCAGTGCTGAACGGCGGTAATTGGGACGTTACCCTGACTTGGGCCTCCCTGATCGTCGGCGGTTCCTTCAACGGCCAGACCGGTTACTGGAGGGTTGTTGGCCAGGTGGTTCCGAATGTTCCTGAGCCTGCTTCCCTGCTTCTTCTCGGCACCGGGCTCCTCGGCCTGCTTGGAATTGGGCGCGGCATGAAAAAGTAAATGTGGGAATTATGAAGTGTTAGGTTAAACTAAACGGCCCTCCCCTCCTCAATAGCGGGGAGGCCTGTTTCTTTATCAAGGGGATTGGTTTAAAAAACAAGGGGGATTTTAATTCTATGAAAAAACTATTAAGATTTTTATTGATGGTCATAGTGCTGGTTGTGGCAGGGGTTGGGGGAGCCTCGGCTACAGTCTACACCCGCACTTATGCTAACGGCACCATCAACATTGATGACTTGGGCTACACCGGCCCCAATGGGTGGACGGCGGATGACTTCCCGTCAACCTTCGGGACTCTGGCTTACCAGCAGGATATCTACACCCTGGGACCAAATCTCAAGACTCCGGATGCCCCCAATAATATCATGAGGGACAACTTTGGGGGTACCATGACAAATGCCAATATGGACAACCAGGTCAATTTCGGTCCTTTTGGTTATTCGAGCCCAGCGGGTATGCACTTTTTCATGTCCATTGACGAGAACGGCGTGTACGACGTGGAAAAGAATGACATGCAGTTTTCATTCTATGATTTCTTTGACTACTACAGAAACGGCACAGACATGACGCCGGGCAGTCCTTACAGGCATTATGACACGGCGTACAACTTCTTCCCCTATGCCGTGTCCGATGCAGGGGGCTGGTGCGGTTCCGCCATCTATGCCGACCCGAACGAGTTTGCGGCCATGGGCGGCCAGATCAAGTTTGACTTCGCCTTCGATGTTTACCAAACCGATCGTCCGTTTGACGGCCACCCTGATGCCACCGTTATTGTCACGGATTTTGAAATGAGGAGCTTCGGAAAGACCACGGTGGACACCAGACAGTATGATCCGGATACGGGTAAGCTCTTAAGCGGATACCTGTAAGAAAGCCAGGCTGTATTGAATAACACCAATCCTGAGACGGGGGCCCTGGACCCCGATTATTTCAACCTGGTCTCCTTCAATGGAGGCGGTATCGTTCAGCCCACCGTCTGGCTGGACCTGGATGGAGACGGGGTCCGGGAAACCATGCATGATAACACCGCATCCGGTTTTGCGAACGTGCCATTTCTCCTGAGAGCTGATGCACAGAGGATTGTGCAGACCTCCGTTGTTCCTGAGCCGTCGTCCCTGCTCTTGATCGGGTCGGGACTGGCCGCCTTGATTGGTGGGACATCAAGGAAAAAAAGGACTTCAAGGCAGTAAGTTTTTGGCTCAGATGGGATGGGTCAGATCAGAGAAGAATACTTGAACTAAAAAAGGGGAGCTCTCACCTCTTGCGGGTTAAGGAAGAGGTGGAGCTCCTCTTTAGTTCTAAATTTTAATTAGATGTGTTTTTTTGTGCAAACGTTTCTCTGGCTGGAAGGAAGAGGTGTGCTTATGATGAAATCTCGCATTCTTACATTAGGCTTTTGTGCGATGCTCTTCTTGTCACTGGGCTGTCAGGCACAGTTTGCATTTCCAAAGTATTGCCGGGCGGGCGACACCATATCGGTCTTTGTGGGTACGGGTTCCGGAAAAACGTGGAAAACATCTAATGTGACTTTGGACATGTATCCTTCTGGCAACCCCTCCACACTTTATTACCCGACTCTCCGTTCCATCTTTTATGCGAGACCCGATCCCACCAGCAAGGTCGTCAATTATCAGCCCGATCCCATGATTGATGGGATCACCAACGGCGATATATACCAGGCTGTAGCCGTCGTGGATACCGTTCCGGGTACTCCGGCAGGCGCCTACATTCTAAGATTCTCGGATACTGATGGTGCCGTAGCATCATTCGCTCTGAATATAGTAGACGGCGTCGGTCAGAAGGATCAGTTCATAAATATCCTCGGAACGAATAGCGACATTACCCAACTTGAGCTTGCTCCCCAGAAGGGCATAGCTTTTGACTCCGGTTTTACGATCGGGGCGGTTGATCTCACTTTGGATTTTGATGATTCGATAGCGACGACCGATATAAACGTGATCCCTGCCATGATTAACCGCGGGGCCGGGACTTTTCAGAATTACCAGCGGATGTTTTACTGGAAAAATGACGTGATAACACCATCCAATAAGGTGCTCAAGATCAGCATCATCTGTCCCGCTGGAGTTGATTCGGATTACCTGAGATTCCAGATTGTCTACCCTGAAGGGGTTGTTAATCCGGGTCTATCCATCATATCCAGTAAAGTGGTAGACGTGAACGGTTCACCGATTAGCGGTGTCACGGCATTTGTTACAGAGTAGCGGGCTAATAAGCGAGTTCCTTGGCAGGAGAAACCTGGCGAACTGGGGTTTTCTCCTGGACTTGCCGTCATCCTCGTGGTAGTCCGGCCGAGAAATCATACGTGAGATAATTTTATACTTTTCCTCCGGCGTTAATCGTCCTGAACACTATGTACCGAGAGCGTGGTCTTGAACCGGTCCTGGGTAAGGTGTTGTACGTCCATCTTGAACTTTGGGTACCAATTGCTGTGTCGGCCGAGACTCGTCTCCGCTGCGAGGGCTTCACGTTATTCCAAGGTTGCGAGAAATAGTGGAATGCTTTACTCGTGGGCGACCTCAACGGTTAGAATCATAAACCACTTAGTGAAGCCCCAACCGGGAAGAAAGGCCCCAGAGTCCGCATTCGAATCTCAGCCGAGAGCAAATTCTTGTTGTTTCGGGGGTGATATTTTGTTATCTTGTTCCTAATGATGAAGAATAGAATTATCTTCCTTTGTTTCTTCCTCTCCGGAGCTGCCGGTCTCATGTATGAGATCATCTGGACCCGGTTTTTCAGTCTCAGCTTCGGGGCCACGACTTATTCCATTACAACAGTTCTGACGGCCTTTATGGCCGGTCTGGCCTTCGGCAGTCTCTTTTTCGGCAGGATCGCCGACCGGATTCGCCGAAGGCTGATGTTCTACGGATGGATAGAGTTGCTCATCGGGCTTTATGCGCTTATCTTCCCTTTCCTCTTCGGCCTTTCCTCCCGTCTCTATCTTTATACGGTGGTTCACGTTGACATGGATCCCCTTCAGAAGCTGATTCTGAAGTTTACTCTCAGTTTTTTGATCATGCTCATCCCCACCACGCTCATGGGGGGGAGCCTTCCAGTGCTCAGCAGGGCTATGATCAAGGATCTAAAGGGCGTGTCCTCAAAAGTGGGGGCGCTTTATGCCATCAATACATTCGGTGCCGTGGTGGGGACCTTCCTGGTCGGGTTCTATTTTCTTTCCGGCATTGGTTTGAGGGCCTCCATTCTGGTTGCGGCTTTTATCAATATAGGTATAGGCATTCTCATGATACTTTTCTCCAGAAGACTTAAAGAGCAGTCTGTTTCGGAGGTGGAATCCACGGCCCGTCAAACAGAAATTCCGTTCACAAAACAGGAAAGAAGGGTCATTACCTTCGCCGTTGCCGCTTTTATGATTTCAGGGTTCGTCTCCTTGTCTCATGAAGTGGTCTGGACTCGGATACTGTCCCTCATCATCGGAAGTTCCACGTATGCCTTTTCGATGATCCTCATCGGGTTCCTTATAGGAATCGCTCTGGGGAGCTACCTGATCTCACACACACAGATGTTTTCCGACGAGCGAATCAATCTGGTGATGTTCTCGTGGATAGAAATCGGGATTGGTTTTTCAGCCTTTGCTTTAATCCCGCTGTTCTCAAAACTTCCGTACATCATGCTGAAGGCCTTCCAAATCAACGCGGAAAGCTACAACTTTATTCTCTCCTATCAGTTCGTCCTTTCCCTCCTGATTGTGATTGTCCCCACGACCCTTATGGGCGCCACACTTCCAGTCATCGCGAAAATTGTTTCCAGAGAAGTGCGGTCCGTGGGGAGGTCCATCGGCAACATATATTTCTTCAATACCTTCGGGGCCATCTTCGGATCTTTTCTGGCGGGATTCCTTTTCATCCCTTTTCTGGGAACACTGAACACCTTGAAGCTTGGTGTGGGGGTGAATCTCCTGCTTGGCGCTGCCGGACTCCTTCTCTCCAGGAACCGATTTCAGAGCAGATGGGGCCTTGGGGTCTCCTTGCTGGTCCCCGGAGCGGTACTCTACGGCGTTTTGGTGGCAAACTGGGACCCCACCATGATGGATAAGGGCGTTGCAATTTATGGGAAGCGGATGGTCACCGAATCCGGATACGATAAGCTCAAGGACGGATCGAGAATGCTGTATCTTCAGGAAGGCATTAACGCAACCATAAGCGTTCGGAAAAAAGAGAACAAGATTTCCCTCCTCACCGGCGGCAAAGCCGATGCGAGTACGGGAACGGGGGACATGACCACCCAAACTTTGAGTGGCTATCTACCGGTAATGCTTCACCCAAAACCTGAAAGAATTTTTGTGGTGGGGCTGGCCAGCGGCGTCACCGCCGGAACGGTGGCCCAGTTCGATGAGATCAACTTGGTGGACGTGGTGGAAATTGAGCCTTCCATGGCACATGCGGCATCCTTCTTTCAGCACGTGAATCAGGATGTGCTGGCAAATCCCAAGGTCCACCTGATCATCAACGACGGCCGCAATCACCTTCTGGAAACGAAAGCCGGATATGATCTGATTATATCCGAGCCTTCCAATCCGTGGATCAGTGGAGTCGCAAGCCTCTTCACATCGGAGTATTTCCAGATCGTAAATCAAAGACTCAACCCCGGAGGGATTTTCTGCCAGTGGGTACAGTGTTATTCCATTTCGCTCGACAATCTACGAATGATTCTCAAGACACTTGCACAGTCATTTCAGGATGTACAACTGTGGACAAGTCATTTAGGAGACCTATTGCTTATAGCGTCGAATGAAGAAATCGTCGTGGATAGAGCGCGAATAGATTACGTCCGAAACTTGAACAGAATAACAGAGTCTGACTTCTCAAAGTATCTGTCAGCAAAAACTTCGGGAGAAGTGTTTGGGCGACTCTTGCTGGATCGCGAGGGAGTTCTTGAGTTCTCTCGGGGCGCGCGTACAAACAGCGACAATTATCCGTATCTTGAATTTTCTGCCCCCAAGGATATATACCGCCATGATATGGAAGACATATATCAAAGTATTCTGGAGACAAGCAGGAAAATAGTTCCGCAACCGGTAAGGGCTTTGAAGGATGAACAAGCCCAAGCTTTATTCCTTTATCACAAGAGCAAGGTCTTTTCAGGGCTGGAGCCATTTCCGAAAGATTTTATTCAAATGGCGCTGGCTTTGGATGAGAACAACGAGGATTTCTACACGACTTACGCTGAAATCCTTTTGAGAGAGAAAAAATACGCAGATGCGAGAAAAATAGCGGAAAAAGGGCTTGAAATCGGAAAGACTTCGGACGGAATTCAAATGATGATACGAGCGATCAGCTTTACCGGAACGATTGACGAGGCTTTCCGGTTCTTGGATGATAACCAGGAATTCCTGCAAAATCCGGAAGTTGAATATGGAAATGTTTTCTTTCAGGCAGGCTTGTTCGAAAAGGCCATCCCCTATTTGGAACAAGCGCTAAGAAAACAACAGGGAGAAGAATACCTTCTGGCGGAAAAACTTGGAAGGTGTTACGAGGCTGTAGGAGACCTGAAAAAGGCGGAACACTACTATGAACTCTCTGTCCAGGACGAGGATATGAATCCTCGGACCCAGGGGCTGCTGGGGGGAATTTACTGGAAGCAGGGGCGATACGAAGAGGCGGCCGGCAAGTTCCTGTTTATGACTCAGTACTGGGATGTCGACAGCCCTGTTTACCTTCGGTTGGCGGACTGTTACAAGAAGCTCAACCAGCCCAAGAAAGCAGCCTATATTCTCGAGAAGGTATTGCCAGGAATGAATAAAAAAACTTGAGAGGAATGAATTCTCACCGAATGTGCCCCGATCATCCATTGAGCAAAATGAAAAAACTCCTGCCAGACGTTCTGATATTCTTCATGGCGGCGGTTCTGCTTTTTTCCAGTTTGGACAGCAGCCTTCTCTGGCAGGATGAAGCCGAAACCGCGTTGCTCGGAAAGAACATCCTGGAGTTCGGCGTTCCCAAAGCGTACGACGGAAAGAATGTCATCTCACAGGAAACCGGCCGTGAATATGGTGATGACTATGTCTGGCGCTGGACGTCATGGGGGGACAAATATGTCGCTGCGCTTTCCATGCGATTTTTTGGAGAGACAACGGCAGGAGCGCGCTTTCTTTTTGTTGGACTGGGCTTTCTGTCGATCTTCTTTTTTCATTTAACAGCGGCACGTCTCTTTCCCTCATCTTGGACCGCACGGCTGGCTACGCTCTTTTACGTCACTTCGGTCCCCTTCCTTCTTCATGTGCGGCAGTGCCGCTACTATTCTCTGGTTCTCTGTTGTGCGGTGCTGATGCTCTATTTTATTTTGCGGTATGAAAGGACCCGGCGGCATTGGGTAGGATTTGCCGCGGCGTCGTTTCTTCTGTTTCACAGTAATTATTTTTTGTGTATCGTCACCCTGTGCTCCTTTCTTGGGACAGTTTTCCTGGTGCGTCTTGTCAAGCCTTTCAGACTCAAAGAATTCGTTGTCGGGATCCTGGCCGCAATGCTAATATCCTTCCCGGGGATGTTTTTCTATCGGTCCTACGGTCTCTCTGAACGATTCAGGTGGGATACGTTTCTCCGCAACCTTTCCTATTACGTGTCTCAGATCAATGACTTTATCTATCCTCTCCTGCTGGCTGCTTTTGTGGCGGTTTTGCTGATTATCATCGGCAAGAAAGAACTCAAATATTCCTTGTGCAGAGAATTCATGGGATCGGCCCTGCTCGGATGGGGTGCTGTTTATGCGGCTGTTTTTGTCTTGGTTCTCTCTTTTGCGCCGTTCGGTTTTTTCCGCTATCTGACGCCGCTGTTTCCGGTGGCGGCCCTGCTCCTGACCCTCTCTGTTTCGCTCCTGACCGGAGAGCGGAAGCCGGCCACGACCGTCCTTTCGGCGTTCCTGATCTTTTCCAATCTGATTTCCGTTCTGCCGGGATATGCAGCGAAATGGCCGCCAAACAGAATGGAGCGAAGGTCTTATCTGTATGATTACCTTTATGAATTGACCCATGAACGGAAGGGGCCCATCGGCGGAATTGTGGAGTATCTCAAAAAGAATGCCGAACCCGGAGATATTGTTCTTGCAACGTACGGGGACCTTCCTATAAAATTTTATACAGGTCTTGAGGTACACGGCGGACTTACAGGGGAGGATCTGAGCCGGTTGGACCTGAGCCGGATCCGTTGGATTATATTGAGGCATTATATCGTCACCATTGAACCCATGAAAGACGGTTATGTGCATCAGTTTATTCAGCGTTCCTTCGATGCGAAAGACTTTACCCGAATTGATCTCAACGTCCCCGATACCATGTTTGAAAACCGCGAAGATCCCGGCCAGCATTTGTATAGGAAACCTGAGGGGGTACCGAATGTCATCATTTACAGGCGACGGTAAATGCTGATGGTGCAGTTCAGTTGAGTGCGGCTGGAGTTGGTTAAGCTGGATGAAGGCCGAAATTTTTTGAACAATAACGGGAAAATGAACCCCCCAATTCTAAGGGAAAACCTGTCAAGAATCGAAGAGACTGGATTATATTGACTCATAAAAGGGATGGGGTATAATCAACCCGTAGAAAAAATATTTACCAAATATTGTGGAGTAGCGTTACAAAGAGCTGAGCAGGCAAGAAAAATGGACCACCCATATCGTTTCACGAAGATTCGCTGTAAAGAATATCTTTCCGCTATTCTGCTTTCCATCCTTTCTGGGTTGAGCCTCTGGTCGTGCGGCCAGCAGCAGAACCCTCGAAATCTTGTTCTGATCACCATCGATACGCTCCGTGCGGACCATCTGACTCCCTATGGCTCAAAGAGAAATACCTCGCCTTTTTTGGAGAAATTGGCCAGGGAGAGTTTTCTCTTCGAAGATGCCGTTTCCCAGTGCGGAACAACCCCTCAGTCGTTATCATCTATTATGACAGGTCTCTACCCTTACACAGATGATATTATCACAGGGAATGGGCCCTTTAATTTCCTGAAACGCTCAAGTATTACACTGGCTCAAATCCTGAAAGAGAACGGCTACATCACACATGGAATTACTTCTCATATCCAGGCGGCCCCTGTGACAGGGATCAATTTAGGATTTGGAACTTTTGACGCTGTTGATGTCTCACCGAAAAACAAGAATTACTCGGCTCGAAGCGCGGAAGAGATAACAGATTTAGCACTCCAGTGGCTGAAAGACAATGCCAACAAGGAGAAGCCCTTTTTTTTATGGCTCCATTATGTTGATCCCCACTATCCCTACGCTCCTCCCAAGGAATACAAGGGATATTTTGCCGATGAAGAGCCTTCTGCGGAGGGTGAAACCAGATTTTACCGGTTTGATGAGAGGAAGTCATCGGCCTTCCCTCTCACGGCGGGCAAGCTCCAGCGGATGACTTTGAATTATGACCGGGAGATACTCTATACGGACCGATCATTGGAGTTCCTTTTCAAGAAGGAGCTCAATGGTCTTCTGAAGGACACCCTTGTGATCTTTTCCGCGGATCATGGGGAAGCGCTGGGTAATCACGACATGATCACCCATAATGATGTCTATCAGGCCATTCTTCACGTGCCGCTCTTCATCCGTTTCCCGGGAAAAAGGCCGCCGAGGGCAAGGATAGGGGCCCCCGTGATGCTGGTTGACCTCTTCCCTACGATTTTTGAGATGCTCAACATCCCTTCGGACTTGCCTATTCGGGGGAAAAGCTTAGTGCCTCTTATGTCCGGGGGCACAAAGAAGAAAGGTGTTGAACGGCGTGTCCGATTGGCTGAATATCCTGATCGTCAGGCTCTTATATCCGACGATGGAATCAAACTGATTATCAGGGGGGAATCCAGGCAGCTATATGATCTCAAACGGGACCCATACGAGTCCAGTGATCTGTCTCGGAACATGCAGGACGTCCAGGATATGCTGGTGGAAAAGTATGCAGGCCTGAAAAAGGAATCTCGGGTCTTTGAACGGCCGGAAAAAGAGGTCCTCCCTAAAGTGACGCCTGAAATGATCGAGCAGTTGAAATCGCTGGGTTATGTAACAAAGTGACGGTTCTCAATCTCTACCGGCGCCGCCGGTATTTGTTAAAGAGGGAGAACTACGGATTTGGTGACGGCCGATAGGACTCCAGGGTCTTCAGGTAGCCTTCCGGCACGGGGTAGTTGAGCTTTAAGGCTTTGTCACAATATTCCACGGCCAAGGCGAACTCTTTTTGTAAGAAAAATATTCCGCTGAGATTATAATAGGCTATTCCATTCTCGGGGCCCAGTTCCAAAACTTTTTGAAACTCTCTCGATGCTTCTTCAAACATCCCTTTGGTGCCATATATGCTCCCCAGATTATTGTGGATCTGGGAATTCAAAGGATCAATTTTCAAGGCTGCCTCGTACGCTGAAATTGCGTTATCCGGCATCCCCGCCTTTTCATAACTGATGCCCAGGTTATAGTATGCCTCAGAGTATTCGGGATTGAGATCTAAGGCCTTTTGGTAGTGTGAAATGGCCTTCTCCAGCCTTCCCTGCTCGTAATAAGCGACTCCAAGGCTGTAGTGTCCTTCTGCGGATTCCGGATCTATCTCCAGGACCTTTTCGTATTCCAGAACCGCCTTTTCGACAAGCCCTTCGCTCATCCAGACATCTGCGAGGTTCAGCATCGCTCCTGTATACTTGGGATTCACTTTGATTGCTTTTTCATAGAGGGCCTTGGCCCGACCAGGATATCCCTTCTTTCGGTAATTGTTTCCGAGGTTGGCAAGGGCCAAGGCATAATTTGGATTTATTTCCAAGGCTTTTTCATATTGCTCTATGGCCTCATCTACTAGACCCCTCCCGTTGTATATGAAGCCAAGATTATTATAGGCCAATGCAGCTGATTTGGGGAAAATGCTGATTTCGTATTTCCATAACACTTCGCTATTTGTCCATATTTTGATCTGCTGGACGGTTAGATAGCTAAGTCCTGTGAAAATAAGAGTAAAGCAAGTGACTGCGAGTCCCCCTATGAGGTAAGGAAACTTTTCCGAATATTTTTTCCGCCAAATCCACTCACCACCCAGTCCGATGAGGAGAAAAGGAGCGATGCTCGGCAGATAAGCATACCGGTCCGCGGCCGCCTGATTGCCGACTTGTAGAATTCCGATGACGGGCAACAAGCTGATCACATAGATCGACCAGGTGGTTAACCAGATAGGCTTTTCCTTGGGCCACATCCAAATACAATAAATGGTGATTCCAATTACGATTAGGGAAGACACCACATACACCGCGCTTCCTGGATCAAAGTGGAGTGGGAAAGGGTAGATTGGAGCGAGTTCAAACGGAAAGGCAATTTTTTCAAGGTAAAAAACCAGGCTTCTTATTGCATTTATAAAACGGATCAGCATGCCATGATAAATCAGGGGTGCCGTGGCACCGGCTGAATGCTGTGCAACTATCGTAAGAATCCCTGAAATTAAACTAATTACAAAGAATGGGACCTTTTCAAGAATCAGTGGGCGCATCCCGGTGAGGCTGGATAAGTTGAATCGTTTGAGGGGATAAATGTCCAGAAGGATTAGGATCACGGGGAGCGTTACCGCCATGGGTTTTGACATGGCAGCCAGTGCAAAAAACAATAGCCCCAGAAGCAAGGCTCTACTTCTCTTACTCTTATAATTAGCGGCGGTGTACTGAAGATATTGCAGCATGCTGAGCAATACAAAAAATGCACAGAGAAGATCTTTCCGTTCCGCCATCCAGGCGACGGACTCTACATGGATCGGGTGCAACCCAAAAAGAAGAGCGGTCAAAAACGCCGGGAGAATCCCCGTCCCTGTCTGGGAAGGGAGACCATCTGACGTGTCACGTGCCCGCACACGTGCTATAAGTCTGAGCCCAAGAAGAAAAACCAAGACAGTATTTATTGCATGAAGACTGATGTTGGTGAAATGATGCATACGCGCATCCAAGTCCCACAAGGCGACATCCAGAGCATGACTGATCCATGTGACGGGATGCCAATTGGCGGCGTAGAACGATGTAAAAGCCCATTGAAGGAATTGCAGATCGAGCGGACGGATATGGCGGTTCTCTACAATATAGGCCCCGTCATCCCAATCGACGAAATCGTTCCGGGTGGCCGGGAGGTAGACGAGAAGTGTGATCATGAAAATCAACGCCGCGCCGGCCATGAGGATCCGGCCGGAGCTGGTGAAGGCTGCGATCTTCGGGGCTCTTTTATTTTCTGCAGCCTGAGTTGTCATAGCGGTAATGTGCCCTTCAGTCAAATTGCAGGCTCAACCTTTTTTCTATAAATTGAAAGGTAACTCAAGGTGCGCGGGGTATAATCTCTTGCCGCCGCCCCCCAGATGTAATCTGTCTTTTCTTTGGAAAGGATATCCACAACCCCTTCCTGTTCGTAATATTTCTTAAGATATTCGGGAAGCCACATAAGGACAAACTGTTCTGAGTCCCGGCTGATCAGCCAGGAGGCCGCTATGTTTGCGAAGATGATGTATCGGGGCTGATGCGCCTCGATTTCGCGGATCATCTCTTTCTGCATCGACAAGGCGTGCTTCTGGTTCTCCATGAGGGCATAGGTGTAGATATATCCCGTGGCGGAGCGTCTGTGAGAGTAGAAATAGATCTGAGGTTCGGAACCCACCACAGCGATCCTTTCATCTCTTTTTGTATTCTTTTCTATATACGCCGCAACGACCAGGGATTCGGGAAAGGGATTGGAGCCGAACAGCTCCCGGCATGCCTCATCGGGGGAGAGGCGGAAAAGAAAATTCCGTTCCGCATAGACCGGAGAGCAGATGGCCAGGGTGGTCAGCATCACCGGCAGAGCCGTTCTGATCCATGCGGGGTGATAGGTGGCGAGCTTCCCGGCTATGGCGCCGGCGGCGATCCCTGCCAGTAGGGCGACCGCAGGGAAGAAGAGGATAAAGTAATGGGAGCGGAAATAAAGCCCGGGGCAGGTTGACAGAAAGGAAAAGACAAGAACTCCGGTCATGAAGGGCCGCTTAGTCCGCAGATTGTTGTCTCCCCACAAGACTCCGAGGCCCGCCACTGCAAGGATCCAGATGATGGATGAATGGCGCACAACGCTCCATAGATTGTTCTTCAGGTTCGCCAATCCGGAGGCAATCGGCGTGGATGAGACATAACTGGCGGCGTAGGTAAATGTCCAGAACCAGAATCGCGGAAATACGCCGGCCTTTAGAAGATAGAGAAGAACGAGGCTGAAAGGGATTGCGCACCCCGCAACAAATATCCCCATCCGCCCCATGTAAACTCGTGCAGGAGCCGGATCGGCCTCCAGGGAGTGGTAAGATATATAAAGGACTGCGAAGAGCGTGAACAAGGCCCCGTGCTGCTTGATCATCGCGCCCGCTCCCAGCAGCACGCCGCTCAGGAAGAGATATTGCCGTTTCCCGGATTCGAGTCCGTTCAGCAAAGACAGGATCCCCCCTAAGACAGGGAGCATCACAAAATGCTCTGAGTTGGCCCAGAATCCCTCGACAGAGGGACTCAGGGTCAGGACTGCAAAGACTCCTGCCGCGACGATCCCGCACCAGGATCCGTATACGCGCTTCCCCAGAAGAAAAACCAGAATGATGGTGATGGAATTCACCACCAGGAGCCCCAGGTGGATCCCCCTGTGTGTCTCCCCGAAAACCGCCAGGACAAGCGCATAGAAGAAATAGATACCGGGGAACTTCATGTTGTAAGCTTCGGCATAAGGGGGGACGCCCTGCAGCAGGAGCTGTCCCATGTAGGCGTATTCACCTTCATCCCGGTACAGGGGGACATCCAGGAGCCGAGACCGGATGAGTCCGTCCAAAACAAGGATTAAAAGAAGAGCCACCCATGCCCAGGCGTGGCTTGGCTGGGAGGACGAAAGGCGGGGAGTAGAGCCTCTCTTCCATGTATGTTTTTTGGCTTTTTTAGGGGGCTTTTTCATTTACTTCGCTCCCAGATTTGAACCCGTTTCCCTTTCTTCGGTGTCCTGAATCGGTGGAACAACGGTTCTGGTATGTTCTCCCAGTAGATATCCACATAGGGAATTTCCATGAGCCGGTATTCCGGTTTCGGTATTCTGGTGTTCAGATAGTCGCGCATTTGGTCAGCGTCCTTTTTCATCGCCGGCCGGTCCGAGAAGCGGAAGAAACTTCTTATGATAATCCAGTCGGGGGGGGGCCATGATGAGAGATCCTCTCCGGTCTGTCCCCCCTTGATATCGAGGGCCGTGTAAAATTTCAAGGGTAAATCTCCATAGGAAATAAAGACCCGGTCGTCCGGTTTTGCTTTTTTCCCCAAGAATTTTACGATCCCTTCGATGGGCCCATCAAAGTCATGGGTGATCTCGTACAGGTATTCTCCCAGCGGGAAAAGGACGGTACGGGTCTTGCTCCCCTCGGCGTCCAGTATTTGCTCGTATAAGGGGTTATTGAACGGATAGGTGGAACTCCTGTGGAAAATGCCCGTGAGCAGAAGTGTTGCCATAAAAAGTGCCCCAAAGACGCGGTTCCATGACCAGAGCGCCCGGCACATGCATGCTGAAAGGATAGCAAATACCGGGAGCAGATTCACGATATAACGGAAAAAGTACCACGGTGCAAATGAGATAAAGATGACATAACTCACTATGAAGACGAACAGGAACAACATGGGTCTTGCCGGCTCGGCTTCCAGGAGGTTTTTCCGTTTCCGCAACAAAAAGGCAATGAGAGAAAAGAGCAACACCGCCAGCCAGGGAAAACTGAACTGGTTGATGGATGAGTAATAGTTCAACAGATTGGCCTCCACAGGAGACTGCTTCTCAGCCTCGCCCATCTTGCCTAAGATATTAAAGAAGATGAACCACGGCAGGTTGATGAAAAAAATCAGCACAAAAGACCAGAGGCCTCTCAGCAATGTCTTGAAATTAAAATAAAAGATCAGGAAGGATGTAATCAGCGAGAAGGTCATTCCTGCAAAGATCAGGTAATTGGAATGAAACAGAACGGTCATCGCAAGAAATAGCCCGAAGACGGCCCGCTTTTTGTGCTGTAACATTTCAAAGAAGAAATAGAGAACCCAGATGGAACCTAATATGGCGATGCTGTAATAACGGCACTGGCGCACATACAAAAGGAAAGGTATCGAGAGTGTCAGAAAGACCATGGAGAGGACACCCATCCATGGGTCCTTGAAAATAAGTCTCGTTAGAAAATAGACAGAAATCAGTGAAAGGATTCCCATGAACGCAAAAGGGACACGGGCCTGGAAGGTGCCTTCTCCCAATATCTTGAACGAGAGGGCTGCAATATATTTATCCAGCCAAGGCGTCCAGCGCCAGACATAGTTTTTGTTATAATCCCGTCCGAGTTCCTGGGAGATCAGGTTTTTCCCGTCAAATGCCTTGGGTATCCCATAGGTCAGGATGTTTCTCCCCAGAAGGGCGGTTTCGGCCTCGTCTTCCCAGAGATACCGGTTGCTCAGATTGGAAAAGATCAGAATTGCGCCTGCGATCAAAACAAGGATGCCCGCAATTAAAATACCATCATGACGTTGTGCTGTATTATCTTTTTGTTTCCTTGCTGCTTGAATTTCCCGCTCTTTTCTCAAATGGTTATTCCCGGACATAGGATCTGAATCCTGAGTAATGAAAATAATAAAATCATAACTCGGGGGAGGTATCTGAATCAAGAAAAAGTTAAAAAATCTTTGAAAGAACTGTCAAAAGGGTTATAATAATTTTTCATTGTAATTACTAAAGTATTATTTCCCCATGGATATAGTCGTTAGGAATAATTGGTTATTTCTGGTAGAGATGAAAGGTCGATATGGTTCGGAAGGCGGATAAAAAAGCAGAAGCCAATCTTTCTTTATCGTGGTTTTTTTGTGTCCTTACAGTTCTTATGATCTCCGGTGTTGTCTTGGTTGAACTCTGGCCTCTTGTTCATGTTCCTTTGATTAGAGATGAAGGAGAGTATGCCCTTTGTGCAAAAGTGTTTCTGAATGGCGGGCTCCCCCATCGGGATGTTTTCATCCAGAAGCCGCCGGGAATATGGCTGATTTATGCGTTTGCATTCAAGGTATTTGGCATGAGCACATCTGCCGTCCACGGAATTTTGCTGGCAGCGGTCATGTTGAGTATTGGGGGGGTTGCCGAGACTGGGAGACGCATTTCCTCTTCTGCGGGGCTCTGGGCTGCATTGATCATGGGATTACTTCTGCTCCAACCTGAATATGAAGGGTTTTCGGCAAACACTGAGATCCTGATGATCCTTCCGACGATCGCTGCCATCTGGCTGCTGCTCGGTTTCAAAGCGGATGTCCTCGGCCGCCAGGTTCTCCTCACGGGTTTTCTGATGGCTCTCGCGAGTTTCTTCAAACAGGTCGCGGCAACCCACATCCTGCATGCCGCGTTAGTCCTCTTGTGTCTGGGACCAAGACGTTTTCAAGGGAGTATGAAAAACCGTTGGGCGCGGGTTGGCATATTCGTTTTTCCAGCCGTTGCCTTGTGGCTCGGTGCGGCTGCCTATTTCTGGATCCGGGGCGGAGGATATGCGTTTCTGGACAGCGTCTGGCTCCATAATTTTGAATACGTTTCTGGTCCCATGGGCGGAACGGCTCTGGAATTTTTAAGAGAGCAAGTGCGGCATGTACATCTTTTCAGTTTTATGATCCTGGGACTGTCAGTCGCGGCGTGTATTCATCTCACAAGGAAAAAATTATGGATGGACCTCGGCATCCTCGGCGGCTGGCTGCTTGCCTCCGCATGGGGTCTTTCCATTGGCGGATATTTCCGAGGCCATTATTTCATCCAAATTCTCCCGCCTATGGCGGTTCTTTCAGGAATGAGCGCGGCACTTCTGCATCAGTTTCTGTTCCGATATGTCCGCAGCATCCGGTTTTCCGGGGTCTGGAGCGCCGTGCCTCTCCTGGTTCTCCTCGTGCTGACGGGAC
>Ga0210028_1002128_pt1 | contig 16125 bp, 21 predicted proteins | sample CryGeymeta201513_FD_185468 | JGI IMG/M metagenome (GOLD analysis project Ga0210028, IMG submission 185468) | Groundwater microbial communities from Crystal Geyser aquifers in Utah, USA - Crystal Geyser metaG 2015-13 (SPAdes) (version 2) | ecosystem: Environmental > Aquatic > Deep subsurface >...
TCGCCAGGTGGCGGCAGCGATGCACACATAGAGATAAGAGGCGTCCCAGCAGAACTCTCCAGCGTTTCCCGCAGCGGCGGCAGAGGCAGGAGTCCGCGCTGTGTCGAGTCGAAACGTGTCCGCTGCCATGTGGAGTTTTCCGGTGCCCGAGATCACTGGTCCCGCCGTCCCGATGCCGACGTTGCCGCTGATTATCATTCCACCGCTTGGAGCCGCAGTCCCGTAGTATGTTCCAGCAGAAATACCACCGTTGATACTTAACTTTGATGCTGGAGCTGTCGTCCCGATGCCGACGTTGCCAGTCGTGTCAACCGTCATGCTCGCAGACTGATCGTTGACGAAGAAACTCAGTTTGTGATTGCTGATGGTCCCCAACCATCCGCCGCCGGTCGATCCACCCACGTACGTGCTCAGGCGAGCATTGCCGTCGGTGTGCTCGACGCCGTAATCACTGGCGGGCGTGCGCACCGTCAGTTTGTGGGCTGGAGTGCTCGTCCCGATGCCGACGTTGCCGCCCATGAACGCGGCTGCCACCTGCGCGCCAGACCCTGACGAAATGACTGTAGGATTCACGTACAGTCCAATCCATGAGGCCGTCCCCGTGTGCCTGATCCTTGGCGTCACGGACACAAACGGCTGTACCCCGCTCGCCGCTGTCAGTTCCCCGGCATCCGCCCCCGCGAACGAGTAGGCGTTCCCGCTCGCCACGTCCGCCTGAAGCGTGAACGCGACCTGCCCAGTCGCGTCGTCGTAGGTGAACCCCGCCGCGCCGCCGAACACGCCGCCGTTGTTATACTGCATCTGGCCGTCACTGCCGCCCGGTGTCGCAGCCGGCAGCGCCTGCCATGTCTTGTCGCCACGCCAGTAGTCCGCTACTGTGCCAGCCGCGATGGTCGGCTCGAATCCCGTATGCCCGGCGGCGGCGTAGCTAAGATTCGTCAGTTTCGCATGGTTGCGGATCGTGGCTGCAAAGTACATCAGGAGTCTCCTCCCACGTCAGCGTTCGCGCGGTCGGGTCAAGTCGCGCGTTCGCGGGCACTTCCTCGGCCAGCATGGCGAACGATTGCTCCAGCCGCCCCTGGGCTGCGTTGAAGGAGATGATTGCCGTCTGTAGCGCCTCGCACTGGCGTTGGGTCAGTTTCAGTTCTGGCATCTGCCACTCCTTCGTATCCAGCGACTTCCTTCTTCGTCGCGGCAGCCAACTTACAGAGCAGTCTGGCGCTCTCGACAGCTACCTGCGCGACATTGCGTTGCTTCTCTGACGGCTCAGACCACGCCGTGCGGACCAATCCCGAGAGCAGTTCCTTGCGGGCCGCATCCTGCGCGCAGAACGCTGCCGACAGTCGCACCCGATAGACAGTCACGGGCTCGCCCCCTGTGGTGACCTGCTCCAACGGCTCGTTCGGCGCAATCCCGGTCACGCTGTCGGCGAACACGAACTCTACCTGCTTACCAGTGATTCCGTACACGTCGGATAGGGACTTAGCCATCAGCGGATTCGCCTCCAGAGTACGACGGAGTTCGCCTGCTCCAGGTCGTAGAACGTCGCCCTAAAGAGCGCCGCAGGCTGTGCGTGGTCGCTCCGGTGCGTGTACTCCAACGTCCAGTCGTTTCCGAACCGGTAGCCGATGCTGAAGCCGCCTCGGAACCGCTCCAGCTCGCCGACGGCTGTGCCGGTCACACCGGTGATAGCACGGGAGCCGAAGGCAGCGCGCAGGTCGAGCCCGATTTGCAGTCGCTTCCGGCTCCAGTCGGCGTCCAACAGCGCGACGGGGTTACGCCGGGCGGACAGCACGCCAGCGGCGGCGGCGCTCTCCGTCACCCAGCCGACGCCGACGCGGAGCGACAGGTCGTCGGCGCGGGCGGGAGTGAGCAGGGCGAGTGTTAGGAGTAGGGCGGTCATTGTGCAGTCCCTGACTTTCTGACAGCGGCGCGCAACTCACCGTTCAGAGAGCGCATGAACTCCAGCACTTCCCGAAGAACGTGCCAGCCTTCTTCCTGCTGCTGCCGATGATTGTCCAGGACCTGCAAGCAACGGTCAGACGTAGCCGTCATCTTTGCCATGGACAGGATGAGCCGTTCGTAAATCGCATCCTGTTGGCCCTGCCGAACGATTCGGTCCTTGCCGTCCTGTCGCTGGATCAGCATCCAGACGATGAAAACGACGGCAACCATGCCGTTTGGGCCCCATGCAGTTGCGAGGTCCACCAGTTCTTTCATGCCTACTCTACTCGCTCCAGGGTGATCTTGAACCTGAGTCCCTTGTACGAGGCCCACAGTTCGGTTTCGTCGCCGATGGCCAACTTTGCCAGCGCGTCGAACAGCTTCTTTGCCAGCTTCAACGAGCTGGCCCAGTCGATTCTTGCCATTGTCAGGCTCCTTCCTGATAGGTGAGTGTCTGCCCGGCAACCGAAGCAACAGCCGCCAGCATTTGTTGAATGCGCGGATCGTTGGTGAGTCGCAGCGAAGCCCCCGCCGCGAGGGGGAATGCGCATACCCCAACGGCAAGGTTGGTGGTTGTCGCGCAGGCGAAGTACATGGTCTCCGTGCCGGCGTTGTAGAGGTCCAACGTCTTCCTGGTGGCGTCGGCGGCAATGACGCCCAGCGGGTCAATGACGGTGCCAACTGTCGCCGACGCCACCGGCGCAAAGACGAGAGCCTCAGCACCGGTCAGTTGAACGGGCAACGGATTGGCGGTAGTGACTGCGTTCCCATCGTGGGTGTGAAGTAGCATGGTCTCCTCCTACGGGAACACGGTTCCCGGCATGTCATCAAAGGTGTGCTTCTCAAACTCGTGGGGATGCTGCGCCAACACGTGCCGATCAATGCACCGTTGGCATACCAGCAAGTTGTCCTGCTCCACGAGGTCCGCCTTCAAAAACTCGGCGCCGCAGCGGCCGCAACGGTGCTTCTGCACTTGGTAGCCGCGGGGTTGATAGGTCTGTTCGTGTCCCAGGTTTGGTAGCATCAGAGGCCTACCCTTTCAAGGACAAGTTCCAGATTCTGGTCGAGACGGAAGTTCTGCCAGCACCACTCTGCGCCGGCGAGGGCGCGCTTCTGGCGATACTGGACATCAGAGAGGGCGGCGTGAAGCCGTTCTGCCCAATTATCAGCCTCCCAAGGAATCTGGTCGACGTGCTTCGACATCGGAGACCACTCAGGAACTGGTTCGCTCAGGCAGTAGGTTGCGCACGATAGGCACTCCCACAACCGAAACTCGTGCCCCTCGTCGTAGTAGTGCAGGTTCAGAACGACCTTCGACCGGTTGATCCAGCGAGCGATTGCCTCGGCGTCGAGGTCGTGCACTTCAGTGATGGGGATGTCCCGCGCTCGAAGCGCCTCCAGCATCCCGCGCCGGCGGTCGTTCATCGTGCCATAGTGCAGCACCGCGAGGTCCGGTTCCACACCGTCCGGAAGATACGGATAGCACGCCCCGCCCGGATAGGGCGCGTCCTCCTCGCTTGCGTGGATGTGCACGTCAGCCGCTGCCGCTGCTTCTCCCCACAGCGCCCTGCGCGCCTCCTGGCGGTCGTTTGCGCCTCCCAGGTACTCCGTATTCCAGAACACGACTTTCTGCCAAGGAACCGCCTTCTCGCGCGGGTAGTTCGGCTGGCAGGCAATGACAAGTTCGGCCTGTTCGCGAGGGACGTGCAAGCAACCCAGCGTCGGCAACACTTCGCGCAGGCGCGCTTCTATCTGCCAGTCCTGGCCCTCGTGCCAGACGTGCACCTTCGGACGCTTCAGGATCCGGTAGAACCGCTGGCCACGCTTGGCATCGCGGGGGATGATGTGAATTGGTTTGCCGGCCGTGTCGTGGACGTTCGCCCGCAACTGTTGCCCTTCGGCGAAGCTCTCGACCACGATCTGGTCGGCGTCCGCGTAGTTGGTGGCGTTCTGGGGGAGCAGGGAGATCCCGGATAGTCGGATGACTCGCTCTCCGGTGTTGGCCGTCTCCAGTCCGGAGACGATCCGCACGTCGGCGTCCCCGGTATCCTCCTCGTCTACCCGGACGCCCTTGCGCCGTAGGTAGGTCTTCGTGTCGTCATCGGTCTGACCGATCCACAGCACGCTCTCAAAGAGACCACTCCCGAAGGCAGTCGGCGGACAACCGCGCGCGACGGCTTCCTTCCACCACTTGCGCCGCATGGACGGGGCCACCTCGGGGACCGCGAACCGCGTGTACCAGTCCATGAGCTTGAGGGCGGGCAGATAGGTGTGCGAGGGGATCTCTACGAACATTGGCGAGATCGGTGGTCCCCGGTGCGCCGCCGCCAATTCGTACCAATGTCGCCCGAGCTCAAGCAGATTCGGCATGTTCTTGCGCAAGGCCATCGCGCAGAGTGCATCCCCCAGGTCGAGCGCTAATTCACAGCGGGTCAGGTCCCACCCGACGAACTGTTGCGCCACGGGAATCGCCTCTTCGGGCTTCCCCAGCACGTTCAGCGTGTTGGCCAGGTAGTGCGCGAGCTGGTAGGCGAATGGATTGGGGGAGCCTTGCAGCATCGCCAACGCCTCGCGGAAGGGGTCCACAGCGGACTCCAATTCACCGTGGCCCATGCGGTTGACTCCCAGGTACATGAGCGAGCGCCACTTCTCATCTGGCTCTTTCCCCTCCAGGTCTGTGAACCACTTCTCGGAGCACTCCGTCCGTTGCAGGTCACGGATTGCCTCCCGTTCAGGGGCGCGATGTTCCTTGGAATGCCGCAGAGTCAAGAGGTGACAGTCCCGACCCTCTTCGAGGGCGAGCGCCGGGACTTCGTGGTACCCGAAGGTGTACTGCACGCCCTGCCGGAAGAGACGCGGGAGCATGGTGTGGCCAGCCGGCACATTCGGGTCCATGCCACACAACAGCGTCGGGACCTTGTAGAGCTTGACCTCGGGCGGCGTCTCGGCCAGCAACTTCTTCAGCGCCTTGGCGTCGCACTGTGTGATGAACTCGTCACTGTCGATCTGGAATACCCAATCACCATGGCATTCCTGAAGGGCAACGTTCCGGGCGTCGCCGAAGTGCATAGGGTCCGGGAAAGTCTGCTGGCGGATGGATACGGGCTTGCCGTTCATTCCGGAAAGCGCTTCCTCCGCTACCGCAACCGTGCCGTCCTGCGAACCCGTGTCCAGAACGACGTACTCGTCAGCGTCGAGATTCTCACGCACGCTGGCGATGCTATGCCGAAGTCCTTCGGCATCGTCTTTGACCATCCAGTAGGCTGTCAACATGGCAACGCACCTGCTCCTTGTACGGGAAAGGGCCGGCGGTGCGGTGTACACGGGGAGGAAGGAGCGCCTCCACGCACCGCCGGCAAACGACTACTCCTTACGCGCCGGCATTGCCGGTTACGCCGCGCCAGTCTGTGTGACCGGTGCTGTGCCGCGACAGGATCCCGTACTGCGAGTTCTGGGTGGCGAAGTTGCCACCCTTCACCCGCCACGGATCCATGCGGTTGAGCCAGATCACCGAGTGCCTACCACGGATGCCTAACACCCAGGCAGTCGTGCTGGTCTGGAACCGGTCGATCTCCAGCACGATGTCTTCGTTGCCAATGGGGTTGATGTCGTTGTTGGCGCTACCCGGCAACTGAGTAGAACCGAGGACCGTCTTGGCGACGAACCTCTGGTTCACCGAGGTCTTCAGGAAGAACTCCGCGTTCGCGTCGATCATCAGGTTCTGCCCGTTCACCTGCGTCATCAGGTTGATGTACGCGGCGATGAGACTGGCGGAGCTGATTGCCGAGGGGGTGGCGGCCACATTGCTGAACGTGGTGGCGCCTCCGCTGGCAAACGAGATCGGGTGCGAATCGGAGAACAGCGGCTGTCCGTCGCGGCCGGTATAGGCCGAGTTGAAGCCGTTGTTCCAGGGCGCCGCCGCGTCCTGTGCGCGCTTGTAGGCCATGAGATTCGTCAGCTCGTCCACGGCGTCCAGGATGATTCTGTATTTGGCATCCTGAAGCATGGTCATGCCGACTTCGAGGCCACCGCCAACGGTCTGCACGGCGATCTCGTACTCCGGCTCCTGGTGAATGGTTCCGAAGGTGATCTCTTCGTTTTCTTCGATGGGCTGAGGCAATCCGGCACCCCAGAGTAGTCGGGACTTGAACACGCCGTCATCGGTGGACTTCTGAACGAGAAATCGGCCGACGGCAGCCTTCATGAGCGGGTACTTGTTGAGAGTGATCTCGTCAAGTCCACGCTGCAGTACCTGCGGAACGGTCGTCCTGAGGATGGGCATTGCGATTTCACTCCTTTCAGTTCTTGGTCACGGTGGGCGTGAACTTGAAGTTCACGATCCACTGAGCAGTGCCCGTCTGCCAGACGGCGGGCGTCCCCTGGTTGCCCAGGTAGTCGGCATTCAACTCTATCAGGCGACAGTGGCCATTGGTGGACACGGAAGTGTCCAGAAGCGCCTGACCCGTAGGGGCAGGGATCAGGTCGCAGACGGAGTTGGTAAGCGCCTGAACGTCGGTGGCGGTCAGGGCAGTGGAAACGATCTGCGCAGCCCAGATAATCTGGGGGTTATCCGTCCGGTAGACGGCGACATCCAGGCTCTTGCTTGCGTGACCTTCAACGACACCCGGACTGACGAACACAGCGGTCGGGGTGACCGCAAGCGTCGCCGGGGTCATCAGTGCCACGGACGGACCATCCCCTACTTGGACCAGGAGCTGGCCCGCCGTATAGCTTTCGCCGGGCGTCATGTACACCCGGGTACAGAGCGGATTCCCCTTGATGGGGAGAATGCCGCCCGGTGGGAGGGCAGGCATGGGAATTCACCTCGGTTGGAGTGGTAGAAGGGCAAGCGGCCCAATCGCTGAAGGTGCTCAACGTCGCTTGCCGGGGCCGAGGTGTTCGCGTCGTGTCGGCGGGGCAGGACTTGCCGAGGGACGCATATCGGGTACCGGTGTGCCGTGAGGGCTTCTATTCGCAGGAGGCTCAGCCGCGCGCCCGTTGGGCTTCGCGTTCCTGGTGCATGTCTTCCAGTGTACTCACTTCGTTGCCGGGCGTGGCGCCGGCTACTTCGATCTCGGAGTCCGTCAGGTTGCGGGCAACTCCGCCGCGCCTCCCGATCTTCGAGTTTGCCTGGTCAACGATCTCTTCACGCTTGTTGTTGAACTCGTCAGGAGTCAGGTAGCCGGAACCGCGCATTCCTTCTCGCTTGATCCGCGCTTCGCGTTCCGCAATGCGCTCCGTGCAGAGCACCTGGTCGGAAAACACGAGGCGGCCGTCTTCCACCTGGTCGGCAAACTCCTTCTTCTCGGAGTCCGTCAACGTGGCGGGCACAATCCGGGTGCCAGCGACGGTCTGCGCGCGCATGGAGGGGCTTCGCGGCTGAAACGACACCGACAGTCCATCCTTTTCCAAGCGGCGGCGAAGGGCCTCCGGGACGGTCATTGGTTCTGCAGGCTCCAAGCGCTCTCGCGTTGTTGCTGCTCTCTCTGCCATGCTACTTGCTCCTTGCTTTCTTTGCCTTCTCGGCTCGCGCCATGTCCTTCAACAGGTCGTTGAGCTTGATCCCGTGCTCCGCAAGGGCAGGTTCGAGGGAGGTGTACTCGCGCATTTCCTTGACGTTGCTAAGGTCGAGTCGGGTCTCCCACTCTTCATCAGACTCAGGTGTGCCCGGTACCCCGAAGTCCGGGCCGAAGTCAGGCTCCGGACCAGACGAACGAGTCGGCGAGTCATTGGCGCCGCCACTCACGGCGAACACCAACTTGCCTTCCTCCAGCATCTTCCCGGCGATGCTCCGCGCCAAGAACCGAATCGACTTCGGGTTGTTGACGACGGCCGGGTCCACCCCCTGCTGAGCGGCAATGATGTCGATCTGGTTCTGAAGGCGACGCTCGAAGTCTTGTTTGTGTGGGCCGTTGGGGACGTTGCTCAGATACTGGTCCTTGGCGTTGCTGCCCATGCTCGCCACAACCGGCTTGAGCATCCCCTGCACAGCGGTAAGGAGTTCCTGCCGGTCGCGGTCGCGGTCGAAAGCGATTGCCTTCGCCAACGCGGTGGGATTCATGTTTCCGTACTCGTCAGTCACCTCTGTCCACAGATCTGTGCCAGGCGCTGGCCCGGAGAAAGGCGCGGCCTGCTCTTGGCGCTGGAAGAGCGCCTGCATCTGGCGTTCGATGGACTCAAGCCGTTCGTTGGCCGCCTGTTGCAGGGCCTCCGCTTGTTGGCGCGCTGCCTTCTCCGCTTCTTGGGCCCGACTCATTTCACGTTGAGCGTCCTGCGCCCGCTTCTTCCACGGATCATCTGTTCCGGTCTCACCAGCACCGTCCGCCTGCTCGGCGGCGGCACCGAGCACACTCCGGACGCTCGCTTGGATTTCCTGTTCGGACTCTGCCATCTCAATTGCTCCTTTGTACCATCGACGGCACCAATGCGGCGGTAGTTCGTACTTCTTGAACGGCACCTTGCCACATTGGCAATTCCTCCGGAGTGCATTTCTCCATCCGTTCGTGAATGTCTGCCACCCGCGCTTCGAGCTGCGACTCCAACCAGCGATACCCGGGATGGTTCAGCAGGCTCAGTAGTTCTGCTTTCTGGTTCTCAGCCAGCACCGGGCACCCCCTGCATCATGGCAGCGAGTTCCGGGGGCATTTCCTGCTGCCCGGGCATCCCAGGTTGTCCTTCCTGACCGGGTATCCCCATACCGCCACCCTGCCCCTGTTGCTCGGCTTCCTGTGCGCTGCCAATGAACCGGTCGATACCGTGAATGTCGTGCGGTTCAGCCACCCATTCGAGCAGTGCGTGCGCCCGCTTCGGCGATGCCATCAGGAACTGCGCGAACAATGGATTTCCAGTCAGGACGGAGGCAAACGCCAACCGCGTCTGCTTCTCCATGTCCATGCCAGTCTTCGGCGTGACGGCCTTCGCGCTCACGTCGAACTCCGAGAGCAGGTCAGCCAACGGGACGATCTCAAAGGGGTTCGCGCCGAGGACCCGCGCCAATTGGTCGCCGCAGTATTGGTGCATCAGGGCCACCACTTGCAGAGCGACCTCGTTGAGACCCTCACCGTACAGCAACGACCCAGACCCGAACTGGTACCGCGCTAGGTGCTGGGTGAACTTCACATCCGCCTCGGCCTGGACTGCATTCACCTCGGTAGCTTTCACTTCCCCCCCAGGGAAACTGCCGTAAGATATTTCGGTGGAGCCGGTCAGCCGCTGCCCCAACTTGTCCAGCATCCCGAACACCTGCACGAGGGTCCCGTCCGGGCCGGGGAACCTGACGATCTGCGTGCTGGTGGGGTCGTCCACGTAGTTGTGGCGCCCAACCTCGATGATCTGTTCTTCGAGTCCGTGCATCCGCGGCCCGATGGTGGTCACGGTGTTGGAGGTGGTGCCGGCGTCAGTATGCTGCCTGACAAGGGCATTCATCTCTTCCTGCAGGTTCAGGCACAGCTCGGGAATCGAGTACCCATACATGCTGTCCTGTCGTGGCAGAATCCGCAGGGGGACCAGGTTGGGGCGGCCGTGGTCATACCAGTAGTCCTCTGCACGCAGGAGCGCCGGGGGGTCAATGCTGAGGGTGAACACGTACCACGCATCAGGCCCGTTCTTGGACTTCCACCGCCAGATACATTCGTATGCGGTCTTGGGGGCGGCGTCGTCGGTGTTCAGCAATGAAGGTTCGATTCCTTCCTTGCGTTGCATCTGGTCGCGCTGGGGCCGAGTCTCGACACTGCGCTCGAGATCGGCTATGTGCTGGTACAAGCCTGTCTTCTCCAACCGACGCCACTCGGCGAGGCTGCGCGTTACCATGCGGTAGTAGCCCTCCACCTCGTCCGCAGAGGTCGCAGAGGCGGGATACACGCCGGCGTCTTCAGCAGCAAGCGCCCGGACTTCGGGACCCTTGTAGATGGTGACCTTGACCCACTCCTTGCGTTCTTCGTCAATCGATTCTGAGTAGGGCTCCCCAGTCAGCGCGTTCAGCATCGGCATTCCGTCCGCACCGAGGAGCATCTGCTGAGTCTGCTGCTGCACGGTCTGCTTGACCCAACCCTGGTGATGGACGTAGCGCACGTGCGCCCAGGTCACGCCGTCCTTCGCCACCAGCGCGTTCCCCCGGTCCATCCGGGCGGGCAGCCGCATCCGCTGCATGAACCATTGCAACCCGTGCTGGATCATGGCAGCGGCGAGGTCGTCCCGCCTGTCGTTCTGACCCGTGACCACGAAGAACGGGTCAACTCCAAATGTCGTCCGGCCCAACCTATCGGCGATGGCATCCGTCGCCGGCCGAATGAAGGGGATGACGACCTTGCAGGCGGCATTGAAGGGGTGATCCGGTTTCGCCTTCGGCATGTCCTGCTCGTAGGCGTGCCGCCAGGTTTGCAAATGCCGCAACTTGACGGCCCGGCGGTCCTCTGCTTCCCGGACGGCTTTGCAGAGGCGCTTCAGGACTTCCTCACGTTGCCTGCTTGTCAGTGTCAGCCTTGCCACTCGTGAACTCCATTCCGTTCAGGGCTCGGGCGACGATGATCTCCAGGTTTGCGGTCGTAGTGGCGAGTGCCAGCATTCGGTCGGCGAGTTGAACGGCAACCTCGCCGCTCACGTCCACTTCGCCGCTGCACAGGATGGTCGCCAGCCGTTCGGTGGCCTCGGCGGTGCGGCCAGCGATTCCAGCAGTCAGGGGTAGGTCTGTCTTTAGCTTTTCCACAGGCTGTGCTCCTTGCCGTCAATCGTAGCACAATTTCAAGAATCGTGCAACCGGGTCAGTTGACAAGCGCGAAAGCGACGCAAGTAGTCGCAAGCAGGCTTCTGTCAGTATCCTGCGATACCCAGGTCGTCGCGCAGCCGTGTCTTGGCGGGCTTCGGTCGCGCAAGGCTCTCGAAGTAGACGTAGGCTTCGTCCAGGTCGCACAGCGCGCGGCCCAGCGCCGCGCGTGCGCCGGGCAGTTCGGACTCATACGCCAGGGAGCCAAGGACGCACGCCGGCCGGTTGGCGCGGTCCTTCACCACCTCCAGGCAGAAGTCGTGACTCTCCCATTCCTTCCGCCAGGCGCGACACATGAACTTCGGGTGAGCTTGTAGAAGTTCCCGGCGTTCATGGTTTGGCTCTCGCGGGGCGATCACACTGACCTGATCCCAGGGCGACTCTCCCGTGTTCAGAAGACGCGCCCAGCGCGCGACCTCGCGACCAAGGGTGAGCGTTCCCGGCGCCCCGGTCCAATCCAGGACGTGGTACCGGGCGAGCTTGCCAGGAAGCGTCTCATCCAGTTCTGCCGCCACCAGGACGCCGCATCCCTGCCGGAACCTGCCGGCGATCATGGTCGGGTACTCGACGCCGGCGGCCACCAGAAGGGCGCGGAACGGCTCCTGCCCGTCAACCGAGATCACCCAGCGGCAGTCTTCGTCAACAGGATGGGTTACGGTCCACATTGAGGATCACCGTCCTTTCCTCGGCACGGCCTACGCTGCTCCTGTAGGATCTGTTCGGAGAGTTCTTCGACAGCATTAATGAGCGAAGTATTTTGCAGTCCCTTCTCCAACTTCATCTCTGGCGTCCATCCAAGTTCGTCACGGATCCGGGAGCAGTCCACCGCCCGACGGCGGATGTTATCGATGTCGCGGTTGTCCACGTGTTCCGTGGCCGAGCCTCTGCGGTTCGGCAACCGATCAATCAATGCCGCGAGTTCGTTGACCGAGGTCTCAATACCGGTCCCGACGTTGTAAATGCGCCCCTCGGCAGCAGGTGAACCAAGGGCCAACAACGTCGCCTCCACCACGTCGTCGATGTAGGTGTAGTCGCGCGTCTGCTCGCCGTCTCCATGGATTTTCAGCGGTTGACCGGAAGCAGACGCCTCCATGAATTTGCCGATGACGCCACAGTAGGGGTTCTCCGGGCGCTGGCCGGCTCCGTAGACGTTGGAGTACCGCAGGACGGCGACGGGCACGTGGTGGACCTTGTGGAACGACTCGCAGTAGTGCTCAGCGGCCGCCTTGCTGGCGGCGTAAGCGCTCAGGCATTCCAGGGGCGCGTCTTCGGGAATGGGCAGGCGAGATTGGTTGCCGTAGACGGACGCGGAAGACGTGTAGACGAGACGCTTGATATCCGACCTCTTCGCGGCGAGGAGCACATTCAAGGTGCCCCCGGCGTTCACGTTGAGGTCCCGTCGCGGGTTGGCGTTGGATTGAATGATGTTTCGGGCCGCGCAATGAATCACGTACTCTTGAGCATGGAATCGAGAGTCTCCGCAAATCAGCCTCTCCACCATCTTGTGATCGGTGATTGACCCTGTGACAGCACCAGCAGGGCGATATAGAATGGACGAAGAAGTCTTTGTACTCCCATCGTCTAACACGGTCACGATTGCCCTTTCACGCTCCAGTTGCCGCACAATCGCGGAGCCGATAAAACCTGCCCCGCCGGTCACGAGCACTCGCTTGTTTGTCCAACAGCAGACTTCCTCAGACACGTTCGCTCACCCGTCCTTTGCATTGGTGACTTCGATCTGGATGACCTGCATCTCGGCTGGCGCTCTCATTCAAAGGCTCCTTCTGCACTAATGAGGCAAGCTCATCCAACCTATTGGCCATCTCCCACAGGATGTCAACACACCACAGGTGCGCCCAGTCGTCTTTCAGAATCTGTGTGCCGAATCGTTTTGCCAATGCCTCGGCACGCTTCTTTGTTTGCCTATTGCGTTTGAGTTGTTGTTGGGTTGAAACAGGTGGACGTCCGCTCATACTCAGGTTCATGTCGTGTTCTCCTTGATTGCTAATTCGGGAACTCCTAACTTGACAAGGCTCTGGCGGCGCCTCTCGTCGGCGATCTTGATGGCGTCCTCCCGATTCTTGGCCAGAACACCGCAGGTTCCAATCACGGCGTTTAACGAGTCGGCTTCCCAATGCCACAACTCTTTGTGATCGGCCTCTAGCGGATTTGAGTCGACATACCGGACGGAACCGTCTTGCTCCAGGGTGACACGATACCACCACAACCCGGACTTGAGTTCTTTCTCGTGAGGGTTCAATGGATACTCTTCGATTTCTGTGTCTTTGAGGAACGTCGTTAGCCTCTTCGCCAATTCCTTGTCGTTGTAGATGCCAACGATCCGGTAATCCGAGTATTCCCCCTCGACTACAACGAACAGCATGTCTTCCTTCATTGTCCGTATTCCACTCCTATCAATTTCTCCCCCAAGCGAAGGGTTGCCGGAGTTCCCACTCCATACGCTGCGACGAGGCCGTCCAAAATCGCCATCTTCTGCCCCATGAGTTTCCGTTGTATGTCGCCGAAGTCGAATTTCTTCTCGACTTCCAGCATCAGTCGTATCTTGGCGAGGTCCGGATGTTCGTTCATGTCGTGTTCTCCTTCAATCTGTCCCGATACCTGTCTACGTTGCTTCCACCAAGTACCACCACGTGCTCCTTTCACTCGTCATAGTCGAGCAACCGCTCCTTGGCAACGGTAATCGCGATCATGTACGCCATCACGCTGTCGTCGAAGGCCCCGGGCGCGCCGCGGGGGTTCCCATCTCCGGGATCAACAAACTTCTGCATCTCGGAGAGCGTCGTGCGGTCGTACAGAGCAACCTGCATGTCCCGGATAGCGGCCCGGCCGTTCGAGCACAGAATGCGGCGGGTTCCGTGCGGAGTGGTCTGCCAACCGGGAACCAGGTTATCCTCGCCGGTCTCTCGGTCGAGGCGCTTGTACTTGTAGAGCCTGTTGTAAGGGTACCCGTCCGCAATGATCTTCGGCAGTGTAGCGATGCCGGGACCGTTGCGTTCCGGGGCAAGAAGCGCCATGTTATAGTGCAACCCCAACAGGCAGAGCATATGCCCGAACAGGTCGGGGTGGAGCCTGCCGTGCCAGACTGCACATTGCTCCAGCGTGTCCCGGTCGACAACCTGCGCGCAGGAGAAGGCGCCCGTGGTTGTCCCCTCTCCCACGTCAGCGCCAATGGCGTACTGCTTGCCAGGAACCGGGTGCTTGTAGATTCTCAAGGGACCGTAGGAGTGTTCGCTGAGCCTGACTTTGTTGTGCTCCAGGGATAGATCGCCCACGAACAGCGGATCCGGCGAGCGGTCAAGGTACGCCTGCAGGTTGTTCGTGTCGAACCAGCAGTTGCCCGTCGTCAGGAACGCCTCGTCAGCCGTCAACGGGTACTCCTGCCGGAACTTCTCGCTGTCGCGGTTGCACTTGTTGGCGGTCATCCAGCGCCGCCAGTAGAGCTGCTCGTCGTCCAGGGAGTACCTGCCGGCAAGATCGTCATCTTCTGCGCTGCGCTGGAAGTCCACCGGTGGGGTCATCCGGCATCCATCGTCTTCGCACCACGTGAAGAACATCGGCACGTAAGCATTCTCCCCAGCAACAGTCGCCTGCCACATGTCGAAGAAGTACCCGGCGCGTCCATTCGCGGTGCTTTCCAGAATCATGATGGTGCCAGGAACGGGCTGCACGGTCTGTGAAACGGCCAGCATCGTTGCTTCTGCATCCACCCAGAAGGCGACTTCTGAACCATGCATCTGCTGATACCCCGGCCCGCGCCCTCCGCGTTGGCTGGGCGCCCGTTCGCGGCGCGTGTTGGACTTGGTAAGGTCCGCTCCGGTCGCAACCTGCACGACGAACGTGGATTCGTTGGGAAGGACTAACCTGCCTCGGTTGGATTCCCTCGTGTCCGCCTGAAGGGCCTCGGGAAGATGTCGAAATGTCCGCCGAAGCATGTCGTCGTGGACGGCGCCCTGCGTCTTCTGGTCCTGAACCACCAGCAACGTCCCAATACCGGGTCGGACCTGCCCCTGGTGCAGGAAGTACTGCTGGACCAAGGTAGTGATTCCCAGCCGACGCGCCTTCAGGATGATGATGAGCACTGGCAATTCGAGTTCTTGCTGCCGCCGGATCTCGTGATAGAGCTTCAACTGGTGTTTATTGGGGTGGAATCGCCCCCAGAGCGACGTTTTCTTGTCCTGCACCCAGCCGTACTTCGGCGCGTACTTGAGGAAGTCCGTGGGAACGGTGAGACGCCGCTTAGGCGGCGCCTTTGGCTTTGGGTTCAGTCCGAGGAGGTCAAGGGCCATGTCTGTTCACTCCGGCCACTCAAGGTCTCCGAGATCTACTCGAGGCGGCGAAGCTCGTCGAGCAGATTCCGGAGGTTCCGCTCCGCCTCCGCCAGGAGCAACCTCAACTCCGGGTCTGTCATCGTTGCTCGCGCTGCTCTCAACCGCCGGCATATCGCCAGTACCGCCTGGGATTTGACCGGCTTTCTCGGGCACGGCTCCTTGTCCGTTGCTCTCAACAACATCGCTCTCGGTTCTCCGCTCTTCACGAACTGCTCCTTTCGCTTCCCGGTAGGCCTCCTGTATGGCCAATTTCGCAATCGGATCCTCAGCCATGGCCTGGCCGAACACGGCTCCGTTGAGGAGCTCGCAGGAAAACTTGTCAGGACCTGTCCGCGCGAGGAACGCTCCCAGCCGCTTGCAGGCCCATATCTTGCGCTCCGTGGCGTCCGCATCGTCAGGAGGCCGGGATCCGTCCGGGTACGGAATCGGCGTGCTTTCGTGCCCGCTTGCCGGCCAGGAAATCGGGTTGTCAGGGCGTCTGTATTGCCTCATGTCGCCTCCAGCATCCTGCGTTCAGCACCTGGTAGGGCGGGGGTCGGAGAGTGGAACTCGTACAGCGTGCGCCGGTCACCAAGCCCGCGCATGACGCGCGGAACTGGCTGTCCCCGGTACGCCAGGTAGTGCTCCATCCACTCCTTGCGTCTGAAGGGCTCGTCGCGTTCCTGCCGGCAAGCAGTCCAACCGCCCATCAAATGCGTGGCGTAGTGAATGGCTGGGTCATCAAAGCGGGCGTCGTCCATGTATCCGGCAACGCGGCGCCCGTGCAGATAGAGAGCGTATGCCTCGGCGGCACGCTCCTCCCGGGAACCTTCGATTGCCTCCACGAAGTCTGCAACCGTCGGAAACCATTTCTGGGTTCGCACGATCTTCTGCGCTGCCGCTTCAACCTGCGCTGCCGTGTACGGAGCCAATAGCCGGACGAATGCCGCCAGTGTGCCAGCGTCTAACTGTCGCTGGCTGGGCAGCAACTGGGCCAACAGGTTTAGCGTCGTCGCCTTCTCGACTTCGGACTGTGTTTCGTTCATGTGAGGTCACCTGGCTGCGTTACCGCCGCGAACTCGTGAAGGCAAC
>Ga0210028_1002139_pt1 | contig 16067 bp, 15 predicted proteins | sample CryGeymeta201513_FD_185468 | JGI IMG/M metagenome (GOLD analysis project Ga0210028, IMG submission 185468) | Groundwater microbial communities from Crystal Geyser aquifers in Utah, USA - Crystal Geyser metaG 2015-13 (SPAdes) (version 2) | ecosystem: Environmental > Aquatic > Deep subsurface >...
GGGAATCAGGGTTGAGGCGGGCGGCGGCGGCGGAGGTAGAGGATGTAGAGAATCAGGATAAGAATGATCAGCCAGGGCCAGACTAAGACCGGGCAGGCAGAGGTAAAGGGGAAAGCAGTGAAGATTTCTGCCAGTTTGGTCATGGGGCCAAAAGGGAGTTCGGGAATAGTGATAGCCGGCAAGGGCGAAGGCAGATTAAAAAGAGTAATAGTCGGGACAAAGTTGATGGTGAGATTAAAATCCGGCAAAGTGGTGGTGTTGCCGGACAAATCAGTGCTGACGACCGTAACCGAGTAAGTATCGGGATTGAGGTTAGCTGAAGGCTGAAAGCTAAAAGTATGGTCAGCCAAAGCCGTGGCAGTTAAGGTATAAGCGATTGTTTGGCCGGTAAGGATAAGGGTTAATTGAGCATTGGCTTCTGACTGGCCGGCAATAATTGGTTGGCGCTGGTTGGTGGTGAAGGTGAGGTTGGCAGGAATGGTGGTCAGATCAAGCGAGGATAAGCTGGTTTCCTGCCCGGCGACCTGATTAATCAGGATTAAAGGGGCAGTAGTGTCGATGGTAAAGGTCCAGGTAGCGGAGTTACGGCTGGTGCCATATTCAGCCAGGGCTTTGATCATCCAGGTATGCTGGCCTTCGGTTAAAGCAGTCAAGGCGTTAGTGGCAATAGTGATAGTGGAAGCGGGAATGTTGTTGGTGTTGAGGCCGCCGTCAAGAAAGAGCTGATAATGGTCGACATAAACCGCGCCTAAAGAAGGGTTAAAGATAAAAGTCGGGGCGGTCGAAGAGATGGTGGCGTTATTGGCCGGTGAGATAAGCGCGGGAGTGTCCGGTTCGCCGGGGACAGTGGCCGTAACGGCAGTCGAGCCGGAGACGGGATTTTCTACTCCTGCCGCCTTTGGCGGCAGTATAACAGTTATAAAAATTATAAAAATTATAACGGTTATATTGGGCAGTCTAGACATTAACTTATTCTATCACAGGAGTTTCTTGGGGAAGAGGTTCGGGTTCAGTCGTTGTTGGTTTCTTTTTCTTTTTAAGAGCGAGCAGGAGGATAATGATCGCCAGGACAATCAAGACGGCGGCGAGTTCTTTGACCGGGACAATCCAGAAGTAGATCAGGCCGTTAATGGGAATTTGGGTATTGCCGGCGCTCGCCGTCAGCTTGGCCTGATAGCGGCCCAAATGATATTTGCCCGGAAACTCCCAGTCATAAAGGCGGGAAGCAAAGGGAAAGATGTTTTTTTCCTCTAATTGGCCGGAAAAGACGGTTTTACCTAAGAGATTAGTAATAGTTAATTGACCTTTGGGGGCAAAGTGGATATCGCCTAAGTTTTCAATTTCCGCGGAGATGGATATGGGACCGTAGTAGCTAAAAAACTGAGAGGTTTTAAACTCTTTTAAGTTGGCGGCTTCGACCACATCGCCGATGACATTTAAATAAACCAAGGTGCCGACTTTTTGAGTAATAGCACTGCCTGAACCCTGAATACCGAGCAAGCCTTCACGGTTCGGGTTGTAAGTAATCATGGCGTAATGGCCGCCGGCTAAAGCATTTTTCGGCAAAGAAATCAGTAAATTAATTGCCGTGGTTTGCTGGGGCGGCAAGAGAATTTTTTTCGGGGAAGCGGTAATCCACGAGGCCAGACTCCAGCGGCCGGAAACGGTTTCGTCAACGCTAATCGGAGTGCCCTGGTTGTTATTGACAATAAAATCGGTAGCTTGAACATCAAAGGCCATTTCCCCGGCTGATTCGTTGCGGACTTTAATGGTTTCCTGCAGGGTGGCGCCGGGCAGAGCGGACAGTTCCAGGCGGGGAGGAATAGCGGTGATAGTAATGGATTCCTGCCCCTTTGCCGCCTTCGGCGGAAATATAACAGTTATAATGGTTATAAAAATTATAAAAGTTATGAGGGGCAGGAGTTTTTTCATAGCTTAAAAGGTGGCCGTAGCGGTGTAAGTAATATTGTTTTCATAGTCGCCGGCGGCTTGGGTGGCGCCGACGGACAAACGGTAACAGCTATAGACGTCTTCGGCATCGGCCACCGTGGTCGAGGAGAACAGGCTTTGGGCAGTCTCAGCGTCAGCAGTGGCGGCAAACCTTTTGGCGCAGAAAGTGCCGGTGGTACAGGAGCCGCCGGAAGTATCCGAGTACTGAAAGACGATTGCCGCCGCATCGGCATTTTGGAGTGAATAGCCAAAGCCGTTTTGCGTCGCCGTGTGCCAGTCGTCCTGGGTTTCGTGGGTCATGGCGCCATCGCCGCTGGCATCGGCAATAAAAGTGGTGGTGCCGCCGTCTTTGCCCAATTGATCGTTTTCAATCGCTGTTACGCTATAGCCCCCGACGGCATTGGTGGAAACAGTCAATTTTTGGGCCAAGTTTTTAAAAGTGTTTAAGGCCATGGTGCCGAAAGGCACGGCCGTGGCCGTACTGCTCACATCAGCGGTTGCGCCGCAGGCAGTACTGCCGACGCCGACTGCCGCCAAAGTAAAAGTAATGGTCGGGTCAACCGTGGCGGTGACGCGGACAGATTCGACGACCGCGATTTTGACCGTAGTGGAATCGATGACGGCGTAGTTGCTTAAGCGGTCGCCTAAATGCTGAATCGTCACTGTGTAAGTGTCGGCCGAGCCGGCAGTATGGCCGGTGGCCGGGGCCGGGTTGATCAGGCGGTTAATGTAAAAGGTAAAGGTGCCGGAGGCGTTGTTGGTGCCGTTATAGCGGGCTTCAAAACAGTGGTTTCCGGCCGTACAACCAGTGCCGCCGGAAGCGGTGGCCGTGGCGCTTTCCCAGGAGGTGACCCCGCCGCCGGTGGGAGCAGTGGCGCCGACGCCGACGGAAGTGGAATAATCAAAGCCGTCGTGGTTAGGGATGCCGTCGCTATTCCCATTAGTGCCGGAAGGAATGAGGATGCGGAAGGCGCCGTTGGCAATCGAAGAGGCCGGAGTAAAAGTAACCGTGTGCGTGGCCGAGCGGGTGGCGATGACTAAATCGCCGGAGTCATTATCGCCGCTGCCTAAGCCGGATGTAATGGTGAACTCATCAGTATCATAGATATTATCAACAGTGTAAGTGGAAGCAGTGTAGGCGTCGCCAATTAAGACGGTATCGCCGGTGAATAAGTTAGCCGTGGAAGTGGAGGGCATGCCGGTAGTGGATATTTTTATCAAACTGACCCCGGCAGTATGGCCGACCCCTAAACTGCCGTAAAAAGACAGCCGGGAAGTGGATAAAGTGTCAGCGACCGCAGTTAAGTTAGCCGAGGTTAATTGATGGGGAAAAGTAAATGCCAAAAGACTGGCAATAGTCAAACTCGCAATGAATTTTTTCATTTGAGTCTATTATGTTTAATTTTTATTATCATTGTCAAGAAGATGATGATGACCAGCAAAGCTTGGTAGGGCAGGACATAGAAGTGAATGGTTTGGGAGATTTGGCTGGTGGTATTTTGCGGGGTGATGGTGGCAATGGCAGTGTAGCGGCCGATCGGGAAGAGCGGGTTCCAAGGGTTGGATGTGAGATACCGGCTGGAGTGGGCGAGGACATTGTCTTCGCGTAAAGGCAGAGTGGCGACCAGGCGGTTAAAGGTGTTGGTAACTTCAATTTGGCCGATGGCTTTGAGGCGGACGGAAGAGGTGTTTTTGAGTTTAAGAATAAAGTTGATGGGGGAGAAAGAATCCAAGAAGGAATCCGATAAGGTCCAACCTCGTAGGTTACCTACAAGGTTGGACCTTGCAGGTCGGAATTCTTCGATTTTGGCGGTGGGGTGCAACTCGCCGGTTTGGGACACAGTCAGTAAAATATTGGCGGCAATCGAGCCTAAGGTTTTAGTGCCGGAAGCGGAGATTAAACCTTGAGTGTCCGCCGAGAAAAGAAAGGCAAAGTAGTGGTCGGCTTCGGCAGCGGTTTCGGGAACTTTGATTTTAAGGACAAATTCCTGGGTTTGGCCGGATTTTAAAGGGATGATGGCCGGCAGGTCCAGGTCAGCGTTTTGAAGAGAAAAGTAGGCCGAGGCCGAGGTTACGAACCTGGAAACTTCTGAAGGTTCGGAACCTAGTCGGATATGGCCGAAGGCGTCGCCGGGTTCAAAAGGGACAAGCGAGGCATGAATGACAGTATCATCGCCTAAGTTTTTTAAACGGAAAACCTGGGTGACGGCTTTGCCGGGTTGGATAACGGTTTCCAAAAGCGGCGGCCAAATAGAAAGAGAAATGGTTTGCGCCTGTACTTTCGTCGGGGCTTTTAGTATAACGGTTATAAAAATTATAACCATTATAACTGTTATACTTTTCAGTCTACGGCCGTTGATTTTAAAGTTTATCATAAGATTAATAAGTAGGCGTGGCTAAAAACATCAGGGAATTGTCATAGTCGCCGGCGCTTTGGGTGGGGGAAATGTTCACTTTGTAAGTGACAGTGGCGACACGATTTTTACCCACATTACTGCTTTGCATCACTACTTGGCTGGTTTCTAAACCAGCTTTGTTAGCAAACTGTTTATAGTAGGTGGAGTTAATAAAAGCGGCCGGAACATCATCCCCGGACATGTTATAGCCAAAGCCGTACTTGCCGGTATTGGTCCAAACTCCGGCCGTGGTTTCCGAGCACGTGCCCAAGTCGCAGGTTGTGTCCGGAATGTTCGTCGCCGTGTTTTGCAGCTGCAGCGGGTGGTCTTCATTGGCAGTGACCGCATAGCCGCCGGCGCCGCCGGAAGAAACGGTCAGAGTATTGGTGAGGCTGGAAAAAGTTGACGGGGTTAAAGTGCCAAAATCAATAGAAAGATCAGAGATAGTAAAGGCAAACGCGATAATAGTTTTAATGTAAGGAAAGCCGGCTTTAACATAAAAACCGGAGGAAGCGTATTCGCCGGGAGCGGTTTGGCCGACAGTGTCCAGAATGTTGTAGTTGGCGGAGGATTTAGAGCCGGAGGTCATGTTAAGATTGGGAAACTTAAGTTTATAGGAGTCGGATTCCATTCTGGCGACGGCAAAAACAGGGGTGGTCATAAGTCCTATAAGTCCTATAAGTCCTATAACAAGTTTAGTCATCGGTAATTTTATCAATTTTATCTTTTAATTCCTGGCCGGATTTAAACAGTTCCTTGAGGTCCAAGTAAAGGCTTTTCAGCTTTTCTTGTTGATGATAAGGGATGGTAGAGAGCTGGGAACTGATCTGGGAGATTAAGTCCAGGCTTTGAGACATTTTGTTATGAAAATTCAGGGTTAACCAGAGTAAAGTATTGCCTTCTTCCTGAGAAAGATTGGTTTCCAGCTGATTGGATTGATGTTTAAGTACTTTTATTTGTTTTTGGCCTTCAAGCAGTCTTAGGTATTGAGTGCCAAAAAAGCGGGCCAGAGGGGCAACTAATATGAGGGAAATGAGATTGGTGAGACTGTTTAAATCAATCAGCGAATTGTTTAGCAGAAAGAGGAGTGAGAGTGCTAAACCGACCAGCAAACCTAAGCTGGGATTGAACAAAAGGCTCAAACCGAACAGGAGAAAGTCGAGGGTAAAGAACAAGGGGGAGGTAAGGCCGCCGGTATCCAGGACTAAAAGCAGAAGCAGGAGGGTAATAGTGAGGCTATTTGATATACTTTGATACTTTATGAAGGAGAGGCTGAGTGATTTTTTCCGGCCGAGCAGGTTGTGAAAAAGAAAGACAGCTAACAACAGGCTGGAGAGTTGAAGGGAATACTGGGACAGTCCGGGATTGTTGTGCCAAAAGAAAGTGAAAGCGGCGGCTAAAAGAAGCAGAATAAAGTGAGGCAGGGTAGGCAGAGACATGGTTTATAGTAGCATAAAGAGAGGATTTTTGCTAAACTAAACTATATGAGTTTTGATCATCAAACTATCGAGAAAAAGTGGGCTAAAAAGTGGCAGGAGTCAGGCCTATATCAGGTGGATTTAAATAATCCGAAGCGTAAATTCTATAATTTAATGATGTTTCCGTATCCCAGCGCCGAAGGTTTGCATGTGGGCAATATGTACGCCTTTACCGGCGCCGATGTTTACGGCCGGTTTAAGGCGATGCAGGGATATGAGGTGTTTGAACCGATCGGTTTGGACGGGTTTGGGATCCACTCGGAAAATTATGCGATCAGCATTAATAAGCATCCGGCGGAACAGGCTAAGATCAGCGAAAAGCACTTTTACGAGCAGTTAAGCCGCATCGGCAACCGGTTTTCCTGGAATAACCGTTTAGAAACTTATGATCCAAAATATTATTGCTGGACCCAATGGTTGTTTGTCCAGATGTTTAAACATGGGTTGGCTTATAGGAAAAAAGCTTTAGTTAACTGGTGCCCGTCTTGTAAAACAGTGTTGGCAGACGAACAAGTAGAGGCCGGTTTGTGCGAAAGATGCAAGACTCCGGCGGAGAAACGGGAAAACGAGCAGTGGTTTTTCAAGATTACCGAGTATGCCCAGCGGCTGCTGGATAATATCGAGAAAATCAACTGGCCGGAAAAGATTAAAATTGCCCAAAGGAACTGGATTGGCCGGAAAGAGGGCATCAATATAACTTACAAAGTTGTAAGAACCGAACCTACAGAACCTACAAGAACCGTGACGGTGTTTACTACCAGGCCGGACACGAATTTCGGGGCAACTTTTATAGTGTTAGGACCAGAGCATAAATTAGCCCAAGGATTGGCTAAAAAAGACAAAGAAATTCAAGAATATATTGATAAAGCTTTGAAGAAATCAGAAATTGAGCGGATTACTGAAGGCAGGAAAAAAACCGGCGTGTTTACCGGCCTGTACGCGATTAATGATTTAACCGGTAAGGAGATGCCGATTTATGTGACGGATTTTGTTTTAGGCAATGTCGGGACCGGCGCAGTGGTCGGCGTGCCCGGACATGATAAGCGGGATTTTGAGTTTGCTAAAGAATTTGGCTTGGAAGTAATCAGGGTAGTGGCGGGGGAAGACGGAGATACATCAGAAATTACGAAAATAGAACAGGTACAGGAAGAAGAAGGGAAGATGATCAATTCAGGCTTTTTAAATGGGATGGAGATTCATGAGGCGACGGAAAAAATTATGGATTATTTTGAAGAAAAAGGGATGGGGAAGCGGGTAGTGACCTTTAGGTTGAGAGATTGGTGCATCAGTAGGCAAAGATACTGGGGACCGCCGATTCCCATGATTAATTGTCCTAAATGCGGCTGGGTGGCGGAAAAAGAAGAGAATTTGCCGATTAAATTGCCGTACCTTAAGAATTTCAAGCCGACCGATGACGGCAAACCGCCGTTGGAACGGGCGGAAAAATCCTGGCTGTATACCAAATGCCCGAAATGCGGTGGAGAAGCCAAGCGGGAAACCGAAGTAAGTGATACGTTTTTAGACTCGAGCTGGTACTTCCTGCGCTATCCTTCGGTTGACACTGACAAGGTCCATCCTTGTCATTCTAACAAGGATGGACCTTTTGATCCGGAGATTACTCGGGCTTGGCTTCCGGTGGATGCCTATATCGGCGGGGCCGAGCACGCGGTGTTGCACCTGATGTATTCGCGGTTTGTCTGGATGGCGTTGCAGGATTGGGGTTATATTCCTAAATCCACTCCGGAGAGTAAAAATATTCCACTCCGGAGTGTTAGTTGGGAGGAACCGTTTCCGTTTTTATACGGCCACGGTTTGATTATTAAAGACGGGGCGAAGATGAGTAAAAGCCGGGGGAATATTGTTAATCCGGACGAGTATATTGAGAAGTACGGGGCGGATGCATTGCGGCTGTATTTAATGTTTATCGGTCCCTATGATCAGGGCGGGGATTTTAGAGATACCGGGATGAAGGGGATGAAGCGGTTTTTGAATCGGGTCTGGAAGTTAGTTTCTGACAAGGTTGGACCTTGTCAGCAGACAAAGTCCGACCTTAATACACTGCGGCACAGGACGGTGAAGAAATTAACAGAAGCGATGGTCAATTTCCGGTTTAATGTAGGGATTGCCCATTTAATGACATATGTGAATGGAATGTCAAAGGTTAAAGGTCAAATGTCAAAAGAAGATTTAAAAACTTTAATTTTGCTGTTAGCGCCGTTTGCGCCGTATATCAGCGAGGAGTTATGGTCCCGGCTGAAAGCCGAGGATCCTCGGTTCGGTAAACCGATACCGGGAGAGAAATGGTCTGTTCATCAGCAAACTTGGCCTAAATTTGAAGCCAGGCTTGCCACGAACGCCCTGACGACGTTCGTGGTCCAGATTAACGGCAAGTTGCGGGCCAAACTGGAGTTAGATCTAAAAACGGCCCAGGATAAAGCCAAGGTTCTCATTTTAGCTAAGGCCAATAACCATATCAAAACATATATTAAGGATAAAAAGATAGTCAAAGAAATTTTTGTAGCCGGAAAACTGGTGAATTTAGTGGTAAAATAATTTTAATGCCCAAGTGGTTACAACCTTTAAAAAAGATCTTTAAAGATCGGCCGTATCTGGTTACTTTAGGTCTGCTCGGCGGATTGTTGCTGGTAGTGGGAGTTTTTTCGGTGGTGGTAATTAGCAGCCGGACAGGGGGAGAGGATTTAGTGATTCAAAAAGCAGGTGAAGCCGAGGAGTTGGGGAGCAAGTTGGTGGCAGATGTGGCCGGAGCAGTGATGAAGCCGGGCGTGTATGAGTTAAAAGGCAACGCCAGGGTAAATGAAGCCTTGATTGCGGCCGGCGGATTAGGGGAGGAAGCGGACCGGGAGTGGGTAGAGAAAAATTTAAATCTGGCGGCCAAAGTAACCGATGGGCAGAAGATATATATACCGAGTGAAGGAGAAACTGAAAAGGTCGCACCTTTGCAAGGCAAAGGAACGACCTTAATGACAAGGTTGGACCTTGTCAATATCAATACTGCGTCAAGCGCCGAACTGGATACGCTTTGGGGAGTGGGTGAGGCGACGGCGAAAAAGATTATTGACAGCCGGCCGTATGGAGCAGTGGAGGAGTTGTTAACCAAGAAAGCGGTTAAGAACAATGTTTATGAGGCGATTAAAGATAGTGTGTCGGTTTACTAATTTTTTTCGCCCATCTTATAATAAATGAGAGTTTTAATAGTCATCTTGATATGGTTAAGTTTAGTTGGCTATAGATTTTTTCATCAGTTTCAGGTTGGGCAAAATCTTGGACATTGGGAAAATGAGGAAATTTTGATCAAGGGTAGAATATCCTCAGAACCTTTATTACAGGGTAATAGCCAGAAGTTTAAGGTGAGCCGGTTTGATATAGTCACTCAAGCCTATCCGAAGTATGAATATGGTCAAAAAGTGGTCATTGTTGGCAGATTACAGAGGAGATTGATAAATAAATGGTATAGTCAATTTAGATTGATGTATCCGGATATCCGCTTAGTCGAGGCCAATAACCAAAAAACTATAAGTCTTAGCCGATTGAGGCAGGGGATAGAAGAAAGATTTAATCAGGTTTTGCCGGAGCCGGAAGCCAGTTTGCTGGCCGGGATTGTTTTGGGCAGCAAGAGGGGACTGCCTGAGGATTTTTACCGGGCTTTGCAGAAAACCGGCACTTTGCATATTGTGGTGGCTTCAGGCTATAACGTGACGATTATTATTGCCACGATCGTAGCCTACTTAGCCGGTTTAATTAAGCGCCAGTGGGCGATTTTGATCGGGTTGGCAACAGTGGGGATTTATACGATTATGGCCGGGGCCGAGCCGGCGATTGTCCGGGCGGCGATTATGGGCAGTTTGGGTTTTGGCGGGCAAATCATCGGCAGAAAGACCGAGGGATTAAGATTGTTGATCGCGGCGATCATGATTATGGTGTTGGTTAATCCCAGTATAATTATGGACGTTGGTTTTCAGCTGTCAGTGGCGGCAACTTTTGGCTTAATTTTTTTGAGCCCCAGGCTGGAGCCGATTTTAGGCAGGGTTTGGTTGATAGGCAAGGATTTGACGGAAACTACTTCCGCCCAGATTATGGTTTGGCCGATTATTGTTTTATATTTTGGACAAATGAGTGCTTTTAGTATATTAGTTAATAGTTTGATACTGTGGTTGGTGCCAATAATTATGGCTTTGGGATTTTTTTTGGCTCTAACCGGTAATCAAGCGGTAGGTTGGTTGACGTATGTGCCTTTGACGATTATGGTCAGAGTAATTGAGGGATTTGGCCGGATATGAAAAAGCTTAACTGGATTTTAGGATTGGCGATCGGGGCAGTAATTTTCCTGATTTTACAATGGCCGGATAACCGCCTGCATTTATTTTTTTGCAATGTGGGCCAGGGAGACGCGATTTTGCTGGAATATGGATCGTATCAAATTTTGGTAGACGGCGGGCCGGACAACTCGGTTTTAAGCTGTTTGGGAAAAGCGATGCCGTTTTGGGACCGGAAGATTGAACTGGTAGTGTTAACCCACCCGGAGGCCGACCATTTGACAGGATTAATTGAGGTGGTGAAACGGTATCAGGTGGGGAAGCTAATGAAAACTGCAGCCGAGAATCTGACGCCGGAGTATGAGGCGCTGCTGGCGGCGGTCGGGTCAAGAAAAGTAAAAGTGGAAACGCTTACTGCCGGGGATAGGATTAGTTTAAAACAACTTAACTTGAAAGTCCTCTGGCCTTTTAACAAAGGACAGTCCTTTGTTAAAGATTTCAACCAGGCGGCGGTGGTGATCTTAGGTCAGTATGGTGGTTTTGGATTTTTACTGACAGGGGATATTACCGAAACAGAAGAACAGACAATGATTAATTTAGGTAGTTTAAGGCCGGTGGAAGTTTTAAAAGTTGCCCATCATGGAAGCAAGTTTTCTACCAGCCAAGAGTTTTTAGAGGAAGTGAAGCCGAAAACAGCAGTTATTTCCGTGGGCAAGAATAGTTTCGGCCATCCGACCCCGGAGGTGTTAGCCAGGTTAAAAGCAGTCGGAGCCAAAGTGTTAAGAACTGATGAAATAGGGACGGTGGAAGTGATAGAATAAAATTTATGAAATGGCGATTGATATTCTTAGCCGGTTTAGTCGGAATAGCTTACCTTTGGACGCTAAATTTTGCCTTTCTTTCCGATGATATTTACGGGATTGTCAATAACCCGGAAATTGTTAAGTTCAGCTGGGTTTGGCAAAATCCAACAGTAGTGTTGAACCGCTTAAGCTATTTTATTTTGGCCAATATTTTTGGAGTGGTTTCTTGGCCATTCCGGCTGGTGAATATCGGGGTGCATTTATTAACAGTCATCGGAGTGATGGTGCTGGCAGAAAAGCTGATTAATAAAACCGTCGGGATAGTGGCGGCGGTATTGGTGGCGGTGCATCCGCTGATGATTGAGTCAGTCACCTGGATATCCGGCAGTGGCTATAGTTGGTATGGGGCGCTGCTGCTGTGGAGTTTGATATTTTATATTAAAGCCAAAGATAGCTGGTGGAAGTATGGAATATCGGTTTTACTTTTTCTGGCGGCGTTAGAGTTTAGTGAAAAAGCAGCGGTTTTGCCGGGCATTTTGTTAGTTTACCGTTTTGTAATTGACAGAAAACGAGGCAAATGGCGGGATTTAATCCCTTATATTGCCTTAAGCGGTTTATGGCTGGTAATGAATATTCGGGGCGTGGGGGCAAGATTAAATTATTTGCAAACTGAGTATAACAGCAGCGTGGAGACTCAGTCAGCCTTTAAAGTCAGTCCGTTAGTGCAGACGCCGGTGGCTTTGAGCAGTTATTTGGGCTTAATTGTCTGGCCGGATAAGCTGACTTTGTATCATTCAGAAATGAACTTTACCCGGATAAAGTTTGGGATCATGGCCGGAATAACCATAATTTATTTATTGGCAACTGCCTGGTTGTTGTGGCGGCGAAAACCGGCCGGTTTTTTCTTAAGCTGGCTGGTAATTGGGTTAAGCCCGACCTTGGTTCCCTTGGGAGTAGCCTGGATTGTGGCGGAAAGATATGCGTATTTTGGGGCGATCGGCATTTTTATTTTAATTGCCTGGGGATTGGTAAGTTTAAGTGAGAAGCCTAAATGGATCGAGGCGGGTTGGACAATCACCGTGATAATAATTTGTTTATTATTGGTAAGGACTTTGGTGAGAAACAGCGATTGGCAGGACCAGGACCATTTGTGGCTGGCGGCAGAGCGGACATCGCCAACCAGCCCGCAAAATCATAATAACTTGGGCGATCTTTACGGCCGGAGAGGCAATTTACAATTAGCCGAATGGCATTTTAAAAAAGCGATTGAGTTGAATCCCCACTACGCGGACGCGATGCATAATTTGGGCAATACTTATGTAAGGTTGGGGAAGCTGGAAGAAGCGATTAAAATGTATGAAGCGGCTTTGAAAAACAAGCCGACTTTATGGCAGTCGGAACAGCAGTTAAAAGCCGTAAAAGAGTATTTAATAAAAACGGGAGTTGACAAAGGTAAATAGTTTTGATAACATCTAGATAAGATAAATTAAGATGTAGATGTTATGATAATAAAGAAATTAGCGGTTAATAAAGGTGGGCAGACAGTATTTAATTTGGCGGAGATTGCCAGGATTACCAATAGAAAAGCAGGTAAAAATCTAATTTCAGCGGTGAGTTATTATGTTAAATCAGGCGATTTAATCAGGTTGGCAAAGGGTTTATATGCCCTGGACCAAGATTATTCTAAGTATGAATTAGGTAATAAATTAAGGATTCCTTCGTATGTAAGTTTGTACACAATTTTGCAAGATGAAGCGGTGGTGTTTCAACCGTATACCAGTGTTTTTTTGGTAAGTTCCAGAAGCGAAGTCAGGGTGATTGATAACCAAAAATTTATTTATAGAAAAATTAGGGATGATATTTTATTGAATCCTTTGGGAATAAAGAGCGATGGTTTAGTAATGAAGGCTGGTTTGGAAAGGGCGATTTTAGATAAGATTTATCTTGACGGGGAAGAGCATTTAGATAATTTAAGATCAGTTGATTGGAATAAGATGGAGGAGTTAAATGAGCAAGTTTATAAGAGGGGAAATATTAAAAAATATATTAAAGAAATGAGGAAAGATGTTGAATCAGGCAAGGCATAGAATGCAGATGATAAATATTTTGCTTAAGCTCTATAAGGATACAGAAGTGGCCAGGGTGTTGGGATTTAAGGGCGGGACAGCGGCTTTCTTATTTTATGATTTGCCCAGATTTTCAGTGGACTTGGACTTTGATTTGTTAGTGGACTTGGATAAGATTAAAAGAGAAGAACTGATGGATAGGATGACGGGCATTTTTAAAAAAAATTTTGAGGTTAGGGAGCAATCAGATAAGCGATTTACTTTGTTTTGGCTATTAAGCTACAGGAAGGGTGGCAGGCAGCTTAAGATTGAAGTGTCCAAGAGAAAATCGGAAAGTAAGTTTTACGACAAACAGTTTTACGGGATAAATATTCCGGTAATGAGGTTGCAAGACGCGATGGCTAATAAATTGATGGCCTTGGTGGATAGAAAAAAGTTTGCGAATAGGGATGTGTATGATGCCTGGTATTTTTTAAACCAGCCGGAATCGGTGGAGATTAATTATCAGTTAATTAAAAAGAGATTAGGATTAACGCCCAGGCAGCTTTATCAAAAGATGCGGAAACTAATTAATAAAAAAAGAAGTGAGAGCGTGTTGCAGGGCATGGGAGAATTATTGGATGAAAAACAAAAGGTTTGGGCGAAAAATAAGTTGATAAGCGAGCTGAACCAGCTAATTAAGATTCAGATGGATAGTCTTTAACAAAGGACAGTCCTTTGTTAAGGTTGATATAACAGGCCTTTGAGGAAAAATAGAGCGTAAACGAGATGAGTGAGGAAGATGGCCGGGGCTAAAAGCAGGGAGTGGTAATAAACTGCGGTAATAATTAAAGCCAAAAAATACAGCGGGAAAATAAGCGGTAAAAGTAATGGGAGAAAGTAAGCGGGGCGGAGAGAAGTGCGGGGAAAGAGCCGGACAAAGCGGCCGCGCTGGAAACCATAGCGGGAGATTTGCTGAAGATGGGGAAGCCAGATCGGCCGGCGGTGATGGTAGACAACAATTTGAGGAGAATAGATAATTTGTTTTTTTAACTTATAAACTAAATCATGACATAGTTTGGTGTCTTCGCCCGGCCAGAATTGGGTATCAAAGCCATTAACGGCCAGAAAGTCTTTTTTTTTGACCAGAAGATTAAAACTAGGGTAGTCGTCGACAAAACAAGCTGAAGTTTGGCGGTTGCGGTAAGTATAAGGTCCGCTGCCGATTTTAGTTGACCAGACCAAACCGGAAATTTTTTGACGGATTGAGTCGGTCGGCGGCGTTAAGCTCGGACCGCAGACAGCAGCGATGTTTTTGGGCTTTAAGTACTTAATAGCATTTTTCAGCCAATTTTTATCCGGGTAAGCATCGGAATCGATAAACGTAAGAACCGAACCTACGGATTTTTTGGCCCCCCAGTCGCGTTTGGTGGCCGGGTCGCCGGGGAAGAGTTTGTCAGTGATAATTAAAATTTCTAAAGGCTTAACTGATTGTTTTGTTAAGGCCGGCAGCAGTTCCGGGCACAGATCATTTTCGGTTTTGCAGGGAATGATGACGCTAATCGTCAATAAGGCCTGTCCTTTTTGAAATCCAAGAACCTTTAAGGACAGACCTTGTTTTTTAATCATAGTATTTTAATATTTTCAAACGGTAGAAGACAGCCAGCGTGTCATAAAGCATATGCCAGATGGTTCTGAGGGTGGCGGCATTGGTGACCGACCCAAATTTATATTTCAATTTAATCGGCGCTTCAAAAATACGGGTAAAACCTTTGCGTCGGGCAACCGAAAGCATTTCAATGTCAAAGGCATATTTTTTAACGACCAGTTGAGGCAGTATTTTTTCCAAGACATTTCTTTTAAAGATTTTAATGCCTGGTTGAGTATCTTTAATTTTAACGCCAAAGAGCAGGCGGACTAAAAAATAGTAGCCCCAGCTTAAAATTTTCCGATCCCAGGGGTATTGAACCACGGAGGCCAAATGGCGCTTGGAGCCAACAATAATATCGGCGTTATACCATTCCAAATGTTCTAATAACATCGAGATGCCGTTGGGGTCGATTTCCATGCCGGCATCAATAAAAGCAATATAGTCGCCTTTGGCTTTGGTCATGCCATAGCGGACAGTGTAACCTTTGCCTTGATGGGTTTTGATCTGGTAGACTTTGAGCTGAGGCGAGGCGAGAGTTTTGGCTTTTTGAAAAGTCCGGTCCAGTTGGCCGTCAACCACGACAATTATTTCCGAAGGATAGCGGATTTGCTGTAAGACTTTTTGGATCCTGGTCAAATCTTTGACAATGGTGGCGGCTTGTTTGTAGGCAGGAATGATAACGGAAATTAACTTAGGTTTTGGCATAAAAGTGTTTGATAGAGAAAATTATACTAATGAACAGGCCAATACTGACAGCCAGAATTGAGTTTTGGATAATAGCGAGGAGATTTTGGTGACGAGCAACGATTAAGCCGAGTTGGCAGAGAGCGGTTAAGCCAGCCAGCCAGCCAGCCGCTTTTTGGCTGAGGGCGAGCAAGAATTGCAGGTTAAGATTGAAAAAGGAAAAGATAACCATAAAGACAGCGAAAGGAAAAAGGAAAGGAGCGGCTGAATAATAAGCTGAGCCGTAGAGCAGGGAAATTATCGGTTGGGGAAAAAGTTGATAGCCGATCAAGCCGGCTAAACTAATTAAGCCGATCAAGCCGGCTGTCTGGAAGAAACTGTTTTTGAGTTTGACAGCTTCGGTTTTTTGTTTGACAAAGACAGGGAAGCTGACGGTTAAAACCGTAGCCGAGATAAAAAAGACAATTTTACCGATAACAGAAACAGCGGCATAGGTTCCGGATAAATCAGCAGGAAAGAAAAAACGGACTAAGAGGATATCGCTGACATAAAGCGAGGTCAGGCCGAGCAGGGTAATGAAACTTAATGAGGAAAAAGACCAAAAAGCAGTTAAGTTGGCCGGAGTTTTGGCAGGGATTTTTTTTAAGAAGGGGCGAACCAGCCAATAACTTAAGCAGGCGGCCAAGAAACTGCTGATAACCAAACTGGCAATGGCGCCGGAGATTTTTAAACCAAGGAGAAGGAGGATAAAGGCGGTTAAAGTTTTGATAAAAGGAGAGAAAAAAT
>Ga0210028_1002142_pt1 | contig 16060 bp, 15 predicted proteins | sample CryGeymeta201513_FD_185468 | JGI IMG/M metagenome (GOLD analysis project Ga0210028, IMG submission 185468) | Groundwater microbial communities from Crystal Geyser aquifers in Utah, USA - Crystal Geyser metaG 2015-13 (SPAdes) (version 2) | ecosystem: Environmental > Aquatic > Deep subsurface >...
GAAGTTAATCAGTCTCTTTTATAAAGAAGGTCAAAAAAAATACATAGCTCATGACATTCAAGGGAAAGTAAATGAATTTACAAATAAAAAATTATCTCAGGAGATAAAGAATTATACTCCAGTTGGCATCGAAATTGAATGGATTGAAGAGGGCCAAACGCCGGAAGAATTTTTTAGTGACAATAAAGTAATAATCAGGATGCGTAAAAGCGAAAATCAAAACAAAAACTTAGTTGCTGCTTCGATGGCTTTCGTTTCCCAATCATTATTGCGCAAGGCAAAAAAATATATTTCTGATAGCCAAAAAGAGTCCATAGATCTTTTTGTTGTTAATAAAATATTAAAGCATGAAGAGCCAGATATAGTTGATCAATTCATTCAAAATTTCCTTTTTAAAATGGTTGATTCAAGGCAGAAAATTTCCGAATTTTTTGAAAAATATAATTGTATTGATAAAGCGGGCCTTTTCTTTCCTGTCTTTATTCAAGAGATGACTTTTCTTGGAGAAAAAATTTTTGGCGGACGAAAGGATCAACAAATAATCATTGAAGTAAACAAAATGATTGACTTTCTTGAAAGTTATTCTAAGAGGGAAATCGGAGAAGATGAAATCGAGAAAAATTTTGAAGGGAATTACTGCCGATTTGCTCTTATAATTATTGCTAAAGCAAAGAAGGTTGGTATTGGTGATACCGGACCTTACACTAGATATATTGAAGATTTAATTAGACGAGGCATCGAGAATATTTATATCGTTGGCCCATCAAAAGCAGAAAATTTGAATTTTATTGGACGAGTCAGTCAACAAGCCAGCTTAGACCATAAATTAGAAAAATATAATGAAAAAGAATACAAAGCATATATTATTAAAAAGGGAGAAAGAATTCAAGTCAAAACCTACTTGTTGGTTCTCAGAAATCCTGAAAGGCAATATTATTTTGATTCCGAAGACCAGAGGAAAGCGATTCAATAATTACCTCAACTATCAGTTCTCAACAACTCGAAGAGCGAATCGATGTGGAATATCATCAACCCAACAAAAATTATTAATCTAGTTTGCAAATTCCACTCCGTCCGCTCCACCTTCGCCAAAGCGCTGCGGCGGACAAGCCCGCCTGCAATGACTAGCATGTCGGGCAGGCAATAAAGTCATAATGTTTTTATTAAAATGGGTATAGAATCCATTTTTTGGTACAATTTAAGATATGAGAATTGAAATTGACCAGAGCGGTAAAATAGAAAACACTGCCAAACCAACAGTTATCGCTTTTTCCGGCAAGAGAGACAAATCACTAATAATTTTCGCTGGCGAAAAACAAAAACTCCAGAACCATTTTCGCAAAATTAGCAAGAAATCTCCTGCCCATGATTATGCGGTTAGATCTTACCGAAAGAAAAAAGCTGATGTAAAAGCAAGATCACAGAAGATTTTGGAGTTTTTATCCAAAACAAAATCGGGTGTTTAGCGATTGCTTAAGTGCAATTCACAGTCTTGCAGGTCGGCAACCCACCCGATCCTATTTATACCTTATCAAACCTTATCAAATCTTATCAAACCTTATCAATACCCATCAAACCTGCCGGCAGGTAAAGTGATAATGTAGATTGTTTTTTTAAATAATTTTTGTTAAGAAAATGTCTAAAGTAATTGTTAAAAAATTTGAATCTTATGCTAAAACAATTCCAGAAATTCTGGGAGAAGCTGGGCTGGTGGAAAAAATCTGTTCCTACCCTGCCTACCGGACAGGCAGGCGGCAGGCAGGCAAAGATCAGAAGCAAATTCTAATTAAACCGAATTTGACGATAAATTTGCCGCCGCCTTGTACAACATCAATTGAATTAGTTGAAGAGGTGATAAAATTTTGTCGAAAAAATTCCCGGGCAAAAATTATTGTCGCTGAAGGTTCTGGCGGCTGTGACAGCGAAAAAGCTTTTGGGGATCTGGGCTTTAGAGATTTGGCCAGAAAATATAAAATTGAACTTTTAGATCTCAATCAGGCAGAAAGAATTGAAAAAGAAAATCCGAAAGCTTTGAAGCTGAAAAAAGTTCTTCTGCCAGCGATTGCCTTTGAAAGCTATATCATCAATCTTGCGGTTCTCAAAAACCACAGCGCAGTTAAGATGACCGCGGCAATGAAAAATGTTTTTGGTTTTTATTTAAATAAGATTTTTATTCGCTGGCCTGCCACCCGAAGCTTTAGCGGAGGGTGGTGGAATAAAAGCGAACTACACATGTACGGGGTGCCAGAATCAATTATTGATTTATGCCGTTACATACACTTTGATTTCAATATTGTTGATGCTTCGATTGGCCAGAGAAAAAGTGAGGTTCATGGCCAGCCCTGCGACCCGCCGATTGGGAAAATTATCGCTGGTTTTGATGCTCACGAAGTTGACAAAATCTGCGCTCCGCTCTTGAATTTAGCGCCAAAAGAGATAAAATATTTATAGCAGTAAAAAATTACGAAATTTTTGCTCGCCCTCATCAAATTTCTAGGCGCTCTTTTCTCCTTTCCGCCTTCGGCGAAAGGGAAAGCGCTCGCAACCGTCGAAATTTAGTAAGGACTCGCAATTTCGTAATTCAAGATTAATATTAATTTTAGTGAAAACTGTCAAATTTTCACTACTTGGGGAGGGGAAAATGTTGAACGAAGTAAAATCTCCGCCTAGCGGTGAGACAGGCGCCTTTGGCGGAGCTGAAGAAAAAACAGTTGCTGCTGGAGCGGAAAATCAAAATCTATCAGCGCCAGCACCGAAAAAACACAGTTGTTGGTTAGTCGGGGGAATTATTCTAGCGGTCGTAATTGTGCTATTGTTCATCGCTTCCTTTTTGGGATTTAGAATTTTTAGTTATCCAGTGATGCTTTTGAGCAGCTATTTCGATAAGAGTGGCAATAATTCTACTGGAGTGGGTGTTTCTGAAAATGTCGATTCGGCATTAGTTGCTAGTTGGGATACCGGCTGTTTGGTTCCTGACCTAAATTCGCCGTGGGCAGAACGACATACTTTTACTATCAACTCCAACGGCACGGCAAATCATAAAAGATACAGTGGTGAGAGTTGCGCAACTTTAAGTTCAACGCCTGATCACGATGATAATATGAATCTGACAATTCCATCAACTGGTAAAATTAATTTGAGTTATACTTCCGGCATTGCTGCCGGCACAACTGTTTATGATATATATCAAGTTTCCGGCAGTACTCTTTATTTCGGCCACGGATTTTGCAACTGTACGAAGGACTTAGCCAGTGGAAATTTTGGCAGCAGTGAAGCGAAAAGAGTTACAGCTCTGAATACTTTTTTGGCTTATAAGAAAAAGTAATCACTGGTTTTTTAATTCTAGCGCTATAAAAAAAGTATATATGACTGATAAATTTGTCGAAGTCCCATATACTTTCACTCTTTTAGAACTTTTGCGCGGTCATCAAACCGGCCTCTCCAACGAGGAGCTGGGAATGTTGATGCGCTCAAAGCATGTGCCGGTTTGGCATCATCGGAGGGAGTTGCGAAAAACCGGTGGTCCGTATTTTGAGCACTGTCTGGCGGTGGCGGAAGTTGTCCGAAGAGTAGGCGGCGGTGTTGTCGAGCAAGCCGCCGCTTGTCTACATGATGAGTGGGAGCGGCCGGACAAAAAAGCGCTGGGAAAAATTAAAAAGGAGATGAAATTATTTTTCCCGAAACGAGTATTTTTTTTAGTCGGCGCTTTGACTAAACCAGAGAAGAAGGATTTATATTGGCGGCAACTCTATGCCGCCAATTGTCGCGACAGCTGGGTTTTAATTATTAAAATGGCTGATCGCCTGCATAATTTGCGAACAATTTCCGGCTTTGGTCCAAGAAAGCGCCGAGAGTATTTGGGGGAAACATTAGGAATTTTTATTGAAACCTGCCAGCGAGGAAGGGAACAAGTTGTTGGCCGCGAGCGGAAATTATTGAAAATCTACGATGGATTGATTTCTCAACTTCAGGCCAGCGCCAAATCGGAGTTGAACAAAATAAAATAAGAGTTGTAATTTTTTAAATTCAATATTGCTATAATATAGTCATGAACAAAGAAATAAAAAAGCAAAAGAAAAAAAATTACGCCTTTATTGATGGACAGAATTTAAACCTCGGCGTAAAAGAGCTGGGCTGGAAATTGGATTTCAAAAAGTTCCGAATTTATCTTGAAGAAAAATACCAGGTCGAGAAAGTTTATTATTTTATTGGCTATATTGAAAAGAACTACCTACTCTATAAAAAACTGCAGGAGTATGGATATGTTTTAATTTTCAAGCCAACCCTTAAGGATCGGAATGGAAGAGTGAAAGGTAATTGTGACGCCGAGCTAGTACTGCACGCAATGATCGAATATCCAAATTTTAAACAGGCAGTCATTGTTACAAGTGACGGCGATTTTGCTTGTTTGGTTGAGTATTTGCTTGAAAAAGGTAAACTACGAACTGTCCTTGCACCGAGCAAAAAGAATTACTCCTCGTTACTCCGCAAAAGGACAAAGGGGCAATTTGTTGCCTTTTTAGATGTAATTAAAAGCAAACTGGCTTATAGGGCCGAAAAAAAGAAAAGGACCCCTTAGGGACAAAACCCGTCTGGAGCCTTTTCGTCGTGATTCTGTTATCATTATAACAAAGCAAATTATGTTGTCAAGAGATAAAGCAAAAAAACGATTGGAACAACTGCGGAAAGAAATTGACGATCACCGCTATCGTTATAATGTTCTTGATAAGCCGCTGATTTCTGATGCTGCCTATGATTCACTTTTTCACGAACTGACGAAATTGGAGGAGCAATATCCCGATTTGATTACAAAAGATTCGCCGTCTCAGCGAGTTGGTGCCAAGCCGGCAGAAAAATTCGAAAAAGTCTGGCATGAAACTAGGATGCTCTCAATCAATGATGTTTTTAATCACGAGGAGTTACAAAAGTGGGAGGAGCGGTTGGTGCGGATGGGAGCAAAGGGAGCAATCGAGAAATTCGGCTATTTTGTCGAGTTAAAAATGGACGGGCTAGCAGTGTCCTTGGTTTATGAAAATGGAATTTTGGCTCAGGGCGCGACTCGCGGTGATGGGACGATTGGCGAAGATGTTACCGGCAACTTAAAAACTATTGATTCGATCCCTTTGCGCTTGCGAGAGCATGGCGATCTGAAAAAATATCTTTGCAATCGCGGAACGGCCGGCGCGCTTCATGGCCGATTTGAAGTTCGCGGCGAGGCGTTTTTATCAAAAGCTGATTTTGAAAAATTAAATTCCGATCGCCAGAAAAAACGACTGCCAAAATACGCCAACCCGCGAAATATCGCCGCCGGTTCGATTCGCCAGCTTAATCCGAAAATTACTGCCGAACGCGATTTGGACTTTTTCGTTTACGCCGTGCCGTCAAAAATCGGGTTTGATAAACATCATCAGGAGCACGAGTTGGCAGCTTGTTTGGGATTCAAAACCAACAGAGAAAATAAGCTTTGTAAAAATCTGAAAGAAGTCGAAGAGTATCTAAAACATTGGGAGAAAGCTCGCAAACATTTGCCGTATCAAACCGATGGGGTAGTGGTGATTTTGGATGACAAAAAGGCCTTTGAACGGCTGGGCGTTGTCGGCAAGGCGCCGCGAGCAATGATTGCTTATAAATTTGCCGCCGAGGAAGCAACATCGATTATAAAAGATATTATTGTCCAAGTCGGTCGAACGGGAAAACTGACGCCGGTGGCGGTAATGGAACCGACATTGGTCGCCGGCTCGACCGTGTCGCGAGCAACGCTTCATAATGCCGATGAAATTAAGCGGAAAGATATTAAAATTGGCGACACGGTAATTATTCGCAAAGCCGGCGATGTGATTCCCGAGGTTGTTGAGCCAATCAAAAAAATGCGCACTAGTCATGAAAAAGAGTTTAAAATGCCAAAAACTTGCCCAATTTGCGGCGGTAAAGTAGTGAAAAGAGAGGGCGAAGTTGATTATTACTGCCTGAAGAAAAATTGTGCCATTCGCCAGAAGCGGCAATTGGAGTTTTTTGTTTCAAAAAATGCTTTTGACATCGACGGGCTTGGACCGAAGATTTTAGAGCAGTTGATTGAGACTGGATTAGTTGAGGATCCGACCGATATATTCCTTCTGAAAGAAGGGGATTTGCAGCCCCTGGAGCGGTTTGCGGAAAAATCAGCCGAAAACATTGTCGAGGCGATAGAGAAATCAAAGGAAATTCCGCTTGAGCGATTTTTGTATGCCTTGGGAATTCGCCATGTCGGCGGGCAAACTGCGGTGGATATTGCCGAACAATTCGGAACGATTGAAAGTGTCTTGAAACTGAAAAAAGAGGATTTAGATCAGCTCTATGGGATAGGGGAAGCAGTCGGAAATTCATTTGAGGAGTATTTTTCCAACAAGAAAAATCTTGAAATGATCGAAAAATTGCGCCATCTTGGGGTGAAAATCAAACCCTTCCACTCCCCTGTCCGGGTGAAAAAATTGGGCGGGAAATCCTTTGTCGTTACTGGTTCGCTGGAGTCAATGCCACGCGATGATGCCCAGAAAAAAATCGTCCAATTTGGCGGTAAAGTTCATTCATCCATAACTTCCAAAACCGATTATTTAATAGTAGGCGAGGAACCGGGCTCTAAGTTAGACAAGGCAAAGCGGCTAGGAACAAAAATCATCAGCGAAAAAGAGTTTTTGAAGATGATTAAATAATTTAGTCATCGCAGAAATTATCGAAATAGAAATTATTGAAATTATCAGAATTTGATCTCAAAAGTATTACCGATTTTGACTGATCAGTCAAAATCGGTAATAGAATTTTGTTGCCTTAAAATTGGAAAATGTCTGTAAAAAGAGTAGTAAGAAAAAGTCATAGCCCGCCCCGTAAAACGGGGCGGGCCGAGAGACGACTGAATCACCTCCAGCGATCCCGACGTGATCGCTTGCTCCGGAAGTACCGATGCCGTGTGTGCACGATCATCTCTATCGCTGTGAGAATCAAGAGAAAGAGAGTTGCGTGCGGCAGTTTGGCACCGGCCAGATGGTTCGACATCCGTTTCGCCTCCCGGTTAGAGTGATACAGCTAATTATTATAGTATATGCTAATATATACTTTGTCAAAAAAAGCGCCCCGCAAGCTAGCAGGGCAAATCGTTTAGCGCCATTTCGGCGCAGGTTATCCTAACGGAACTTCTCTAGTTTTTGGAGGATCGATGACGGTGCCATAGCACCTGATACAGTTCCATAACTGATGTACCGAGCCACCGTCGGACAAGACGATAACGGGTTTGGTGAGCTGGTGCTTGCCGCCAGCCGGGCAGACACCGATCTCGATCAGTGCCGGCTTTGGCTCCGGCGCCGCTTCCGGTTCAACGATCTCTTCGCGGACGATCGCCGCTCGCTGGCCGTCGGTGTAGAGGCGGTAGGTTGTGGTTGATGTCGACATGCTTTTTAGCATCTCAAATAGCATCGCCAGTTCACCTGGCCGGGACAGCTCCAATAGCTGGAAACTGCGTGCATCCCGACCCTCCCTAGCATCGACAAATCGTATGTCACGAGAAGAGATCACTTCCGAGCATTCGTCAGCAAAGTTGAGGAGCACAACTTCGTCGGTTTTGAGCAGTTGGCTATCAGTGAACTCAAAAACTCGCACAAACAGCTCGCTGATACCTTCGCCTCCATCCTCCTCGCAGATCATAACCATAGTGGGCAGAGCGGATAGTTGGATGGCATCCGTCACGGAAGGATTATCCCATCGCTGCCATTTTTGCAACTCGATCACTTCCTTTTCCGGTTATGTAAGAAGTATATATTAAAGAATAGAAAAAATCAAGGTTTTGGCTTTATCCATTCACTTGATTTGTAGACCGCGCTTGTTGTTAACAAACTAAAGTTTGGTCTCCGAGTTTTAGAGATAGTGAAAGATTATTTTTTGCTTGAAGGCGGGGAATTTAAGTGCTATCATCAGAATATGAAAGATAAGAAAAATTCAACTTCTTGGGTGTTAGATGTTGCCCAGCTTGCTCGAATTGAACTCTCTAAGGCGGAAGAAACTAAATTTGCCGGCCAGCTTGGTGCGGTTTTGGAAAATTTTGAATTACTTAATAAAGTCGATACAAATGGAGTTGAACCGACTGCGCAGGTAACCGGACTTAGCAATGTCTTTCGCCATGATGAAGTAATAAATTCTGGTAATAGGGAGTCGCGTGACGAGTTGTTATCGAACACACCAGAAGTTGAAAACGGCTCAATTAAAGTTCCTGGAGTCTTCCATAATGACTGAGTTATTTAAGTTAACAATTGAAGAAGCATCTAAAAAATTAAAAAATGGCGAAATAAAATCGTCAGAGCTTTTAAAATCTGTTATTGATCGAATAGAAAAAGTCGAACCAGAAATTGAATCATTTATTACAAAAACTTTTGACATTGCCCGTCGCAAAGCAAAAGAATCGGATAAAAGATATTCTAGTGGTAAACCGTCATCGGAAATTGATGGTATTCCGGTTGCGTTAAAAGATGTTTTTTGTACTAAAGGTATAAAAACGACTGCGGCATCAAAAATTCTTGAGGATTTTATTCCTGCATACGACGCAACTGTAGTTAAGAAATTGAGCGATGCAGGAGCAATAATATTGGGTAAAGTTAACACTGATGAATTTACTATGGGCTCGTCAACCGAAAATTCGGCGTTTGGTCCAACTCACAACCCTTGGGATGCAAGTCGGGTGCCTGGCGGTTCATCGGGAGGTTCTGCCGCGGCAGTTGCTGCAGATGAATGTTTGTTTGCTCTCGGGACCGATACCGGCGGTTCAATCCGCCAGCCGGCGAGTTTTTGTTCTGTTACGGGATTAAAAGTTACTTACGGTTTAATTTCACGAAATGGCGTGATTAGTTACGCCTCGTCCTTTGACACCATTGGTCCGATTGCCAAATCAGCCGCCGATGTTGCAATTATTTTAAATACTATTGCCGGCAACGATCCGCTGGATTCGACGACTGTCAAAGAAAAATTGCCAGACTACACAACTTTTTTTGGTAAGGATATAAAGGGCAAGAAAGTCGGTGTACCAAAAGAATTTTATGGTGCTGGCTTGAATCCGGAGGTTGAAAAGATTCTAAAATTGGCGATCGAAAAATTAAAATCACTTGGCGCTGAAGTCGAAGAAATGTCGCTGCCAATGACCGACTACGCAATTGCCGCTTACTATATTATTGCTAAGTCGGAGGCATCATCAAATCTGGCACGTTATGACGGAATTCGTTATGGCTATTCGCCGTTAAAAACCCAAAGCTCAAAATCCAAAATCCAAAATCTTATTGATTTGTATTTCAAAACCAGAACCGAAGCTTTTGGTAATGAGGCGAAACGGTCGATAATGATGGGAACATACGCTTTATCATCAGGTTACTTCGACGCCTATTATAAAAAGGCAGCGCAAGTTCGAACACTGATTAAAAAAGAATACGAGGAAGCGCTTAAAAAGTATGATGTCCTCATAACTCCTGTCTCCCCTTTTCCGGCTTTTAAAATCGGTGAAAAGCTTGGTGATCCGCTGTCAATGTATTTAGCTGATGTTGATACAGTGCCGATAAATCCAGCCGGTGTGCCGGCGATGTCAATTCCGGCTGGCTTTACCAAAGATAATTTACCAGTCGGGATGCAGATAATTGGTCCGCATCTGGGCGAGGGGAAAATTATTGAGATTGCTGATGCTTTTCAGAGAGCAACTAACTTCCACCTTAAAAAACCAGGAATCTAGTTATGGGCAAGAAACAGAGAGAAAGAAAAGAGCGAAAATTACAGGAGGAGGTAGAACGCCGGGAAGAGATAAAAAGTAAGGCAAATTACTTTGATGTTGGAAAGTTTTTCCGCTCGCCGGCGCTCTACATTTATATAATCTGTTTTGTGGCAATCATTGCTTATCCATTTATCTATCAAAAGTATATTCCACACGGGCGGTATGCGATACTGGAGACTTCAGAAGGTAACATCAAGATCGAACTTCGTGCCGATAAAGCGCCAAAAACTGTTGATAATTTCATCGATTTAGCGCGTTCAGGATTTTACAAAGATATGCTTTGGCATCGGATAGTTAAACAATTTGTTATTCAGAGTGGCGATCCAACCGGAACCGGGACTGGTGGCGCTGGCCGACAAATTGATGATGAAATATCAGATCTGAATTTTACTGCTGGAATTATTGGCATGGCAAATTCCGGCCCGAATACCAATGATAGCCAGTTTTTCATCACTACAGCCGATGCACAAGAATATCTAAATGGCAAATATACTTCATTCGGCCAGGTTGTTGAGGGTATGGATACAGTTGAGAAAATTGCCGCAACACCGGTTGATGAAAACGAAAAACCAATTTCTTCAGTTTATCTTAAGCAAGTTATCATAAAATAATTATGATTGATTATACCGGAAAATTTAAAAAGGCAACGAGGGGCAAAACTTGCATTTTTATTGATGCCGCAAATTTGGAAAGGTCGGTTCAGGATATGAGAGTCATGAAAGAAGATATTGATGAAAAATTAAAGAACAAAAAAGGCGAAAGTCTTTGTTGGAAAGTCGACTACAGGAAATTAAAGAAATTTTTTGAAGAGCAAACAAAACTTAAAAAAATCACTTTTTATTCAGCAAAGTTTGACAATATTGGACATGATAATTTTTTAGCTTTTCTAAAGAAACAGGGCTATGAGCTACAAACGAAATCATTGAAAAAATATGATGATCACACTGAAGAGAAGCCGCACAGAAAAGCTAACTTTGATGTCGAGATTGCCACTGATTCAGTTTCCGAAATGGAGAAGTTCCAGACTATCGTATTGTTTTCTGGAGACAGTGATTTCAAGTACCTCTTAAATTATTTGAGAAGTAATGGCAAGATCACAATAGTTTTTTCACGTTCTGGTCATGTGGCAAAAGAATTGCCTGCCGCTAGCAATTATTATTTTGACATTGCCAACTTTAGACATGAAATTTTGAAAATTGAAACCAAGAAGCAAAAAACCCCGCCGAAGCGGGATTCTGCCGTTGATAACAGATAATTCTGCAACTATCTGCACTTTTATGGTAGCACAAGGTAAATAGTGGTGTCAAGTGGTAAAAATAGTAAAATGGAGTAATATGGAAAATTTAGAGAACAGGACATTGTTTTTCGGCGATAATTTAGAGATTTTGCGGGATAAAATTCCCGATGGTTGTATTGATTTAGTTTATCTCGATCCGCCGTTTAATTCCAATCGAAACTACAACATTCTTTATAGGGAAGGTTTAATTGACAGTCCGGCGCAAGTTCAAGCGTTTGAAGATTCTTGGCACTGGACTCACGAAGCTCAGCATATTTTTGAAGAATTGGTTGGAGTCAAATCATCAAAGACAAAAATTAATCAAAAAATTTCCGATTTAATGCTAGCGCTTGAGAAAATGGTTGGCAAAAATGATGTTTTGGCTTATTTGACAATGATGACAATTCGGCTAATTGAACTTCGACGAGTTTTGAAACCAACAGGGAGTGTTTATCTGCATTGTGATCCTTCGGCTAGTCACTACCTAAAAATGGTAATGGACGCGATTTTTGGCGCGCAAAATTTCAGAAATGAAATTGTTTGGTGTTATAGAGGCGCTGGATATCCTAAAACTGATTTTGGGAAAAGACACGATATTATTTTGCGATATTCAAAAACTAACGATTACATCTTTAATTTAGACGACATTAGAGAAGAATATGCCGAAGCAACAAAAGAAAGATTTAAGCATCATATTGGCAATATTAGAGAAGGTAAAGATTTCGGAACACAAACTTTGAACCCACTTGGCAAACAACCTGATGACTGGTGGCAAATACAACCAATTGCACCTTCAGCGAAAGAGCGCCTTGGTTATCCGACCCAAAAACCAGAAGCACTTTTGGAAAGAATTATTAAAGCCAGTTCTAATGAAGGCGATTGGGTTTTAGATCCGTTTTGCGGTTGCGGGACAACGGTTGCCGTAGCGGAAAAACTAAAACGAAAATGGATCGGTATTGACATCACAACTTTGGCGATCACTTTAATAAAATCCCGCCTGGAAAAGAAATTTCCAGAACGGAATCTGAAAATTAAAATTGATGGTTTGCCGAAAGATTTAGCCGGAGCTAGAAAGCTAGCGGAGAAAAATCGTTTTGAATTTGAATATTGGGCATTGGGTTTTGTCAACGCGATTCCGGCGCAGAATAAAACCAAAGAAAATATGCGCGGCGCCGATAAAGGCATTGATGGGATAATTAATTTTTATATGGAATTAAACAATGGTGAGGAAAAAGTTGGAACGGCGATCGCGCAGGTTAAAAGCGGCGGTGTTAAAAGAAATGACATCGCAACATTAAAAGGTGATCTGGAACGAGAAAAAGCCGCTGCTGGAATTTTTATCACGCTGGATCAGCCGACAAAGTCGATGGTTGCAGAAGCGATTGCCGCCGGACATTTTGAGGCAAAGTTTGGGCCAGTACCGAAAGAATATCCGAAGATTCAGATTTTGACAATCGAAGATCTGCTGGCACATAAACTACCAGATTTGCCCGCCGGCTGGACGAATTCGATTCATAGGATTGCTGAAGCAGAGAAAGAAGATCACCGCCAACCGTTATGGAGTGCAGAAGAATGAGCAAGAGAAATAAAGAAACAATCGAGCAAAAAATTGTCATCGGTTTTTTCCGCGGAATTTGGTGGCTCATAACTTTGCCGTTTAAGGGATTGAGACGAAAAAAACAACTTAATCTAGAGGATAAGAAATATATCATTTTAAAACGACAGGAAATCGAAAGTTATCTCAAGTCAGAGAATCATTTAGAGTTACGACACGCGGTCTTTGAGGCTGATAAGTTAGTTGATTTTGTCTTGAAAAAAAGAAATTATCACGGCGAGACTTTTGCTGACAGGTTGCGATCAGCGGAAAAATTCACCACTCCCGCGGTGTATAATAATATTTGGCAGGCCCATAAGGTTAGAAATCAAATTGCTCACGAAGACAATGCCGCAATTTCAAACCAGACTTTGAAAAATGCAATAAATCTATTTCTAGTATGCCTGAGGAGTATTTAATATGGCGGATTTCAAGACCACAATTGGATTGGAAATCCATATTCAGTTGAAAACTAAGAGCAAAATGTTTTGCTCTTGTGATAATAATGCCGATGGCGCTGAACCAAACACTTTAATTTGTCCAGTTTGCTTAGGGATGCCAGGAACGTTACCGGTAACGAATCGTCAAGCGGTCGAGTGGACAGTCAAAACTGGCTTGGCTCTAGGCTGTTCGATTACGCCTGAGTCAAAATTTGACCGCAAACACTATTTTTATCCAGACTTGCCAAAAGGTTTTCAAATTTCTCAATACGACAAACCGTTATGCTGTGGCGGAGAAGTTGAAGTTGATGGTCATAAGATCCGTTTGAATCGAATCCACCTTGAAGAAGACGCCGGCAAACTTACGCATCCGAAAGGCGCCGATTATTCATTAGTCGATTTAAATCGTGCCGGCACTCCGTTAATGGAAGTCGTCACTGAGCCGGATATCACAACTCCCTCGCAGGCGCGTAAATTTATGGAGGAGTTGCAGTTGGCGCTTAGATATCTTAAAGTATCAGACGCTGATATGGAAAAAGGACAGCTCCGTTGCGACGCTAATATTAGCGTCGCAACGAATGACGAAATCCGAATGACGAATGACGAAAAAAGTCCAAATATGAAAATGTCGCCAATTGTCGAAATCAAAAATCTGAATTCATTTAAATTTGTTGAACAAGCATTAGCGTTTGAGGAAAAGCGATTAGCTAATGATTTTGCGAATTGGCCGAAGAATGAGAGCAAAATTACTCGTGGTTTTGATTCGGAAAAAGGTATCACCTTCGAACAGCGCCGAAAAGAAGAAGCGGCAGATTACCGCTACTTTCCAGAGCCAGATATTCCGCCAATCTCTTTTAGCGCTTCTGAGATTGCCAAAATCAAAAACCAAATTGTTGAATTGCCAAAAACGAAAAAAGCACGTTACATATCACTTGGAATTCGTGAAGATGTAGCTGAAAGAATTGTCAGACATCCACATATTGCCGAATATCTTGAATCAGCGGAGGAACTAAAAAAAGAATTAGCGGTTTTTGTTTCCGAAGAAGTTAATAAAGCAATTGCTGATCACAAAATTTCCTATGAGGAATATAAGAAAAAAGTACCAGTTACTTCTCTTGCTGATCTCTTAAATTTGGTTGGTGAAGGGATAATTAGTAAAACCATGGCAAAGGAAGTCTTTGCGGAGATGGTGCGAAGCGGCAAAAAAGCAACTGATATAATAAAAGAAAAGGGGCTTGAACAAGTTAGCGAATCGGGAGAGCTAGGGTCAGTCATTGCCAATGTAATAAGAGAAAATCCAGAACTGGTTGAGAAATATCATGCTGGCAAAACTCAAGTTCTGGGCTTTTTTGTCGGAGAGGTTATGAAAAAAACCGGGGGGAAAGCTAACCCACAAATTTTAAATAAGTTACTAAAGGAGCGTCTAAATGGATACGATTCTTAGTGTAATTGAGTCTTTTTGGCGGCCAGTGGTTAATTTTATTCCGAAAATTCCAGCGGTGATTTTGACTTTGATTGTTGGCTATCTTATCATCCAAATTTTAATTTTTATCTTAAATCGAGCATTAAAATTGTCGCGCCTTCCCCGGGCCTTGTTCGGTGTTATTGTCTCGCTTGCGTTAATTGTGATGTGGGTAATATTATTTGCGGAAATTGCCAGAGAATTAGGTATGGGTAGTCTGGCAGTTACAATCTCCGGTTCGCTGGCAGTCCTGGCTCTGGCATTAGCTACTGGAGCATCAGGGCTAGCATCTGATATAATTTCTGGAGTATTTCTTGCCCGTGATCATGATTTCGAAATTGGATATAAGATTAAAGTCGGTGGCGTTGAAGGGGTTATCCATAGTATTGATATTCGGAAAATTCGTCTTGTTGATGAAGAAGGCAATATTCACATTTTCCCAAACGCAAAACTTGATAAAGATGGCTGGCAGGTGATTTCGCGCGAAGTTGAAGGTAATAAAATCGAAGCAAAAAAATTAATAAACAAAAAATAAGGAAGTAAAAACCCCCACACCTGCCTGCCGTCAGGCAGGGATCTATTGTCACTGATAAACACTGATAAATTGGGAAAAAATCTGTGGCGATCTGTGAAAGAAGATCAGTGAGAGTTTATATTCCACTATTTTAGGAGAAACGATGCCAAAAATTACTTATGAGGAACCGAAGCAACTAAATGTCGATTATCCGAAAAAGCAATCAGGCGGATTTTGGAAAATATTTCTCATTATCCTAATTTCTTTACTCGTTGGTTGTATTGGCGGAGTTGGGTCAATAATTGTACTTTCGCGCGATGGTGGAGCAATCGCCAAAAAAATCGGATTTAAAAATTGGGATAGTTATTCGATTCCTCTAACTGAAACGAAAAAAATAAAAATTGAGGAATCGAGCGCCATAATTGATTCGGTTAAAAAAGTCTCACCAGCAGTGGTTTCCGTTGTTTCAAAGTCGCAAGTCCAGAATATTTTTGGTGATGTCTATACTCAACAAGGTGGCGGCACCGGCTTTATCATTACCAGTGATGGTCTAATTCTTACTAATAAACACGTTGTCTCTGACGCCAATGCCACCTATACGGTGATTTTAGCTGATGGTAAAAATTATGATGCCAAAGTCCAGTCACTCGATCCGCTCGATGATATTGCGGTAGTTAAAATTGACGCCAGAAATCTGCCGGTAGTCGAACTTGGAGATTCAGACCAACTAACAGTTGGCCAATGGGTGGTAGCAGTTGGTAATGCGCTTGGTAAATATCAGAATACAGTGACTGTTGGCGTAATATCTGCCAAAGAACGAAAGGTCGAAGCCTCTGACCCATCTGGTGGCGATACAGAAAGTTTGCAAGGACTTTTGCAGACTGATGCTGCAGTTAACCCGGGCAATTCCGGTGGGCCTTTAGTTAATCTTGTTGGTCAGGTAGTCGGCATAAACACTGCAGTTGCTTCTAACGCCCAAGGTATCAGTTTTGCCATTCA
>Ga0210028_1002148_pt1 | contig 16028 bp, 15 predicted proteins | sample CryGeymeta201513_FD_185468 | JGI IMG/M metagenome (GOLD analysis project Ga0210028, IMG submission 185468) | Groundwater microbial communities from Crystal Geyser aquifers in Utah, USA - Crystal Geyser metaG 2015-13 (SPAdes) (version 2) | ecosystem: Environmental > Aquatic > Deep subsurface >...
GCTGAATGCCATAAAATATTTATATCGCGATGTGCTGCGATCACCTGAAAAAATTGATCTGAAATTTGCCAAAAGAAGCAAGACGTTGCCCGTCGTACTGTCGCGAAAAGAAATTACGGATATGATAAACGCTCTAGCAAATCCAAAACATCGGTTAGTGTTGTCGCTCGCGTATGGATCGGGACTGCGCGTAAGCGAGGTTATAAACTTACGGGTGCGTGATGTGGATACGGATGAGCTGTGCGTTCATATCAAGCATGCCAAAGGAATGAAGGACAGAATAACCGTTTTTCCCGAAAAGCTGGTTGCGGATATGCAAAACGCTCTCGCGGGAAAACAGCCAGGCGACTATGTGTTTGAGAGTAATCGCGGGGGAAAATTAACGGCAATGTCTTTACAAAAAGTGTGCAAGGCCGCCATGCAAAAAGCGGGGGTTAAGAAAAAAGCGACTTTTCATTCACTGAGACATTCCTTTGCCACACATTTACTTGAGAATGGTGTAGATGTTAGATATGTGCAAGAACTTTTAGGTCATCAGAATATCAGAACAACCCAAAGATATACCCATGTTACCAATCCACAACTGAAAAACATTAAAAGCCCGTTATGAAGCTGCTCATTCTTACCCAAAAAATTGATCGCAATGACGATGTGTTGGGTTTTATGCATCGCTGGGTGGAAGCATTCTCCCGACAGTGCGAAAAAGTTACGGTCATTTGTCTTGAGCAAGGAGTGTACGCTTTGCCGGAAAATGTGCGCATCATATCCTTGGGCAAGGAGAAGAAAGAGAATAGAGAATATAGGATAGGGAATATGGGAAATAAACTCTTACAACGATTGCAATATCTTGTCCGGTTTTATCAACTTGCGTGGTGTGAACGAAACAGCTATGATGCCGTTTTTGTACACATGAATACGGAATATGTGGTACTGGGTGGGTGGCTGTGGCGTTTGCTTGGCAAGCGCGTGGGGTTGTGGTACGCGCATGGGTACGTGCCGTGGAGTTTGCGGGTAGCGGAAAAATTTGCGCATATTATTTTTACCTCAACCAAAAGTGGCTGCCGTATCGTGAGTAAAAAAATTAAAGTTGTGGGGCAGGGTATAGATGGGGAACAATTCATCCATCACGAAAGCCCCGGCACAACTAACAGCGGAATACTTACGCTTATCACCGTGGGGAGGATTTCACCGGTGAAGGATTTGGAAACGCTGATTGAAGCCACTGCAGTGTTGCGTGATGCGGGCGTGCATTTTTCGGTGCGTATCGTAGGCGGGGCGGGATTGCCGGAGCAGCATGCGTATGCAGCCGCTTTGCGCGAACTCGTTGCGGAAAAAAAATTACACGACACGGTACATTTTGCAGGGGCGGTATCTCATGCCAAAATCGCCGCCTATTTGCAAAAGGCGGATATTTTTATCAACACAAGCCGTACCGGCAGTTTGGACAAAGCGGTGCTGGAGGCGATGGCGACCGGACTCCCTATTCTCACCTGCAACGAAGCGCTGAAAGAAGTGCTGGGCGGATATACGGAACAGTTGATGTACCAAAAAGGCGATGCTGCGGAACTTGCGAAAAAGATACTATTGCTCAAAAACATGGATAAAGCGGAGCGGCGGCGTCTTGGAGAGGGTTTGCGGAAAATTGTTATAGAGCAGCACAGTGTTGCGGGATTGATAACTAAAATAGTTTCCGGTTACGCAGATGGGTATCATAGGGATTGAACCAGGGATTCAAAATATCTCCACTGTGGATTTCCGACTCGGATCCACGCCTGCCTACCGGACAGGCAGGTCTCTCGCGGGGAGTGCAAGGGTGGTTGTGACAAGTGGGATATTTTCAACTCATGGAATACAGAATGCTCAATGTTACGACTTCGTAAGTCAAAATCCATGGACTTACGAAGTCAAGAAATACTGATGCATGGATCGCCTGCCTACCGGACAGGCAGGCAGGCGCGGAAATGACAGGAATGGATGGATGCTGGATACTTCGACAAGCTTAGGATAAAATGACAGAGGTAAAAGTGCTATGCGCTAATTCGTACGAATTAGCCTATAACGGGTAAGCAAGGAATATGAAAAATAAAATCAAAATACTTTTTGCCATTGATCGCATGTCCATAGGCGGCGCGCCAGCGGTCGTGCTCGCGCAATTGCGGGAAATTGATAAGGGACAATTTGATCCATATCTTTTGACGCTCTATAAGAGTAAGCAAGCGAATTATTGGGATGCAGTGCGAGAGATATTGCCCAATGACAAAATATTGGAATGTACCTTAAAGAACAGGAGTTTGCTGGATATTACTACCTGGCGGCAGGTGTATCAATTTATCAAAAAAGAAAAATTTGACGTGGTGTATACGCATTTATTTTTAGCAAATGTATTGGTGCGGCTCGTGGCCATTATTGCCCGTGTTCGGGTCATACTCGCCATGGAACACAGTTTTTATTATGAGAAAAAAATATGGCAAAAACTGGTTGATCATGTATGGTCATGGGGTACTGATACCATCATTACGCCAAATGCGGAAATTGCTGATTTTACGGCAGCGCAGGAACACGTGAAACGATCAAAATTTTTTTGCATACCCAATCCTATCCTTGTACCAGCCCGTGAAGATGTGGATATTGAGGAAATGAAGCGTTTTGCCGGCATTCCGGAAGGCATACCCGTGATAGTAAATATCGGAAGATTTTCTGAAGAAAAAGGTCAGAATCATATTTTGGATATAGCGGAGGAGTTACAGAAGCGTGGGAGCAACGCGCAATTTGTTATTGTGGGGCATGGCGCTTTGGAAAATGATCTACGAAATGCTATTATACATAAGGGCATGGAGAGTTATTGCAGGGTGCTTGCAGATCCTCAAAGGGCGAAAGAGTATTTGCACATCGCACAGATATTTCTTTCTCCATCGCTTCGCGAAGGTCAGCCCATCGTAATTCTGGAGGCTATGGCTGCTGGCGTACCGGTTGTCGCTTATGCGAACGACGGAGCAAAAAGCGTTATTGCCGATACCATAAACGGTCTGTTGGTTCCTATCGGAAATACAAATGCCGCGGCAGATGCGGTGGAACAACTTCTTACGCATCCTGCGCAAGGAAAAATACTCGCGCAGGCGGCATATACACATGTAGAGTCATACGGTACAAAACATTCTATCAGACTTCTTGAAGAACATATTATGGAACACTATGGATCGTAATACATCGGCATCAAGAGGATTTCCAAAAGAGCTGATTTCTACACTTGTATGTCAAAAAGATAGAGGATCGTTGGTTGCAGATGGAGAAACTCCGGAATACATTGTTGACGGAGTTTTAAAGTGCGCGACCTGTAGTGAGCGCTATCGGATTGATGGCGGCATTCTCCGTATGCTCCCGGAAACACAGATTTTAGGAGATACGCTCGCATCGGAAATGGCGGCGCGCGACAGGGAAGCGGAGAAATATGACCGACGGATCGCTTCGCGGCATTACCGAGAGGTTATTTCAACCATGCACGCTCTTGGCGTTCTTCAGGGGAAAACGGTCATTGAATACGGCTGTGGCACCGGAAGACTAACGAAAGAGATTGTTCAAAAAGCGCATGCGGTACTGGCGGTGGATTTTTCGCTTATCTCACTCAAGATAGTGCAACATGCATTGCCACCCGATGCGCCTGTAGGTCTTGTATTGGCAGACAGCATTCGTTTCATCACCAAAGAACATACCTTTGATAGGGGTCTTGCCGCGCAATTTTTTGAACATATTCCAACCGAGCGTGAGCGGCATCTTTTCTTGCAGCACGCTGCTTCCGCAATCAAGCCCGGGGGAACATTTGTTGCCACGATCTATCACCACGATCTTCGGCGGAGGCTTAAAAAACTTTCACAGGAAGGCATGCACAAAAGTGGCATCTACTACTATTTTTTTACGATGCGGGAAATACAAAAATTATTTGCGCAATATTTTGTCCCTCAAAAAATAACTCCGATTGACATTATGCTGCCGTTTGCGGCGCGCCTGCATCTGTCACAGAAACTTTCGGGATATATTTCTCGCTGTCTTGAGTGCGTGCTGCTTATGCGGCTTTTAGGACACCTGATACTCTATCAAGGCGCCCCAAAAAAATAATTCCTATGATTCACTATAGATATTCAGATGGTATTTTTAAAAAAGAATGGCAGTGGTTTGCCAAGCCATGCGACATAACGGGCGTTGCTATGGCAACCTTTTTTTCTTATGACAATGTTGATGTGCCTGGGTTCAAGAAAAAAAAGACGCTTACCTCGCGCATAGATCTCTCGCCAACAGCAGATTATTTATGGAATAGCATGAGGAAAAAGATGATATGCAAGCAAATTATGCGTGGTGGTCGGAATGGCATCAGGGTTGTACAAGATACGAATTACAAAGAATTTAGAAATGTCTATACTTTATTTAGAAAACATAAAAGTATTGGCACTGACCGGTATGACGTACTGCAAAAAAACGGACTTTTGTTTTCCGCATACTATCACGATACGTTAATCGCTGGAGGTGTATTTATCGCTGACGGGCGTATGATGCGCGCGTGGGTGCTGGCATCAAAACGCATAACTGCGGATAACCATATGCGTGAAATTATCGGACAGGCAAACCGCATAATACTTTGGGAATCGATCAAATATGCCAAAGCACAGGGTTACGCGTATTTTGATTTGGGAGGCATACGCCCGGATTCGGAAAATCCCTACGATCGGTCGCTTGCTGAATTTAAAGAGTCATTCGGCGGCGTGCGTACGCCGTGCTATTATTACAGCAAAGTGTATTCGCCGACACTCAAAACGCTTCTCCGCCTACGGCGCGCGCTGCATTTATGAAGTTCATTATTACTGTTGACACCGAAGCGGACAACCAGTGGAAAAAACCCGGTACGCAAACACTCAAAAATCTTGAATATTTGCCCGGGTTTCAGGAGTTGTGCGCGCGATACGGGTTTACGCCGACGTACCTGGTGACGTATGAGGTGGCAAATAACCTGTCAATTGCGTCCGTACTCAAAACATGGCATACTACGGGAGTTGCCGAAGTGGGTGCGCATTTGCATCCCTGGACTACCCCGCCCTTGAGCGAAGAAGATTATCAAGGCGTACAAACATTTCCCCATGAGCTTGCAACAGATGTGCTGGAACAAAAATTGCTTGCACTCACCGAAAAAATTACCGCAATGCTTGGTGAGCGGCCAACCAGCTTTCGGGCAGGTCGGTGGGGACTTGGTGAACACATGGTGCCTCTGCTCGTCCGCCTTGGCTACACAGTGGACAGTTCGGTTACGCCCTACATCAACTGGAAAGGCTTTAAGGGAAAAGAAAACGGCACAGGCGGACCTGATTTTAGAGGAGCGCCGCTCAAACCGTATGTGGTATCGGCACAGGACGTGCGCACAGTGGGATCAAGCGGGCTTTTGGAAGTACCTATGACGATTGTGCGCACGGGTTTTTTCCGCAAACGCTGGTGCCGCATCTTTCCGGAAACGACATTTGCCGATCTGCGGCAGATATACGCTGTTGCAAAAAGAAAAAAACTACCCTATATCCAATTTATGATCCATTCATCAGAGCTCATGGTTGGTGGAAGTCCGTATGTCAAAACACTGGCACAACTAAGCCACCTCACAGTGGTACTTGAGCGGTTTCTCTCCTATCTCCACGATGATCGGATAGAGGGCGCGACACTCTCACAAGCGGATCTCTAACTCATACTATGCTTGTATGATGCATCAAACGCCGGAATTCAACAAGCACGAAGTTGTATGGAACCAGGAAAAGATCAATCGATTCTGGGATTATTTTGTTGCCAATAAGGGGCTACTTGATCTTTCCTACGCAAAAGAGGTTGGAGATGTTGTAGTAAAATACACAAAGTGCCATCTTAAAAAAAACGGCAAGAACCTTGATTACGGTTGTGGAGGAGGTGGGTTGATGGCACATCTTTTCAAAGAAGGATATCCGTGTGAAGGTCGCGATACGTCTGTTGACTCCGTCCAAACCTGCAGGAAACGTTTTGCACATGAAACGCTTTTTCGCGGGGCGGATCTTTTGCAAGGAATGCCCGATCTCACACTTGCTAGCGCTGCCTATGATATGGTGTACTCGCTCGAAATGGTGGAACATGTTCCGATAGATGTACTACCCTATGTACTCGCCGAGCTCTACCGTATTGTAAAACCGGATGGATGTGTTTTTATTACCACACCAAACAAAGAAAATCTGGACAAATATAAAGTGATCTGCCCTGATTGCGGCTGTATTTTTCATCGGGTGCAGCACGTCAACCGATTTACTGATGCAAAGCTGCGGGAACTCATGGAACATGCGGGTTTTACGACATTACGATGTGAGGGTACGTATATGCAAAAAGACAAAAATGTGTTTTACGGAGCAAAGAGGATTTTTAACAAGGCGGAATCTTTCCTAACCGGAAAAAAACTTGCCAATCCGCACCTTGTTTATTTAGGTAGACGTGCTGTATGAGTGACGCGGCTACGCAAGATCGTTTGCGGGTTAATTTTATTGGCATTGGCGGAAGAAAATGCGCGACTTCCTGGGTGTTTAAATGTCTTACGGAACACCCTGATATTTGCGGCGCGCACAGCAAAGAAACGCACTTTTTTTCAACCGATAATCTCTATGACCAAGGACTTGCCGCGTACGCGGCGCATTTCACTATATGCGGCAACGAAAAAATCCGCGGAGAATTCAGCACCTCATATCTTACGAGTACCCAAGCTGCCAAGCGCATATATGAAGATTTTCCGCAGGTTAAGCTGATTGTGTGTCTGCGCGATCCCGTAGCGCGTGCCGTATCGGCTTTGCAACACATGCTCTCCAAAGGCAAGATACGCAAAACTGATGCGTTGCAGGATATTCTGAAGCGCTATCCGGAACTTTTGGAAGAGGGGATGTACGGAAAATACCTCGCGGCGTATCTCAAACTCTTTCCACGCAACCAGCTCCATATTACGCGGTATGAGGATATACAAAAAAATCCACAACAAGTGATACGCGAACTCTACCGCTATCTTGGCGTGGATGCAACATTTACTCCCCAGGGACTTTATTACAAGTACAATACATCGGGTGCGAGAAACGCGATATGGTTCAAACATTCACTGGCTCTGTATCATGCGCTTATGCGCAACGCTTTTGGACGGATGCTGGTCAAGGCTCTCAAACGTCTTGGGCTGAATGCTTATACGCTTGATACAGTATTACGCCGGGGAACTACCAATGCGTACGCGGTTTCGGATCAAGATCGTCAGCGGATTACCCGTTTCTATGAAAATGACCAGAGGCTTTTGCAAAAACTTTTAGCATAGCGCCATACTATGGATCAGCGTCTTGCACAGCTCATAGAACGAAGTATACGCGAGGCAGGACATGCCGCGCTTGCGTTTTATGGGGGTGTGTATACGATAACCGAGAAATCGCGGAATAATCCCGTAACCGAAGCGGATTTTGCTTCTGAAAAAATACTGCTTGAAGCATTGGGCGGTGTGGACGGGTATGGGTTGCTTTCGGAAGAGTCCTGGAAAGTTCAGCATCCCGGTTCTTTTGAACGGCTTTTCATTATTGATCCACTGGATGGCACAAAAGATTTTATTGACGAAACGGGAGATTTTTCGGTTATGATCGGTGTTTTGGAAAAAGGCGTTCTTGTTGGGGGTTTTGTGTATCAACCCACAACCGATATCCTGTATAGCGCTCTACGAGGGCAGGGCGCGTGGAAACTCTACCAGAACAAGCGCGAGCAGCTGCATGTTGATGCGGCATACGATTTTACAAAACAAAAAATTCTCGTGAGCCGTTTTCATTTGGGCAAAACGGAAGCAGGGGTACGCGATATCTTGGGCATTGGCGATTATGCGCCCATGGGAAGTGCGGGATTAAAGCTGGCGACGCTTGCCGAAGGACGGGCGCATATTTATGTTGCGGCGACCTCAAAAATGGGGGAATGGGATGTGGCGGCGGGAGCTCTCATTTTGCAAGAAGCCGGCGGGCGCATTACGGATCTGGAGGGAAATACATTGCAATTCGGCAAAAAGACGCCGTTCATGGAAAAGGGCATGATCGCGTCAAACGGAGTGCGGCACAAGGAACTGGTGCAAGCGGTTCAGGCAATCATCAATCATCAATCACAGAACGCAAGTCATAGTGAGCAATAAATGGTTGAGTATCGCCAGTGAGCGGGCTGGCGATTGTTTATTTTGATTGTTGTGTAATGAGTGATTCTTTGCTAATCTTACGTGGTATGTACGATATTGTTGTCATCCCAACCTATAATGAGAAAGAAAATATAGGAATCATCATTCCCGAGATATGCGCGGTCGTGCCGGATGCTCATATCGTTGTGGTGGATGACAACTCACCGGACGCCACGGCGGAAAAGGTGAGGGAACTCATGCGCGATTTGCCGCAACTCTCGCTTGTAGAACGCAAGAAAAAAGAAGGGCTCGGCGCGGCGTACAAAGATATCCTTTCGCGGCTTGCACATGACCGTAATGTACGGAACGTCATTACCATGGATGCGGACGGATCGCATGATCCAAAATATATTCCGGATTTGCTGCGATCGTTACGCGCATATGATCTTGCTATCGGCTCACGCTATGTGCGCGGAGGCGGCGTTGCCACGTGGGAACGTTGGCGGATGCTTTTGAGCAAGTTTGGCAACCTTTATGCGCGGACGCTCACGCGCATGCAACTTTGGGATTTGACCGCGGGATTTATCGGTGTGCGGCGGGAGCTTCTTGAAAAGGTTGATTTTACCAAAATAGGGTCGGGTGGTTACGCATATCAAATAGAGTTTAAAGTGCGCTCGGTGCGCGAGTATGGCGCTCGCGCTTGTGAAATACCCATCATGTTCCACGAGCGGCGGGAAGGTGAATCAAAATTATCACGGCAAATCATACGTGAAGGTATACGCTTGCCGATCGTATTTTTTTTACGTTCGTTATGGAAAAAGTCATAACGTGCTCTATCTGCGCCTCAACAAATGTGCGGAAGTTTTGCGTGAAGCGCGGGTATACCATTTACCGTTGCATGGATTGCAGTCTCGCATTCGTATGGCCCATTCCCCAAGACGCAGCTGTTCTCTACAGTGAAGCTTATTTTCAGGGAAAGGGCAATGATCATGGCTATTTGAATTATGACCGTGATAAAGAACCCATGCGCAAGGTATTTTTGCACTACCTATCCGTGCTTGGGAAAGCAACCTCCGGACGCCGCTTATTTGACGTTGGCGCCGCTACCGGTTATTTTTTAGATATTGCGCGGCATACCGGTTGGACAACCTACGGCAGCGATATTTCTCCGTTTGCCGCCCGCGAAGCTCGGGCGCGCGGACACCGTATGACAGGCGGAAATTTGCGAGAAGCTGCAGAGTCGGATTTTTTTGATGTGGTAACCATGTGGGATGTATTGGAACATGTACCGAATCCGCGCGCTACCCTTGCCGAAGTCCATAGACTCTTACGCATCGGGGGTGTTGTGGCGATCAATACCGTTGACATGAGCAGCCTTTGGGCGCGTCTGCTTGGCAGACGATGGAATATGCTCATTCCTCCGGAACACCTCTTTTACTTTTCCACCGCCAATCTCTCACTATTACTTACCCAAACCGGATTTCAGGTTATGGAAAAAAGGAAGATCGGCAAGAAGTTTTCACTCGCGTATGTCTGTAAGACGCTGTACAACTGGCAGAAGATTCCGCTGTGGGAAACCCTGGCGGGGCTTGTGGCACGTAAGCCTTTTTCCCGTCTGACCTTGCCGATCAACGTTCGGGATAATGTATTTGTGTTGGCAAAGAAAACATGAATATGCGAAAAAGTTTTATACGCCTGCATCTCCCTGCATTGCTGCTGGCACTAACCATAGGCGCGGCAACGGCAGTACCGCAACTCAGCAACATCCGCGCAATGGGGGATGCCTTTGCGGGTGTCTACCCCATAAACAATGATGACGAGCTCTATTATATGACGCGCGCCCGGGATGCGCTGGATGGACATGTTTTTTTGACGAATCCGTATCTTTTTGAACATAAAGACGGCAGTCCCATGCAGTTCTGGCTTCCCGATTATCTGGAGGCGCACGCGACCTTATGGTTTTTTTCCGATCACGCGCGAGGATATCAGTTCTTTGATTTCCTCTTTCCGGCGATACTCGCGCTGCTCACCTACGGCATTGCCTATAAACTCACCAACTCAACCAGTCTTGCGCTCCTGACGGCGCTTGTGCTGCATCTAGGGATTTTTTTTGAAGATTTTAACCGCGCGCCTTCGCCGCAATTTACTTTTCTGTTTTTTCTCCTCTTTTGGTATGCGGTCGTGTCATACCTCAAATCGCCCCGCCGTTATTTCTTGGCCATTGCCGCTTTGGCGCTTGGGGCGCAATTTAATTTTTACCCGTATCATTGGACCTATACGCTCGTGGCACTCGGCATATTTCTTGTGGCGGCTAAGTTCGTATATCGTTCCTTTGCGCTCAAGCCCTATGCGTACATGCTTGCGGGAGGCGGCATACTGGGCATACCCTATTTTTTCTCGCTCGTACGCAGCATGCAAAACCCGTTTTATAAGGAATCACTCATGCGTCTTGGATTGATTCACACGCACACTCCTTCCGGTATGGTTATTGTTGCCGCTGCAACCGGAACGCTCATACTTTGGGGCATACTCTTCTCTGCTAAAATGTTCCAACGCGATATCTTGAACATATTTGCCGCGAGTATCGCGGCCGCAGGTATTATTGCGGTCAATCAGCACGTGCTGACGGGAAAAAACTTGGAATTTTCAAGCCATTATCTCATGGCGGCGTTGTTTGGCGCGGTGCTGCTCGCGGCATATCTGGCGGGAATCGTCTACCGTTCGCTTGCGGCGCAAAAAAAGTTTTGGGGAACATTTTTTCTGATTGCGGCTGGTACGGTGGGCATCCCGTTTTCTTTGTGGCGCGTGCCGCAAGTCGTTGCAAAGCAGTCCGTCCCCACACCAACGGAATGGTATGTGCAAACGTACGCGCCGCTCTTTCACTGGTTACAGACGCATACGCCAAAGGAAAGTGTGGTATATGCCGATCAGCAATTGAGCCGTTATATCCCGGCATATACGCACAACAACGTGTTCTACACGCGTGAGGCGAATCTTTTTTTTCTCTCTGACAGCGAAGTGAAAGAACGCTTCGTGATCAGTACGTTTTTTCAAAAGTCATTCAATCGGGAGTTTGTTCTCGCAAACGAACGTGCGCTATGGGGCGTACACTATATTGATGAACGGGGGCATGAACGGCAAGTGCAAAAAATAAAAACATTATTGCATCGGTCAACCGCATTGCCTCCCGCAACACCTCCAGAAAGTGAAATTACCGATGTGGTGCGTTTGCGGGCATTAGTGGAGCAAGAAGGTTTTTTAGCGGCTGCCGAGCGCTACAGGCTTGAGTACATTGTGTGGGACAGGAATCGTGAACCAACATGGCATCTGGACGGCGAATCGTATCTTACGCCGGTAGCCGATATCGGATCATTTACCGTGTATACCTTCAAATAATATGAAATTACTGTATCTTGCCAACGCGCGTATGCCGACCGAAAAAGCGCACGGCTATCAGATTGCCAAGATGTGTGCGTGTTATGCGCAGCGTGGCGTGTCTGTTGCACTGATTGTACCCACAAGGCGTAATGCTCTTAAAGAAGATGTCTTTACCTACTATGGCATTGCACACAATTTCCGTGTGCAAAAACTTACCTTGCCTGACTGCATACGTTGGAGCCCGTATATCGGGGCTTGGGCGTACTGGTTGCAAACGCTCGTCTACGCGCTGCGGGTAGGAGTGATGCGGATAGACGATGATACGGTTGTGCTGACCCGCCAACCGGAAGTCGTATGGCTCATGCGCTTGCGCGGAAAAAAGACGGTGTATGAATGCCACGACTGGCTGCCGAAGCGCAGAGAAAAACTCTACGTGCGTTTTTTACGTAAGGCGAACGGCATTATTACCACCAATTCCCATATCAAACGACGGTTTGTTGCAAGTGGTTTTGAAGAGCGTAACATACTCGTTGCGCCAAACGGCATTGATTTGGGCGTGTTTGCCCTTACCATCTCCAAAGAAGACGCCCGAGCGCAGTTGGACATAGATAATGCTCTCAAGAAAAAACTTCACCAAAGCGTCATGCTGCTGTATACCGGCAGTTATACGACGATGGGGGTTGACAAGGGCATACACACCATTCTTGAGGCACTGAAAGAATTGCATACGCAGATACGATTTGTCGCAGTTGGTGGAAATGAAAAAGACATTGCGCGCTACCGACGCGAAGCGAAAGAAGCGGATGTCGCGGATCAAGTATATTTGTTTGGCAGAAAAAATCAACACTTGCTCGCCATATACCAAAGGGCTGCTGATGTGCTTCTGATGCCTTTTCCAAAAAAAGCGCACTACGCGTATTATATGAGTCCGCTCAAGACTTTTGAGTATATGGCAAGCGGCGTGCCAATCATTGCGTCCGACTTGCCGAGCATGAGAGAAATACTGGATGAAACATCCTGCACCTTTTGCGCACCCGACAATGCGCATAATCTTGCGGAAAAAATAAATTTTGTTTTGTCACAACGCGAAAGCATGCAGCAAAAAGCAATCCGTGCGCGGGAAATCGTAGCAACGTACACCTGGGAGAAGCGCGCAGAACGTATTTTGCAATGGATTGGGCGTGTAACGCTATGAACAACAAGAAACTGCTCATCATCGGTTCCTATAATCCCTCGTATCCGCGCAACCGCGTGCTCATTTCCGTTTTACAGGAATGCTTCGCGGTTACGGAAGTATTGCTCCAAGAGCGGGGCATACGCCGGTATCTGCGCTTTGTTCGCGCGATGTGGCAGTGGCGCAACAAAGCAGACTGTGTGCTGGTAATGCAGCCGGCGCATACTTTCTCGTTACCGCTCTTTTGCTTACGACCGTTGCTTACCGCGAAAGTTATAGTTGATGCATTCTATTCCATCTACGATTCCTACGTATGGGACCGGAAACTTGCCGACCGCCTCTCGCTCAAGGCAGCCTACTATTTTAGTTTGGATTTTTTGCTTTGCCATGCGGCGGATGTGCTGCTGTTTGATACGGAAGAACACCGGATGTATTTCAAAAAAACTTTCCACATTTCCTCAAAACTGCAAACCGTGATTCTGCCAGTGGCACTTGATCTCGCCTACCATGATACTATTGAACCGAAACGGCAATTTCCCGGTATTGCGCCGGGAAGCCCGGTCGTGTTATTCTACGGCTACTATATTCCACTCCAAGGCGTTGACACCATCATGCGCGCGGCACGCATGGTAGAGGATGTACGTCCCGATATTCGTTTCGTATTTATCGGGTCGGGACAGACGCGCAAAGCCGCGGACGCGCTCTACAAAGAGCTCAAGCTCGCCAATGGCATATTTATAGACCGCATCCCTTACGAAGATTTAATCGGTTACATAAAACTTGCGGACGTGTGCTTAGGCATCTTTGGGGAAACGGCAAAAGCGCAGCATGTGGTGCCCAACAAAGTGTTGGATTATGCCGCTTGCGCCAAGCCGATTATTACCGGCAAAACGCCCGCGGTGGAACGGTATGTTACTGACGGACATGAGATGATTCTTGTTCCGACAACGGATCCGGAACGTTTGGCGCAAGCCATTATAGAGCTAGTGGATGATGATGAAAAGTGTACAACAATGGGTAGAGCGGCAAGAAAACTCGTTGAACAGTATTTCAGTAAAGAGATGCTGAACAAGCTCATCCGGTCCGTATTGTAGATGTATGCAGCTGCAAGACCATTACCAAAAAACTCACTATAAAAAAATAAACCGGTTTCGCAAGGAAGCGGTGCTGAAACTGGTTGGAAAAGACGCACAACGCGTGCTTGATGTCGGCTGTTCGAATGGTGAAATGGGAAAATACATAAAAGCGTATAATAACAGCACGGTTTTCGGAGTTGATATTTCCGCGCAAGCAATAGCAGAAGCGCGCAAAAAACTGAACGCGGCGTACGTGTACGATGCGGAGGGCGATGCTCCCGTACCAAAAGAAATTTTGCAACAACCGTATGATGCCATCGTTATTTCCGAAGTATTGGAGCATCTGTTGTATCCGGAAAAACTTTTGCGCCGCGTACGCGAGTTGAGCGACCGCGATACGGATATCATTATCACGGTTCCCAATGTGCTTTTTTGGAAAAACCGCTTGAAGCTTTTCTTCGGGAAATTTGACTATACGGATGAGGGGCTCATGGACCGCGGACACATTCATTTTTTTTCCTGGCAGAGTCTGCAAAATATTTTGTGGCGAAGCGGATTTGAACTTATTGAAACGCGACACCACATACCGACGCGGGGCACGAAATGGATCGGGCGCATATTTCCCGGTTTGTTTGCCTATCAGTTTGTCGTAAAAGCAAAGAGAAAACGGCGAGTTGTGTATACGGCAATTTTCGGCGGCAGGGACAGACCAATTGAGCCGTCCTACCGTACAAAAGACTGTGATTTTGTTTGTTTTACCGATAGTGATCTCCAATCAAAAATATGGGATATGCGCAAGGTTGTGTCTGTGAACGATGATCCGGTTCGTGCGGCGAGAATTTATAAAATTCTTCCCCACAAATTTCTGCCGGAGTATGAGGAGAGTATTTGGGTTGATGGGAACATGCTGGTGCGCGGCGATGCGGACGCGGTTTTTAAAAGATCGTTTGCACACGCACCTATGGCGGTGTTTGATCACCGTCAACTTAAGGGTGACGCAAGAGATTGTGTGTATGAGGAGGCAGAGGCGATCATTGCGAAAACAAAAGAAGGGAAATATAAGGATGATCCGGTCCTTGTTCGCCAACAGATAGAACGCTATCGCAAGGAAGGGTATCCCGAGCATCACGATCTTCTCTCCGGTAGGGTGCTTGTACGAAAACACCTGGATGCTCATGTTGTCTCGGTTATGGAACAATGGTGGGAAGAAATTCAAAAAGGGAGCAGGAGAGACCAATTGAGTTTCAATTACGTTGCGTGGAAACAACATTTTACCTCTACCTACCTAGAGGGCAACTCACGCAACAATACTTTTTGCAAATGGCTGCCGCATGCAAAAAAATATGAATCCACAAGTCAGCGTCATCATTCCAACGCATAACCGCCCGGAGCGTGTGCGAAAAGCGGTGCAAAGTGTTTTAGCACAAACGTTTCAAGACCTTGAAGTCATTGTGGTTGATGACGGTATGGAGCGGCGGGCTGATGCGGCGCTTCAAGAGATACACGATGCAAGGGTTATGTATCTCCAACATGATAAAAATAAGGGAGCGGCAGCTGCGCGTAATACGGGCATACGCGCGGCACGCGCGCCGTATATCGCGTTTTTGGATGATGATGACGTATACCTTCCTCGCAAACTGGAAATACAGTATCAAGCACTACGAAAGCATGAGGCAATAATTGATTTTGTTTTTAGTGCAGTTGCGATGTATCATGAGCGGTTGGGAGAGCCGCGAGAACAGCGATATGTACGAGAAGGTATCGGCAACTTTTATGAACAGCTTCTTGCGCATCGCCTGCGCATACTTACGCCATCCGTGCTTATCAAAAGAAGTGTGCTGGAAAAAGTAGGTGGATTTGATGAACGACTGCCAAGTAACCAGGAATGGGATTTACTGATACGCGTTGCGCAAGAAAGCAAGGGATATTATATGGATGTGGTAGTAGCGCGAGCACATATTGGTGCAGGCGCAGATCATATCGGAGGAAATTTGGAAAAAAGAATTAAGGGACGGGAATTGTTGTTACACAAACATTACACTGCGTTACAACAAAGGCCAATTGTTTTGGCGAATCATTATTTTTGGCTTGGATTATTGTGTAGGGATAATGGGGAATTCCGCAAGGCACGATCATATTTTTTTAAGGCATGGCTACATCACAAACTGATCATGCGCTTTTTGGCGCATGGATTGAATGTACTCTCCGGGCAACATACTTTTTTTAAGCGTACACC
>Ga0210028_1002205_pt1 | contig 15722 bp, 10 predicted proteins | sample CryGeymeta201513_FD_185468 | JGI IMG/M metagenome (GOLD analysis project Ga0210028, IMG submission 185468) | Groundwater microbial communities from Crystal Geyser aquifers in Utah, USA - Crystal Geyser metaG 2015-13 (SPAdes) (version 2) | ecosystem: Environmental > Aquatic > Deep subsurface >...
TATCGAGAGCAGAGAAGATGAATCTATTTGAACGTTATTTAACCTTATGGGTCGGGCTGTGCATTATTGCCGGTGTGCTGCTGGGGCAATTTTTGCCGGGCGTGTTTCAGGTCATAGCCAGCCTGGAAGTGGCCAAGGTGAACCTGCCTGTCGGCGTGCTGGTGTGGGTGATGATTATCCCGATGTTGCTGAAGATTGATTTTGGCGCGCTGCGCCAGGTCAAGAAGCATCGTCGTGGCATGGGTGTCACGTTGTTTATCAATTGGGGGGTGAAGCCTTTTTCGATGGCGTTTTTGGGCTGGTTGTTCATTCGCCATGTGTTTGTGGACTATCTGCCGCAGGACCAGTTGGATAGCTATATCGCCGGACTGATTCTGCTGGCGGCAGCGCCTTGTACCGCGATGGTGTTTGTATGGAGCAATCTGGTCAAGGGCGATCCCTATTTCACTTTGTCGCAAGTGGCGCTTAACGATGTCATCATGATTTTTGCCTTCGCGCCGCTGGTGGCGCTGCTGCTCGGTGTCGCCAGTATCGCCGTGCCGTGGGGCACACTGACCGTCTCGGTTATTTTTTACATCGTGATTCCGGTGATTATCGCGCAGCTGCTGCGCCGCCAGTGGTTGAAGCGGGGTGAGGAAAACTTTAACAGTGCGATGCAACGTATCGGGCCGTATTCGATGGGCGCGTTGTTGTTGACCCTGGTGTTGCTGTTTGCCTTACAGGGTAAGGCCATCGTCGCACAACCGCTGGTGATTGCTATGCTGGCCGTACCTATCCTGATACAAGTCATTTTTAACTCCGGTCTGGCCTATTGGTTGAATCGTCGCCTGCGCGTGGCACATTGTGTCGCCGCCCCTTCCGCTCTGATCGGCGCGAGCAATTTCTTTGAGCTGGCGGTCGCTACGGCAATCAGTTTGTTCGGTTTCCAATCGGGGGCTGCGCTGGCCACCGTCGTCGGTGTGCTGATCGAAGTGCCAGTCATGCTGGCGGTGGTTGCCGTGGCAAACAATACCCGCGACTGGTATCAGCAGTTGAATAAATGCTGAGCGGTTTTAACAACGATGCAAGCATTCTACAATCCAGCACAATCTCTCTGTCGGTACGAAGTGTGCGAAGGATTGTGCGAATGAGTGTGATAGAATGCGCCCCTTTATATCTTAGCAAGGCTTTTTTTCATGGCACGTCAACTCCGCAACATCGCTATTATCGCCCACGTTGACCACGGTAAAACTACCCTGGTTGACAAGCTGCTTTCTCAGGCCGGTTCTTTCACCGCTCACCAGCACGTTGCTGAACGTGTCATGGACAACAACGACCTTGAAAAAGAGCGCGGTATTACCATTCTGGCGAAGAATTGTGCGGTGGAATTCAAAGGGGTGCATATCAACATCGTTGACACACCGGGCCACGCCGACTTTGGCGGTGAAGTAGAGCGCGTGCTGGGTATGGTTGACGGTGTGTTGCTGCTGGTTGATGCCGTTGATGGCCCAATGCCGCAGACGCGTTTTGTGACCAAAAAAGCACTGGCATTAGGCTTGCGTCCTATCGTCGTTATCAACAAAGTAGATAGGCCGGGTGCGCGCCCTGATTGGGTAGTAGATCAAACTTTCGATTTGTTCGACAAGCTGGGTGCGACCGATGAACAGCTGGATTTCCCGGTTGTTTACGCATCGGCCTTGAACGGCTATGCCATGACCGAACTGGAAAATGTGGGTGACAACATGTTCCCGCTGCTGGATGTGGTGTTGAGCCACGTTCCGGCTCCCAGCGTCGCCGCTACCGAAGAACCGTTACAGCTGCAAATTTCAGCCCTCGATTATTCCAGCTTCGTGGGTCGTATCGGTGTGGGTCGCGTGAATCGCGGGAGCATCAAGCCAGGCCAGGAAGTCATGGTCATGAATGGCGACAAGTCATCCAAAAAAGCGCGTGTTAATCAGGTGCTGGGATTTCGTGGCATTGACCGCGTGTTGCTGGATGAAGCGCTGGCAGGCGACATCGTGTTGATCAACGGTATTGATGAAATCGGTATCGGCGTGACCATCGCCGATGTCAGCAAGCCCGAGGCATTGCCTTTGCCCAAGATTGACGAACCGACGCTGAGCATGAACCTGATGGTCAATACCTCGCCGTTGTGCGGTCAGGAAGGCAAGTTCATCACCAGCCGTCAGATTCGTGACCGTCTGAACAAGGAGTTGCTGGTCAACGTCGCCTTGCGCGTCGAGGAAACTGACAATACCGATGTGTTCCTGTTGTCCGGTCGCGGCGAGTTGCACCTGACGATTTTGCTGGAAAACATGCGCCGTGAAGGTTTTGAAATGGGCGTGGGTAAGCCGCGTGTGGTTTACCGCGAAATCAACGGCGAAAAATGCGAACCGTTTGAAATGTTGACCGTGGATGTGGAAGACACTAACCAGGGTGCGGTGATGGAAGAGCTGGGTCGCCGTCGTGGTGACTTGCAAGACATGCAACCGGATGGTCATGGGCGCGTGCGTCTGGAGTACCGCATCCCCGCGCGCGGGCTGATCGGTTTCCAATCCGAATTCATGACGCTAACGCGCGGCACCGGCATCATGGCACACGTGTTTGACGACTATGCACCGGTCAAGGCCGATATGCCAGGTCGCCGCAACGGCGTGCTGATTTCCTCCGAAAAAGGCGAAGCCGTCGCCTACGCTTTGTGGAAGCTGGAAGATCGCGGTCGCATGATCGTCGTTCCTGGCGATGTGTTGTACGAAGGCATGATTATCGGTATTCACAGCCGTGATAACGATCTGATCGTCAACCCGATCCGTGGCAAGCAACTGACCAATATTCGTTCATCCGGCACAGATGAGGCCGTGCGTTTGACCCCGCCCATACGCCTGACGCTGGAAGGCGCGGTTGAATTTATTGACGATGATGAATTGGTCGAAATTACGCCTGTTTCGATTCGCGTCCGCAAACGTTTCCTGACTGAAAACGAGCGCAAGCGCAACGTACGCGGCTTGTAATTTGTCGGCTGCATAAACAAAACGCCGCGCGGTTCATAGCCTCGCGGCGTTTTGTATTTGTCATCGCCGTGCGGTGTTTTGAGGACTTGAGTCATGCTGGAAATAATCACGTTGGTTTTATTGGGTTGCGTCCTGATCGGCCTGCTATGGCTGGGGTCGCGGATGGCGGCCTGGTCGCATGGGCAAGCGGAGTGGATGGGGCGAATGCTTGAAGAAAAGCATAGGCTGATGCTGGGTGACTTGCACGAGGGGCTGACGCGGCAGGGCGACCGCATGGTGCAGGCCACGGCAGACAGCTCCGAACGCTTGCGCGAGGTTGTCTCGCAGGAACTGAAATCCACCCGCGAGGCGATGCAGGGCTTGCAACTGGCGCAACAGGATGGCTTGTCGGCGACCCGTGAGGAGTTGCTGCGCCAACTTGCTGCCTTTTCTGCCGAACTACAGGCCAAACAGGAATTGATGCGCGTCGAGATGATAGGCAAGACGCTGCAAACGCTCGCGGAGCAGGGGCGCGCCGACCAGGAATTGATTCAGTCCACCCTGAAACGCGCCACCGAGATGCTGTCTTTGAGCATCGAAGGACTCACCAAAACCACTGATGCGCGGCTGGAGCAAATTTCCGGCAAGGTCGCCGAGCGGCTGGATGAGGGCTTCAAGAAGACCAACGAGACTTTCCTTAATGTGATGACCCGCCTGGCGACCATAGACGAGGCGCAGAAGAAGATAGACAGTTTGACCACCAACGTGGTGAGCCTGCAAAATCTGTTGGGCGACAAGCGTTCGCGCGGGGCGTTCGGCGAGGTGCAACTGGAAGGTCTGGTGCGCAATATCCTGCCGCCGGATGCTTACGCCTTTCAGGAAAAACTCTCCAACGGCAACCGCGTGGACTGCCTGCTGATGCTGCCCGCACCGACCGGCAAAGTGCCGGTGGATGCCAAATTCCCGCTGGAAAATTATCACAAGATGCTGGAATCTGGTTTGGCGGAATCAGACCGGCAGCTTGCGCGCCGCCAATTCAAGGCGGACATCAAAAAGCACGTTGATGATATATCTTGCAAGTATTTGATTATTAACGAAACATCTGATGGTGCAGTGATGTTTGTGCCCGCCGAGGCGGTGTTCGCCGAGATCCACGCTTACCATGCCGATCTGGTTGAATATGCGATGAACAAGCATGTCTGGATCGTCTCGCCGACCACGCTGATGGCGGTGCTGAACACGGCGCGCGCGGTGATGAAAGACGTCATGATGCGCGAACAGGTACATATCATTCAAAGCGAACTGGGCAAGCTCAGCGCGGATTTCAAGCGTTTTGACGAGCGCATGAAACGGCTGGCCGACAATATCCGCCGCGCGCACGAAGAGGCGGGGCAAGTCGAGATCACCAGCCGCAAGATCAGCGATCATTTCACGCGGATCGAGGCGGTGGAGGTGCTGGAAGTCAAAATTGAGGAGCGAATACAACCATGAGTTATTTTCTGGCGGGCGACATTGGTGGGACAAAAACGCGGCTGGCTATCGTCACCGTCAACGGCAACAAGGTCGGCATCAAACGGGAAGTCAGTTATCCCAGCCGGAATTACGCCGAGTTTGCAACGCTGCTGGGCGAATTTTTGGTGGGGTGCGATATTCCTCGCGCTGCGGCGTTCGGCGTGGCAGGCCCAGTTGTGGGTCGCGTGGTACAAACGACTAATTTGCCCTGGCGGATGGATGCCGATGCCCTGCTGCGGCAGTTTGGCTTCGCGCAATGCAGCTTGCTCAATGATCTGGAGGCGACCGCCTGTGGGCTGCCCGCGCTGACGGCTGGGGATTTGCTGACTTTGCAGGCCGGGGCTGCGGACGCGATCGGTAATCTTGCCGTGATTGCGGCAGGCACGGGGCTGGGCGAGGCGGGGTTGTACTGGGACGGCAGCCACCATCAGCCGTTCGCCACGGAAGGCGGACACGCCAGCTTTGCGCCCGGCAATACGCTGGAGTTCGCGCTGCTGCGCCATTTACAACAGCAGTTTGGACATGTCAGCTGGGAGCGCGTGGTGTCGGGGATGGGACTGCGCGATCTGCATGAATTCCTGTGCCAGTATCGCCATACCCCCGCGCCCGACTGGCTGGTGGAGGAAATGCAGGCCGGCGACGCGGGGGCGGCGATTTCCAATGCGGCGCAGCACGGGCGCGATGAAATTTGCGTCGAGACGCTGAATTGGTTCGCGCGTTTGTATGGTGCGGAGGCGGGCAATCTCGCGTTGAAAATCATGAGTCGAGGCGGTTTGTATCTGGGCGGCGGCATTGCCCCTAAAGTCTTGCCTTTGCTGCAAAGCGGTGCTTTTTTACAGGCTTTCCTCGACAAGGGCAGGATGCGCCCTTTGCTCGAAGCGATGCCCGTTAAGGTCATACTGAATGACCGCGCCGCGCTGTATGGCCCGGCATTGCGCGCCGCTCGCCAGACTTCTGGCACAGAGCATTCTGTTCCGGTTTAGCCCTTTTATATATGACACGGGTGCAGTTAGTTGTTAAACTTCGCCCCTGTTTCTTCTCGCAACCTACAAATTAATTTTACACAGGCGTTTGTCATGAGTTCCCAAAAAAAATCCACTTTCACTCAGCTAGATCGTTCCAAACCCGATGTTCTTAAACGGATGCTCTCCAACCATTTGGTTTATACCGAAGGTAAATCTGTTGATACCGCTACCGGGCGCGACTGGTTTGAGGCAGCAGCCCATTCGGTACGCGATCAATTGATCGAACAACAGTTGCAGACTACGGATGAATGTTTGCAAAAAGATCCCAAACGGATTTATTACCTCTCGCTGGAATTTTTGATAGGTCGCACGCTGTCAAACGCGGCACTCAATTTGGGTCTGGAACCTTCATTGCGCGAGAGTTTGAAGTCGTTGGGCAAGGATCTGGAAGAGGTTGAGGAAACCGAGATTGATGCCGCGCTGGGTAATGGCGGTCTGGGTCGTCTGGCGGCTTGTTTCCTCGATTCCATGGCGACGCTGGATCTGCCGGGACAAGGCTACGGTATCCGTTACGAATACGGTATGTTCAACCAGCGCATCGAGAATGGGCAGCAAGTTGAGCGGCCTGATAACTGGTTGCGTTTTGGCAACCCTTGGGAATTTCAACGCCCTGAGCGCATGTATCCCGTCACTTTCTTTGGTCACGTTGTTCATTTCCCGGATGGCAAGGGGGGAGTGGAGCATCACTGGGTAGATGGTGAAACCGTGATGGCGATGGCCTACGATTTGCCTATCCCGGGCTATAACACCAATACCGTCAATAGCTTGCGTTTGTGGGCGGCTAAATCCACGCGCGAATTTAATCTCGAATCTTTTAATGCGGGCGACTATCTCAGCGCGGTACAGGACAAGAGCTTGTCTGAAAGTTTGTCCAAGGTGCTTTATCCCAACGACAGTTCGGCTGTCGGTAAAGAACTACGTCTGAGACAGGAGTATTTCTTTGTCTCTGCGTCCATACAGGATATTTTGGGTGGCTTCTTGCTTAATCACAGCGATTGGAATCAATTGCCTGAGAAGGTGGCTATTCAGCTTAACGATACGCACCCGGCCATTGCGGTGTCTGAAATGATGTATCAATTGATGGATGTACATGGTCTGAAATGGGATTGCGCGTGGAAGCTGGTCACACAAATTTTCGCCTACACCAACCACACCTTGATGCCTGAAGCCTTGGAAACCTGGTCTGTGGCGAAGTTTGAACGGGTGTTGCCGCGTCATCTGGAAATTATTTTTGAGATTAACCAGCGTTTCATGGAACAGGTTAACCATAATTTCCCAGGCGACACCGAATTGTTGAGGCGCGTTTCCATCATTGATGAAAACAATGGACGCCGCGTGCGTATGGCACACCTCGCCGTGGTGGGCAGCCATACCGTCAATGGCGTGGCCGCGATCCACAGCGAATTGTTGAAAACGACCCTGTTTGTTGATTTTCACCGTATTTTCCCGGGCAAATTCATCAATGTCACCAACGGCATCACGCCGCGTCGCTGGTTAAATCAATGTAATCCGGAATTGTCTGATCTGATTGCTGCCAAGATAGGCGATGGCTTCGTGCGCAATCTTGATCAACTCAAAAAGTTGATTCCTTTTGCCGATGATGCCGCCTTCCGTAAGGCGTTCCGTGCCGTAAAACAGGCCAACAAATTGCGTCTTGCCGATTACATTCAGAAGAAGGTAGGTATTACCGTTGATCCTGACTCAATGTTTGATATACAGATCAAGCGTATTCACGAGTACAAACGTCAGCTGCTAAATGTGTTGCATGTGATTACCTTGTATAACCGCATCCGTAGCGGTAATGCGCATTCGGTAACGCCGCGCACCATCATTTTTGGCGGTAAAGCGGCACCTGGTTATAAAACCGCCAAGCTGATTATTCGCCTTATCAATGATGTGGCCAATATTGTCAATGACGACCCTGCCGTACAAGGCAAGCTCAAGGTGGTGTTCCTGCCTAACTACGATGTGTCATCGGCAGAAAAGCTGTTCCCTGCCAGTGACTTGTCCGAGCAGATTTCTACTGCGGGTACGGAAGCATCCGGTACGGGCAATATGAAAATGGCGCTGAACGGTGCGTTGACCATCGGTACGCTGGATGGTGCCAATGTTGAAATCCTCGAAGAAGTGGGTAACGACAATATTTTCATTTTTGGTTTGACTACCCCGCAAGTCGCCGCTTTGCGTGCGGATGGTTACAGTGCGTGGGAACATTACTACGGTAACGATGAGTTGAAGCAGGTGCTGGACATGATAGGCAACGGTTTCTTCTCGGTTGAAGAGCCTGATCGTTATCGTCAGATTTTTGACAATCTGACGCAGTACAACGATCACTATTTGTTGCTGGCTGATTACGCCAGTTACATCTCTACTCAGGACATGGTAGGTTTGCTCTATCAGGATAAGGAAGAATGGACGCGTCGCGCCATCCTTAACGTCGCGAATATGGGCAAATTTTCCAGTGATCGAACCATCATGGAATACGCTGAAAATGTCTGGAATGTTAAAAGCGCGAATCTCTAGCCGACAGGGTAGAAAATTTTTCGAGTTGTAATTAAAAAGCCGCCCAATTATTTGGGTGGCTTTTTAATGTGCCATGGAAGAACGCCTTTAGATGCAGCGTCGTGTCACCGATGCATTGCGTTTTGCAGCTCGAGCTTGCGCTATAATTCACGGCGTTGCATAAGTTTCATACTGTTTCCGATGCGCCAGTTGTACATAAAAATAACGGAACAACAAAAATGTCCATGCCGTCATCGCAATCATTTCGGTTTGATTCCATGTTTAAACAGAGGGGGAGAAATGCCTGAAATTAAAGTATTGTTTGCAACTTCTGAAGTTGCGCCACTGATCAAAACTGGGGGCTTGGCCGATGTCAGCGGGGCGTTGCCAGCCGCGCTGCGAGCGATCAATGTGGATGTGCGCGTGCTGGTTCCAGGCTATCCTCAAGTGATGGAAAAAATGGGGCCGCACGAAGTGGTGGCAAATTTCCCGGAAATTTTAGGTTTTCCACCGTCAACGCTGATTTTCAGCATCATGGGAAATGGCGTGCCGCTGCTGGTGCTGGATTGTCCGATGTTATACCAGCGTACGGGGGGGCCATATGCTGACCCGACAGGGCATGACTGGCTGGACAACCCGGTGAGATTTGGTTTGCTGTCCAAAATAGCCGCCGTGCTGGGAAGCCGGGAATCACCATTGAGATGGCATCCCGATCTGGTGCATTGCAATGACTGGCAAACCGGTTTGACAGGGGTCTATCTGAGTGTTGCAGAAGGTGCTGTACCGAATATCATTACTATTCATAATTTGGCATTTCAGGGTAATTTCAGCCCCAGAAAGGTGCAGATGTTGCATCTGCCTCCCACCAGCTTCAATGTCAATGGTGTCGAGCTGTACGGCAATATGTCCTTCCTCAAGGCGGGTCTGTATTACGCTTACCACATCACCACGGTCAGCCCGACCTACGCCCAGGAAATTCAGGGTGAAACATTGGGCTTCGGCCTGCAAGGCCTGTTGCATAGTCGTAGCGAGGATGTGACAGGTATTCTTAACGGGATTGATACCGACGAATGGAATCCGGAAAGCGATAAGTATCTGGATAGTCATTTTGGTCCTGCACGCATGGCAGGCAAGGATAAGAACAAACTTGCATTGCAAAACCGTATGGGTCTGAAACCGGAAGCCGATGTGCCATTATTGGGAGTGGTGAGTCGTTTTACACATCAGAAAGGGCTGGATTTATTACTGGAAATTGCCCCGCGCCTGCTTAAATTACCGGTACAGCTGGTCATGCTGGGTAGCGGCGATCCCGTTATGCAAAAAACCGCACGCGCGCTGGCACAAAAATTTCCCGGAAAAATTGCCGCAACGGTGGGCTTCGATGAAGGACTGTCGCATCAAATCGAGGCAGGGTCGGATATGTTTATCATGCCGTCGCGCTTTGAGCCTTGCGGCCTGAACCAGTTTTATAGCCAGCGCTACGGTACACCGCCGATTGTCAATAACACCGGCGGTCTGGCGGATTCCGTGGTGGATTGCACCCCGCAAACACTCAAGGCAGGCACGGCCAGTGGCTTCGTGCTGAAAGGCATGACGGCAGACGATTTGTTCGACACCATCCAACGCGCTGTTGAGCTATACCATGACCAGAAGAAATGGAAAGTGCTGCGTAAAAATTGCATGACCAAGGACTTTAGCTGGGAAACCAGTGCCCGTGCCTATCGCGAAGTTTATATGAAGGTGCTGGGAAGAATAGAGTAGAAGCGCAAGTTATCCTTTGACCAGGCTGGATTCCCGGGGGTGTACGGCATACGCCCCCTGACGGGAAATACCCCTTGCCACAGGGCGTAATACAGCGAATAAGTCGCCTGGTTTTATACTCCTTGCTTCAAACTGGCCGAGATGAATTCGTCCAGGTCGCCGTCCAGCATCCCTTGGGTGTTGCCCACTTCATAATTGGTGCGTAAATCCTTGATGCGCGACTGATCCAGCACATAGGAACGAATCTGATGCCCCCAGCCGATGTCGGATTTGCCGTCTTCCAGCATCTGTTTTTCTTCGTTGCGTTTGCGCAACTCCTCTTCATACAGCCGTGATTTCAGCATCGCCATCGCTTCGGCGCGGTTGCGGTGCTGCGAGCGGTCGCTCTGGCATTGCACCACGATGTTGGTCGGAATGTGGGTAATACGCACCGCCGAATCGGTTTTGTTGATGTGCTGCCCGCCCGCACCGGATGCGCGATAGGTATCTACGCGCAGGTCGGCTGGGTTGATTTCCACTTCGATGGAATCGTCCACTTCGGGATAGACGAACACGCTGGAAAACGAGGTGTGGCGGCGGTTGCCAGAATCGAACGGTGATTTGCGCACCAGCCTGTGTACGCCGGTTTCCGTGCGCAGCAGGCCATAGGCATATTCGCCGCTGACCTTGAGCGATGCGCCCTTGATGCCCGCGACTTCGCCGTCGGATTGCTCCAGAATTTCCACCTGAAACCCCTTGCGCTCGCAGTAGCGCAGATACATGCGCAGCAGCATGGAAGCCCAGTCCTGCGCCTCGGTGCCGCCGGAACCCGACTGAATGTCTATGAAACAGTTGTTCGGGTCCATCGGGTGGGAGAACATGCGCATGAATTCCAGTTTGGCGACGCGCTGCTCGATGTCCTGAATGTCGGTAGCCGTGCTGTTCAGTGTCTCGTCATCCCCCTCCGCCTGCGCCATTTCAAACAGTTCGGTCGCGTCATTCAGGTCTTGCTGAATTTTGGAAAGACCCAGCACCACATTTTCCAGCATCTTGCGTTCGCGCCCCAGTTCCTGCGCGCGCTTGGCATCGTTCCAGATGGTGGGGTCTTCGGCGAGTTCGCTGACTTCGGTCAGGCGTTCCTGCTTGGTATCGTAGTCAAAGATACCTCCGTAATTCGGCGCTGCGCAGTGCCAGGTCTTGCAGTTGATTGTTGATTGAATTGATTTGTTCGACTTCCATGATTTTTTCCTGAGCTTGGCGGGGTGTTTGATTGCACGCTGAAACGGGCGCGATTATAGCGCAAACCAGCCCAGCAAAATGCCGCAGGCGATGGCGGCAAAGCCGCCGACTATGCGTTTGGCCAGTTCGCGCCCGCCGATGAAATACACCATGCCGAATTTGAAGGCGAGGTTAGCGACAAAGGCGAGAGCGATTGCAGTGACGGTCTGGTACTCAGTTAGTTGACCGAGTTTGAACAGGCGCAGGCTGGACAGGGTAATGGCATCTACATCGGTCAGCCCGGACAGCAGCGCAACCATGTATAAACCCTGGCTGCCCGCAATATCTTTCATCCATGCGGTCACCAGCAACACGACGACGTACAGCAAGCCAAAGCTCAAGGCGGAATGTAATTCGGCGGGGTTTGAAGTGGCGGGAATCTGCAAATCGGTGGTGTCCCGCATTTTGCGCCGGTTGTACAGCACGACCATCAAACCGAGTATCAATCCGCCGGACAGTACGGGGAACAGGCCGGGCAGCGTGCCATAAGCCAATACCGCGCTGACCGCCATCAGGCGCACGATGACGACGATGCTGGCGATGACGATCACCGAGGCGGCGAGATTCAACATGAGCGGAGTGTTTTTGCCGTGTTTCGCATAAATCATCGTGGTGGCGGTGCTGGAAGCCAGCCCGCCGAAGAACCCCAGCAACGGCGCGCCATAACGCGTACCCACCGCGTGCAGCGCGGCATAGCCGGCGAGGCTGATGCCGGAAATCAAAACCACCATTAACCAGGCTTGGTGCGGGTTGACCGCACCGTAAGGGCCGTAACTCTGGTCGGGGAGGATGGGCAAGATGATGAAAGTCAGCACGGAAAATTGCAGTACCGCCAACAGGTCGTGGCGCGTCAGTTTTTGGCTAAATCCGCGCAATTCGGGTTTTAAATAGAGCAGGGCAGTAATGCCTATCGCCAGCATCACGGCGAGTTTGGCGAGTCCTAACCAGATTATCGCGCCCAGGCCATAACTGAGCAGCAGGGCGATGACGGTGGTTGTGCCGGGATCGTTTTCCTGATTGGGGGTGTTGAAATAGGCCGCAACAATCATTCCTGCTACGCCAAGCAGTCCGCCGATTAACAGCCAAGGGGTGCCGAGTTTCGTGGAGAGCAGGGCGGACAGCGTGCCAAACACGGCGACCAGCGCAAAAGTGCGCAATCCCGCTTTGGCCGACGGGTTGCGTTCACGCTCAAGCCCTATCAGCAAACCGATGGCAAGGCTGGTGAGAAATTGCGGCAAGGCTTCTATGCCATTGCTTTGTAAGATGCTTAATTCCATTGCGTTTCCTCTTTAATCAGGTTCAAGGTGCAAGGGGTAATGTCCAAGGTTCAAGGGGTAAGCAAATACGGGATAGGTGTCCCTTATCGCTGTTTTTACTCCCAATGTCGAATAATGAGTTGCAGGCTCTGCGCGCCCTGGTATTCGTTGACGCTCAAGCTATACACGGCATGGATCCGTCCGGGCAGCGGTTCGTTATGACCGAATAGTATCGCTTCCACGGGCGCGCCATGTATGGATAGACGCAATTTGAGATGTTTTTCGCCAACTACACGTTGATTTTCCACGACAAAATCATTATCGAATTGCGGGGCAGGGAAGCCCTGCCCCCAAACCTGTTCATCCAGCAAGTGCGCCATCTCAAGGGTCATGCCGCCTTGTTCCAGTGCGCCATCGGTTTCGATGCGTTGCTGCAAATCGTCTGCGGAAATCAGTTCGCTGGCGACTTGCTCGAAGGCGACGACAAATTTAGCAAAATCCGCTTCGTCCAGGCTCAAGCCCGCCGCCGCAGCATGTCCGCCGAATTTTTTAATCAGTGCGGGCTGACGTTTGCTGACCAGATCCAGCGCGTCGCGCAGGTGCAGCCCTGGAATGGAACGCCCCGAACCCTTGATTTCTCCGTTGTTGGAGGGGGCGAAGGCGATCACCGGGCGATGAAATTTGTCTTTAAGCCTCGATGCGAGGATGCCGATTACGCCCTGATGCCAGCCTGGGTCGAACAAGGTGAGACTAAAGCCGTCTTGCGGATTGATGGATTCGAGCACCGCCAGCGCGGTGTCCTGCATGTCCGTTTCGATGCTGCGGCGTTCGTGATTAAGCGCGTCCAATTGGGTGGAAATGTTCAGCGCAATCGCTGCATCATCTGTGATTAAGTTATTGATTCCTAATGACATATCGTCTATTCGTCCGGCTGCATTCAAGCGCGGCCCGACGGCGAACCCCATGTCCATGCAGGTCGCTTTGGCAGGCGTTTTTTTGGCGACTTGCAACAGCGCGTTGATGCCGGGGCAGGCGCGTCCCGCGCGGATGCGTTGCAAGCCTTGTTGTACCAGGATGCGGTTATTCTGATCCAGTTTGACGACGTCGGCGACCGTGCCGAGTGCGACCAAATCCAGCAATTCAAGCAGTTTGCGTCCCAGTGCTTCGGGCATTTGACCCCGGCTGCGCAATTCGGCGCGCAGCGCCAGCAGCACGTAGAACATCACCCCCACGCCCGCCAGATGCTTGCTGGGGAAGGGACAGTCGGGCTGATTGGGATTGACGATGCAGGCTGCGTCGGGAAGTGAATCGCCAGGCAGGTGATGATCGGTAACCAGCACCCGCATCCCCAGCCGATTGGCTTCCGCTACGCCCTCCAGACTGGCGATGCCGTTATCTACCGTGACCAAAATATCGGGGTTAGACCGTTTGGCGAGATGCACAATCTCGGGGGTCAAACCGTAGCCATAGGCAAACCGGTTCGGCACGATGAACTCGACTTGCGCGCCAAAAGCGCGCAGACCTCGCACGGCAACGGCACAAGCCGTTGCACCATCGCAATCATAGTCGGCGATGACCAGTAGTTTTTTTTGAGCTGCAATCGCATCGGCCAGCAGACAGGCCATTTCTCGCGCATTCTTCAGCTTGTCGAAGGATAGCAGGTGGTCAAAAGACGTTTCCAGTTGTTGTGTGTCGGTTATTCCACGCGCCGCAAATATTCTTGCCAAGGCGGGTGGATAGCCATTATCCAGCAATTGTTGTATTGCGTTTGCGGGAATAGCGCGTAGCGAGATTTGCGTCATGAGATGCGTGTCTTGATGTTTTGTGTGGGCGCAGTTTAACACTCGAATTGTTTGTAAATCAGGGAGTGGCTCGAGGTGCCGATCTTTCTCGTTTTTTTTAATCAGGTGCGCTAGAATTCTGCCCTTAACTTTAAGTTGGATAGATAAATCGTGGCTCTAATAGTACAAAAGTATGGTGGTACATCGGTTGGCAGCACGGAACGCATTAAAAATGTGGCGCGACGGGTGGCCAGGTTCAAGGAAAAAGGCCATCAAATCGTGGTGGTGCTATCGGCAATGAGCGGTGAAACCAACCGTCTGATTGGGTTGGCAAAAGAAATTCAGGCTGAGCCTGATCCGCGAGAACTGGACGTGATTGTTTCTACAGGCGAACAGGTCACTATCGGTTTGTTGACGATGGCGCTCAAGGAATTGGGACTGAAAGCCAAGAGTTATACCGGTGCTCAGGTCAGGATATTGACCGATGACGCGCATACCAAGGCGCGCATTCTCAGTATAGATGAACATAATATTCGTGCCGATCTGGTCAATGACTATGTGGTCGTGGTGGCGGGCTTTCAGGGCGCGGATAAAGACGGCAATATCACCACGTTGGGACGCGGCGGTTCTGATACCACGGGTGTGGCAATTGCTGCGGCGCTAGGTGCGGACGAATGCCAGATTTATACCGATGTGGACGGCGTTTATACGACCGATCCGCGCATGGTTCCCGAGGCGCGTCGTTTGAAGAGCATTACCTTTGAGGAAATGCTGGAAATGGCCAGCCTGGGATCCAAGGTTCTGCAAATTCGTTCTGTGGAGTTCGCCGGAAAATACAAGGTCAAGCTGCGCGTGCTGTCCAGTTTTGAAGAAGAGGGCGAAGGCACGCTGATTACTTTTGAGGATAAAGACAAAATGGAACAAGCCATTATTTCAGGGATCGCATTCAACCGCGATGAAGCAAGAGTTAATGTACTGGGTGTGCCGGACAAGCCGGGCATCGCTTATCAAATATTGGGGCCAGTCTCGGATGCCAATATAGATGTGGACATGATTATCCAGAACGTTGGTGTGGACGGTACGACAGATTTCTCCTTCACTGTGCATCGTAATGAATTCACCAAGACGATGGATATCCTCAACAAGCAGGTTGCGCCGCATATTGGCGCGCGTGAAGTGGTCGGCGACAGCAAAGCCGCGAAAGTCTCTGTGGTGGGTGTGGGTATGCGCTCTCATGTAGGCATCGCCAGCAAGATGTTCCGTACGCTGTCGGAAGAGGGTATCAATATTCAAATGATTTCCACCTCGGAAATAAAGATTTCCGTGGTAATAGACGAGAAATATCTGGAACTCGCCGTGCGCGTATTGCACAAGGCGTTCGATCTGGATCAGGAAGATGCATAAATAATCATAAATAGTTTGACAGCTAGAGGGGTTCTCTTTATGATGCGCACCTCTTCGGAGAGGTGGCCGAGAGGTCGAAGGCACGCCCCTGCTAAGGGCGCATACGAGCTTAAACTTGTATCGAGGGTTCGAATCCCTCCTTCTCCGCCAAGATAGTATGTTGTAAATTTTCAAATGCGCCCGTAGCTCAGCTGGATAGAGTACTTGGCTACGAACCAAGGGGTCAGGAGTTCGAATCTCTTCGGGCGCACCAAT
>Ga0210028_1002228_pt1 | contig 15638 bp, 16 predicted proteins | sample CryGeymeta201513_FD_185468 | JGI IMG/M metagenome (GOLD analysis project Ga0210028, IMG submission 185468) | Groundwater microbial communities from Crystal Geyser aquifers in Utah, USA - Crystal Geyser metaG 2015-13 (SPAdes) (version 2) | ecosystem: Environmental > Aquatic > Deep subsurface >...
CCTTTAGATGTTTATGCTATAGATTTTGTAAGAGATTATACAAAAATTAAGAAGATTAAATGTATGTTAGCTCCTGAAGAAGATGTTGTGAATGCCATAAATAGTTATTACGAGTTAGGGGAGTACGATGACATCTTAGAAAAGTTAGGCACAGAAATAATCTTTAAAAAAGAAGAAGAAGAGGAAGATTTAAAAAAATTAGAAGCAATAAGTAAAGAGGCCCCCATTATCCAACTCGTAAATATGTTAATCGTACAAGGGGTGAAAGATAGAGCAAGCGATATCCATATTGAACCAAATGAAAGAGGGCTATTGATTCGTTTCCGTATAGATGGAATGTTACATGATAATAGGATTTTACCTAACAAAATTAAAGCAGCCATAATATCTCGGGTAAAAATATTAGCTAAGATGGATATTGCGGAAAGACGTCTTCCCCAGGATGGACGTTTCCAGGTAAAATTTGGAAGTAGAGAAGTGGATTTAAGGGTATCCACTATTCCTACCGTATTTGGAGAAAAAGTTGTTTTAAGAATATTAGATAAGAGTAAGGGTTTAATAGAACTAAAAAACCTTGGCTTCTTAGCCGAGCAATTAGATCAGTTTAAATCGATAATTTTAAAATCCTATGGAATAATTTTACTAACTGGTCCTACTGGTAGTGGTAAGACTACTACTTTATATGCAGCTTTAAATAAAGTAAATTCAAATGAAAAAAATATTATTACGGTCGAAGATCCGGTAGAATATAAACTTAATAGAGTAAATCAAATCCAAATATTACCAAAAATAGATTTGACTTTTGCTAATGCTTTGCGTTCAATTTTACGACAGGATCCAGATGTAATAATGGTCGGAGAAATAAGAGACAGCGAAACCGCTCAAATTGCAGTTCAAGCTGCTCTAACTGGACATTTAGTCTTCAGTACTCTTCATACTAATGACGCCGCAAGCGCCTTAACTCGTTTGCTCGATATGGGAATTGAACCATTCTTAATTTCCTCTTCAGTAATAGGAGTAATAGCTCAAAGATTGGTTAGAGTTATATGTGAAAAATGCAAAGAAGAATATATTCCTGGTGAAGATATACTGTATGGACTTAAAATTAAAGATAGATTAAACAATGACAGTAAAATAAAATTATATAGAGGAAAAGGTTGTTCTTCTTGTAAAAATACCGGATATTACGGAAGGATTTCTATATATGAACTTATTGTCTTAGATGAAGAGATTAGATCATTAATAGTTACCAAAGCCTCAAGTAATGTAATTAATAATCTTGCTATTAAAAATGGAATGAAGACTTTAAAAGATAGCGGAATGGAAAAAGTATTGCAAGGAATTACTACCATAGAAGAGGTACTGCGAGTGGCAGGATAGAAGAACAGCATATAATCTGTCATTGCGAGCGCAAGCGAAGCAATCTCGTGAAATAAAAAATTAATATAAATGATTAATAAAAAAATAATAGAAATTAAATTTTGTCATTGCGAGGCGAAGCCGTGGCAATCCCATAATAATGAAACAATACTATGTCTATATAATGACTAATAAAATAAATACAGTTCTATATACCGGGATTACCAGAGATTTAAAGAAAAGAATTTGGGAACATAAAGAAAAGACAATCAAAGGATTTACTAAGAAATATAATATTGGTAAATTGGTTTATTGGGAAATATTTAATGACCCAGAAAATGCCATCTTAAGAGAAAAACAGATAAAAGCAGGTTCAAGAAATAAGAAGATTGAATTGATTAAAGGAATTAATCCAGAATGGAAAGATTTATATGATAAATTATAAAACATGTCATTGCAATAAAGATTAATATAATTTTCTGAGATTGCTTCGGTCGTTTTACTCCCTCGCAATGACAGATTACTCTCTTAATTAATCTAAATAGTTTATAATTATTTTTTATAAGGAGTAATTGTTATAAATGAACTACATGACTAGCAATGAAATTAGAGAAAAATTTTTAAAATTCTTTGAAAGTAAAGAACATCAGATTATTCCCAGTGCCTCTTTAGTACCAGAAGATCCCAGCATTTTATTGACTATTGCTGGTATGGTTCCTTTTAAACCAATATTTTTAGGGCAGGTTAAATCTTCCTTAAAAAGAGCCACTACTTGCCAAAAATGTATTAGAACAAATGATATTGAAAATGTAGGAAGGACTGCTCGACATCATACTTTTTTCGAAATGTTAGGAAACTTTTCTTTCGGCAATTATTTTAAAGAAGATGCCATAAAGTGGGCTTGGGAATTTTTTACCGAGGTTATGGGGTTTCCGGAAGAAAAACTATGGGTCTCCATATATCAAGATGATAACGAAGCCTTTGATATCTGGCATAATCTGGTAGGTCTTTCTGAAAAAAAGATTATCAGATTAGGAGAAGAAGATAATTTTTGGAAAGTTGGCCCGACTGGACCTTGTGGACCTTGTTCTGAAATATATATAGATCTGGGTAAAGATAAAGCCTCCCAAGAGGGTGGCGGAGTAGGAGTAGATGGCGAAAGATATCTTGAATTATGGAATTTGGTATTTATGCAATACAACCGTAATGAAGATGGCTCACTTACTCCTTTACCAAAAAAGAATATAGACACTGGTTTAGGTTTAGAAAGAATAGCCTCTGTACTGCAAAATGCTGATACAGATTTTGAAACAGATTTGTTCTTGCCCATTATAAAATTTGTTGCTCAAAATGCAGGCATAAAATATAAAGAAGATAAGAAAAAAGATTTAGCCCTAAAAGTAATTGCTGATCATATTAGGGCTTTGGTTTTTATGGTTTCTGATGGGATAGCTCCTTCTAATGAAGGACGGGGTTATGTTCTTCGAATGCTATTAAGAAGAGCCTTCCGTTATGGAAAGATTATTAAATTCGATCAACCCTTTTTATACGAAATCGCTCCTATGGTGATAGATTTAATGAAAGAAGTTTATCCAGAAATACCTAAAGAAAAAAACCAGGTCTGCCAAATAATCCTTACTGAAGAAAAAAAATTCCAGGAAACTTTAAATCTAGGGCTACAAATCTTAGATAAGATGAAAGAAGAATTAAAAGAAAAGAATAAAAATAAACTTAGCGGGGGAGAGGTATTTAAACTTTATGATACCTATGGATTCCCTTTAGAATTAACTAGAGACATTCTTAAGGAAGATGGCTTTGGGATTGATGAAGATGATTTTAAAGATGAAATGAAAGCTCAGAGAGAAAGATCTCGAAAATCTTGGGTGGGAACTAAAGTTACTGCTGAAGGTGATAAAATTAAGCAGAAATTATACCAGGATATTTTAAAAGAGCAAGGAGAAACAGAATTTATTGGCTATGATTTTGATGAAGCTAAAAGCAAAATAATGGCTATTATAAAAGAAGATAAATTAATAGATGAGGTAAAAGCGGGAGATAGATGTGAAATAATTTTGAAGAAAACACCATTTTATGCTGAAAAAGGTGGACAGATTGGAGATCAAGGACTAATTATCTCTTTATCTGCCGATGATTTATTAATTGAAATATCAGATACTCAAACTCCCCTGGAAGGATTGATAACTCACTTTGCTGAAATCAGAAAAGGGGAAATAAAGGTTGGCGATAAAGTATTAGTTAAATTAGATTTATTACGTAGAAAGGCAATTGCTCGAAATCATACTGCTACACACCTCTTACACCAAGCACTTCGAGAAGTATTGGGGAACCATGTGAAACAGTCTGGCTCTGCAGTAAATGATGATCATCTACGTTTTGATTTTAATCATTTTGCTACTTTAAGTAGAGAAGAAATAGGAAAAATTGAAGATTTAATAAATATAAAAATATTAGAGGATTTAAAAGTGGAGACAAAAATATCCACTTTTGATCAAGCCAAACAAATGGGAGCAATGGCTTTATTTAGTGAAAAATATGGCGAACAAGTAAGGGTAGTAAAGATAGGAGAATTTAGTTTAGAATTATGTGGGGGAACTCATCTAAATTCTACTTCTAATATAATTCTATTTAAAATATTAAATGAACAAGGAGTGGGGAGTGGTTTAAGAAGAATAGAGGCAATAACTGGAGAAAGAGCTTTAGAATATATGGAAGAAAAAGGAAACATTATTAACCAAGTTTCAGATAAATTACAAACTGCACCTGCTGAAATATTAGCCAAGATTAATCAGATTATAGCTGATAATAACTATATGAAGAGAGAAATTAAAATTATTCGAAATAAATTAGCTCACTATGAAGTGGATAGTTTGATTTCCCAAAAGAAAGAAATCAAAGGAGTAAATGTTATATCTGCAAAAGTTGAAGCAGTAGATTTTGATAACTTAAGGAATTGGGGTGACTTGATTAAAGAAAAAATTAAGTCTGGTGTAATAGTATTGGGTACAGAATTAGATCAAAATAAAGTGGGACTATTAGCTATGGTAACTGATGATTTAGTAAAAAAAGGTTTTAATGCAGGAAATATAATAAAATCTATTGCCCCTATTATCGGGGGAAATGGTGGCGGAAAGAAAACCATGGCTCAAGCTGGGGGACCAAAAGTAGACCAGCTAAATCAAGCTTTAGAAAAAGTATTCGAACTTATTTAGATATATAAATCATTATGAGCAGATAACGTCTGGGAAGGGCGTATTGCCTGCCTGTGCGTGTCCGCACGCAGACAGGCAATACGCCCCTACACAAACTATTCTTTTATAGCAAGTGATTATTTATGTAGGGGCACGATGCATCGTGCCCACAGTAAATCTTTAGTAATTAGTCAATTGGTGAATTGGCAAATTGGCTAATTGGTGAATTAACTCATGAGAATTTTAGGAATAGATTTAGGCGAAAAAAGAATTGGGATCTCTATAAGTGACGAATTAGGAATTACCGCTCAGGGATTACCAACCATCAATTCGGTTAACGAGGTAGAGGATTTAAAAAATTTAAAAGAAATTATTGATCAATACAAAGTAGAAAAAATAATATTAGGGCTTCCTAAAAATATGAATGGAACTTTAGGTGGACAAGCAAAAAAAGCTCTTTCTTTTGCTCAAAAACTTAAGGAAAATTACCAACTACCAGTAGAGTTAGAAGATGAAAGATTAACTACAGCCAGGGCAGAAAAAATATTAATCGAAGCAGATAGAAGTAGAAAAAAGAGAAAAAAAGTTATTGATAAAATGTCAGCAATGTTAATTCTTCAATCGTTTTTAGATAGAAGGATGATAAATAATACAGAGATAAAAAAATGAACTTCCTATATAAATTATTTTTTGTATTCTCCTTGATTTTTTTAGTCACTATCTTATTTCTTACCGCAATATCTTTCCCCTTGGTAGAAAATTCTACCATCCAAAAAATTATCGATATCCCTTCCGGTACTAATGCAAAAGAGATTGTGCATATTTTAGAAAAAAATGAAATAATAGGAAAAAATAATTACCTATTTATAATTTTAATTAAATTATCAAAATTAGAAGCTAAACTAAAATTTGGAGAATACAATCTTAGCCCCTCTCTGAATATGCTTCAAATATTAAATAAATTAGCCAGAGGAGAAATAGTTGTATATAAAATAACTATTCCAGAAGGTTATAACTCTATCCAAATTGCAGAACTATTGGATAAAAAAGAGATCGTAGAGAAAGAATCTTTTTTAAAATTAGTAAAATATGGTGAAAAATCTTGGGAGGGTTATTTATTCCCTGATACTTATGAAGTGCCTAAAAAATATGGAGCAGAAAATATGCTTAAACTTATGTTATCAAATTTTGAACAAGTAGCGGTAGATAATAAATTAATAAATAAAGCTGAGCAAACTGGATTTACTATGGATGAAATTATTACTCTGGCTTCAATTATTGAGAAAGAAGCTAAATTTGCTGAAGAAAAAAAACAAATATCTTCTGTTTTTCATAACCGATTAAAAAGCGGTATGAAATTACAATCTTGCGCTACCATTCAATATATTTTAGGAAAACCTAAAGAAAAATTAGAGGAATCTGATTTAGAAATAGAATCTCCTTATAACACCTATCTCTATAAAGGTCTTCCGCCAGGCCCAATCTGTAATCCCGGGATTGATTCAATAATTGCCGCCCTTGAACCCGCAAATGAAGATTATTTATTTTTTGTCTTAGGAGATAATGGGAGGCATATATTTTCCAAAACTTATGAGGAACATTTAAAGAACAAAAATGGCAAAAATGACAAAAAAGGTGCCTGGCACTAAATTTGTCATAATGACAAAAAAGGTGCCTGGCACTAAATTTGTCATTCAGGAGAAAGCTTATGAAACCATTAATAATAGGTATTGCTGGAGGAACTGGTTCCGGAAAAACTACAGTTGCGAGTAAAATATATGAAAGTTTAAAGGGAGTAAATGTAGTAATAATTCAGCAAGATGCATATTATAAAGATTTAAGCCATCTTAGCTTAAAAGAAAGAAAAAAAATAAATTTTGATCACCCTTCAGCCTTTGATAGTGAACTTTTAGTAGAACATTTAAAGAAATTAATTAAAGGGAAAAAAATAGAAAAACCTATATATTCATTTACAAATTATACTCGGAATAAAGAGACAGAAAAAATAACTCCTCAAAATATAATAATATTAGAAGGAATTTTAGTATTAACCGAAAAAAGAATAAGAGATCTGTTGGATATAAAAATTTATGTGGATGCCGATGAAGATGAAAGATTTATTCGAAGATTAGTAAGAGATACCAAAGAAAGAGGGCGGACTATGGAATCAGTAATTGAACAATACTTAAATATTGTAAAGCCTATGTTTTTACAGTTTGTAGAGCCTTCTAAAAGATATGCGGATATCGTTATCCCTCAGGGTGGACTAAACGATGTAGCAATTGATATAATAGTAAGTAAAATAAAATCAAGAACTTAAAATTAGTATTTAGTATATAGTGAATGGCAGGTAGGGGCGTATTGCAATACGCCCCTACTAACTATCTAACGAATAGATAAGGAGAAAGATAATTGTTTGAGATTTTAAAACCTAAGATATATGTTGATTCAATTTATAACTTAGATTTAAAAAAATTAAAAAAACTAAAAAACATAAAGAGTATTATTGTAGATTTAGATAACACTTTAATCGCCTGGGGCAATAATGAAATAGATAATAAAGTTATTAATTGGATTAAAGAAGCAAAAAAATTAGAATTAAAAATTTGTATTGTTTCGAACTCCAATTCTAACCGAGTAGAAAAAATTGCCAAAATATTAAACCTTCCTTATTACTCAAAATTTTTTAAACCTTTAGGTATAACCTTTATTAATGCTCTTAAGATTATGAAGGCCAATTATTTAGATACAGTGGTAATAGGAGACCAGATTTTTACCGATATATGGGGAGGCAACAGATTAAAACTTTTTACTATTTTAGTTACTCCCATAATTAAAAGAGATTCTATGGGAACATCCTTTCAACGTTCCCTCGAAAAAATTATTCTATTTTTCTGGCTTAAAAGAGATGAAATAAAAAAAGAAATTGGTAATTGGCCAAAATGATACAATTCACCAATCTACCAATTCACCAATGCACCAATTTTCCAATTCTCCAATTGGAGAAATAATAAATTAAGGAGAATTTTATTTGCCTACTCTAAAATCATTTGAAGAATTACCAGTTTGGAAAGATGCAAGAAAATTTGCAAACAAAATATATAATTTAACTAAGAAATTCCCCAAAGAAGAAAATTACGGATTAACTTCACAAATTACCCGTGCTACGGTTTCTATTGGTTCTAATATTGCCGAAGGCTTTGACCGTTATTCTAAAAAAGATTTTATAAAATTTTTAATCATAGCCAGAGGTTCAATATCTGAAATCCAGAATGACTTATATATTGCTTTAGATTTAAAATATATTAATCAAAAAGATTTTCAAGAAAATTATTCTTTAGCCAAAGATTTAGGAAAACAAATTAATGGTTTCATTAAATACTTAAAATTATATGACAAACAAAATTCTAAAGCAGGCAAGACTAATGAGGAATATTGTAAATATGATTTTTGAACATCAAATTTTTTAATTTCCTAATCGGTAAATTGGAGAATTGGTGAATAAGCTAATTGGCAAATAGGTCAATTGGTTAATTGGAGAATTAATACCCATGTTTCTATTTTATAGATTACTCCTTGCCCATGTAATTGCAGATTTTCCCTTACAAACCAAACAAATATTTAATATAAAGATGAATACTGAATGGGGAGTAATACTGCATACCCTTATAGTATTGATATTTTCAATTCTCTTTACTTTCCCCTATTTGGAAAATCTAAAAGTTATAGCAGTGCTTTTAATTATATTTCTATCGCATACCGTAATCGATAAACTAAAACAGAAACATTCTAAAAAAGCAGATACCCCTAATCTAAAGATATTTTTACTTGATCAGGTTTTACACCTCTCTATAATTGCCGTATTAACTTTCAACTTCACTGAAAAGATTTTACTAACCTCCCCCTTTAATAATGTTTTTATAGATTACTTGATACATCTCTATAATAATGATATATTTATTATAAGTTTAATAGGATATATTATTACAGTTTTTTTTATACCGATATTACTTATATATATAAAAGAAGAAGATGTTCCTTTTAAACCCCAAAAATTAAATAAGCAAAAAATAATAAAAATAAAAATACCAGCCAATAAAATAGTAGATAAATTTTACCGATTATTTTTAACACTCTCAGCCCAGTATTTAGATGAACAATGGACCATCGTAATTTTTATATTATTTGTAGTGGTAAGCCTTATCTCTTATCAGGTAAGTCCAGAAAGAATAGAAAAAGTATATAATTTAAAAAGGATTATCAATACATCATTGGCAATATTTATGGGAGTAATATTAAAAATAGTTTAAAATTATAAACCTTGGTAAAAAAATGGAGGAAAAATGCAAAGAACAGCAGAAAAAGGTATCACCGGGGAATTCTTATCTGATATATTACGTAAAAAAGGTTTAATCTCAGAAAAAGATATAGATAGAATTATTAAAATGCAGAAAGATAGCGGTAAAGACCTTCAAAAGATAATCATTGAGCTTAATATACTTAAAAAAGATGAGATGATGATTGCTTTAGCAGAAGAAATTGGAGTAAAATATGTAAATTTAAGCGATATAGATTCTGATCCCGTAATAGTAGTACTAATTCCCGAGGAGATGGCCAGAAGACATCAGCTTATCGCCATAGATAAAAGTGAAAATAAATTAACGGTGGCTATGGCTAACCCTTTAGATGTTTTTGCCTATGACGAAATTAAGATAAGATTAGGCTATAACCTGGAAGCAGTATTATCTTATGGTGAAGATATTAATAAAGCTTTAGATGAAGTATTTGGGGTGACTGATGAATGGGATCAGGTAATTGATAAAGTTGAAAATATGACCGAAACTGTATTGAAAGAAGAAGAGAAAGAAGCAGAACTATCTGCCTTAACTGCAGGTGAGGAAGCCCCTATTATTTCCCTGGTTAATCTGATGATTTTAAGGGCAGTTAAAGAAAAAGCCAGTGATATTCATATAGAATCATTTGGTGATGAAACTCTTCAAGTACGTTATCGCATAGATGGAATTTTACACGATGTAATGTCTCTTCCTCGTCAACTTCGTTTAGCAGTTATTTCTCGAATTAAAATAATGTCAGATTTAGATATTGCCGAAAGAAGATTGCCCCAAGATGGCAGGATTCAAGTCAATGTTGGTGGAAGAACGATAAATATCAGGGTCTCAACTCTCCCCACCGTTAATGGAGAGGGGGCAGTTTTAAGGATATTAGATCCAACCAGTATCTTATTAGAATTAAATGCTTTAGGGTTTTCCCAGGATATACTTCCTAAATTTACATCTTTAATAAAAAAACCCAATGGTATAATTTTAGTCACTGGCCCCACCGGAAGTGGAAAATCTACTACCCTTTACACTACTCTAAATATATTGAATTCCACCGAAAAGAAGATTATGACTATTGAAGATCCGGTAGAATATAGATTAAAAGGGATCAATCAAGTACAGGCTAAACCGAAAATTGGACTTACCTTTGCTGCTGGGCTCCGAAGTTTCTTAAGGCAAGACCCGGACATTATGTTAGTAGGGGAGATAAGAGATAAAGAGACAGCGGAGGTAGCTGTTCAGGCGGCTCTCACCGGTCATCTGGTTCTAAGCACACTTCATACCAATGATGCCCCCAGCTCAGTAATAAGATTAATCGATATGGGGATAGAACCTTTCTTAATTTCATCTTCAGTAATTGGAGTTATAGCTCAAAGATTAGTCCGCAGAATATGTCCCAGATGCAAAAAAGAAGTCAAGTTGACCTCAGATTTGGCGAAAATTTTAGAAGAGTATAGTATGGATAGCAGAAAAATAATCTTAAATAAAGGTGAAGGATGTCCCTATTGTAAAGAAACCGGGTATAAAGGTAGAATAGCCATTTTTGAGTTGATGATAATGACTGATACCATAAGAGATTTAATTTCCAGTAATATTACTTCCGGTAAGTTAAGAGAAACAGCTATTAAAGAAGGGATGTGTCAGCTAAAGGAAGATGGTTTAAAAAAAATTTGTGAAGGTGTAACTACTATTGATGAAGTTTTAAGAGTTGCTTCAGCTTAACTAATTAAAGGTTGGATCTTAACCAATGTAGGGAGGTAAATAAATTGTCTGCTCATTATAACCAAGAAAATGATTTAAAAAAGTTAGAAAAACAGATCTTACAATTAAATGCCTTAAACAAGATTTCTTTTGACTTAACCGAGACTACCGATTTAGAGGTTCTCTTAAATAAAATAATAAAATATGCGGCTGAAATTGTGGAAGGTGAAGCTGCTTCAATATTACTTTTAGATAAAGTAAAAAGAGAATTATATTTTAAAGCCAGCCTGGGGAAGAAGAGTCAGGAAATAAAAGAATATAAAGTAAAAGTTGGTCAGGGAATCGCTGGCTGGGTAGCAGAAAAAGGGGAATCTTTAATTATTAATGATGTTACTCGAGATAACCGATGGAATAAAGACTTTGATAATGCTATAAAATTTAAAACCAAATCAATTATTTGCGTTCCTTTGAGATCAGAAAAAGAAATTGTAGGAGTAATGGAAGTAATTAACAAGAAAGATAAAACCTCCTTTGATAAAGATGATGAAATAATTTTAAATTCCTTTACCAATCAAGTGGTAATTGCCCTGTCTAATGCGAATATTATAAAAGATTTGAATAATTATTTTGTTAATATTATCGAAATACTGATTCAGGCCATGGAAAATGAACCTCTTGGACCAAAAGGACATTTTGTAAAAGTGGCTCAGCTGGCTACCCAAATGGGTAATAAACTGGGAGTAACTGGAAAGGATTACGAAAATTTATATTATGCATCTCTGTTACATGATCTAGGAAAAATGAAAGTAAAGAGAAAGATTGATATTAATTTTAAGGCAGAAGAAAATTTACATTTATTTCAAGATGAAGTGAGTATACACCCGGTGGTAGGGGCAAATATGCTTAAGCAAATAAATTTATTTAAAGACCTAATTCCTATGGTAAGACATCACCACGAAAATTATAATGGAACAGGCTATCCTGATGGATTACGGGGTGAAGAAATACCCCTTGGTTCCCGGATAATAGCGGTAGTTGAAGATTATATCAAAATACTTTATAATAAAGCTATAAAAAGTCCGGCTGAGAATGATGAAGCGCTAAAAAGATTGTTTTCTCTGGCTGGAACTAAATACGACCCTAAAGTTATCAATGTTCTAAAAGAAATTATTAACCTATAACGTAGGGCAGGCGTCCCCCGTTTTCACGAGGGCAGGCTCGCCTGTCGAGGTGCATTTCCCTCTCCCCTCGTGGGAGAGGGTTAGGGTGAGGGGGTTTAATTTGTAGGGGCTTGATTTATCAAGCCCATAATAATATTTAATTGGTAAATTGGTAAATTGGTAAATTGGTTAATCGGTAAATCGGTAAATCGGTAAATTGGTAAATTGGTAAATTGGTAAATCGGTTAATTGGTAAATCGGTAAATCGGTTAATTGGTAAATCGGTTAATCGGTAAATCGGTAAATCGGTAAATTGGTGAATTGGTTAATTTTTTATAAAGGGGTGTATTAAATCAATGGCTACCTTTGTCTATAAAGTTCGCGACCGAGCCGGTAAAATTTTTACTGGTAATATGGAAGGGGAAAATAGAAATGCAGTTGTATCACGTCTTAGAGAAATGAACTATTATATTACTTCCATTATTGAAAAAAAACAAGGTATCTTACTTTTAAAAAAAATAACTCTTTTCCAACGTGTAAAACTAAGGGATTTAACTATTTTCTATCGACAATTTGCCACTATGGTAAATGCTGGTTTAACTTTAGTAAGTTCATTAGATATTTTAATTGAGCAAGTCGAAAATAAGGCCTTATCGAAGGTTATAAAAGTAGTTAAATCTGATGTAGAAGCAGGTTCTACTTTAGCTGATGCCTTTGCAAAACAGCCTCAGGTATTTTCTGAATTAAATATTAGTATGATTAGAGCGGGGGAAATTGGCGGAGTATTAGATGTAATTTTAAATAAAATAGCCGATTTAATGGAAAAAGAATACGCCCTCCGACAAAAAATAAGGTCAGCTATGGCGTATCCTTCCTTTATAACTGGTGCAGCAGTGATAATGGGTATCTTCATGTTGACCTTTATTTTACCCCAATTTGTGGGAATTTTTGCTCAATTCGGTGGAGAACTTCCTGCCCTTACTAACCTTCTTGTGGTGTTTACTAAATTGTTTAATAAATATTGGTATCTATTTTTTGTTACTTTCGCGGCAATAGTTTTTGTTTTTTTGACCTACATAAGGACACCAAATGGTAAAATGAACTTTGATAAGTTTAAATTAAATGCACCTATAATTGGTGAAATTAATAGAAAAACAGCTGTTGCCAGGTTTACCAGAATACTCGGAACTTTAATCAAGAGTGGAGTCCCGATTTTAGAAGCACTGAATGTTTCTTCTAATGCGATAGGTAACCTGGTAATTTCTTTGGCAGTTACTAATGCTAAAACCAAGATAAAAGAAGGGCAAAGTATCTCTGGCCCACTGGCAGCAAGCGGAGTATTTCCGCCTATGGTTACTCAGATGATTATGGTAGGAGAAGAGAGTGGTGAATTAGAAGAGATGTTGATTAATGTGGCAAAATTTTATGATGAAGAAGTAGATAGGTCAGTAGAAAGACTAACCTCAATCATTGAGCCATTGATGATGGCATTTATTGGTTTAATCGTTGGAACTATGATAATTGCTATGTATCTCCCCATATTCAATATGGTAAACCTAATCCGGTAAAAATATCATTGCGAATGACCTAAATATTAACTTAAATGTCATTGCGAGCTACCGTAGGTAGCGTGGCAATCTCAAATTCAAAAATCTGTATGGGTTTGATTCATCGAACCCGTAATAAATTTTGACAACTATGTATCATATATGATACCATACCAACAGAGGTGATAAATATGAGTAATCAAAGAACACTGGTATTATTAGAAGCCCCGGTTAGGGATTTAATAAAACAAATGGCTAAAGAAAAAGGAGTCTCCATTTCAAGTTTATGTAGAGATTTAATCTGTGAAGGACTAGAAATTTTAGAAGATAGGTACTTTGAAAAAATTGCTTCTAAAAGAGAAGATGAATTCAATTGGGAAAAAAGTTTAACCCATAAAGAAGTATGGAATAAAGAGAAAAAGTGAAGGTAAGATATCACCCTAAAGTAAAAAGTGAAGATATTCCAAGATTGGATTCTTATATAGCTATTAGAATAGAAAATGCTATTAGAAAACGACTAATGGTTAATCCAATAAAATATGGGTATTACCTTCGGGGAAGCTTAAAAGGCTACCGAAAATTAAGGGTAGGAGATTGGCGGATTATCTATAGAATTATTGATAAAGAAATAAGAATAATAGCTATTGGTAATCGAAAGGATGTTTATAAATTTGCCAATATCAGAAAATAAAAAATGTAGGGGCTTGATTCATCAAGCCCGCAAAAGCACAAAAACTGTAGGGGCGTATTGCATACGCCCAAAAAATGATATAGAGGTAGGGGTTCGATTTATCGAACCCGCCAAAGAATGAACATCTTATAAAATATTTAATCAAAAGAAGTGTTACTATGATAGTAGATAACAAATCACAAAAAATAACCGATGATCAAATTATAAAATACCAACCCTTGGTAAAAAATATTGCCTATAAATTCAAAAACTCTGGTGAACCCTTAGAAGACTTAGAACAAGTTGGTTACATTGGTCTAATTAATGCTATAAACCTTTACCATCAAAACCGGGGTATAAAATTTATTACCTATGCTACCTGGGTTATCTCCGGTGAAATCCGTCACTATATCAGAGACAAGCACCAGATCATAAAAATTCCCGGGTGGATGCTAAAATTAAATAGAAAAATAGACGAATTTATAATTTACTATAAAAAAGAAAATAATAGATTTCCTTCGCTTTCTGAAATATCTGAAGAACTTAACCTTACTGAAGAAGGGATAAAAGAAATCCTAAAAGCTCGGGAGGCAGTTCAAATAGTTTCCCTTGACCAGGAAAAAAGAAAATATAGTTCTGACAGCTATCCTAAAATAGAAAAAATAAAGAGTAAAAATTATGAAACATTTAAATTACCAATGGAAGATATAATTACTTTAAGAATTGCCTTTGGTAAATTGAAAGAATTGCAGCGAAAAGTAATATATTATATTTTTGAAAAAGATTTAACTCAAACAAAAATTGCTCGGAAACTCGGTTTATCCCAAAGACAAGTTTCTCGAATAAAAAAATCTGCCCTTAAAGAGTTAAAAGAAGATATTGAAAGAGACTGAAGAACTGAAGAACTGAAGGAAGGTTATTATGGTTCTTGAGCCGTATAAAGAAATTACTGATGAACAGATTTTAAAATATAGACCTTTAGTAAAAAATATTGCCTATAAATTCAAAAATTCGGGGGAACCACTGGAAGATTTAGAACAGCTGGGCTACATAGGCTTAATTAATGCCCTAAACCTTTATAATCGCCAGAGGAATGTAAAATTTGAAACCTATGCTTCCTGGTTCATTTCCGGCGAAATCCGTCACTATATTAGAGACAAACATCAAGCTATAAGGATTCCTCATTGGATAAACGAATTGAATAGAAAAATTGATGAATTTATTATAAAATATAAAAAAGAAACTAAACAAATTCCTACCCTCAAAAAAATTGCCGAAAAATTTAACCTTACCGAAGAAGGAGTTAAAGAAGTATTAAAGGCTCGAGATGTAGTTCACGTAGTCTCTATCGATCAAGATAATCGTAATTATGATTGTGATGACTATCCTATTCTGGAAAAAATAAAAAATAATCATTATCAGAACTTTAAACTTCCTATAGAAGATTTAATTGCCGTAGAAGTTGCCCTAAATAAATTGAAGAACTTGCAACGTAAAGTTATTGAATATATTTTTGTAAAAGATTTAACCCAAACCAAAGCAGCAAAAAATTTATCTATTTCTCAGAGACAGGTCTCTCGAATAAAGCACGAAGCCCTTAAATCCTTAAAAAAAGAATTAGAAAAAGATTCATAGAAAATAATAACTACCCT
>Ga0210028_1002241_pt1 | contig 15582 bp, 11 predicted proteins | sample CryGeymeta201513_FD_185468 | JGI IMG/M metagenome (GOLD analysis project Ga0210028, IMG submission 185468) | Groundwater microbial communities from Crystal Geyser aquifers in Utah, USA - Crystal Geyser metaG 2015-13 (SPAdes) (version 2) | ecosystem: Environmental > Aquatic > Deep subsurface >...
CTAGGCGGCGCTTCGATACACGCTACTAAATCGGGTGTGGCTCATTTTATTGCCGAAGACGAACAGGAAGGAATTCAACTAATAAGGAAATTACTTTCCTATATGCCGCAAAACAATCTCGAAGATCCGCCGGTCTATCCTTGCGATGATCCTATAGACAGATTAGAAGATTCATTAAATGAAATTATTCCTGAAAACCCGAATAAACCATACGATGTAAAAGATGTTATCCATGCAACTGTTGATTACGGTGAGTTCCTCGAAGTACAAAGGTTGTATGCGCCTAACATAATCACCGGTTTTGCAAAATTTAATGGCATGCCTGTGGGCATTGTAGCTAACCAGCCGAGTTATCTTGCCGGTGTGCTCGATATTAACGCATCACGTAAAGCTGCGCGCTTCGTCCGCTTTCTTGACGCATTTAATATTCCTATCGTAACTCTTGTTGACGTTCCCGGTTTTCTCCCCGGCACTGCGCAAGAATATGGCGGAATCATTATTCACGGAGCAAAATTACTTTTTGCCTACGGCGAAGCTACTGTGCCAAAAGTAACTGTGATTCTACGTAAAGCATACGGCGGCGCATATGATGTAATGAGTTCGAAACACTTACGGGGCGATATTAACTACGCCTGGCCGATGGCTGAAATTGCAGTAATGGGACCTAAAGGCGCTATTGAAGTTCTGCATAGCAAAGAATTATCTGCGATGGAAGATCCGGCAAAAAGAGCAGAGTTCACAAAGCAGAAAGAAGAAGAATACCGCCACAAATTTGCCAACCCATACGTGGCTGCAAAATATGGTTATCTTGATGATGTTATCGAGCCACGAAACTCAAGGTTCCGCATCATTCGGGCGCTACAGATGCTGGCAACAAAAAAAGTATCTAATCCGCCTAAAAAACATTCTAATATACCGTTATAAGGAGGCGAAATGATTGATACTCTTCAAATAGCCGACAGTATAAAAACGGCAATAGACACGGCGGCAACTGCAATTAACAGCCCCGATAACTTTGATGAACTAACTTTTAGTTTAGACAATATAGTTAAGGGCAATGGGATACTTATTACAGTTATTGGTTATGTGGTGGTATTTACGGCGCTATTGGTTTTGTACCTTGCAATAGCACAGGTCAGTAAAATTCTTATATCTCGAACAAGAAAAAAATTAGAAGCTTCAGGACTCGCAGGGCAGATGCAAAAGGAAAATCTTGATATTTCCGGTGAAGTTAATGCCGCTATCTCGATGGCGCTTCATCTTTATTTTGAAGAAGCCCATGACTTTGAAAATACTATCCTAACTATAAAAAAAGTACAGAGACCATATTCCCCGTGGAGTTCTAAAATCTACGGAATAAGACAATTACAAAGGAAATAAATAACGGAATTAAAATGAGAAAATATAAATTCACTATCCACGGCAACACTTACGACGTTGAAGTGCTGAGCCTCGAAGATAATATTGCCGAGATAGATGTAAATGGTTCAACATACAAAGTAGAAATTCAACAAGAAGTAAAAACCATAAAAACTCCGAAATTAATTCGCAAAACTGTAGAACCTACCGGAGAGACGGATAGAGCAAAAACTAGTAAACCTGCAGAGAAAAAAGGAGCGGCAAACGTTAAAGCTCCGCTGCCCGGAACAATCCTATCAATCAATAAAAAGGTAGGTGATTTTGTAAAGGTGGGTGATAATCTCCTTGTTATGGAAGCGATGAAAATGGAGAACAACATCAACGCACATAAAGAAGGGACTATAACAGCTTTAAAGATTAATGTCGGTGATTCAGTGCTTGAAGGTGATGTGCTGGTTGAAATCGGAGGGAATTGATGGAAGGGATAAATCAATTTCTTAACTTCACCGGTTTTGCTAATGCAACTCCAGGTCATCTAATAATGATTACGATTGGTTTGGTTTTTATTTACCTCGCAATTAAAAAAGATTACGAACCACTTCTGTTAGTTCCGATCGGGTTCGGTATACTCATCGGCAATGTTCCTTTCATAGAAAATGTAGGATTACAGATTGGCATTTATGAATCGGGTAGCGTAATGAATTATCTTTATTACGGTGTTCTGAAAGGTATTTATCCGCCGCTAATATTTCTTGGTATCGGCGCGATGACTGATTTTTCTGCATTGCTCTCCAATCCAAAACTTATGCTTCTTGGCGCAGCCGCACAGGTTGGTATCTTTGCAACTTTTATCGGCGCGCTTGCGCTTGGTTTTACGCAGCCGCAAGCAGCAGCAATCGGCATTATTGGCGGCGCAGATGGACCAACCGCAATCTTTTTAGCATCCAAGCTAGCACCGGAATTAATTGGTCCGATAGCTATCGCAGCATATTCATACATGGCGCTCGTACCTGTAATTCAGCCTCCGATAATGAAGTTGTTAACAACAAAATCAGAACGCAAAATAAGGATGAAGCCTTCACGTTCAGTTTCACATTTAGAAAAAATCCTTTTCCCAATAATTGGTTTTTTACTGACGACTTTTATTTCACCGGGCGCTCTTCCACTACTCGGGATGTTGTTCTTCGGAAATCTTTTGAAAGAATCCGGCGTTACGAAACGGCTTGGCGATACAGCAAAAAATTCATTAATAGATATTGTGACTATTCTTCTCGGTGTTTCCGTTGGCGCTTCAACACAGGCAACTATATTTTTAACGCCGCAATCAATTATGATATTTATTCTTGGCGCCCTCTCATTTGCAGTTGCTACAGCGGGAGGTGTTATGTTTGCAAAATTTATGAATTTATTTTTGAGCAAAGATAATTTAATTAATCCTCTCATTGGCGCTGCCGGTGTTTCAGCAGTACCCGATAGCGCGCGTGTAGTTCAAACAATAGGACTAAAGGATGATCCCACAAATTATCTTTTGATGCATGCGATGGCTCCTAATGTAGCCGGTGTAATCGGCTCTGCCGTTGCAGCCGGTATTTTGATGAGCTTTTTAATGCATCTTTTATAATTGAGTTCACTCTAAAAAGTTTAATTCTGTCATTGCGAACGAGTCTTCGAGAGAAGCAATCTTTCATTGTGGTAGATTGCTTCGCTCCCAAATCCGTTAGCTAATCCGTTAATTAACGGACAATGACTTTACTGAATAGTCATTTTTAAACCGAGTTTACGAAAAAAGTCTGCAATCTTATAAAAAGACAAATAATGTTTTTTACAATTGCTTGACAATTCGCTAAAGTAAAATTATCTTTATAGTGACTTGTTCAAAGGGTTCTCCCCTGCCCTTTGATGGTAAAAAGTTAGCCCCGATGACCGCCAGGTCATCGGGTTTTTTATTTTATATTGATAAATGGGCAATAAATTTGATTGCCGGTGCAATACTTTATAACTTTTATAATATATTTACCAAAATTTTTTCTGTTCATTTCTTTTGGGAGTTGTATGAATGCGTTAGAAGTTAAAAACCTTTGCAAATCATTCGGCATCGTTAAAGCAGTTGATGATGTTTCGTTCGGCGTGCCGGAAGGTTCAATTTTCGGATTGATAGGAAGAAACGGCGCCGGCAAAACAACCACTATCCGGATGATGATGAATATCTATTTACCGGATGCAGGCGAAGTATTTTTAAGAGGCGAAAAAGTTACCGCCGCCTTTAAAGATAAAGTGGGCTATTTACCTGAAGAAAGAGGATTATATAAAAAGATGAAAGTGCTCGATACACTTTTATACTTTGCCGAACTTAAAGGTAAATCTGGCAAATCGGTTGAAAGAAAAGCTGTTGAGTATTTAGAAAAATTTGAACTTGCCGATAGAAAACTTAGTAAAATTGAAGACCTCTCGAAAGGGAATCAGCAGAAGGTGCAGTTCATTGCCACCATATTGCACGATCCGGAATTTATTATTTTGGACGAACCATTTTCCGGTCTCGATCCAATCAATACAAATTTATTAAAAGAAATAATACTAGATTTAAAGAGACAGGGGCGAGTAATTATTTTTTCAACTCACCTGATGGATTTTGCAGAAAGGCTGTGCGATCATATTACAATGATAGATCAAGGAAAAGTTTTGCTTAGCGGTTCACTTAAAGAACTCAAATCAAAATACGGACAAAAACATGTTAGTTTGAATTTTTCGGGCGATATATCTTTCCTAAAAAATCATCCTATTATTGAAAACATTGAGGACTTCGGCAGCACTTTGGGAATAAAAGTAAAAGATCCCTCGCAAACGCAGCAACTGCTTAAACTACTTGTCGATCACAACGTACTGGTAAATAAATTTGACGCAAATGAAATTTCACTCCACGAAATTTTTATTCATGTAACCGGAAAGGAGAGCGAAAATGTTTTCTAAAAAAACTTTGATAGTTATAAAAAGAGAATTGAGAGATAAACTCTTCAGTAAAACATTCATACTTATGACTGTTCTTATTCCGGTTTTTCTGTTCGGTGTTCTTGGCATTCAAACTTTTTTAATGTCCTTTGAAAGTGACAGCGGCAGTCAACTAGCAATCATTTCAGAAAATATAGACCTCACAGAAAAACTTCAATCTGCTTTTAATGAAGCTCCGATAGTTAAAAGCGGATCATACAAAGTAACATTTGAAACTCAAACTAAAGCACGGTTCGACGCATATTTAGATGAAAGTAAAAAATCTATTCTTGACGGTAAATTAACCGGTATTGTTTTCATCCCCCAAAAAGCAGAGCAGGATAAAAAGGTCGAATACTATTCTAAAAATCCGAACAACAATACTCTGTTCAATAAAACACGCAACATAATTAATCAAGCGCTGATAGATTTATATTTTACCGGACGTAACCTCTCCGCAGAAGATATTACTTTTGCAAGAGAAAGCGTAGATTTTAGTTCATATAGAGTGAGCAGCGATGAAAAAATTGAAGAAGAAGGATTCGGTAACCAAGTTCTTGCTTTCTTGTTTACGTTTTTACTCTACTTCAGTTTAATATTTCTCGGAACAATGATGATGAGAGCCGTAGTTGAAGAAAAAAATAACCGTATTGTCGAACTACTTCTGTCATCAATAAGCAGTAAAGAATTGATGACCGGAAAAATCCTCGGCAACGGAATTACAGGTTTAATTCAAATGGCTATATGGCTGCTGCCTGTAATTGTTCTTATTTCGTCCTCAATATTTGTGCTCCCTGCAGAATTTATATTAAAAATAAATCTTGTGCATATTGTTTATTTCTTGTTCAACTTCTTTATAGGTTTAATAACATTTCTGGGATTGTTCGCTACAGTGGGTGCAATCTTTGATAACGACCAGGACGCACAATCCGGCGTGTGGCCCATCATGATTTTGATAATGATCCCGTTCTTTATCTCAATAGCAATGTTGTCAAACTCAGAAAATCCAATAGCAACGGTTGCATCAATGGTTCCCTTTGCTTCGATAATTGTTATGCCCGCACGCATGACTATAATTGAAGTGCCACTGTGGCAATTTGCATTAGCGGTTGTTGTTAATGTTGGAACATTGTTATTAATATTCCCCGCTGCTGGAAAAATTTATCGCGTTGGAATTTTAATGACAGGGAAAAAACCAAAGTGGTCAGAAATAATAAAATGGTTAAAATATAAATATTAAAAAATGAGCGGCGACTGCCGCTCTTTTTTTATCCGTTTAATTTAATCTTTAAATTGTAATGTAAATATTTTAAAGGATTACTTATGAAAAACTCTTTTACAATCTTCTTCGTAATAATATTATTTTGTTTCATTTCTGTTTCCGCTCAAAAAAGAGCGATGACTCTGGAAGATGTAATGAAATTTAAACAGATAAAAGAGTCTCGAATTTCGGAAGAAGGAAATTGGATTTCATATACAGAACAACCCGATCGTGGAAATAGTGCGGCGGTTGTTAAAGGAACTGGAAATGAGAAGGAATACAGGATCGAAAGAGGGAAAAGTCCTATAGTTCTTCCTGCAGAAAATTTTGCTGTTATAACACGCCTGCCAGATTTTACAGAGCTTGAAAAAGCAGAAAAGAATAAGCCTAAAAGTGAACTCTTCATTTTAAATCTTTCAAATGCTGATACAATAATTTTCCCTCGTGTGGATGATTATAAATATTCAAATTCGTCAAATTGGATTGCGATTAAATATACGGCTGAAGAAAAAAAGGATTCGATAAAATCAGAAAAGAAAAAAGAAAATAAAGATGATAACACCGGTCAGCCCCTTATTTTATTAAATCTAACAAATGGACAAAATTTTAATTTCGATTTCGTAAATGAATATTTGTTCGATAGTCTTTCGAATTATTTAGCTTGCACTTCTACCGACTCTTTGGGTAATAACAGTATTGTCATTCATAATCTTACTTCTGATGAAATAAAAATTAGTTTCAACGACACATCTTCCAGACATAGCTATTCTTCTTTAACGTGGAATGGCGATAGCAAGCTCGCATTTATAAAATCAGAGTTGGATAAAAAGAAAAAGCCTTTCGGCGGGACATTAAATATCTGGGATGGAAATCTTAAAAAAGTGGCTGCTTCGGACACAACAATTAACGGCTGGATTATTCCTTCAAAAAACAATTTAAAATGGAGTGTCAACAAACAAATACTTTATTTCGGACGCCGTCCCTTTGAGCCTCGAATTGAAGAAGATAAAAGTGACAGCACTCTAAATATTTTTAATTTTAAAAAAATTCTTACCAAGCGTACTGTTAACATCTGGCATTGGAATGACCCGCTGATAAAAACACAGGAAGAGAAACAATACAAATCCGAGAAGGAAAGAACATACACTGCCGCATATAATTTGAAAGACGGAAGTGTGATCCAGCTTGCTGATTCGCTGATGCCTGATATAAATATAACAAACTCAGCAGTATATGCCGTCGGTAAAAGTAATGTCCCATATATGAAAGAAATTACGTGGGACGATTACTTTTTCAATTTTTATAGAGTCGATCTTAAATTCGGAAAGCGAACTAAGATTATAAATCATACAAATCAGCAGGTTGCTGTTTCCCCTTCTTCAAAATATATTCTTTTTTACGAAGACAGCAATTGGAGCAAATTAGATTTGTCAAATCTTAAAAAAGAAAACTTAACATCCTCAATTCGCAATTCATTTTACAATGAAGAATTTGATCTCCCAATGCAGACGCCGGGCTTTGGCGTTGGCGGTTGGTTGATGAAAGATACCGCTGTAATTATTTATGATAAATATGACATCTGGATGTTCAGCACTAAAACGGGTTACAAAAAAAATCTTACCGGTGGCGAAGGAAGAAAGAACCTAAACATTTTTCGTATAATAAAATTAGATAAAGAAGCCGATTACATAAATCAATACGGAGATGATTTGCTATTATCTTCGTATAACGATTTTAATAAGAACTCCGGTTTCTATAGTTTGGATTTGAAGACCGGCGAACTAAAAATGCTGTTTGATGAGGAGAAAAAATTTAGGTTTATTGCAAAAGCAAAAAAGGAAAATAAAATTTTATACTCGAGAGAAAGTTATTCTGAGTTTCCCGATTTGTGGTTCACTTCCAATAATTTGGAGAATACAAAAAAAATAACAAACCTTGGAATTCAGACAGAACAGTTTGCCTGGGGCAGTGCAGAACTTATTGAATGGTTGAGTGATGACGGGATTAAACTGCAGGGCGCTTTAATAAAACCAGGCAATTATATTGTGGGAAAAAAATATCCGGTGCTGATTTATTACTATGAACTTTTCTCCCAGCGGCTGCATGAATTCCCGGATGTGATTGTTAACCATCGTCCCAATTTTGCGTTATATACAAGTAATGATTACGCCATTTTTCTCCCCGATGTTCGATATCAAATCGGTCGTCCGGGATTGTCCGCTCTCAAATGTATAATGCCGGGAGTTCAAAAAATTATTGATATGGGAATTGCAGACCCGGAAGCAATTGCCCTGCATGGACACTCGTGGAGTGGTTATCAAACGGCTTATGTAATAACGCAAACAAATTTTTTCAAATGTGCAATCGCAGGCGCTCCGGTAAGTAACATGACGAGCGCTTACAGCGGTATTAGATGGGGAACCGGAATGGCGCGGCAGTTTCAATATGAAAAAGCGCAAAGTAGAATCGGAGGAAGTTTGTGGGAAAAACATTTAGATTATATTGAAAACTCACCCGTTTTTTTTGCTGATAAAGTTAATACTCCTTTGCTGATTATGCATGGCGATCTGGACGATGCGGTTCCATGGTATCAAAGCATTGAGCTTTATCTTGCGTTAAGACGATTCAACAAAGATGTAATATTTCTTCAATATAAAGGTGAACCTCATCATCCAAAAACATATTCTAATAAACTTGATTATTCGATCAAGATGAAAGAATATTTGGACTTTCACCTTAAGGCAATACCAGCACCTGAATGGATAAAAAATGGAGTGCGATATTCAGAATAAATATATCTATATTTGAGAGAGATTTTTAAATTAAATTGTATGTGCGAAAAATTATTCCTTTGTGCTGGATTTTTATTACTTGCCTTTTATGGCTGTTCGGAAAAACTGCCGGAAAATAATAATTCTATTTCGAACATCCCGGTTGAAAAGACAGAAACCGAAAACCGTAGTGAAATCACCTTTGATTTTTCTATCGAGCTTATCGGCGATCCAATTGATACGACCGGTGAAGTGTGGAATGTAAAAGGAATTGATATTTATACAGGTGATTCATCCACCCCGATTCAACAAATAAAACATGTAAATACACTAACTCCGGTTGGGGGCGATTTCTCCGGCGGTTTTATGGTTGAAGACTACAACTTCGATGGGAAAAGTGATTTTCGTTTGATAAAGCTTGATCCAAAAACTAAGGAAATTAAATTTCATTTTTGGCTTTTTGATAAAAAAGAAAATGGATTTGTTCCCTGCTTTCAACTCGATTCACTCCCTGCACCCCAGTTTGATTACGCAAATCATTTTGTTCTATCTGAGTTCGAAACAGACTCTTCACTGATAAGTGATACATACAAATTTTCCGAACAAAGTCTTGTGCTGGAGGAAAGAAATGTTAAAATTTTCTCTCAGCAGAGTATTTCTATTAGAAAGTACAAAACCGAAAAAGGGCAATTGATATTGGTTGATGAGAAACATTTAACAGGCAAATAGTCGGGCGGAGAAAAAGAGAAAATTTCCTCTTTCATTTTAAATTTTTTACAGAGATATAAGTTTTGTCAAAATAAACTTTCGTAAAGCATTTGCCTTTAATAATAAAGCACGTAACCTTGATAAGTTGTAATTTGCTGTGAATTCATTGCATTAACTCTTAATGGTGTTCCTATCTAACCAGAGCCTGAGCTCGGAGAAGAGAAAAACGACAAAAACATTCCTTGGCTTTAATCCATATAATAGAGGCTGTTAACTTATGGATATCTCTAATCCGTTAGTTAACGGATTTTTAGAGATGCCTTTACGTTAAATCAATTCCGGTTTTTTCTTTATAAATGCGGATCAAAGATTCTAACAGGTCTTGATTGAAAACCGGACGGGCGAGAAATTCATCTACGCCTGCTTCGTATGCGTTTGCTCTATCTTTTGGGAAAACATGAGCCGAGATGCAAATAATAGGAGCATTTGCATATTCGTTCATAAGTCGTAATTCTTTGGTCAACTGTAATCCGTCCTTATTTCCACGAAGAGCAATATCCATTAAAAAGATGTCAAATTTGTGTTCACTCATTTTTTTGTAAAATGACTCGGCAGAATCACAAACATGAACTTCAAATTTTCTTTTTAAAAACATTTGCAGAAGACGCTGATTTTCAAAATCATCTTCAGCCACTAATAATTTGGGTATAATAGTTTCCATGTTGCTTCTCAATTTTGATTAAACGTTACAGTAAACTTAGTACCTTTTCCTTTTTCAGTGTTAACTGATAATTCGGCGTTGTTCATTTCAAAATACTTTTTTGAAAGCGCTAAACCTAATCCATTACCATCAAAACTGCGGGAGTAACCGCTTTCTTCCTGCGTAAACGGTTGAAATATCTGCTTTAAATATTCTTTTGAAATGCCGATACCGGTGTCTTTAATGTCTACGGCAACTCTATTTGATGAGTTATAAATAGTTATTGTCACTTTTCCTGTTTCTGTATATTTAATTGCATTATCAATAATACTTTGAAACGCATTTATAATGGTGTACTCATCTAAAAACAATACCGCATCTTTGGAATTATTTTCAAACAGCAGCTCTAAATTTTTATTTTCAGCAGTTGTTTTAAAGCTCGCTGCTAATTTAACTAAAATTTTAGCAAGATTTAATAATTTTGGAGTCAATTCATAATTTCCCGCTTTTAACATTGACATGTTTAAAATGAGATCAATTGTGCGCACAAGACGATTACCGCTATTTTCGATTGATTTAACCGCGTCCTTCATTATCCCTTTGTAATGCGTTTCAATAGTCTCTTTAATCAGAGAATTATAATTTAGAATATTATTGACGGGCGTTCTTATTTCATGAGAAATTTGAGCGAGAAAAAGAGACTTAATTCTATCGGATTCCTCAGCCTTTTCTTTCGCTTTTATTAATTCTGCTTCAGTGTTTTTCTTTTCCTCAATATCGGTCAATGTGCCGGATACACCTATCATCGTTTTTTTTCGGGAATAAAATATTTTAGCATTAGCATTAAACCATCTTATTGAACCATCTTTTTTCTTGCATCTAACATCAAAATGAATAAATTTTTTCCTGCCTGAAATTAGGGCAACAAATTCTTTGGCTGCTTTTGTTTTGTCTTTTGAATAGACAAAATCAACAAAATAATTCCCGACGGTATCGTTTATTTTATAGCCGGTTATTTCCATCCAGAAGGAATTGATGAATGTAATCTTCCCTTCCCTATCCGTTTGGAAGATAACCTCCCGAACATTTTCAACCACCAATCTGTATTTTGCTTCAGTTAACTCAAGCGCTTTTTCAGTTTCTTTAAATCCGCTAATATCTGTAATTACGCTTATCTTTCCTGAAATAACACCATCAGAATTTTTATAAGGAGTTTCTTTTATGTTAGCCCAAAATTTGGAGTCGTCTTTTCTGTAAATCTCGACGGTATAACCATCCCCAACACCATTTAATGTCGACTCATTTTTATTAAGTGTTAGATTCCACGAATCAGTGGAGAGCAAAGTTTTATAACCGAGTTGTCCGACAAGTTCGTCCGAAGCGTATTGTGTAAATTCTTCAATCCTTGAGTTAACAAATAATATTTTACCATCTGTGTCTGTTATCATCAAACCTTCGCGCAAACTTTCGACTATTGTTTTGTAAAGTTTTTCACTTTCGAATAGAACTGCATCTGTCGGTTCTTTACTAGAACTTTTTCCTGGTAACGATGTGTTTTTGTTAATTTTACGCCTGCTTTCCGGATTATAACATAATTGAAAGCCGGTTAGTTACAGCGAACTGTATCAACCGGTAATCGGTAATCTTGCAATAAAAGTGGACCCCACATTTTTCTCACTTTGAATTATCAACTTACCCCCGTGTTTTTCTAGGAACTCTTTCACAAGATTCAAACCCAATCCCGTCCCGTATTCTTTTTCTGTTCCGGGAGTAGAGAATAATTCAGCGCTCTCTAGTTTGTCAAGTTCAGCCTGACTCATTCCTACCCCGGTGTCACTTACCATAATTTCAATAAAATAATTTTCTTCCTCATGTTTGGATTCTGCTGATATTGTTATATCTCCTCCCGTTTCTGTAAACTTAATTGAATTATTTACAAGATTTTGTATCACTGAACTAATCATCTCTTCATCTGCCATCAATTCAAGATTGGGGGGTATTTCCACGTTTATTGAAATTTGTTTTTTGATTGCATTGCCTTTTAACATACTAATAACAGCGCTGACTAATTTATTAAAAATAATCTTTTGCGGTTTAAATTCTATTTTACCCATCTGGAATCGGGAAAATTGAAGAAGATTATTTGTCATACTGTAGAGAAGTTTAGATGATTCGTGAAGAATGCTTATGTACTCCTTGATCTCCTCGGATGTAAGAGTTTCATATTCGTTAGTTAATATTTCAGAAAACCCGAGTAATGAATTAAACGGACCTTTTAAATCGTGTGATATGATTGAAAAAAGTTTATCCTTCGATTTATTATTTTCTTTCAATTCCTGTATAAGAAAATTTCTTTCACCTTCTACTTTTTTTCGTTCTATAGCCCTTGCAATAGCATAAGCAATAAATTCCAGGATCTCTTTTTCTTTTTTGGTATATGTGTTTTCCTCTTTATAATCCTGAACTACAATTGCTCCTATTGAATCGTCTTTTATTTTTAAAGGCACTCCAAGCCATATTGCGCATTCACTGCCAAGTAATTCTATTTTCCCTTTTTTAACAAGCTCTCTATCTTTTTTTTTCGTTATCAATTGTGACTTGCCAGTAGTAAGTACGAGTTCGGTTAACCCTTTACCAAATCTTTTTGGAGGGGAAACTTCATCGAATTGATCGATAAAATAAGGAAAGTTGATCATTCCAGAATTTTTGTCGTAAAGAGCGATGTAAAAATTATTAACATTCATTAATTCCCCAACAGAATAATGGATGTACTTAAAAAAGTCCTCAAGATTTGTTCCGGTATTAGCAGCTTCCAATATCTGCATAATTACTTTTTGAACTTTCTCTTCCCTTCTTTGTTCAGTTACATCGTAAGCTGAAGCAACAAAGTAAATCTCGTTGTTCTCATCATGAAGAATAATAATCTGCCATGTGGTAATTGTTGTGTCCCCTTTTTTAGTCAACAGCGGCACTTCGAGTGTTTTTATTGTTTTTGTGCCAGCGGCTAAAAAATTGTTTAATGAATTTTGAATTTCACTTTTCAAATTAGGGGAAACAAAATCAAATAGATTTTTGGTTAACATTTCCTGTTTATCATACCCGCTTAGTTCGCAGCCTTTATTATTGATGAAAGTAAAGTTGAAGTTTTTATCGAGCACAATAATTATTACCTGAGCCATATCGAGTATAAAATACATCTTCCCTTTTTCATCAAGCAGTTTTTCGGTTAGAATATAGGATGTTGTAACATTCCGCATCACTCCGGTGCTTAGCAGTAATTCTTCAGCTTCATTTAATAAAATGAAAGATGTATCTTCAATCCACCTTTTTTCATTGTTCTTTGTTTGGATTAAATATTTGCCGTAGTACTCTTGAAGGAATTCCCGTTTATCGTCTCTCTTAATGGTGTGTTTTTCTTTTTTGATAATTATGTTCTTTTTAATAATTGAACTAAAACCAATTTTATTTATTTCTTCTTTTGTGTAGCCGGTTAGATCGATAATCCCGCTGCTCATGTAATCATACAAACCGGAGGAATAATCATATCTATACATAACATTTTCCTGTGAGACGGATAAAATATCCTCTACATCTGATCTCTCATTTATCTTTTCATTCAGAAGATGATTATGATCGTTTTCCATGGTTTTCGGTTTGTTTTATTAAATAAACGTCAAAAAATAGTATTAAGTTATTTTATAACAAAACTTTTTAATAAAAATGAAACAACTTTTTATTCATATTTGACCTTGAGTTATTGTCGACATAAAAAACAATTAGTTGAGATGGGAAATTTTATCTTGACATTCTAAGTCCAAACCTCTATTTTTATGTAGATTAAATCTTAATAATTAAATAACGCGGTCAAAAAATGAGATCAGCTTCTGAATTGAAATTTGGCGAAAAAGTAATAATATATTCATTAGACGGTAATCACCCTTCATGCAGAAGAATTCTCGAATTCGGGTTTACACCCGGACAGGAAATAGAATTGGTCTCAAAATCAGCATTTAACGACCCGCTTGCTTTTGCTGTTAGAGGAACTCTTATCGCTATCCGAAAAAACGAAGCCGAATGTATTAAGGTTGCATGAGTCTTTCCATTGTTCAATCTATTCCACTAATTACTTTAGCCGGTCCGCCAAATTCAGGGAAAACTACTTTATTTAATTTTCTCAGCGGGCAAAACTACAAAACTGTAAACTACCCCGGGGCAACTGTAGAATATTCGATCAGCTGCTTTCAAACAAAATTTGGATTAACTGCAAACCTTCTCGACTCTCCGGGAATCGTAAGTCTAACTCCAAGTTCGCCCGACGAAAAAATCTCTATTGAATCGCTTTATGCTCATCCTCACCTCGGCACACCCGATTTAATTATTGCCACTGTTGATGCAAGCCAGCTTTCGAGACATTTATTGCTTGCAAGGCAACTCATAGAATCGAAATTTAACGTAATCATTGCAATTACGATGGCGGATCTTCTCAAAAAAAGAGGACACGAACTTTTAGTTGATGAACTTAAAAAAGCGCTCGGTTGTGAAATAGTTGTTGTGGATGGACGAACCGGTTCCGGCATAGATATATTAATCGCTGCTATTGAAAAAAATATTAAAACAGATCATCTCAAACCGGAACCTCTGCCCTACTGCTGCAATCTTGAGATTGATAGATTAATTCATTCTTACAATGAAATTGAAATAATTGAAAGAAGAGTGTTAAGGGAAATTCCTTCAAACGGCGATGGGGCTGCTAATCTCATAAAAGCTAACAAACAACTAAAAATATTAAACCAGCCAGAAACCAAATCAATAAAAAGTCACCTGCCAGATAAAACAACATTAAATATTGATAGATATCTGCTCCATCGATATTGGGGTTTGTTTTTCTTTTTTATGATTATGGCGGCAACTTTTACTTCCATATTCTGGCTGGCTGCCCCTTTTATGAATTGGATTGACGCTCTGTTCGGTTACTTAGCGGACTTAAGTTTAGCGGCATTTGGTTTCTCCTGGTTTGGTGATTTGATTGCAAATGGAATTATCAGCGGCGCCGGTTCGGTGCTGGTGTTTGTTCCTCAAATTTTAATTTTATTTTTAATCCTCGGGCTTCTTGAGGACACAGGATACCTCGCCAGGGGCGCAATGCTGATTGATAATCCTCTTTCAAAAATAGGATTAAACGGTAAATCATTCGTACCAATGCTTTCCGGATTCGCATGTGCAATTCCGGCAATTCTTGCAGCCAGAACTATCCCGAATAGAAGAGAAAGATTATTAACAATATTTATTATTCCACTGATGAGCTGCAGCGCGCGGCTTCCGGTATATGCGCTGTTGATTGCTTTTCTTATTCCAGCAGATAAACCATGGCTCGGAGGAGTTTCTTTGGCTGCAATTTATATATTCAGTATAGTTAGTTCTATCACGATTGCGGGAATAGCAAATAAATTAAAAAATAGAATAGTTAAAGAAGAAGATAATTCTTCATTTATACTCGAACTTCCCGCATATAGAAAACCACAGTTAAAAGTAGTTTTGATTAATACTTATCACTCAGCAAAAATATATCTTAAAAAAGCAGGTCCAATTATTTTAGGGTTCTCAATTATACTCTGGTTGTTAACCTATTTCCCGAACGTTGATCCAAAAATTGATACGAATAATTTATCTGAAACAGAAATTATTCAGCTAAAAAATGCGGAGAGACTATCTAATTCCTATGCTGCTGATCTCGGAAAGTTTATTCAACCTGTTATGACTCCCATCGGTATGGACTGGCGGGTTGGAGTTTCTTTAAT
>Ga0210028_1002251_pt1 | contig 15535 bp, 20 predicted proteins | sample CryGeymeta201513_FD_185468 | JGI IMG/M metagenome (GOLD analysis project Ga0210028, IMG submission 185468) | Groundwater microbial communities from Crystal Geyser aquifers in Utah, USA - Crystal Geyser metaG 2015-13 (SPAdes) (version 2) | ecosystem: Environmental > Aquatic > Deep subsurface >...
TAATTCTTGACAAAGATTGGCAAAGTTTGCTAAAATAATTTATATGGCTACAATTAATATTTCTTTACCAGGCACACTTGCTTTACAGCTTGATGAAATGGTGAATCGTTTTTCCTTCAGCAACAGAAGCGAGTTTATCAGATCTTTATTAAGACGGGTGTTTACGGACGCAACCTTATTACAGGAAAGTGTGAGTTGGCCATTTGCAGTTCCCCCAACTAAGTCGAAAAAAACAATAATCGCGGAATTTAGAAAAACCGGAAAATATTCAAAAGATTTTATTGAAGATTTAAGCGAGGGATTGGATAACAGTCATTAATGAAAATATCAGTGCTGGGGAATCCGGATTTAAAAGAAGATAACGCAGGGATAAAGTTAATTCCTAGCTTAAAGAAAAAATATCCGGGAGCGGAGATTAAGATAGAAGATCCGAGCGGGGGATTAGAGCCCCCGAACCAGAGCGGTTCGGGGCAGGCGGCAGAAGATTGGTTGATAGTGGATGCGTGCGAGGGGATTGACAAAGTTACTGAGTTTGAGGATTTGGATAAATTTGAGTCATTGCGCCGGGTGAGCGTGCATGATTATGAAGTGATCACGGAGCTGAAACTGTTAAAAAAATTAGGGAAAATTAATAAATTAAAGATAATCGCAGCGCCTATTCCCAAATCGGTTCGCCGTAAATAATTATCGGCGTGCCGGGATTATCAGCTGAAGCAAGGATACTTTTTTTGTCCTGAAGTTCGGGGTTGGCCCAATAATAAAGCCGGGCGACTTCTTCGGTTTTCATATTAATACAGCCGTGAGACATGGGGTGGCCGAAGTTATCATGCCAGTAAGTACCGTGCAAACTGAAGCCGCGGGACTTGGCAATTTCGTTGTTGGAGAAAAACATAACATAAGGAACGTTTGGTAAATAATAGTAGGTGTTAATTGCCTTATTACCGCCCTCCATTTTGGTGTAGCGGAACTTACCCCAAATATTAAAAGTGCCGGTGGGGGTCCGGCCCCACTTGCCGGAGGAAATGAGGAAGTTATAGATAAGGTTGTTGTCTTCATAGGCGTAAAGCCGTTGATTGGTGAGATCGACTTCAATTCTTTTATTGGCATTAGTCTGACCTAAGACTTTAGGGGCGGGGAGCTGGGCTAAAGCAGGGGCAGGCAGGGTTTGATTGTTAAAAACAGCGGTGGCAGCAGCAGGGTCGTACTCGCCGGTTAAGGTTTGCGGGTTAATGTTTTTCTGATGGGAGAAAAGGAGCAGGAGGAGACTGATTAGGTATTTCATTTAAGCCCATTTTATTTTAAGAAAGTGGGAAGCGCAACTCATGCAGGGATCATAGGCGCGGATTAATACTTCGATTTCGTGCCGAAGAGTATTTTTATTAAGCACACCGTGGAGGTGATTATTCACCAGGTTTTTAATGTCGTTTTCGATACAAAGCTGGTTTTGACCGGTGGGAACAAGAATTTCCGCGTCAGTCACCATCATGTCTTTGATGGTCAAGCGGTGGTAAAGGATGCCGCGGGGCGCTTCGATTAACCCACTGCCTTCGCCGGAAGAAAGAGTTGATTTAATAGGGGACTCAGGAGTAAATTCGGCGGATTGCAGAACAGCCACGGAATCATCAATCGCGTTTAAAATTTCCACTGCCTGAGCGAGGTTGTTGTGATAAAGATTATGGGAAGGGAAGGGCGGGGGCGGATTTTTGGCTAAATTCAAGCGGGCCAGGGCGCCGGTCAAGTACGGGCGGTTCTGGTAAACATAAGCCGAAGCCTGCGAATAGGTGAGAATGCGGTGGGTTAAGTGTTGGCGGTAATCGGTTTGCCGGATGCAGACATTATCAGAGTTGCAGACTTGGCCGTTTTTAAGGGCAAGATAAGGAACGTCTTGGTTTTGGCTCCAAGGACAATCAGTAAAGATCTGAATCAAGCGAATAACTGCCGGGCGGACAGATTGAAGTTTAGTAATGACGATGGGAATTTGAGTGGAGTCGGGAAAATGATTAAAACCGCCCACTTGGGGATAGGGGGCATGAACCGAGCGGCCGCCGACCAGAATTGAGAGTTGGTTGCCGGCGTCTTTGACGGAAAAAGCATCGTCAAGCCATTGGTGTTCCTCGGGAATTTTTTCATCAAAGTCCAGAAGTGAGTTTTTATTAAACAAGTCCGGCAGGACGAATAAATATAAATGCAGGGCGTGGTCGCGGATGTAAAGACCATTCATAACCAGACGGCGCAGGATTTGCGTTTGCCGGGAAGGGGTGATTTTTAGGGCAGATTCAACGGCTTTGCAGGCGGCTAAAATGTGGGCGTTGGAGCAGGTGCCGCAGATGCGGGCGAGAAGGGTCGGAGCGGCCAAAGCGGTTTTGCCTTTGATGGCTTGGGTGTAAAAGCGTTTGTATTCAGTGATTTTAAACTCGCATTTGGTCACCACATTATTGGAAATCGATAAATCCAGGCCGGCGCCACCCTCGATTTTGGAGATTTCTTGAAGTGATAGGTCTAAATTAACTTGATGCATAATAACATAAACGTAAAACTAAAAGCGAAAAACGTAAAATAACAGTGCAAAATTCAAAGTTTTTAATTTTAAGTTGTTGTTTTTAGTTTTTCGTTTTGCATTTTTAGTTTAAATTCGTCAACGAACTTATTTATTAATTCGACGAATCGGCTTTCATCCATCGGGCAGCCGGGAATTTGGTGGTCGACGGTAACCAGGTCGGATAGTTTCTGAACTTTATCGTTGTAAGAAAATTTTTCTAAAATGGGTTTAATGGCCGCTTGCTGATCAGGGTTAAAGAGATTTCTTTGGGCCGAAGGATGGCCGGTAACAGCGCAAGCGCCAATGGCGACCAAGGTTTTGGCTAAAGAACGGATTTGTTTCAGCTTTTCAGCCTGTTTGATTGAGGAGATGGCCCCTTCGACAAAAGCGACATCCATCGGGCCTAAGGGCGGAGAGTTCCGGAAAACATTGGCATATTTAAAGTCGATTTTTTTGGTCCAGTCCTGCCAGTGAGCGTTTAAAGCCTCGATCATTAACATGGTGGAGTCTTCCGAGCAGGTAAAAGTAAACCAGCCGACGATAAGTTTTGGCATGGCTAGTCTTTCAGTTTTTTTACAATCGGTTCAAGAATTTTTTTAAGAGACTTGGGCGCTTTTCTCATAGATAGTAGTTAAATCAACATCGCTGTTTCTTTTCTGTTCGCCGCGGGCGTAAGAGCCAAACAAGGCTAGATAGCTGACATGATTGGCCTTAGCCACTTGGGCGATTTTTTTTTGGTATTTGGCGAGCGGATGGGTATTCATACGACTTGATTATAACAAATTTTGCTTGACAGGGAGAGGGAAGGAAAGTTATAGTGATTGAACTGTGGAATATAGTTTGGCTTTACAGTTATTACAGGCGACTGAAGCGGGAGCAATGGCCGCGGCCAGAGCGGCTGGTTACGGAGATAAAAACGGAGCGGACCGGGCGGCAGTAAAGGCCATGCGCGGGCATTTAAATCAAGTGGAGTTTAGCGGCCGGGTGGTTATTGGCGAAGGGGAGCGGGATAAAGCACCGATGTTATATATTGGCGAAAAATTAGGCACGGGCAAGGGTTTGGCAGTGGATATCGCGGTTGATCCGTTGGAAAACACCAACGCCACGGCGGCTTTAGGGCCAAGGGCAATTTCGGTTTTGGCGGCTTCAGAGAGAGGCGGATTGTTCCACGCGCCGGATATGTATATGGAAAAATTGGTGGTTGGTCCGGAAGCAGTGGGAAAAGTTTATTTGGATAGTCCAGCAAAAGATAATTTGCAGGCAATTGCCAAGGTTTTAAATAGAGACATAAGGGATTTGGTGGTGGTGATTTTGGACAGAGACAGGAATGAAGAATTAATTGCCAAAGTCAGAGAGGCGGGGGCCAGAGTGCAGTTGGTCCCGGACGGAGATTTACTGCCGGGAGTGATCGGCTGTATGCGCGGTTCGGGGATTCATGCGGTGATGGGAATCGGAGCGGCGCCGGAGGGAGTGATGACGGCCGCCGGCATCAGGTGTCTTAAAGGAGAGATGCAGGCCAGATTTTGGCCGAAAAGCAAAGAGGAAGAAAAACGGCTGCAAAGCATGGGGGGGACTTTAAAGAAAATTTATACCCATAACGAACTGGCCAGCGGGAAAACAATTATTTTTTGTGCGACCGGAGTGACTGACGGCGAAGCCTTAAGGGGAGTAAGATTTTTTGGCGGCGGGGCGAGAACGCACAGTTTGGTAATGAGCACGCAGACGGAAAAGGTGCGGTTTATTGATACGACCCACGTATTTAATAAAAAAGAAATAGAGTACAGATTATGATGCTGCCAATAACAATTCAAAGAATAATTAAAGAGATGGTGGAAGTGAGAGAGGAAAAGGTAATGGCGGTGGTGGAAAATAATTTAAAGGAAAAATGGGATGAACTGGTGAAGACGGCAGTTTTTGGCAGTGAGGAAGAACAAGAAGGGGCGAGATGGGTAATCAGGGAAGTGGGCCGGTTTGTCGGGGTGAAGCCGGGGTCAATTAACAAACTGTATCTGGCAAGAGGCAGAGGGGATGTACCGGTAAACTTTACCGTGCCGGCAATTAATGTCCGGGGCATGGCCTATGATACGGCCAGGGCGATTTTTAAAACCGCTAAAAAAAATAAAGTCGGATTGTTGATCGTGGAAATTGCCAGAAGCGAGATTGGTTATACTAATCAGTCGCCGGAGGAATACGCGGCAGTGATGCTGGGGGCGGCGATCCGAGAGGGCTGGCGGGGGAGTTTGCCGATTCAGGGCGACCACTTCCAGGCTAAAGCGGCTGCTCCGGGCCAGCCGGAAGCAGGAGAGCTGGAAGCGATTAAAAAAATAACCCGGGAAGCGATTGCCGCCGGGTTTTATAACATTGATATTGATATGTCCACTTTAGTGGATTTGAGTAAGGCCAGCGAGACGGAACAGCAGAAACCAAACATTAAATATAGTTTAGAAATAATGCAGTTTGTCAGGGAGATTGAACCGGAGGGGATAACCGTGTCTTTGGGCGGAGAGATCGGTCACATCGGCGGAAAAAACAGTACGGTGGCCGAGTTTGAAGCTTATATAAAAGGGGTGAAGGCCGGTTTAAAGCCGGGAAGGGCGGGATTGAGCAAGATCAGCGTGGCAACCGGGACGCATCACGGCGGAGTGGTGCTGGCAGACGGATCTTTGGCCCAAGTGGATGTGGACTTTAAGGTTTTGGCAGATATTTCTAAGGCCTGCAGAGAGTTTGGTTTAGCCGGCTCGGTCCAGCACGGGGCGAGTACTTTGCCGGAAAAGTATTTTAAAGAGTTTGTTAGATCAGAAGCAGTGGAAGTGCATCTGGCAACAGAGTTTCAAAACATTATTCTGGACCATCCGCGCTTTCCGAAAGAGTTATTGGAACAGATGTATCTGTGGCTGGATGAGGAGAAAAGCGGAGAGAGAAAGGCCGGCGAGACGGACGAACAGTTCCATTACAACTTAAGAAAAAAAGTCTGGGGCAAGTTTAAAAAGGAGTGTTGGGAGATAGCCGAGGAAGTCAGGCAAGAGATTAGGGAAGCTTTAGAGCAGAAGTTTGAGTTTTTATTTAAGGAGTTGCAGGTTGTTAACACAGAAGAGCTGGCGAAGAAGTGGTTATGAATAAAAAAACTTTAAGGGATATTAATTTGCAGGGTAAGCGGGTAATCCACCATTGCGACTTTAACATTAAACTGAAGAAAAATCCGGCCGGCGAGCTGGTGCCGATTTCCGATGTCCGTTTAAAAGCTTATTTCCCCTCAATTTTTTATTTATTGGAACGCCAGGCTAAAATCATGTTTATTTCTTACTTGGAAAGGCCGGGAGGGAAAGTGGTGGAGGAGTTAAGAATGGGTCCGGTGGCCAAAAGATTATCCCAGCTGATCAACCGGGAAGTAAAGTATTTACCGGAGTTAATCGGACCGAAAGTAAAGAGTTATGTCGATCAAATGAAAGCGGGTGAGATGGTGATGCTGGAGAATACCCGGTTTTATCCCGGGGAAGAAGCGGATGATGATAAGTTTGCCAAACAGATGGCAGAGAATGCTGATTTAATGGTGGAAGACGCCTTTGGGCACTGCCACCGGGTGCACGCGTCCACGACCGGAATACCGAGGCACATTCCTTCAGTGGCCGGACTGTATTTGGAGGGAGAGATGCAGATGTTTGACAAACTGATGAAAAATCCGGCCAGGCCGACGGTATTAATCATCGGCGGTACTAAGACTTATGACAAAATTATGGCGATTAAGAAGCTGATTAATAAAACCGATCAGGTGTTAATCGGCGGGGCGGCGGCCAATAATTTTTTCAAAGGCCAGGGAGTCGGGGTGGGCGGGTCGTTTTTAGATGAGCCGTATGTGGATAAGGCAAAAGGAGAGAGAGTGGATTTAATTGAGGAGTCGGGCAGATTAAAAAAGGAGTTTGGAGAGAAGATTGTTTTGCCGGTGGATATGATCGCGGCGGACAGTTTGGAGAAACCGACCAGAAAAAGAACAGTATTGATTACCAATAAGACAAAGTTACCCGGCAAGTGGGCGTTTTTGGATATCGGGCCAAAGACGATTGAAAAATATGCCGGGATAATTAATAAAGCGAAGACAATTTTTTGGGACGGGCCGATGGGCAAGTATGAAGATGCGCGGTTCAGAAGCGGCACGCTGAGGATAGCCGAGGCAGTGGCCGAGAACGGCAAGACAACGATTTTGGGCGGGGGGGACACGGCCGCCCTGGCTGAGGATTTTGGTTTGATTTTCCGCTACTCGCACGTGTCGGTGGCCGGAGGAGCGACTTTGGAATATTTATCCGGCAAACCGATGCCGGGAATTGAAGCCTTGCTGGATAAATAGATTTGTGGTAAACTCCCACTAGAAAGGTGGGAGTATCCATGCTTAAAATTTCCCGAGAAGCAGATTTGGGATTGTTGTTAATGGCGGAACTGTGTTCGAAAAAGTCTTTAAGTTTGTTCGAGTGGACAAGAGAGAAAAAGCTGCCGTATCGGTTTTTAAGCAAGATTGCCGGAAAGCTGAAGCTGGCGGGGTTAATTAAGAGTCGGGAGGGAAGAGAGGGAGGGTATTGGTTGAACAAAAAAGTAACGGTGGGGCAGATTTTTAAGGCGATTGAAGGGGAAAAAGGAGTGGTGGCCTGCTTGCGGGGACAACCCTGTATTGCTAAAAAATTCTGCCAACAGAGAAAGATTTTATTTAAATTAAATCAGACATTGGAAAAACAGTTAAATCAAATGCGTTTGGAAGATTTATGTCACTGAAAATTCAAAACTTAGAAGTTAAAGCGCAAAATGAATTAATTATCAAAGGAGTTAGTTTGGAGATTAAGCCGGGAGAGATTGTGGCCCTGATGGGGCCCAACGGCAGCGGTAAAAGCAGTTTGGCTAACGCCTTAGCCGGAAACCCGATTTATCCGCCGGTTGGCGGACAGGCTTCAATTGACGGAAAAAATTTATTAAATTTAAAGCCGAATGAGCGGGCTAAATTGGGTTTGTTTTTAGCCTGGCAGAATCCGCCGGCAGTCAGCGGGGTATCAGTCGAGAGTTTGTTAAGAATGGCGGTTTTAAACTGCCGGCAAAGGCGGTGCCGGACGGTCTGCGCTTTCCGGCAGGAGCTTAACCGGGAGGCGGTAAAACTGAAGATAAATAAAAGCTGGCTGAACCGGGGGATTAACGTTGGTTTTTCCGGCGGAGAAAAGAAAAAACTGGAACTGCTGCAGTTGTTGCTGTTAAAGCCTAAATATGCGGTCTTGGATGAGATTGACTCGGGCTTGGATATAGACAGTTTAAAACTTTTGGCAAAGATTAATCAGCCGCGGCTGGGGATTTTGCTGATTACCCATTACACCAGGATTTTTCAGTATTTAAAGCCAAATAAAGTTTTAGTGATGAAACAGGGCCGGATTGCGGCCAGCGGCGGCCGGGAACTGATAAAAAAAATAGAAAAGGACGGTTATGGAAAGTTTAATTAAACAAATTTCCAAGACAAAACACGAGCCAAAGTGGATGCTTGAGCTGCGGTTGGAAGGTTTAAAAAATTTTCAAAAAATGCCGCTGCCAAATTGGGGTCCGGATTTAACAGCCATTGATTTTGGGAAGATTAATTATTTTATAAAACCGGCTCAGGAAACAAAAAGGGATTGGAGCCAGGTGCCGCAAAAAACCAAAGAAATTTTTGCCAAACTGGGAATTCCTCAAGCGGAAAGGCGGGTTTTGTCCGGGGTGGGGGCGCAGTGGAACAGCGGTATCGTTTATCAGAGCTTAAAAGAAAAACTGAAGAAGCAGGGAGTGATTTTTGCCCCGATGGACGAAGCAATAAAGCAATACCCGGATCTAATCAGGCCGTATTTTATGAAAGCGATCGCGGTGGACAATAATAAGTTCAGTGCTTTACACGCGGCAGTTTGGTCAGGCGGGGTTTTTGTTTATCTACCTGAAGGCGTAAAAATTAAACAGCCGCTGGAAGGCTATTTCTGGCTGAATTTAAAGCAGGGCGGCCAGTTTGAACACACGATAATTATTGCCGAAGAGGGAAGCGAGCTAACCTACATTGAAGGCTGCAGCGCGCCGGTTTACTCGCAAAACTCCCTGCATGTTGGCTGTGTGGAAGTTTTTGTCAAAGAAAAAGCAAGGGTGAAGTTTTCCACCATTCAGAACTGGAGTAAAAACGTGGTTAATCTGGGGATGAAACGGGCGATAATAGAAAAGGCAGGAGTAATGGAGTGGGTTTCGGCCGCTTTAGGCAGCCAAATAACCATGAGTTATCCGGCCAGTATTTTAAAAGGTGATGGAGCGAAAGCCGGGCATTTGTCGTTAAGCCTGGCTGGTCAAGGACAGGAGCTGGACACCGGCGGTCAAATAATTCATTTAGGGGAAAACACCTCCGGCACGATTATTTCCAAATCGATTTGCCAGAATGGCGGCCGGACAGCTTACCGGGGATTGGTGAAGATGATAAAGGGTGCCAAAAAAGCCAAAGCCAGCGTGAGTTGTGACAGTCTGATTTTAGGCAAAAAGAGCCGGGCGGCCACTTTTCCGGCAATGGAGATTGACGAGAGCGATGTGGTGGCTCTGCACGAAGCCAAGACCGGAAAAATCAGCGAGGAGGAGTTGTTTTATCTAATGAGCCGGGGATTGTCCGAAACAGAGGCAACCAGTCTGATTATTAATGGTTTTTGCGAAGCGGTGGTCAAAAATCTGCCTTTGGAGTATGCTGTGGAAATAAATAGGTTAATTGATTTTTATGCTGAACATTCAAAAAATTAAACAGGATTTTCCGATTTTAAAAAGAAAAATAAACGGTAAGCGGTTGGTGTATTTGGATAATGCGGCGACCAGCCAGCGGCCGGTTCAAGTAATTAAAGCGGTAACGGATTTCCAAAAAAAGCATAATGCCAATGTGCATCGGGGCTTGCATACGTTATCAGAGGAAGCGAGCGGGTTATATGAAAAAGCCAGGGAAACAGCAGCGCAGTTTATCGGGGCAAATGCGGACGAAATTGTGTTTGTCAGAAATGCCACCGAAGCAATTAATTTAGTGGCTCAAACCCGGAGACTTAATCCTACCGACGAAATCTTAACCACGGTTATGGAACATCATAGTAATCTTTTACCTTGGATGCAATTAGGGTTAACGGTTAAATTTGTGGATGTGACCGATGAAGGAATTTTGGATATGGAAGATTTTAAGAAGAAATTAACCAAAAAGACTAAGCTGGTGGCAGTGGGGCACATGTCCAACATGACCGGAACGATTAACCCGGTTGAAGAGATTGCTAGGCTGGCTAAAAAAGTAAAAGCCAGAGTGTTAATTGATGCGGCCCAAAGCGTGCAGCATTTAGGCGTTGATGTGAAAAAATTGGGTTGTGATTTCTTGGCTTTTTCCGGACATAAAATGCTCGCTCCGATGGGCATCGGCGCGCTTTACATTAAAAAAGAAAGACAAGAAGAAATGGGGCCATTTTTAACCGGCGGGGGAATGATTTCCGAAGTGTATATTGACAAGCCGGCAGTCTGGGCCAGGGGAGTGGAGAAGTGGGAAGCAGGGACGCCCAATGTGGAAGGGGCAATTGGTTTGGCGGCGGCGTGCGAGTATCACCAGCGGTTGGGGATGGCCAATATCCGGCAGCACGAAAAAGAGTTGACAAAATATGCCTTGAAAGAACTAGCAAGATTTAAAGAAATTAAAATTTACGGGCCAAAAGACGTGCATTTTCGCGGCGGGGTAGTGACGTTTAGTTTTAAGGGCGTTCACGCCCATGATGTGGCGCAGATTTTGGATAGCGAGGGAGTGGCGGTGCGCTCCGGCCACCACTGCACCATGCCGCTGCACCAGCGATTCGGTCTAACCGCTTCGACCCGGGCCAGTTTTTATATTTACAATGATAAAAAAGATGTTGATTGTTTGGTAGCGGCCTTAGATAAAGTGAAAGGGGTTTTTAGATGATGATAGTAACACCGCGGCACAGTGACACAGTGCCACAAAAAAAACCAATTAAAAAGTTTGAAGATTTGTACATTTGGCAGCAGGCAAGAGAGTTGGTTAAACTGATTTATTCTGTCAGCGAGCGGTGGCGGGATAGAAGTTTACAAGATCAGATCAGGAGAGCGGCTGTTTCGGTAATTTCCAACATTGCCGAAGGTTTTGAGCGCGGCACCAAAGCCGAATTTTTATATTTTTTGTACGTGGCCCGCGGTTCGTGCGGTGAAGTTCGTTCCCAGCTGTATGCTGCCGTTGATCAGAAATATTTGAATCAAGAAAGTTTTGCAAAGTTACAGGATAAAGCCGATTATACTAGCCGTTTAATTGCTAAGTTTATTGCTGGTTACAAGAAAGGCGGTTATAGCGGACAGAAATACGACCGGCCGGAATTACAGGAAAGCAAGACTTTTGATGAGTATTTGAAAAGAATTGTGGAGGAGTCGAAGACAAAATAGTGACACTGTGTCACTGTGACACTAGAAAGCATGGATCTATATAGAGAAGAAATATTAGACCATTATAAACGGCCAAGAAATTTCGGCCCTTTGCCGGTTGGTGGATTAAAAGCCAGCGATCGGAATGCCAGCTGCGGAGATATAATTGAGATTGGCGTTAAAATTAAAGCCGGGAAAATTGAGGAAATCAAATTTCAGGGCGAAGGCTGTGCTATTGCTATAGCTTCAACCAGCATGCTAACGGAGATGGTTAAAGGAAAAACCATTGAGCAGGCAAAAAAACTGACGGATAAAGATATGGTGAAAAAATTAGGCATTAATATTAGCTTAGGGAGGAAAAAATGCGCTCAGCTCGGCTTGGTCGTATTACAAAAACTATTAATTTAGGCGAGTTAAGCAATACTTATCCGGAGTTAGTGGAGGTATTGGTAAATGATTATGGTTTGCATTGCGTCGGTTGTATGGCGGCGGCATTTGAGACGCTGGAAGAGGGGGCAAAAGCGCATGGATTCAGCGATCAGGAAATTGCCAAGATGGTTAAGAAGCTGAATCAGATGATTTCTAAAGAAAAATCAGCGGCACGGGAGGAATGAGTCAGTGAGCCAAGAGAAATAATATCCACTCCGGATTGACAATATTCTTTTAGGTTAGATTCGTTAATTCCACCCGAAGCTTCATAAATTACTTCGTGATTATTTAATTGAGTAATGGTTTTTTTGATCTCGGCGGCGGAAAAATTATCGAACATAATGCCTAAGTAATTATCAGTTTTTAATTGATTGAAAGCGGAAATGGCTTGTTTGAGTTCTTCCTGGGTTTTTACTTCAATTTCTATTAGCTGGTGATGTAATTTAAAGGTTTTGATTAAAGCTTCTTGAATACTAATTAATTTAAGATGATTATCTTTAATTAAGATGCCATCGCTAAGATTAAGGCGATGGGTTAGGCCGCCGCCGACAGTAACGGCTTTTTTATCTAAACTTCCCCAAGGGGTTTTACGCGTGGCGGCAAGATAAATATTTGAGGGGGTTTGTTTGATAAGATGGTTGGTTTGTGTAGCAATACCAGACATCCGCTGTAAAAAATTTATAATAGTCCGTCCATAGGCGAGAATTTCGTTAGACGATCCTTGAATTTGAGCAACGGCTTGTTTATTTTTTACAGCATTACAGTCTTTTAATAAAGGCTTAAAAGATAATTTTGTGAACTGTTTAATTAGATAGCTAATTTCTTCAATGCCGGCGACTGTGGCAGATTCGTGACTAATAATTCTAGCCGTTTTCTTCGGGTGAAGTTTTAATAGTTGAGAAGTGATATCTTTTTCGATTTCGTCGTTGGCGATCAGCCAACGGAATAGAGAAGTAATAGTTTGGCGATAAGCCTGGTTGCTGATTTTTAGCTGACCGTCTTTTTGGAAAAATTTTAAAATCAATTTTTGTTTATTCATTTTGATAACTCCAGCATTCTTTGGATAGGAATTCTGGCTTTTTGAGCTATTTTTTCCGGAACTTTCACTTCATACTCTAAATTTTTCAAGGAATTTAATAATTTTTCTAAAGTTATCATTTTCATATATTGGCAGATCATACCGTCGCGAACAGGAATAAATTTTTTATCAGGATTGTCTTTTTGTAAACGGTAAATGATGCCGGTTTCGGTAGCGATGACAAACTGTTTAGCGGGGGATGTCCGGCAGTATTTAATCATGCCGCCGGTAGAGAGGATATGGGTTTTATCTTTGGGCAGGTCGCCGCTGGCAACATACTGCATACAGTTGGTGACACAACCGCATTCCGGGTGGATCAGGAATTCAGCTTGAGGGTATTCTTTTAATTTATTCATAATATCAATCGGCCGGACCTGGGCGTGAACATGACACTGCCCCGGGTAAACAATCATGTTTTTTCTCCCGGTAACCCGGGCAACATAGTCGCCCAAAAAAATGTCCGGCGTAAACAGAACCTGTTGATTTTTGGGTAAAGAGTTGACGATTTTAACAGCATTCGTCGAAGTGCAGCAGTAGTCGCTTTCGGCTTTAACCTCGGCCGAGGTATTGACATAGGAAACAACGATGGCTTTAGGGTAACGCTTTTTCCAGCGTCGCAGTTGCCGGGTAGTAATACTATTAGCTAAACTGCAGCCAGCATTAAGATCAGGAATAAGAACTTTTTTTCCAGGAGATAAAATTGCGGCGGTTTCGGCCATGAAATGGACGCCGCAAAAAACTATAAGCTCGCTTTTAGTTTTAGCTGCTTTCTGAGATAATTCCAGTGAATCGCCCACAAAGTCCGCCAAATCCTGAATTTCCGGAATTTGGTAATTATGAGCTAAAATTAAAGCGTGGCGTTTTTGGCGCCAAAGATTAATTTCTTTAATTAGTTCCATATTGTATTTAGCTGGATGAATATTATACTTGGTAAAAGATGAAAGAGAAATATCAAAATATAATTGTTGGTTCAGGATTAGCAGGATTGACCAGCGCCCTGATTTTAGAAAAATACGGTTCAGTTTTATTGATTAGTAAAGCTGGTTTACAAAATTGTGCGACTAATTTGGCTCAGGGTGGAATTGCGGCAGTAATATCTCCAGAGGATAATTTTAATAGCCATATTCAAGACACGTTAGTTGCCGGGGCATTTCATAATCAGATAAAAACCGTAGAAATATTAGTCAAAGAGGGGCCGGCAGCAATTAAATGGTTACAGCAACAAGGAGTGATTTTTGACAAAAATCCGGGTTTAGAAGCGGCCCATTCTTATAGGAGGGTAATGCGGATAAGCGATTTTAGCGGCAGAGAAATAGAAAAAGTTTTATTAAAGAAAATAAAACAAAATAAAAACATTAAAGTTTTAGAAAATTGTTTAGTGCGGGATTTATTGGTGGAAAAGAAACAGTGTTTCGGTGTCAGAACCACAAAAAATATTTATGGTGACAAGATAATCCTGGCAACCGGCGGACTGGGGCAAATTTATGTTTATACGACCAATCCTAAAGTGGCAACAGGCGATGGAGTAGCAATGGCTTACCGGGCCGGATGCCAACTGGTCGATTTAGAGTTTATTCAGTTTCACCCGACGGCCTTAAAAGATAAAAGCTCACCGTTATTTTTATTATCAGAATCATTAAGGGGGGAGGGGGCATATTTGATAAATGAAAAAGGAGAGAGATTTATTTCAGAGTTGGCACCAAGAGACATAATCGCCAGGGCAATTGTTAAAGAACAGGAAAAAGGGGAAGTTTATTTAGATATTAGACACCGGGGGGAAAAGTTTATCAAAAAACGGTTTCCTAATATTTATCGGGAGTTAAAAGAAAGAGGGTTTGATTTAACCAAAGAGCAAATTCCCATTACGCCGGCAGCACATTACAGTTGCGGCGGAATTAAAGTGGATAATTATGGCAGAACAAACATTAAAAACCTTTTTGCTTTTGGTGAAGTGGCCTGCACCGGAGTGCACGGAGCCAACCGTTTAGCGTCCAATTCATTATTAGAAGCCGTAGTTTTTCCCAGAAGATTGGGGGAATTATGATTCGTCAACAACTGCAAAAATTAATGTGGGAAAAGGTGGGGATTGTTAGACGACGGCGATATTTGAAAGAAGCTTTAAAACAGATTAAAAAATGGGAAAAGCAAAAAGTGGAAGATATGGAATTAAGAAACATGTTATTAGTTTCAAGATTAATAGTTGAGTCGGCTTTAAAAAGAAAGAAAAGCTTAGGTTGCCACTATGTTTTATAATTGATTATGATCGAAGCGGAAAAAATAATTACTTTTATTAAGAAAACTTTTCAGGCAGAGGGATTTAATAAAGCGGTTATAGCCGTGTCCGGCGGGATTGATTCAAGTGTGGCGTTGGTGCTGATAGTTAAGGCCCTGGGGGCGAAAAATGTTTTTGCGCTGCAACTGCCTTATAAAAACCAGTCGATAGAAAATTCAAACTTAATCCTTGATTGGTTAAAAATTCCGGAAAAAAACAGAGTAAAAATAAATATTGGGAAAATTGGAGACGGATTTGGAGTGAAAGATAAGGTGAGGTTGGGAAATATTATGGCCAGAGTACGAATGATTTATTGTTTTGATCTGGCAAAAAAATTAAACGCTTTAGTGGTGGGGACAGAAAATAAATCGGAAAAGTTATTAGGTTATTACACCCGTTTTGGCGATGAGGCGGCGGATATTGAACCAATTATTCATTTGTATAAGACCGAAGTTCGAAAATTAGCCCGGGAATTGGAAATTCCTGAAGAAATAATCAAGCAAAAGCCGACAGCCGGATTATGGCCAGGGCAAATAGACGAGGGGGATTTAGGTTTTACTTATAAAGAAGCAGATCAGGTATTGCAGGGAAAGAAAAAAAATAAAAAAGTAGAGCAGAGATTAAAACAGGTGGATTTTAAGAAGCGAGTTCCTTATACTTTATTAATATGAATCAACCGGAGCAGTATAAAGGCAGAGTAGCTGAACATATTTTAATCAATGAGCGATTTCAGTATCTACATATTGAGTTAAAAGAACCGCATGAGTTGGAGTTTCAGGCCGGCCAGTATATCTCGATGGAT